>Ga0209755_10007292_pt1 | contig 12002 bp, 5 predicted proteins | sample TergutCo191P1_FD_187301 | JGI IMG/M metagenome (GOLD analysis project Ga0209755, IMG submission 187301) | Cornitermes sp. P1 segment gut microbial communities from Petit-Saut dam, French Guiana - Co191P1 (SPAdes) (version 2) | ecosystem: Host-associated > Arthropoda: Insects > Digestive system >...
AAAAAAAAAAAAAAGTACTGGACACAAAATGTGTTTGATTTTCTCTACAATGTTCGTCCGAAACATTTTTCATTGTAAGAAGAGTTGAGCGAGATATGATCGAAAATGTATGTTGGTGTTCATGTACAGTACCGGTTATTGTGGTCCGATTTGCATGAAACTTGAATTATCTAAACAGATTTTCGGGAATATTCCTAAAATATCAAATTTTATACATATCCGTCCAGTGGGAGCCGAGTTATGTGGACGGACGGACAGACGGACAGACGGACAGACGAACAGAAAGACGGGCAGATGACGAAGCTAAAAGTCGCTTTTCGCAATTTTGCAAACGCGCCTAAAAATGCGCTTCTTAAATTCGAAGTAAGACGGCATAGTTTGAGTTGTGCTGTGACCTTCTTTACTGCCTCCAGGCAAATAAGAACGGCTTCGTCTCACGTCGTCTTCAACTCATTTACTCATCGTCCCTCTACCTGAAGCCACAATGCTGAGCTAAGGATGTCATCGTATAAATATATGTGTGACTCTATATATATATATATAGCCTCCAGGAGGTGGGATGTGGGCATGTGGACTGGATTGGGCTGGCCCAGGATAGGGACAGGTGGCGTACGCTTGTGAGTGCGGTAATGAACCTTTGGGTTCCGTGAAATGCGGGGAATTTCTTGACTAGCTGCAAGCCAGTCAGCTGCTCAGGAAGGACTCTGCACCATGCAGTAAGTAAGTAAGTATGCACAATAAAAGTTTTGTTTAGAAAGGTCAAGACTAACGAGTTATTCGTACGTATCTCAGCTTCTCTTAATAGACGTTTCATAAAAGTCCACATATCAATCAAGAATCAAGGCCACTTTACATAAAGAACAAAGTCATTCTGACATAACTCGGCTCCTATTTCAAGCAAGCTTCATGACCATCAGTACATGTCACTGTGGTCATTCCTTACAAATGATCCAAATTTGGTGTAAATCGGTCAAGAATTAAGGACACAACATAGTGACCGAACAAGTTACTCACCCTAACTCGGCACCTATTCAAGAAACTTTCGTGAAGATTTACATCTCAGTCACTGAGCACATTTGCATAAAGACCAATAGTTTTTCACCTGTATCTTGGCTTCCATTCCTGGCAGTTTAATGAAGAGCCATATCTCTGTCACTATGCGCGTATGCTACATGCGTTTTGTGTAGGCCAGTCAAGGCTTATGGGCCTTCAATTACATACCACATGATAAGGAACCACCACTAAGTCACTGTGCACATTCACTATACTTGATCCAAGTTTGGTTTAGTTCGGTCAAGAATTAGGACACAATATTTAAAGTCCAAACCATTTAATATTGTCTGCAGTGACAAGGGCAGTGAGTATGAAAATTTTATTTTTCAAACCAAATTTCATTGGCTGTTTCATGGTAGTTTGTGTTGGGAGTGTTTTAAGTGGATGAAGAAATTTCAATAATTTTTGTCTGAAGTGAAACACAATAGCCAGCTATTTCTCACATGTACCTTGGATGCAGAAGCTGGCATACTGTGCAAATATTTGCAATAAGTTAAACAAGTTCATCTGTCAATGCAGGCCGGCAGAACGACAGTGCTCACAACTGAGGATTAAGTGGGTGCAGTGAAGTTAAAACTTAAATCGTGGTACCAACATGTGCAATGAAATAAATTTGATTGTTTCAATGCCCTGTATGTAATCCACGTATTTATGAATACTAGAGGTTTCCTTCTCATAAACCAAACATCTGTTATGCCACATCACATGTTAATTTGCTGACTGGGCACAGATCAGATGTGTCGGATAACTTGGTGACTATAAACTTGTCAAACAAGATTCCACTCACAGAGGTGGTTTTACCATTTTCATATCCACTTCCAGGTTTGATAGTATCCAGCACGCTGGCATCCATATGGAGCGTTCTACTGATTGGCATTGATCGCTTCTGTTATATTGTTCATGCACTCAAATATCAACTGTGGCTGACTTCACGGCGAGCTCGATGGCTGATACTTTGCACATGGATTCTTGGTTTAATCATTGGATTTATGCCTGCCATGGGGTGGAAAGGATGGACTAATGGCGGAAAATACTGCTGGTTTATACGACTTGCACCACATGGCCTAGTTCTTCTGACTGGAGCGTTAGGATTCCTTCCTATTGTTATCATCACTGTTCTGTATATGGTGATTCTGTACCAAGCCCTTCGCAAAGTTGTGCAATTACAGAAGTCTGACCATGAAGCTTCAATACACCACGTACCAAAAGATAATGATCCAAATAGTATACGAATTTTCAGAGGTGGCCAAAACAGTAGGGAACATAATGCACGCAATAAAAACCAACACTCACCCAAAAAATCAAGGGCTATTATAATAGTGGTTCTTACAACTGGATCATTCATTCTAACATGGGTGCCATATTTTGTAGCTTCAACAATGTATGTCTTCTGTGAAAAACGAGCTACAGATGTAAATACATGCAAGCCTTTGCGTCTCGCTATTGCATCTCCACTGGCAATCCTGGGATTCATGAATTCACTCCTAAACCCTTTAATTTATGCATGGTGGCATAAAGGATTCAGAAAATATGTGTTTACTAAAATAGTTGGTACAAAACAGAATAGGAACAGATTAACTAAGAATAAAACCTCAACATCAAGCACCAGCACCAAGACAACTAGGAGTTCCACTAGCACAGTTTATCACTCAAGGCCAACAAGCATTAATACTAGTTCAAGAATGAGTGAAGGCCCATACATAGGTGACAATGAAGACACTCACCTTTAATATGCATCCTTCATATTGTACACAACTGCAGTAGAGATTTCTGTATGTGGTAAGCTTGTTTGAAGAGGGTGAAATGTCATGAATAATGTAGAATGTAGACTACACTAATACAGTATATTGTTCTACTTGAAACTGTTCTAAGAGCTCAACTTCTGTCCTACTACTACTGCTTACTTCCATATCCTTAGCAATTCATTATTTGATTTTCCTATCATTTAATGCTATACATTCTGAGCTATTAAGTGCTGTTAAATAAACCATAAAGAAACAGAATAAACAGATTTAGAACAATGTACACAGTGTCAATGGATGTTACACCTGGTGCTACCTCTGAAATTTAGTGTACTTCACATGAAGATGACAACAGATTTCGTCATTTTCTCACAAATGTACCAAGCAACAAACTGTATACAAGTTAATTTATAGACATCAGTAAGCTTAGCAGACTTGAAATAAATGCCCAAATGAAGAACTTTAAAAAACACAATGAAATATGATTTCTTTAATGTAGGCCTTGTGAATAATTTTGCAACAAGCTATTTGTACCCACAACATAGTGGAACTGATTAGTAACTCATACTTGTTTTTCACTCTGTTGTGGAAGAAACTACACTGTTAGGATGTAATTAACAGCCAAAAGGTAGGTACGATTTTTGAGGCAAATGAGTTCATGATTTAAATCATGAAATTACAGGTATGCGCCACAAACAACATTTTGGTTAATGATGGACCGCATGTACAATGGTGGTCCTGTAAGATTACAATATTATAATATAATACAATTGTATTGTAATATTATAATACCAATGTGTTACAATTGCCTACAGTAATCACTTCAGTAACATACTGTACAGATTTGTAGCCTAGGAGCAATAGGCTATACCATATAGCCTAGGTGTCTAATAGGCTATACCATCTAGGTTTGTGTAAGTATACTATGACGTTTGCATGACGACGAAATCGCCTAACCACATATTTATCAGAACATATCCCTGTCATTAAGTGACACATATCTGTATTTGTGAGAAAGAAAAGAAGATTTTATATTTTCACAGCATCGATGTTGGAGGATTCAGGGCTTCTGGGGTTTTAAGGTTTTGAAGGAATGTGTCACCTTCAACTTCAAAGATCAAGGAGTCTATCCTGTGACACACTTGAGACAACCCACAAAACCTGGATCATCATAACATAATATACAAGTTCACTTCATGGTTGTGATGTCCAGCAAACTCATTGTACATGGTAATGACAGCCAAAAACTCTTGAACACATATTTGTCAAATACAAAGTAAAACAGCCTGCAATCACCGTGCTAACCCAGTGAGGATAAGAGCTCCCTAGTCATCACTAAGACTGACTGCTGAAGAATAAATGTTTATTACTTCAGTACAGTTATATAATAATTAGAGTACTGATTTTGTGCTAAGGAAAAGGAAGATAAGATTTGCGAATTTAATAATTTTAGTAATGTGCACGGCAATCTGCATGTTCACAGTGCTACTTCAGTGTTGTTCTGCCAATATTTTTAATCAGAATTCTATAAAAGTTTATTACACAAAAATTACATATGGTTTATAATTTCTCTGCAACATTCTTCAGCATGCTGTACACTGAACAAGACTAACCCAAAAATGAATTTAGACCTTTGAACAGTGACAGCATGAACTGGACAATGATATGAAATAATATGCTGTCAATGCAATTTTGGTGGGATCTTTTACATAATTTAACTAAACCTGAACTCAGAAATTGGAAGAAGTTTCAGACAGACCCATAATCAAATTTTAAATTATTATTTGTGTCAACAGCAACTGATAATAAATGGCTGTTAAAACGGCTGCCAAGTTAAATAAGCATATCTGTGTGTTTTTCAGCGGTTAAACATGTAAGTTAAAAGAACAGCCAGACCTCAGTGGGTATACAACAAAAGTAGTCAAACTTTCTGTAAATTTCAGTGTAAAAGTGTAATAAAAAAATGAAATGTATGCAAGCCTTAGTGGGTCTTAGCTTTTCCCAAAATGGTGATTATCAATGCTTCACAGTATTATATACACAGTATCACATATTGTGCCTGTGGCAATAACGCATACAGTAGTGACTGAACAATATACAAAAGGTATGATGCACAGGAAATGGGAGGACATTCTCATATATAGGACATCTGTATCAGCACAATTTTTCTTACACTAAATCCCACATAGTTGATGCAGAAACCAAACCAGCGTCTATAAGTGACCATTCCATCACTAAGAATAAACCTGATGTATTTATGTCAAATTTTACTTGCATGATTGTTGAGGATGTCACTCATAGACCTCTATTCAGCATCATGTTTTTGCCACCTTTTCATGTTCTATTACTGCCCACATAAGCATATTATACAACTGAATTTACTGACAAATCCAATTACTTTCAAAAGAATATCTGTATATCATTTATAACCTTACAAGGGACTTAAAGTTTACATGGCAGTGAATGTTAGGATAACCATCTTCTGGGGTGAGATCCTGGTATTACTGGGCTACCTACTGCTTCCAACTTCAGGATGGAGTCTACATTGAAAGTAGGTTTCTCTCTCACACTGATACTTGTTGACTGAGTTGTGCTCCATTTTGTTTGGGATGTGTTAGTTTTACTCTTTTTATATTATTAAATTATGCCAAAATTTTAAAACAGGCACAAAAAACATCACGCACTCAAAACACACACATACAAAGGATGCTTTGCTGGATGATCATGTAGAGGCACAGTGCAAGCAGATGGACTACATGTATAATCTCAGAACCATTTTAACTGTTAATGGTCTCTCACATAATCCATTACTCATTGGTTTAAATCACCACTTGAAAAAGTAATAACGAAGTCATGGAATGCAGAGTATTGTAAAATAACAAGAACCAAGAAGTCTAATTAAAGCTGTCACTTCTAGTAATATGAAGTAACATATGGTGTTGTGAAATACATACTGGCTGCTGTTATCTGAGTGGTATGTGCAATATTCAACTTCAGGAAGTCCTTATAGATATCTAAATGCGTATTCAGTAACTGAAGGACCAAGATCCCATCTGACCAATGCAGTGTCCTGAAAGAAATTTTAAACATGTAGAAACCCATCATGTTGAAGGTGCTTAGGTATGCAGTGTACTAGAACTTCCTGTCTCAATCCCTGAAAATTATCAATCTAACTTTAACCGGTCCCATGTCAAGAAGATTTACTGACATTCGTAAGTCCTATTAATTTTTTTTGGTCAATATTTCATGTGTCAGCTTTTTATTACTCACTTAAGTCCACTACAGTAAAATGACACCTGTCAACTAGGATCAGTCACAGGAACTACAATAAGCCCAATATATTTAAACTAATAGCATGCAGTAAAATCAATCAGTCCCATTACAGGCCCGAGGTGCCCAGAGGGTTCCAGGCAGTTAAGGTTCCCAGATGACGTGACAATGGCCCAGAATGGTGCTAAGGTTGTCACCCTTACGCATCAGCCATCTTTACCCCCAGAAAATACTCCTGGTGCTTATTTCTGTTAGAGGCTGAGTCGACCCCAGAGCCATAGTGTGATCGGAAGGATGATGTCAATGAAAAATTCTAATGACACCATGTGGAATCAAACCAGCGTCCTTCCAATTTGTAGCACAGCACCTTAACCACTGTGCTACCGTGGTCCCCATAGCATCCAGTACCATACTTCATATTACATGAACCGACAGGAAGGTACTGATGGAATGCACATATGGGCAGATTTAAAGTACAGAATATACCACACACGTCACAGGAAGGAATAAGACCTGTCCACGTACATACATTATTATGCTAAAACTCTATTATCTGCCACAACAGAATATTACTGTATCTAGTTTTGATGATATACTGCAAACAAAATCCAATTAAAATTAATTAAGCTTATCTGTAATCTCAACAACATATAAGATAAACTAAGAACAAATGCCTGCATCTGGTTACAGATGTAAGCAAAACGGAATAAACTCAGGAAAACATCTGCACAAAGACTGGACTAATGCTGCAAAAAACTGATCTAATACAATTACACAGCTACGGGAATAACTTTTTCTTTCATGCTCAACCTGAGCATTTGATCACTTTGTCTAACACTCAATTCACTATCATAAACACATTTCTTTCACCATTCGCTTCTCAATAATCCTACAAAATTTGATCATCCTCACTACCAGCCACAGCACGTGATAAGCAGCATTTTTTTTTTAATCCTTGATGACAGAAACTGACGATATTCCTCCCCAAGAAGGGCAAGTCCATGGGCAAAGAAAACATACAGCTGTCATCTTAAGTTTCAGTGGGAGGTTTTCTGACAGAAACAACTCAGAGAAGAGCTTTGTGAGCCCTTGAAAGGTTTATCAGTAACAAAAAGGGCGCTAAACTTGGAAGTCATATCCACTGGTATCAAATAAATCCACATTCAGATACATGACGTTGCTTCCTACTGCAGATGTAAGATACCCTTAATAGCATTCAACAATAACACAGCCCTCATTTTGAACAGAGAAGCAGACCCCTATGGGATCCAGGAGAGTGTAGTTGATATAGTGACTAGGCCATAAGCCGTATGATACAGGGTTCAATTTCTGGCAGGTGCAAGAAATTTTTTTCTCTACTCCACAATGTCCAGACCAGCTCGGGATCCTACCCAGCTTCCTGTCCATCTGGTAACAGGGTTCTTTCCCTGCACATACAGTTGCTGAGTGCAAATTTGACTACTCAGCTCCATCCAGTGCTGCTGCTAAGAGTAAGTGGAGGTATGCCTCTAATTCTCCTATATGCCATCAGGCTGTAGAAAGGGACTTTACTTTTTGCTTTACCAGGCCTCCTATTCCAAGTGGCTGACAACCACTCATTCTTCAGTTCCTTTGTTATCCAGGTGTTTTACAGACATCAAATACAACCCCCTTACTATATAAATTTTGAAACTGGGGGAATACTTTAGGATGCCTGCAAAATCAGTATGTCCAGAAAAAGAACAGCTTCACATCTAAAATACTATTGCGAACAAGTCTGCATGCCCATTTGAATGGATAACAAGAGAAGTGATGCACATAAGACAACATTTTGGCAGGTTTGTGTGAGGATTATACCTCCCCTGCTATCCTAACAGCCTATTGCCATTTCGCTTGAAGATGGTGCTTCGATGGTGAATCAATATTGCCAGTGAGAATAACACATATTCAAGTAGTGCCCAGTTTTAACCTAATTTGGATTTCCTTGACAGATTTTCATACAAGTCCCCAATATCAAATTTCACAGAAATCGGTCCAGTGGGATCTGCACTGATGCAAGTGGACAGACAGATGGACAGATGGATATGATGAAGCTAATAGGCGATGTTTGTGAATATGCATATACGTCTAAAAATTGCTGACAAAATGCATGACAAATATGAAAGAACTAAATCTCTTCAATATTTCTGAACTTCGCAAGGTTTATAAATTGGAAAACAAAATATTATAGCATAAACTACACTTTACAAATCATAAGTACAAACTGAAGTCAAATAAAACAAACATGTTCAGATGCAATTACATACACACATGCATACGTACATACAAATAGAACTCTGTGCTTCAAATCATAATGTGCAAATACATCTACACAGTGGATGGTGAGCCAGTTGTTCATGCACTAGCAGTTAAACACAGTCTGTATCTGCAAAAAACAAAACAGACACACCAAAAATAAGAAACAAGGATGGTTACCAGGACTGCCAGGTGACAGATAACTACATAATTCTGTTCTGAAACTGTGCACATGTGAACACTACAATTAATATCTTGTGTGGCATATCAATTAAGATAAGTGAAAATGATTGGTTTGGTTCTTTTGTAAACACCAGTTCTGGAGATATAATAGACTTTTTTAATAAACCCACCTGGAGTATGGATATCTATCAAGTTTTATGATGTCATGCCATCTGTTTAGCAGAATGGAGAGGGGTGATAAATAAATGATTGACTTTAGACTTGTGTCAGGTTATAAACTATGACTTACCAAATTCCTACCACTGATTATGACCAGATGCAGGGATTTGCTGTTTTTATTTGGCAAATAAAAACTTAGGTTCAGTTAACATGTTTTCAAAATAAGCAACTGCAAATATGGCAGATTTTTAAAGCCTGGCAAACAGCATTTGAACCACTGCATGTGACTACAGCTGCTGCAAAACTTTTTAGGGATCTTAACATACAAAACCTGTGACAGAAAGAACTGCCACTTGTAGTGACATCCTCACGTACAAAAATCAATGATTTCAGAAAGCAGAAAAATAAACTCTAATCTAAGGACAAACGTGATGCATGCTGATATGATATGGGTGATTTTGTTTTAAGTGCCTAACAAATTACGGAACATGGACATAACAGTATCCTGTTTTTACCAGAAAACTTTTACAGTCCCAAGGATTTTGTGTAAAAAACATTATAAAACCAACTGTAATAAACATAAACCAACATAGAAACAGAAAGCAAGGACAAGACTTCAACCATAATATATTCTACATGTGCTTAATTAACTTTGTTCCATGCCATACTTCCAGCAAGACTGTGCCCTTCCATTGTATGTTGTTTATCCTAGTGTGAGATACTGTTAGGAAGTGTAGCTAGGACAGAAGAAAAGCAGGGGAGGTTTAGGACTGAAGGATGCCTGAGGTTTGAAGTGTGACAAGGTTGGTAAAGGGAACTGTTCAGTCCAGATTACACCAGTTTACTAACAAAGAACTGAATGCTACTATCAAGTAGGCAGCAATTTTTGTATAGCTGTCACAAGCACAAACAAACTGGGGGAATCCAAATGTCCCTCCTTTGCACCCCAAAAATTTGCATTCCTTGAATATTTCAGAGTTTCATCCAAAACAGCACAATTAGATGTTGGTGGAAGGTTTGTCTGCTGCAGAAAAGGACAACCATGCCATTTATAGTAAAGTATCCTTTTTCCTTTAGGTGTAGCCATGACCTACAAGAAATAAGTAATGCTTGATCTAAACACATTAAGTAAAGAAGACTGAAGCAAGTGAAAAAAGACAATTTGATGGTAAAACAAATGCTGGCAAAGTTTAACACTGGAAACACGCAAGTGACATATTACAAGCCAAGTCAGAAATAAATTTGGCTAAATTGTAGTGATAGTTCAATAAAACAAAAAGGGAGGAGAATTGGAAATGAAGGCACCAGTGAAAGTGTGTGGGAGTCATTCATCAGCATAAGAGCCAGAATGCTTCCAATATCTGGAACAATGGTGCAGGAACATAAAAAATGGCTAAAAAGATAGGGAATATTTACTTTAGTACATCTAATGGGTGGTTAGCAAATTTAAGAAAAAGACATCAAATTGTGTTTCACAAAGTCTGTTGTGGAGCTGGAAATGTTTGTGAAGAAACTGTAACAATGGTTTGCCTAGCTACCATCGATGGATACAACTAAGGACACTGCAAATGGTGGGGCAATAGGATTACTTTTTATGCAGTGCCTAATAAGACTCTGTATTTAGGAGCTGGAAGATGTTTTGATATTCTGACAGGTTTCCTCTGTGCTGTTATGACTGCAAAGAATGAAAAACCTCTGGGCATTTTGAAAGCTGCTACAGCATGAAATTTTAAGAATGGTGAAATAAAGAAACTTTTCGTTGATTTAGGGTCTAACAAAAGGGTCCAGATGACATCCCATACCATGGCCGAGTGGCTAAGAATATTCATTGTGAAGATGAAACACCAGATCCATCACATTCCCTTCTCTTCAGACAACACAACCTGTCATCCTCATATTGAACTGTCTAATGTACAGCTTGTGTGATTCCCACCAAACACCACATGCAATCACTGCCAGCCAAGACTGCCAATGGACTTGCAAAGCCCACATCAATCCTTGATGCAGTAATTTGAACAGCAGAATTTAAAAAGCAAATGTCTCCACCAACACTACAGAGTAATTCTCAAAAGGCATGATTTTCTACTGATTATGTCAGTGATGAAGAAAGAAATTAAAGCAAATCCATGAACTCCAGGAGACACTCAATCAGATACAGATGCAAATACTGAGGAGAAGGTTATGTTAACACTGATAATGGAGATGAAGCAAGAACTGCTCCAAAGGAAATCAACGAATTCCTTAAGAACTGCCAGCAAAGTAAGGAAGAGGACCAAATTATTAGTATTAGAAGTAAGGAAGAAAGATGACGACCAAAGAGGAGGAAGAAGACACCTTCCAGAAACAACTTGAGCAGCACAAACTGAAATCATATGATGATGCTCATAAAAACATCACAGAACTTCAGGAATGTTCACTAACTAAAAATAACCTATCTGATATAATTTGCAGAGTGAGAATACTGATTGAAAACCAAGTTTCTGAGCCAAACATTTACATGCAGAAGACCTTCCTGCACTACTGAAAATAATGAACAATGTGTATAATGCAGCTAAAACAGTGTCAGCGTTTAACACAACATTAAGAACTCTATAGGGTAAGTATCTGTAAAAAAAATCTTTTGCTTATTTTCAAGAACCTGTATTAAATGGAACCTAACTGCAACAGAAAAAAATCCGGTCCCTAGCAGTTCCATTATAGTCAGGTTTCACTGTATACGAAAGTGCTCCAAGTTCATATGTAGAATAACAATATAACAAAAACTGCAATATCTGCCACTGGATGATCCAGAGGCCTTTATTAACTGAAAAGTGACTAAGAGGCCCATTAAATTTCACTATTCCATCAACTTGCAGCAACCAGTACTAATTCAAAGAGTCTGTCCATTAACTACTCGTGTCTTGTTTGTGTTTTTAGATTATATGTAGATACACCATGTCATGTAAGTACGTAAGAAAAGTGCGGCAAGGACAACAGGACAGGATATTAAGTGACAAATTAAATGGTTAGGATTGTGCATGAGATTACTAGCTACACTAGGATATACATTATATGCAAGCATAATATCCAAAAAATATCTGGCAACTGTTGGTCCTCGAGGTATCAGACAACACAACTTTAACTAGTTACATTTGCTTCTTAGTATAATTTCAGCAGAACACTCAAAGATTTAGTAAAAGAACTCACTTAACAAGAAAATCATATGAAAGAAAGCCAATGCTGCAGTAGGATTCTTAATATTCCAAGAGTCCATGCAGTAAATTTTTACATGCATTTTACCACAGTAATGAAATGCCATCATTCTACCATGCAAACCACACG
>Ga0209755_10007293_pt1 | contig 12001 bp, 4 predicted proteins | sample TergutCo191P1_FD_187301 | JGI IMG/M metagenome (GOLD analysis project Ga0209755, IMG submission 187301) | Cornitermes sp. P1 segment gut microbial communities from Petit-Saut dam, French Guiana - Co191P1 (SPAdes) (version 2) | ecosystem: Host-associated > Arthropoda: Insects > Digestive system >...
CTTGCACCGGCGGTGTCGTAGCCTGTGAAAATGGAGCCTGAAAGCGGAGTACCTTGGACAATCGTGCTTGCTGTTGGGAAAACTATAACGGGTGGTGTCATGTCCATAGGCACGGTTACGATTACATCCATATACACAACACGGAAAAGACCAGTTGGTGTAAAGCGTAGTGTGTGCGTGTGTGCGCCAACGCCGCCTACGGGTGTGGTTGCAGGGTCTGCTACCCACGAGAACGTACCTGCGCCGCTACCATTGCCTGGCAGAGAAACAGCGGAAAGCATTTGACCTGCACTTGTTACAGAAAGGTTTGTAGGCCAGGTAACGGTTGGAAGCGGAAGCACCGGTTCGGGTGCCCAGTTTGCAACAAATGTTACATCACGTGAAGGCATCAAGAAAGATGCTACCGGATTGGTTGCATCGTCGAGGAGTTCCACGTTAGCAACTGCACTGCCTCCAGTGCTGGTCCAGTTAACAAAGTTATATCCATGACGAACACCGGCGTTGATACTAACACGATGTGCGGCCTCGCCTCCACCAGCGGCCGGAGGGAAAGTGCCTGCGCCGCTTTGTGCAACTGTTACATTATGCGTTCCTGTTACAGTTACGGCATACGTGGTTAAGGAAGCACCTCCGGGCAAAGACGTATCCGCACCTCCGGGCGCACCTGTTGTTCCTACTACAACTACATCTCCATCGCGCCACACACGACCCGCTCCGGGAGTAGTCCACGACATACCCCAAGGTTGACCTGTACCTGTTTGGTTGATGGTGATTCCACCATCAGCGGCAACAGTGAAGCGAATGCGAATGGCAGCTCCCTCTTGTACGCCCCAAGGTTGAGTGCTACCTCCCGGATGAAGAGTAGCTGTAAACTGTCCTGCTCCCGTTACGTTAAACGTCCTTGGACCCGCTGTAATCGGGTTGGGGCTTCCGCCGCCTACCAACAGAACAGCGTCTCCTCTTCCGGAGTGGTTGCCGGCTTGGTATGCAGGAGGTTGTGCGTGTCCTACGTGCATCAGCGTTCCACTGCCTCCGGCGGGAACGTGTACACGTACCGCCATCGGCCAATTCAACGGCGTAAATCTACGTTCCCACGTGGCGATAAATGTCACGGGGTGGTCTGGCATTGTGAAATAGGTTATTGGTGAAAGTGGGTCTGCAAGCAAGTCTCTATTCGGTCCTTGCCATCCTGTGGTTCTGTTGAAGTAGTATCCGCTTGCACCGGTTCCCGCAGAAATTATTACACGGTCACCTGTGGGGTGTTCGGTCGTTACTTCGCCTGTTTCGCCACTTAATACAGCGTAGTTTGTGCCACCAGCAAGTATTGTCACACCTGTGGTGGGCGGCAAGTCTTCCCAAACAGCACGCACGGTAATTCCTCTTGCCGGGGCTGGCATTACAAAGGTTGTGGTGCTTGCAGTTGGGTCTGCAAAAGATATTGGTGCGGTCATATCTTGACCGTAATCAATTTGCCAACGTACAAACTGTTGCCCTACGCGTGTACCGGCGTTGATTGTAATAGTACCGGGTGCAACTGGGCTTATAGGAGATACACTTGCTCCTACTCCACCATCCGCAATAAGCACTGTTCCAGCGGGAAGCGGTGGTGTCCATGCTCCGTCGCCGCTCCAACGGGGGCGTACAACGGGTACATCAGCAGTGGTGTAGTTTACCGCAACAAAATCTGCGGAGTTTACACGTGTGTTTGCAAAATTCACACGGCGAGCTGCAAATTGATTGTGCAAACGCTGTGCGCCTTGTGCGGCAGTTGCAGGATTTGCCACAACGCCGTTATTAATCCAAGCGTGAGATGGTGCTGTGCCGGGTGTGCCTGTGCCAAAGTTTGCGCCAACCAAGTCCACAAGGTTAAGCACTTCGTCACGGGTGCTTATATCGGTTGAGGAGATTGGTGCAAGTCTGCTTACAAGTGCAACACTTAACGCACGGTCGCCCCATGCTACGTCTGTTATCACATCCCAGTTGGCTATGGTGTACGCAAGGGGAGAGGCATTTGTTCCCGGTTGTGAAGAACTTACCACAAGGAACGAACTACCAGCCTCCATTACTGCGTTACGTGCCGGCATGGGAATTACTTGCCAGTTACCGGTGCCTACCGGTGCAATTTGCAAAGACCATCCGCTTATATCAATATCGCGGTTTGTGGGGTTATACAATTCGATAAAGCTGTGAGAAACAGCGTTCGCCGGTGTGCCTGCGCCACGTCCATAAATTTGGTTGATGATTATAGACGGGGGAGGTGGCGGCAAATCGCCGAAAGATGCCGTAACGGTTACTTCGTAGTCGGGCATTATAAAGGAAGTGATTGCGCTGTTGGGGTTGAAGAAAACTACATCAGGATGGTCTGCTTCCCAGCGGATAAAGGATTCGCCGGGCATTTCGCCAGCGTTAATTGCAACACGAACGCCTGCGGGGAATCTGCCTAAACCACTTACCGGGTTGGTTGTTACACCCGAAACACCATTGAAGTTTGCAACATTCAAGTAGAAAAGGTCTACAACTCTGTGCGGCTCATGTCCAGCAGGTATACCTCTGGCTTCATAATCCGAGTTTGGAATTTGCGGTGCGGCAGTGTTATAGGAAACATACACATTGTTACTGCCCGGGCGTGTAGATATACGTCCACGGTTATGCCATTCGTGGCCAGCATCGCCCCAACCTGCACGCCTATACGTTGAGGGACTTGTTACGGTTCCATCAGCAGCAACAGTAACATGAATAACCCTGTGATTAGCGTGCTGGTCCCAGCGGATGTTATTCCCCGGGTTCGGGTATGCCATTGTAATTCCAAGAGAGAATTGCCCCGGCCCAGTAATTTCAAGAGATGGCCCCGGTAATGCTACCATGTTTCCGCCATGAAGACCGAATATATTTGCCGCTCCACCAGAATCTGTGCGGTGACCATCACCCCAGCCCGCCCGAACAAATCGTGTATCGTTCTGCCAGCCCACAAGAGTCATTGGGAATGGGTCTTCTGCACCTTCAACGCCGCTCCATCTAGCTGTAAACGTTACATTACGTGGAGGCATATAGAAGTATGCGATAGCCGCATTGGTATCGTTAAGCAATCCGATGTCCATGCCTTCCCAACGTTGGAAAAAGTAACCGTCAACACGTGTTCCCGCAAAAATTACAACTCTTTCACCAATTTCATACGTTCCCGCACCGGAAATAGCTAAGGGCGCACGTCCGTCCAAAATGGTTACATTGTACATTTCGTCCCAAATGGCACGTAGTATTACACTTTGGGTAATACCTGTCGGCATATTGAAACTTGTAATGCGTGCGTTAGCATTTGCAAGGGTAATAACACCGCCGGTGGGCTGTACTACTTCCCAACGCTGGAATTCATAACCATCGTTGTAGCCTGCGCTTATGCGCACTGTTGTACCAGGCGTTGCAGGGTTGGGTGTTACACCCGCACCAATGCGGCCGCCGTTTTCGATAAAGATATAACCATCGCCGCCGGGGCTAAACTCGCCATCGCCACTCCAACGGGGACGTACTTGCTGGAGGCGTGGGTTGCTTATGCCGTTGGCGTTGGTTGCCACGTTTGTTGTGTGGTTTGCATAGTTCGGGGGATACCTGAAATCTATACGCTCAAAGTCGGTATAGTTACAGCCCGTGTTTGAGAAATTAATCCGGCGCACAGATGCTTGGCGTGAAATACCGCCTTGTGGCCCAATTGCCGGGCCTTCGCCCCAGTATTCTGGCATATTGTTGTTTGCGGCGTTAAGTGCGCCCACCAAGTCCACAATCAATTCTCGCTGGTGAACGGGAATGCCTGTTTCAAGAAGCTCATCACGGCTGTCTACAATGGCCACTGCAAGGGAGTTGTTGCTTAACTGCAATGCCCATTCCATATCCCATGAATCAATAATATGACGTGGACGATGAGTACCCACCGTTTGTGTGCGATACCAGGCTGGGTAAGGATTGGTGTTGGCAACAGCAGGGTCGGCTGCCGTGTTGCCCATGCCCGCTTGCCTACTTACAACAAGGAACGTATGGTTTGGCGGCAAGTACATACGGGTTGCGTCATCTGCTGGGCCGGGTGCTGTGGTGTTTGTACCACGAAGTGGGTTTTCCAACAACAGCTTATGCCATGTACCAGTAATACCGGCTTGACGATTTCTTGCCTGTAACGACAAGGTACTTAGGTCGATATAGTCATCCGTGGGGTTAAACAGCTCAATAAATCCGTGAGAAACAGCATTGGTACCCCATGAACCTTGACCATGGATTTGATTGATGATAAGGGAATCGCCCGGTACAAACGGCGGTGTATCTGCAAAGTTTGCAGTTACGGTAACCGGGCGTGCCGGCATAATAAAGAATGCACGGTCGGGAGAGGTAGCGTCTATAATTGTTACATCGGAAGACCAACGGTAGAACGCCATGTCCGGCGGAGCAATTCCCGCACGAAGCGTAACAAGCGTACCGGCCGCCGCCATACTTGGGGTTGCACGGTGGCCTTCTATTCCGCCTTCAATTGTTACAGGGAAACGTGATACGGTTGTATCCGGCCACGCACCATCTGCCAAACTACGAGGACGATAATAGGTTACTTCCAGTGCAGTCATATCACCAAAGCGCATTTCTTCAAAGTCTGCCCAGTTATCACGGGTGTTTTGAACTTCGCCTGCAACCCATATACGTCTTGTAGACGAGTTACGAGAAATACGTCTTGCAGGTGCAGGACCCCAAACATTGTGAATTTGGTCGCGAGGCGGTGGATCGTTTACTGCGGCAACAAGGTCATGCACGTAGTTGTTTCTTTGTGCCATGCGCACATTTACTTCAGGTAGCGGTGTCATGAAATGGTAGTCATCGCCTACACTGGTTCCTGCACGGTTGCCCACCAAGGCCACGGAAATATTTCTGTTACTAAACGGAAACGGCACGGACATATCATACGCAGTAATTGTATGCTGTACATGAATGCCAGCGGGATTGTTCCAGTCACGGCTTGTTATAAGGAAAGAAGTGCGTGGCGGTATAGAGGTAACACCGCTAATGTTATACGCCGGGTCTGTTAGAGAGAACACTTCCCATGCCTGGGCTTGCAAGTTGGCGGGTACGCCATCTGCAGTATGCTGGATTTGCAATGATGTGTTTGCAAGGCTAACCGGGGTGTCCCAAGGGTTGTAAAGCTCTATGAAAGAGTGGGAAATAGCATGATTGGCGTGGGTTGCACCCAGGCCGTAAATTTGGTGGATAATTGCTGTAGCGGGGGGAGCGGTGTTGAAGTTTGCACGTACAATTTGCGTTGTGCCGGATGCAGAAGACATCGGGCGCACTTGGATAGTACGGTCTGAAAGGGTGTAGCCGGGGAGGAGTTGAACACCTGCTGGCAAAGTCCAGCCTGTAAACAAGTTACCGGGATGGTCGTTTGCGGTTACGGTAATGGGCAGATAATGCAGATAACGTGCGGTAAAGTTACCAAGTTGGAAGCCGGGGAAACTAAAGCGTGCCACGCTGTACGCTTCCAAATCGCCCCATTGATACAAATCACGGCGAATGTGCGCACCGGCAACATCAAGCCAACCCACAAGACCTGCTGCGTAGTCGCCCGTACCGGGACCTATTTGCCAGTTGATTGCAACGTGTGCGCCTACACCGCCCAAGGTACGGCCTGCGCCACCAAGGTTATAAACGGCTGCGGCATTGGCTACGGGGTTATGCTCACGGCCTGCACGGCCAAATTGCGCTGTTGGTGTTGCAATAGTACCTGTTGGTGCAGCTTGCGATAAATATTGACGTATATGGTCAATTGCGTTGTGTGCATCTGTACCGGCGGCACGGAACATCATGGCTTGCATTTGTCCCCTGTCGTCACGGGATATTCCGCCGGGGGTTGCAGTTCCACCACCACGCAAAGTGTGTGGTGTCCAGCGGTCTGCCATTGGGCCAGTGTCCCAGATGCCTACACGGGCAGAAAAATTCTCATCCGTACGCAACCACGGTACAAGATATGGACCGTATGCACCGTTTGCCATTGAGCCTACGCCGCCGCCAAACATACCCCAACGTACATGGTGACGACCCATTGCTCCGCCGCCAATGTGGGCACGGTCTGCTATAAAGTCATACTCGTGCATAACACGGGATGGATGGAATGCGGTACCGGTGTAGGTGGAATAACGTGCAGCAAATCTGTTTCTAAAGGTGGGGTTTTGCAGAAGAATACGGAAGATACGAGAAGCATCTTCTGTACGGGGAAGCTCGAAAATTTCGAAAGGCAATCCATCAACGGGATGTGTGCCAATAGAGCCTGCCATTTCGGGGTTGGTACGGTCACGTCCTATAACACAGGGGTTGGTAGCTCCCGCACCGCGGCAGTCGCAACCTGTGCCACGACAGAGGGGGCTGTGCATGGAGGTGAAGAATGTTAGCATATCGTTTGCACCATGGAACACGGCGTTGTCAAAGTCTTGTACGATAAAGCGCAAACGTCCATCTGCACCATGAACTCCGGGGGTAACACGGGTTGTGCGCCAGGTTTCAAAGTTGTTTGAAATCCAGTCCCAGTTTTCGAAGTGCATACCAATGATGAACATATCAATCAAATCATCCATGCAGATGATTGTGTTGATATAGTCGAACCAGTACTGGGTAAGGTGGGTTGCGCCTTGCCATGCCGCAGGAATGGGATGGCCTGCACGAGGGGTATCGGCTGGGAAAACATCTGTTGGTACACGGCGGGCATAACCGGAGTGGTTAGCTTCTGTACCATGATTGTTGGGGTGGGCTTGGGCTTGCGCAACACGCTCTGCGGACGAGCCTGTAAACCCTTCACGTGTAACAAGTTCTGCACCCGCACTGTCTCCGCGCCCCAAAGCTGTGCGGCGGAAGCCTCCCGTGTTTGAGTTGGCGTTATCTGTGCGGATACCACGGTAGGGTACGGGGTAGAAAATATGCTGGCCAGCAAAACGTACCCATTCACCATCGGCTATCATTTCTATATCGCCACGGGGTACGCCAAAAACTTCGCCCAGCAAATGTTCGTGCCTGTGGGTGTGGGTGCTGTACATTCCCCAAAATTCGCCGTTAATAAACAACGCACTAAAGGTTGCATTTTGCACTGTAGGGCGCAAGGGGTGAGACACACGCTGTACAATTGCGTCACGGGTATCTGTTCCCTCAATGTCAGAGGTACGCAGATTAATGTGACGGAAATTTTCAAGTGCTTCGTTTGCCGCATAGAAATGGCGGCGGGTATTTGGTATCAAATTGGGAACGCCAACAAGGTCGCCATCGCCTTGGTTAAAGTTAATACGAATGGAGCGGATGGGGAAGAAGCGAGTCCAGTTACCAAATACCCAAACTCTTGCGAGTTGGTTAACAACGGTAGAATTATCTTCGCCGAAAACTTCAACGTTAGAAACTTGACGGGCTCCGTCTTGCTCGCCCAAAGGCCAGGGGATATGCTGGGTACAGGAATTTCTCCAAGAGCCATCTTCGTTTAGGGTGTGTGGGAAGCCGCAAGTAGCACGGTTTCCGGTGTGGCGGCCAACAAAAAGACCCCAGCCTTGCCCGTTATTGTTACCGGGTAGTTGGGTTGCTTGGTCGCCGGAAACGATAGTCCATGTGGGTTCGCCTGTTCTGGCGACCTCGGACATGGTGGTTACAGTGGCGGCCAAACGCCCCCAGTGCGTCATACGCGCATTGTTGGGAATTACCGGTGCAGGGTTTCCGTACCAGTCGAGACCATCCCACATACCGGCACGTATTTGAGATTCCCAGTTATAGAAGTTATTGTTTATCCAAGGGGCATAGCGTGGGGTCGGTCCGGTGTTTAATGTCGGGTTTGCTCTTGCGGCAAAACCCTGCATACCCCTGTCCCAGTTGCGGTAAAGACCTTGTATCGGGTGGGTAAAGGCATCGGGGTCGGTTACAACGGAGACGATGCGAACGCCGTCCCAGCTCATGTTGGCACGGTTTACAACAAAGGTGCTTGTTGCGGTTCTTCCACCTTCACCGTTAAGGTCGAAAGCACGGGCACGAATAACGGAAGCATTGTAAATTGCGTTTGGCACAAAATATCCGTGACCGCCCGCAGGAGCCCCTGCTGTGCCGCCTCTGCCGCCTTGGGCGGCAACACGGTTGGGAGATACATAGGAGCTGTCTTCATCTGCAATACCGGCATTCCAACCTACGTTCCAAGGTGCGGGGTTTGCACGACCAACGCCGTGGAAAGTCATAGGGCTGTTTGCGGCACCAGCATGGGGGCGGTAGCTTACGTTAATTGTTCCGCCGTGGTCAAAGTTGCCACCCGGCCACAAAGGCGAACATCCGCAAGAAAGGCGCGCACCTGTGGTGTTACTTCCCAAGCAAGCAGGTCCGTGGCCGCCTGCGGCACACACCACCGGTACACTGCCATCACGGGTAAAGCGCACAGACGCACCATGAGTGGTTAGAAGTCCAAGGTTAATTGCACTGCTGTGAACACCACCGGGGGTGTCAAAAACAGGTGCAGGAGGAACGCCAATGAAAAATGGCATAATTGCATCCGGGTCGTAGTAGAAATCCTCCGGCCATTCTACATAGGATTCCATCATGAAATCGCCGTCCGGAGCGGAATCCCGGTTTTCATCGTATCCGCCGGAAAATTCTCCGCCTTGGGTAAACGGCGGCAAAGGCACGCCATGGGGCAACGAATCAAAATCGAACAATTCGTCTGCCGGGTTTGGCACTGCTTCCTCCGTAAACTCCACAAACTCCGCAGGAGCATCTAAAATGTACTCATCCGGTGCAATTTCTTCACCGAACACAGGGGTAACGGGTAGCGACGTTAGCGTCATAAGTACCGCAATTGTCACTGCCAGCCACTTTCTTGCTTGTTGCTTCATAAATACCCTCCTTCTTGGGCACGGCTTTTAGTAACCACAGCCGTGTACCCTATCTTCCCCGGGCTTACCTTATGGCAAGCCACTTTTTTTGGTTATATTGCATAACTTCCGGAGACATTTCTCCGGAAACATTGTAAACCTAGACTATAGTATACAATAGTCTTGAGATTAGAATCAAGTGATTTGTGAAAAAAATTTCGTGGAAAATGTCCCACCCCTCCCCACCCTCGCATATCATGCAAAAAAAGGTGTGGAGCAAAAAATCATGGAGCGTACAAAAATAGGACTGGCTCTTTCCGGCGGGGGAATACGTGCGGCAATTTTCCATCTAGGCGTGATGGCGTATCTGGCACGGGCAGGGCTTTTTGGAAAAATTGCGGGCATTTCGTCCGTATCCGGCGCAAGCCTTTGCATTGGGGCAATATTTGCGGCAAACAATAATAGGTGGCCCACCGCCGCAGAATTTACAAACGAAATTTTGCCACGTGTGCGCCTACTTATATTGAAGGAAAATATTCAGCGTGCGGCAATTATACGCCTACCCTTTCACCCAAAAATGTGGCGCAAGCGGGTAAATTTGATTGCAAAAATGCTGGAGAAAAAATGGGGCATAAACGGTAATTTGCAAGATTTGCCCTCATTCCCGTTTTGGGAGATAAACTGCACCACATTCGAAACCGGCAGTCGGTTTCGTTTCCGCCGGGATTATATGGGCGACCAACGAATAGGCTATGTGCAAAACCCAACCTTGCCCGTATCGCACATGATTGCGGCATCGGCGGCGTTTCCCGTTCTAATTGGCCCGTATGTACTTGAAACCGAGGGGCTGTGCTTTGGAAAAGTCAAACGCAAGCCCGCTCCGTTACGTCATTGCGGGATTGCGCAAGAATCCCATGCGTGCCTTGATATTTTGGACAAATACACCCTCTGGGATGGCGGCGTGTATGATAATTTGGGGCTTGATGCCCTGCACAAAATCGGTACCGGCTTGGACGATGAAATAAATTTCCTAATCGTAAGCAACGCAGGGGCTTCCGTTGGCGAAAAAAGCCGAGGCCGCCCGTCACAAAATCTGCGGCGGTTACTGGATATATCCTCTGCACAAATTGAAATGCTACGCACCCGTGACTTTTTTTCATCCGTGGTAAAAAAGGGGAAAGGGCTGTACATTAAAATAGGAAAGAATCCGGAAAACAATCTCGCACGAAACTATCCCACCACGTTAAATTCGCCCTCGGCCAAAGATTTTGACGAAATTTTTCAAAACGGGTACCAGTCTATGGAATGTGCAATAGGGGGATAAATTTGTTGACTCTTTTCACGCCAAAATGTACAATCAAAAAAACACTGAAATGGGTGACAAAATGAATGCGTATGTACAAGCTACGGAAATTTTACGTTCTACAGTGCCGGTATCCCGGTTTAACAAGGGCGAAGCGTCAAAAATTTTTGACGAAGTTGCCAAAACCGGCATTAAAATCGCCATGAAAAACAACAAGCCCGCCTGCGTTTTGCTTTCTCCCGAAAAATTTGAAGCCATCATGGAAGACCTTGAAGACATTGATTTGATTTTGGAGGCAGAAAGACGGCTGGCGGAGCTTGATGCCGGGGCAGAATGTGTTCCATTTGAACAGCTTCTTGCAAAAGAGGGGCTAACCGAAGCCGACCTTGAAGGTTGGGAAGATGTGGAGATAGACTGATGGGGTGGGCTGTTGATTTTACCCCCGAGGCACAAAAAGACTATAAAAAACTGAATGGTTCGCCAAAGTCTCAAGTGCGAAAGGCTATCTACAAAGTCGCAAAAAACCCGCTCCCAAGTTCAGAGGGCGGGTACGGCAAGCCCCTTGGAAATTTGGCGTCTTCAAAGCTGGCGGGTTGCCTTAAAATCAAGCTAAAAAGCATAGGCGTGCGGGTTGTTTACAAGTTGGTGCGTGAAAACAATGTGATGAAAATAGTTATCATATCTGTGCGGGCAGATGACAAAGTGTACAAAGAAGCAGAAGCCCGCATCACACATTAAACCGGATTAGCATAACGTCCCCGTCTTTAACAATGTACTCCTTGCCCTCTATGCGAACCTGGCCTTTTTCTTTGGCGGCGGCGTACGTTCCGGCGGATACAAGGTCGTCATAGGCAACAACTTCCGCACGAATAAAGCCCCTTTCGAGGTCGCTGTGAATTTTTCCGGCGGCCTGCGGTGCTTTCGAGTTGCGGCGCACAGTCCACGCACGCACTTCCTTTGGCCCTGCGGTGAGGAAACTGATTAGCCCCAGCAGTTCATATCCGGCGGCAATAAGACGGGCAAGACCGTTTTCGCTAATCCCCATATCCGCCAAAAACATCTCTTTTTCTTCCGGCTCCAGCGTTGCAATTTCCGCTTCCAATTTTGCACAGGATACATACAGCCGTGCGCCCTCCGCTTCGGCAAGTTTCTCAAGCGGCGCAACGGCATCTGCATTGCCGATGTCGTCCTCGGAAACATTTGCCGCATACAGCATGGGCTTTTGCGTGATTAAAGTGAAGCTCTCAACCAGCTTCAAGTCCTCCGGCTCGTCCCATTCGATGGAACGTGCGGGCTTGCCGTCTTCCAGTACAGACCTTATTTTCGTGAGAATTTCCTCCTCACGTTTGAAAGACTTATCTGTGCGGGCGGTTTTTTCCACCTTTGCCAGGCGGCGTTCCAACATTTCAAGGTCTGAAAAAATCAACTCGAGATTAACGGTTTCTGCGTCACGCACGGGGTCTATGTCATCGTGTACGTGGGTGACGTTTTCGTCCACAAAACAGCGTACCACGTGAACAATTGCGTCCACCTCACGAATGTGCGACAAAAACTGGTTGCCCATCCCCTCCCCTTTTGATGCGCCGCCAACCAAGCCTGCAATGTCAACCATTTCCACCGATGCGGGGATAACGGACTTTGCATTGTAGATTTCGTTGAGTTTTTGAAGGCGTTCATCAGGTACGGGAACACGGCCAACATTGGGGCTTGTGGTGGAAAACGGGTAGTTGGATGCCTCTGCGCCCGTTTGCATAATTGCATTGTAAAGCGTACTTTTTCCTGCATTAGGCAGGCCTACTATGCCAAGTTTCATGTTTATTCTCCTTTGATAAGTTCTCGGGGGAGAAAC
>Ga0209755_10007294_pt1 | contig 12000 bp, 8 predicted proteins | sample TergutCo191P1_FD_187301 | JGI IMG/M metagenome (GOLD analysis project Ga0209755, IMG submission 187301) | Cornitermes sp. P1 segment gut microbial communities from Petit-Saut dam, French Guiana - Co191P1 (SPAdes) (version 2) | ecosystem: Host-associated > Arthropoda: Insects > Digestive system >...
ACGAATTCACTATAAATACGCAATCCAAAATTTGCATAAAAATGTACAGTAACTGTACAATAAAAATGCAAACGAACTTGTTTGGAGTCTTGAGAAAATAAAGTGGCCTATAACCAATTCCACAACCCTTTACTTAACGACGCAGAAATATTTATCCCACCCACATTCCAATGTCACTGGTCACGGACTACCTAGACTTGGGCAATCTTAACAATATTACCTTATACATTAAGAACGGTGAAACGAATGGTAAAGTGCGGAATTACAAACCATAAGCTGCACTAAGAAACGGTAACGCACTTAAGTCACTAATCTTGGGATATTCTAGACAGTCGCCAACACTGTCGTACAATACGGAAACGAGGGGTAACAGGCAAACACAACTCCACACATACAACTACATACGCGTATATGAGAGTATTATACATACTACGCTACACACGGAGTTCTGTTCCAAGTAACAGTTAAGACATTAAATTTCTAGAGTCCATTTGTCTTGCAACTTACCACTTTGCTCCCCTAAAAAGACGAGCTTGAATTTCCTCAATGGGTTCCCAAACTCTCCTGAAGACGACATTATGCCGTTTAAAAGCTAAAATAAACTAATACTTTAGTCCTTACGAAGAAAATCTCACAGAAGTCATTAAAAGAAACGAAACTGACAGCCACTCCTTCTACTCCCTGATCCGCCACGTTACGGCAATACGAGACGTGACGTCACTGACATCACATTTTCCCCGTTACCAATAGATGTCTCCGAACCACGAATAAAAGCTGCAGATTGGAAACACGAAGTTGTTATTGAAGATTATTCTTCTACGATGTTATTGTAATCAGATAATCCGTGGTACCAACGCGAATACGGTGTTCGGTGGTTCGTTGTGCACCAGTCGATTGGGTCGAGCAGTCGAAAAGGTTGGCCATATACGAGAACTGGCGACAGAGCGGCAACCTGTACAAGCAGTAGCAACAAAATATGTGGGAGCGAAGAGTGACTGCTGACCAACTGGTCTGTCTCTCAACAGCACTTGTTTTCGTAAGTCATCCATGACATGACATGCGCTATGGTGTTTGAAAATTCGTTTGGTAAATTTTGTTTTATGTGAATGAACGAACTGTGGTGTTCACCCGATTAATGAATTGCGAAAAATGTGCGACGAATTTCATATCGTTACTAGCAGTGTCGAAAGCATCCAATACTAGAACACGTCTAAAGAAGTTTTCCACATCTTACTGAGTAAAGTTACGGACTTCAGAAGCAAACAACGAATTACCATCAACCCATTCCACATGCTGGGAGACTGGTTGTTATAATACGTGGAGATTTTAAGGGAAATTTCTCTTCTTTCAAACGCACAGATGGGCTCCAGGGATCACTCACAAATACTGGAGATTTTTTCAAACCGCAGATGATTTCTTATGTGTAAAGATGATCTATAATATTGTATTTAAAGCGGTTAAGGTACTTTGCACTGTAAAAATTCTGTGTATTTTGTTGAAATTAACAATAAACACTGCTGAAGTAACATGGATCCCCTCAAGCCGTGCGATCTGATTTAAAAAACAGACAATTTTTCATTATTCAGCAACGTAGCATACGCAATAGGGGTAGAATGGTCACTTCCACATGAAAACATATGTTCTATCCTTCCCTTATAGCTCTCTCGCTCGCTTCCCTTTCTAACCGTGTCCAAAGGAGTAGCCGCAAGATAGGATTTCGTAAATAATGTTCGTACAGATGTTGAATCTAGCGAACACAGATCATCTCTAGCGAAGGTACCAGAATGGTGTGGGTTTCGATGTACTTTGATTACTCGCCCCAAGAAGGTAAGAAGTACAATGCTTTGAAAGGTAAGTAATTTACCAATGAATACGGCGTAACATTCTCTAAGTTTTGAATTTTGTAATTAATACTTTTGACAAAATGTAATTTCCTTGATATACCGCGCGCATATTGGTGGTTGCCGTCATTTACTTCGTCATAGTATAAACAAAGAAGTCAAATCGTACTTGTTGTAGGTGCGATCCTTTTGCTTTGTTGCCATATATGTCGGCGTTAAGGCTCATATGGCAATTTTGCATTCCAGGCAAGCGCAACACGCGGGCACGAGTTTGTTTAAAGTACCCAAATTTTGTTTGATTTTACTCAAATTTGGATTTATCGATATTATCATAACGTCCAATAAGGAATTTCACGAAAATCCGTCCAGTTAAGACAGACAGACATGAAACAGCTATTTTATAAGCTCTCTGATCCTATAATCGAACGCGTCTAAAAGGAAGATAGAAAATGTACGTGTAACATAATATTTAGAACTGTGTGCTTCTGTGCAACCTGGAGCACATATCATCTAGATCAGCAGTCTTTTTAGATGGTTGTACCGTAATCACCTTTCTTCTTGTCGGTTCACGGTTCATACGCGTACAGCAGAATGTAACTGGTAGTAATCTGTTAATTCTTTTTTACGTGCAATGCTTCTGTTATCAGTGGAAAAACACAAAGTAGAGCACGGATTATATATTATCAACGTTCTCGTAGTGTGACGTAAATCGCGAGATAGAGCAGTGCTGTTGCGGTGAATGGGTTAAAATCCTAGTGTCGAAACCAATTTTTGCTTCTATTTATTTCGTTTTTTAGAAATACCCTGAGTGTGGCTACGGCCGTGTCATGCACTTCTATGTCAAGTCTTACTAAGACCCAAGTCCATGAAGCCCAACAGGGGGAGGACCGTGTGAATACGCGGAGAAAGAGGAACTCTTCGTACAGTGAAAATATTGGCAAGAGATTAAAGCAAGAAGACAACAGTATGACTGATACTACTCAAAATAATCAAAAAAGAGCCAACTTTTCAGCCCTTAGTAACCCTAATGGTGTAAACAAAACGTCTCCCTTAGTAAACACGAAACCCGGCGCAGCAAAGAAATTGGTGATAAAAAACTTCAAAGGTATGACTTTAACCAAACTTTGCTAGTAACTAATTAATTTTTTATTTTGTGGGAACAGGGCCATTGGCTGTGGTTCAGTGTGAAGAGTGTGTTACAACAAACTATTCACCAAAAAATTCAATTGAAACCTTAACCATCTTGCTTTTATAACAAACTGTTGCAGCAGTTGTGCCACAGTTCTTGCCTGTCATTGTGAAAGGAGCATGAATATAATAGTAGTTAATGAAGCAACATGCTTTTTCACTGTTCGGAATATAGTTTTTTGATTATGGGGTAAATTGCTTTACTGATCAAGAGTCATCTTGCCATAAGTAGAGTAATTATAGAGTACTTGCTTGTTCATTTATTTTGGACTAGGCATTGAAAAGTTGAAGAATTTATTGTGAAGCTTATTCGAGTGTATGTTGTGAAAGGACTATTTGGTAGGTGAAGTGCACAACGTGTTTGGACTGGGTAGATCAGATGTGGAGGCTGTAACTGGTTGGCAAGGTGGCCACATATTACTGAATGCATATTCCCATATATAAAATAATATTACAAAGGCAGAAGCAGAGTATTGTGAGTAGAAACTTCTAATACTGTCTCTACATACTTGAGCTTCATTAGTAAGCTCCCCATCTTGCTATTTACAGCCAGATTTCTTGCAAAATACTAATTTTTTTTTTTGTGTGAGAAGGTCCAGCATGAACATAATGTGCTCTACCAGACATTATGGTTAGTTTTATAACACGTTTTGTATTTGGGAGGACACATGTTCAGATCTTGGTATAGAGACAAGCATTCATGATTAAATTTTTCTTGGTTTTCTTTGGACCTTTTGGGCAAATCCCAGAATGATGATACTTCAATTTACAGCATAGTTACCTCCTTTGGTATCCTTTCAGAATCATTGTGCACAAGTGATTCTATCATTCTGAGCTACTGACAATATTGTCAGGTCTAAGTAAACCACAAATAAATGTGTGCATGCTCACAGACATGTGTGCATGTATTCATGCATTCATGGTGCATATGGTTCCCAGTGTGTGCAATAGTAATGGTCCAGAAGGTCTGGCATGAGTTGAATTTTGCACAAGTCAGAATTGATGATACATATGGTCAACTGTATGTGTATATACAATGGATCCCAGTTGAAATCGAAACTCCAACACACTGGAACCTGATTGGACGCATTGTGACCACCCTTCTGCCTGAGACAGTCACTCAGCAGTATTCTTCCACCACCTTCATCCTATTATGCTTTCATTCCTGTAAAGAAAAATTGGGCACACATTTCAAAAATATTATTCCTTCCTTCATTATTTCTCTCTTTTACTTTTTAAGCATTATGAAATTTTGTAAATCTTGGAGTGCATGTATTGGCAGTGATACAAGCTTAATGTGTTCTAATCAAGCTCCACATGTGGATTTATTGTGAAAGTACAAATTTAACCCCAAATGTAACAAAAGAATGGCTGTTTTAGCTTGCTACTTCAATTACTGTATGCTTGTATGAGTAACATTGTAACTATAGCAACAGAGGAGTCATGGTGACAGGATAGTGTTTTGTTAAGATACGTCTATTCTAAATATATACACTGTGGTGTAAGTAGATTGTTAATTGTGTTAATTTATTGGTTGATATCACAGGAAAATTAAAGAAGCACTAGTAGATATTAATATGGAGGTTTGTGTCATGTATATCTTCATGTCTTATTACCAGAATGCAAGACAGAACCGTAATATGAAGGTGACTTGTAAGCCCATCAAATATATGGCAGATATCAAGCATTTGAGAATGACACTAAGAAATGAGAGCCTTCAAGAATTTAGGAGTATATGAAATTTGGGAAATACACTTAGTATAACTCACTTCAGAGTTACTGCCTTCCCATCACCTCTCAGAAATCTATATAAAAAAACTGTAATCTTACCTGCTTTATTTTGGATGTCTGTTGTGCAGAAATTTATTTTTTGAGGAGTCAAATACTTTATTCTAAACAGTTTTCTACGTGACATTGAAGTTATACACAGCTGACCTGCTGCATATGCACACTAAATTTACTCAATCCAAAAATTTGCTTTTTTGACCCTCTGCATAGTAAAAAGTGACTTGAATACAATATTAGTAAATAGTCTGTGCCAGTATAAGCTGGAAAGTTGTAAAAGGATAGTCACAAAACAGTGCTATAAATAAAGGATCAAGATACATGTAGCAAAAAATAATGCTAATGAAAAAATGAGGCTCAGCATACAAATATAAGAGTGCGGTCAAAAACATGAGATTATTGTTAATAATAGTAATATTATGGTGAAATGCATGTAAAGGAATATGTGATAATAGGTGATGTTACTATTGGTAAGCCATTATAGTATTACAGGCTGGACACCAGATAAAGAGAAAACAAACTACACTTGGAGACAAAGAGGATATCTTAACCCTTATTCTGCTAGCATGGAGAATATGGTGAGCTCCTAATAATGCCGGCAAATGGCAGATGGGATTTAATTCAGCCTTTAAAGGGTTAATAATTTGACTAAAATTAAAGCTACTTAGTACACACTTTTAATATTTTGCACAGTATATGGATTATACAATCTAAGAAAGTTTGGATTTTAATATTTATATAACTTATAAAGCACTGTCATTCACCGAATATTTCTGGGTATAATATATTTCTGTTGGGCTTGGTGGTGGCTTTGGTAGAAAGCCAAAATCTGTAGCCACCTTGTATGCTTCATAAAATAAGTTATGTTTACTGAAATGCTCTTCTGTTTGACTCTACAATTGTGAATAATTTTACCTTTTTCTTGTGTGGGTGGGAAAATATATCTCTAAAATTAAGGGAAGAACATAAATTGAGGCCATGACAAGAATATTTGGACATAAGCAGTGGGAATTACAAGAAGGTGGGAGAACATTGCATAATGCAGAATTTTATAATTTATACTGTTCATTGTATAGATTAATTTGTTACTGAACTTCTGTAGGGTTGAAGTGAATTGGGAAGACCAATAAAAAAGGTAACTCTAGGTGGAGAATTGCACAAAGCACAAGTCAGTGTTTGGTGGTCTGTTTGGTGATTCTTGCATGAGATGTGTTGCTGGGCAGTGGCACTGAAAACTTGTATTGGGGATTTTTGCTTACGCTTGACATTGTCATAGGAACTTTTGCTACAAATGGCACTTTGTCCTCTTGGAGGGGAAGAACTTTTGATCGGATGGATGGCAGGGACTTGAGCCGTGAATGGCATAATAGAGTAGGTTGAAGGTGTATACAACCTAGAGGAAGTCATGTTGGTTGAAGGCAACTGTGATTTGGTTGGGGTTGAGGCAGGGGGGTTGTGGGCTGTGTCCCATATTTTAATTATACCCTTGCATTTGCCTTACAAATGAGGGAAATTACAGAAAATCTATCAAGAGTGTTTAAAAAGTTCTAGGCACAATTAATTTGGTTGACTTGTTGGCGTTTTCACAGGCAGCATTGACTAGCCTACTGATTTAATTTGCTTTTGTGGAAGGCTTCAGGCAGCTTTGGTCAACCCTCTTTGGGAACAGATGCTTTCCAGGTGACCAAACTAGAGGTCACTGCACCAGCTAACATTTGAGTCCAGACTCTCAGTGTTCTGATGTGCTTAGCAAAAAACGGAACTTCCAAATCCTTTTGAATTTCCTTATTAGCAGTGTACTAAAGCATGCTACTTGCAATGAAAAATCCTTAAATTGCACCACCTGCAGCTTTGTGATGGTGCATGCACCATATGTTCAGACATGGTATACGTGGTTTCTAGTGGGATGAATGAGCTGCTTATGCAGCAGAACACTGATGGACAGCCCACTTGGGTGGCAGGTGGTACATGTAAGACCTCCATATAGTCACACTTAACATTTAGTCAATCATTTCTCCCATTATGGCACCAAGGCTTATATTCAGCACAGTCTCAATAAGGGACCTGTGCCTCTTCACATGAAGCACAGGGTTATTGAGGCTGTGCTGATTAACATATTAGGGCTGCACAATAAGCCTAAGGCTGCGGTGCATTTGGTGTATAAGCTGATGGGCCCTAAGAAGAAGAAGAAGAAGGCTTATACCCCAGTGTATAAGTAATTGGTTTCAAGTTTCTGAAACCATGATGTGACAGCTTGCTTCATGTTACAGATTGCTTGGCAGTCAGTTGCTTCTTGAGGGGTTCAAAGAAAATGAAACACTGGACACCACACTCAGCTGAACTTGTCACTCATTAGAGTGGTGCAGCTGGGAGGTTATGGACCACAATCCCCAGTCACAGTCTTACACCCAGTGAATTCCATCTCTTTACCAAATCTTTGGACCCCCTAAGAAATACCTGGCTGGCAAGCAGTTTGCATCAGATGATGATGTGAAGCATGCTGTCCCGTCATGGCTACAGACACTTAATACCAGTTCCTCTCATACCAAGATGCAAGCATTAGTACTGCAGTTGTACATGCTTAAATGTCAGTGATGACCATGTGGAGGTCTGATGTGTACGGTCTGCTACTTACATGCCATGTATATTTTGACATCAGAATAATTTTCTCAGCATCATAGTGCTTATACAGGATTTAATCCAACAAATTGCAAATCCATAAAAAGTAATCATTGTCACTTTTGTCCCACCTGCATGTTTTGACCTCTACAGGGTCATCATCAGGGAGGTATATATAAAGGTATACAAGTACAATAAAATCTCATAGGTGTGCATGCATCATTCAGTACAATATTACCAACTAAAATTACTAAAAATGTTTAAAATATAAGCCACTTAACCGACATTTTACAGTCCTGAAATGTATCTTCCATTGCTGACAATCATCTATGTCAATTTTTAATCTTCATTCAAAGAGAATATCCCCATGTTGTCTCGTTGGTGTTTATGCCATGCTGGACCACTGAGTAGGAGGGACATAAGTGGCAAATGAGTATTTATTATTGATTATGCAATTTGTTGTGGGATTAAATACTGTATAATCAGTCTGTTGCAAGGAATATGGATTACAAAAACCAGTGTGCTTGTTACTTTATTTTAAAACTTCCTTTTAAATTTGAGTAAGTACTGTTGAAAGAATTAAGCACTGTTGAAAAAAAAAAGTTTATACTCATTGGTTGAATTTTCCATCCTCCTCCATATTCTTGTAAGAATCTGTCTGTCTGTCTGTTTACAGAGAAACCTAAACTGCCTGACAATTACCAAGAACAAACCTGGGACAAGCTGAAAGAAGCAGTAGTAGCAATCCAAACATCGAAGTCTATTCGTTACAGCCTTGAAGAGCTTTATCAAGCAGTTGAGAATATGTGTAATCATAAAATGGCTTCAACATTATATGTAAATCTTACTGGTAAGTGTACTTTGTGATGTTATTCAGTTTTAAGGGAATGTTAAGCTTGGAATGTGTGGACTGAAGAGAGAAGTAACAAGTTTGGAGAAAGTTACATAATCAAGACATTTTGAAATTTTTTGTGGTAATGTTGAAGTGATTACATGAATAAGAGAAGAGTAGATTATGTAGCAGGGGAAGAAATAGCTGCAGACAGAACTGTGAAGGGAGCAGTTCAGAGACATGGGAAAACCAGGAGAATAATGTCAAGGTAGATCTTAAAAAACTAGACAGCGAGAGTGCAGATTGGATTGAAGTGCATCAGGATAAATTTTAATCTTAGGCATCTGTGAACATGACTATGAACCTTCAGATACCATAACAGCAAGCATTTCCATGGCCAGTGAATAGCTGTGAACTGTCCAGGAAGACTGTAAGGGTTTACTTAGTTTGCCATTATTATCTTCTGTTCTTCACAGGTTTGGGTGTGCCTTTTGTAACTTCATAGCCATTTTTTAAATGGTCTTCCTATATCTCTATGTTCATATTACTTGTAGTTAGGCACAGGTTTGGGAGTTCTATAATTTTCCATTTTGTGGTGTTTGCCATTCTCCATTAATTTGAGATTATTTCTTCTCTATAGTTAGCTGTTGTATTATTAATTGAATATTGATTCTATGCTAATTTTATGTAATTTGGTACATCCATTGACACATAAGCATTTCATTTCTGTTCCTTAAGTTGTATTCTTCTTGGTTTCAGTTTTACTGTATATCAACAAGTGAGGACTGTTTTAACTTTATTCTTTACTTTTCTTTTTACCGTTCTGTTCATTGTCCTTCATATTCCTTAAAGTTGGTAGACAGAGACTGAGCTGGAGACAGCCAATTAGCTTGTCATTACAGCTTATCAAGACTGACTGTAGAGAGCAGCAGTGTTGTATATATGAGGTGGTGCTGATAAGTCCTTAGCCCAACCTACTTCCCGGTGTTGTAGGACGGAATCGATAGTCTTGGAAAGAGGGGTCTGTTCGTGTGCTGAATTGCAAGTCTTTTCTTGTTACAGAGGCTGAAAGGAAGCATGTCAGGCGATGCGCGCGATTTCAGCAATATGGAGACACAAGCTGTCATCAAGTTTTTTCCTGCAAGGCAAGGCACTGAAGGAAATTCAGGCCATTCTGACAGAAACATTAGGGGAACATGCACAATCGTATGCCACTGTCCAAAACTGGGTGGCCCAGTTTAAATGTGGTAATTTTTCCACCTGTGATGCACCTCATCGTGAACGACCCAAAACAATGATTATTGATCAAATTCACAAGCTAATCTTGGAAGACCAACAGATTTCAGCTAAATCAGTAGCTGAGCAACTGGGCATCTCACGTGAGCAGGTTGGGTCCACCATTCATGAAGATTTGGACGTGGTGGAAGCTCTCCGTGAAGTGGGTACTGAAATGCCTGAAAACGGATCAAAAATGCCAATGGTGCTGGTCATCTGAGCAACTTTTGGAATTTTTTTGGCGCAATCCAAATGATTTCCTGTCACAATTAGTGACCATGGACGAAACCTGGTTATATCACTATGACCCGGAGACAAAGCAACAATCATTGGATTGACGGCATAGTGGCTTACCACACCCCAAAAAATTCTGATTGCAAAAATCTGCTGGAAAAGTTCTCGCCTCAATTTTTTGGGATTAAGACAGCATCCTCCTCATTGATTATCTTCCAAAGAGCCAAACTATCAACGTGGAGTATTACTCATCTCTGCTGGTGCGATTTAAGGACATTTTGAAGGAAAAACGCCATAGGAAGTTCACCATTGAGGTCTTGTTCTTGCACGACAATGCCTTCGCTCACTGGGCACTTGCAACTCAGATGAAACTGGCCTGCCTGGGCTTCCATTGTATTGATCACCCACCCTATTCTCCGGACCTGGCCCCATCGGACTGCCACCTGTTACCTGGACTGAAAAAACAATTGAAAGGTCGCCATTTTTCGCCTATCACAGAGGTCATTGCTGCAGCGGAGACATGGATGGACAACGTTCTGAATCTTTTTTGAGTGCCTTGCAAACCTTAGAGCAATGGACTAAGAAGTGTATTGAGCTTCGTGGGGAGTATGTTGAATAAATCCCGAGTTTGGTCACTGTAGCTTATTTCCTTCCTGGTTGGGCTAAGGACTTACCAGCATTCCTTTGTAGTGGTGATATGTGGCCAAATTTTATGTTGATCTCTGATGATTTTAGATATGAGGGAACTTTTTCACAGGTAGCACAAAACACAGAGGTTATGGACATGGGCAATTAACATTTAAGAACATACACTAATGACAGAATTCAGAATAATATAATAAAAATTGTATACCCCTCTTATTGCATCAGGGAGTGATTTTGGAAGCTGGTGTGAAAGTGTTCTTATTTGCAAGATTTGTGGTTGGCACAGTGGTGTTGTTGAAGACACATGCCTTCTGGGATTTGACCATGTGTGACTGGGTGAACAGTACCTGATGTATCAAAGGAATGTAGTGCCTTCCTGTTCTTGAATTTGTGATCCTAAAGATAAAGGCACTTTAGTCCTTTGGAATGTTGGGTACAACTCCTCAGCATCACATCTCAGAAGACATAAATATTTATTAACTAATTTGTTAATAACTACTTCAAGAAAAGAACTTTTGGTATGAATTACACTGTTTATATGGCTCTATGTGTACAGGTTTAACAGAAAAACATGTGAAAGCAAATATTGAGCAGTTCATGGCAGAGTCTATGGATCGCCATATTTTCCTTAAACGAATGAATGCATGTTGGCAGTCCCATTGTCAGCAGATGATTATGATCAGGGGCATTTTCCTTTACCTGGATCGCACATACGTACTCCAAAACCCTACCATCCATTCTATTTGGTAAGTACTGTATTATTTGATTGTTTAATGTAAGTTGATGTTCATTAATAGGCTATAGGAAGAAAACTGAGATGTGGTATTGTAGAACATCAAAGACAGTTATATTAAAATTGTTGCTACATTATTAATGCGTGAGGTACCTTCTGGCTGCTGCTATGTTCAGGTTTGTTTCCTCCCTTATATTCTTTTTATTCAGATGTACAAAACCGCTGCTGTCTCCAGCATGACTCCTTAACTGTTCCTATTCTGACTGCAGGAATTTCTCCCACTGTTTTAATTGTTTGGGCTGTTTAAATTCTCTGTAATAAAAAATCACAGAATGCTGGAAAATAGTTACAGTTCATCTAGAGTGCAGTAACTATCAGAGTTTTTCCTCTAAGTGAAATACCATGGTAAAAACATAAGTTGAAGTAGTATATCTGAGTGAAGTATTGTATCAAAACATCCTCCAGGTCTGATATAATTTTATTTTGGAAACAGTTACAAGTTAACACGGTTATTTATGTATGCATGCATGCTTCAATGAGGTTTTAGCCAGCATTCCCTGTTTCATCTTGTAGATACAGGAGTAGTGTTAAGAACTTGAGGAATTTTATTGAGAATATTCGGTGTTAATGACTCTCCATTTTAGAATTATGGTTACATTATGTAGCAAGGAATTACTTAGTGTGGATGGATGGGTGGATGGATGGATCATTCATTCCATGAAACAAATGCAGTGCAGGGTACAAAGATAAGACATACAAAGTTTTTTTTAACATACACATATTTTTTCATATATTATGAACATGTCTGATGTACAGACTGCAGTTTTAAATTGATATGCCTTTACAGG
>Ga0209755_10007295_pt1 | contig 11999 bp, 10 predicted proteins | sample TergutCo191P1_FD_187301 | JGI IMG/M metagenome (GOLD analysis project Ga0209755, IMG submission 187301) | Cornitermes sp. P1 segment gut microbial communities from Petit-Saut dam, French Guiana - Co191P1 (SPAdes) (version 2) | ecosystem: Host-associated > Arthropoda: Insects > Digestive system...
GGATGCATCGGATGCAATAACTGCATCAGAGAATGCCCCGATTTAGCCGCAAATGTCACCATTATGGACGAAAACGAAAATTTCAAGATTCATCTGGACCAAAAAAGCTGCATTCTTTGCGGCACTTGTATTTCCACATGTACCCATGGGGTTCGCCGCTATCTGGATGATACCGAGGATTTCTTCGAGGATTTAAAGCGCGGAAAGAAAATATCCGTCCTCATAGCCCCAGCTTTTTTGCTTAACTATCCTAATGAATACAAGCGGGTTTTGGGATGGCTAAAGGATTTGGGCGTTAATAAATTCTATTCCGTTAGCGCGGGCGCTGATATCACCGCATGGGCTTATCTAAAATACCTTACCGAGGGCAATCATAAAGGAAAAATTTCCCAGCCATGCCCCTGTATTGTGAATTACATAGAAAAACACCAGCCCGAATTTCTGGATTCGCTAATCCCCGTTCAAAGCCCGATGATGGCTTTGGCTATTTGGCTGCGCAAATACCAAAATGTTACGGATGAATTTATGTTTTTATCGCCCTGTGTTGCGAAAAAACTAGAAATGGATTCGCCGCGCGGCCTTGGCATGATTGAATATAATGTCACATTCGTAAAACTAATGGAGCATATTAGAAATGAGCGTATTCGCCTAAATTCATTTCCCGAGCTGGATGATGAAATTGATTATGGTATGGGCTCTTTATTCCCCGTACCCGGTGGATTGCGAGAAAATGTGGAATTTTACCTGGGTCATGATGAATTGGTTTTGCAGATAGAAGGCGAGCACCAAGCCTATGCATATTTGCAAAAGCTACCCCCTTGGAATGACCGGAATAAGGAAACCCCTAGGCTTGTTGATATGCTAAATTGCGAGCGGGGCTGCACATATGGAACAGCAACCGAATTTAACCAAACATTTAATGACTATGTTCAGGTAGAATCAAATAAATTGCGCCATGAGCAATATGCCAAAATGAAAAATGCCCAAGATCAAGTCCTTTATAAACCTACCGAGCGGCTGGCGATGCTAAATGAAAAATGGGGTCATTTAAAGCTTTCCGATTTTATGTGTACCTATGAAAATCACCGAGTTCGTAAACGGGAAATCTCTCAGCGCGAAATGGATAATATGTATGAAATGCTTTTGAAGAAAAACCATGAGGATCGAATCATCGATTGCCGCTCTTGCGGATATAACTCCTGCAATGATTTCGTCCGCTCTTGCATAATGGGCATAAATTTTAAAGAGAATTGTGTTTATTTTGTCAAATCGCGGCTATCTGAGCAAAACGCATATCAGCAATCAGTTTTGCGAAATTTTGAAGAAATCGGCGTGCAGGTTACCAAGCTAACCTCTGATAATATGAAAATTTCTAAAGATACAACCACTATCAATGAATATGTGGAAAATGCGGTGGAATTTAGCGGCGCATTGCATACCCAGCTGCAGGATGTGCAGTCTGAAATTTCAAAGCTCCGCACCCTAAATAATGAAATCAGCGATATCGCCCGCTCTACCAATATGCTTTCCATAAATGCCACAATCGAGGCCGCCCATGCCGGCGACAAAGGCCGCGGCTTTGGCATAGTAGCAGATGAGGTAGGCTCGCTGGCCAAAAAATCCATGGCCGCCGCCGAGCGCAGCACCAATTACAACGACGATATTTCCGCCGTGCTCAAAAAGTTGGTAAATAGCACCGATTCCCTAATAGAGCGAATCAATATCATCAAAAAGTCTTCCAACGACATATCCGAAAACGCCACGAGCATCGCTGCTAAAACTCAAAATATCGTCAATTTAATTGACAAGCAAAACTCCAATTAACTTTGGATTGCGATACATTTTAAAAATTTCAAAAAAATTTTTAAAAAATACTAAAGTATCTACAAACTCAATCCGATATACCTAATAAGGGCGGAAAATAACCATACCCGCCCATCTATACCAAGCCGGGTCGACACGGCTTGTGTGTATGCACCACCCCCGGGCAAACCGCCCGGTATACCTGACCGGCAAACCGGCAGGCGAACCGCGGGGCAAACCCCCGCCAAGGAAGGATACCCGCCAAGGATGGCGACCCTTCTCCTATAAAGGAGGATACTATGTCTAACATGGTAGTAAGAACCAATGTAATGGCTCTGAATTCCCACAGGAATCTGGGCATGACCGGAACACAACAAAGAAATGCTTCCGGCAGACTTTCTTCTGGCTTTAGAATCAACAGCGCAGCTGATGATGCAGCCGGTTTGGCTATCTCTGAAAAAATGCGCGGCCAAATCCGCGGCTTGAATCAAGCATCCAGAAATGCCCAAGATGGTATTTCCTTGATCCAAACTGCCGAAGGCGCTATGCAAACTGTAAATGAAATGGTTATCCGTATCCGCGAGTTGGTTATCCAAGCCGCCAACGATACCAATGCACACGAAGATGCCCGCCCAGAGCTTTCTGATAGAAATCAAATCCAAGCGGAAATCGACCAACTTTTAGAAGAAATCGATGCCGTTACCGAGCGTACCGAGTTTAACACTCGTACCCTTTTGGATGGCTCTTTGAGCGATGGCGGTTTTGTTCATTTGTCTGTAGCCGAGCGCGCTGCTATGGGAGCTTTCTTGGCAGAGGCTGGTACAGCCGGTCCTCTTGCTGCTAGAAATGGTGCTATTGATACTCAAATCCAAGGTCAGCGCGTTGTTGCTGGTTTGGAAGATGAGCTTGCATTTATTACCGAATTGAGAGCGGATGTATCTGGCAGAATTACTGCTAATTCAATCAACCAAGCTTTGTATGAGGCACAAGGTGCATGGTCTGCCCTTCTCGATTTGGATCAAACTCAATCAACTACTATGGAAGCCCAAGGAACTTTCTTGCTGGCGCATATCAACTCTACTTTCGGCACAAACCTTACCACTCTTCCAACTGGAGTACAGGCGAATGTAGGTCAGCCTGCGACAGGCGGAACTAATTCCCCGCAATCACCTCCAGCTGTTGGGGATGCTACCGTAACTGCTCTGAGAGATAATGCTGTAGCGAGAGTATTGTCTAGCGCAGAATTGGTAGGGCGCGATTGGTATTTGAACCAAACCGGAGATGGCGACACTAACGTAACTCGCGAAATTACAACATTTAGTGCTTTGAATGATCGCTATAATGATTTGAGAGGATTCGTTGAAGCTGGTCAGACCAGATTGACTAACGACAATATTGCTGTTGTTAATTCAGAGCGTGTGCTGAATGGTCTTATTGGTAGCAATCCTACTTTGAATGCTACTGGCCATACTTTCGCCGAGCTTTATGCCGCATTTAACAACACCCAACCTGATGGTTCTGTTTGGTTCCAAATCGGTGCAAACGAAGGCCAAGGTATCCGCGTTTCTATCGAGTCTGTTACTGCCGCTCGTATGGGCATTGATGGATTTGCTACTGGCGGATTGCAGTCTATCCTGACTGAAAATGGTCAAGATATCGGCGATAGCGGCTGGATCACCATGCTCGATGAGGCTCTTTCTCATGTTACCGGCCAAAGAGCTCTCCTAGGTGCTGTTCAAAACCGCCTAGAGTTCACCATCGACAACCTAAACACCGCTTCCGAAAACCTCTCCGCTTCCGAGTCCCGCATCCGCGATGCAGACATGGCTCTGGAAATGATGAGATTAACCCAATCCAACATCCTGCAACAAGCTGCTACAAGCATGCTGGCTCAAGCCAACCAAGCTCCACAAGCAGTTCTCCAATTGCTGGGATAATAGGATTCCAAATCAACATCAACATAAAGCACAAAAAATGCCCCCACCCGGGGGCATTTTTTTACCCCAACAACCCCCACCAACCACGTAGGGGCGGCCATTGGCCGCCTATCGCAAATTGGCAATAGATATCGCTCGCGGATATCAGGCGGCCAATGGCCGCCCCTACGTCAACACGAATGTCCACAGCCCGCCGCATTTTCCTGTTGACAAATCCCCCCCATCATGCTATAATAACTATGATGATACATACACCCACCTATTTAATGGGATAGGAAAACAACCCCCCAAAGGCCGTATACCTTGGGGGGTTGAACCTTATCCAAACAGCTCAATAAGGTTTTTTCCAATCTTCACAGCGACTTTGATAATCTTTAAAATCTTGTAAACAGCCGCTATGTACCTATTCTGATGATACATCATTCCCACCTCCTTCCATAATGGGATAAATCCATAATACCACAAATCCCCATTTTTTGCAACACCCATCAAATTGCGGTTGTCCACAGCCCGCCGCATTTTCCTGTTGACAAATCCCCCCCGCTATGCTATACTATCATTATGAGATTGTGCACTCCCACCTATCAAGTTGGGATAGGAAAACAACTCCCCAAGGCCTGTCCGCCTTGGGGAGTTGAACCTTATCCAAACATCTCAACAAGGTTTTTTCCAATCTTCACAACGACTTTAACAAGCTTCATAATCTTGTAAAGAACCGCTATGTACTTTTGGAGATCGCGCATCTATTCCCACCTCCTTTCAGGTTGGGATAAGTCTATAATACCACAAATCCCCATTTTTTGCAACACCCCACGAAAATTAGGCGGCCAATGGCCGCCCCTACGGGGTTGTTGCAAATTTTTTATGGGGTTTATTTGAATTCGGTCATTTGTCGCCAGTAGCGTTTGGGCATGTGGTTTTGGCGGAGGTTTGGGTTTAGGCGGGCGGGGATTGCTATTGTGTTGTAGAATTGTTGCCAGAGGGCGCGGTATGTGGATTCGGATTCGCTGGCGGGGGGTGGGTCGAAATTTTCTAGGGGGAGCAGGTGGTGCTGGCCTTTTTCGTATATGAAGGCGTGTTTGTGGGTTTTGTCGTAGATTAGCAGCTGCTCGGCGGGGAAGCGGTCGCAGAAATGGGGGGCTAGCAGGGGGAGGATGAAATTTTTTGGCTCGATGATGGCGGCTAGTGCGCCATTGTGTTCGGAAAAGCGGAGGAAGCCTTTGTATTTGTGGGCTTCGCCGCTGACATTTCTGGCGATGTCGCATATTTTGCGGACGGCGTCGTTTGCCAGCATATTCATGGTGGGGCGGCCTGTTTTATAGCTTAGGCGCAGGAAATTTAGGATGATTAGCTCGCGCTCGGGGGCGCAGGACAGGTAGCAATATCGCACATGGTGGAGGGCCTCATGTGAGATTTTGGAAATAATGGAATTTTCTACCTTTTGGGCAAAGTCTTCATTGGTCGTTATTTCTTTGACGGGGAAGATTGTGGTGATTTCGTTTTCATAGCTGAAAATCGCCGCGGGTAATTCTTTGGCATAATAGCTTTCGTGGATGCAGCACAAAAGCCCCGAAAATGAGCCATCATACGTATAGGCTATGTTTGTCCGGTAGGGCATTTGGTTTGTCCTCCATATCGAATATAGAAACCTGATGGGCGGTATCCCAGCCGCGCTTTGAAACCAGGCCGCGCAAAACCGCCTCGGGATTGTCGGGAATCCAGCCGCTGGTTTTGCCATTGCATAGCAAAAAATACTGGGCGCGCTTTAGCACCACCCCCATCTTTTTTAAATGAGGGAAATCCAGCATGGTGCTTTTGCGGGCGCGGATTATTTTTTGCGCGCTGGTGACGCCAAGCCCCGGCACGCGAAGCAAAACCTCGTATGGCGCGGTGTTTACCTCCACCGGGAAATTGTCAAAATTATTCAAAGCCCAATTGCATTTGGGGTCGATTAGGGGGTTTAGATTTGGATTTTGGGGGTCTAGGATTTCGCCGGCATCGAATTGATAATAGCGCAATAGCCAATCCGCCTGATAAAGCCTATGCTCGCGCAAAAGCTGGGGCTTGGCATCTAGCCCGGGCAGCAGTTTATCCTCGAGCACCGGCAGATATGCGGAATAAAAAACCCGCTTTAGCTCGTATTTTTTATATAGCGCGGCGGAGAGGTTGATGATTTGGTAGTCGGTTTCGGGGGTCGCGCCTACTATCATTTGGGTGCTTTGCCCCGCCGGGACAAAATGGGGTGTATGCCGGTATTTTACCAAATCGGCGCGGTTTTCCAAAATGCCCGCGCGGATATTTGCCATGGGGGTTAAAATGCTTTGGCGGGTTTTATCGGGCGCGAGCAGTTTCAGGCTTTCATTGGAGGGCAGCTCCAAATTTATGCTCATCCTATCGGCCAGCAGGCCCAGGGCTGCTATCAGCCTATCATCTGCGCCAGGTATGGCCTTCACATGAATATAGCCGCGAAAACGGTATTCATTGCGGATAATGGACAAAGTCCCAATCATTTGCTCGCAGGCATAATCGGGATTTTGCACCACGGCGGAGCTTAAAAACAACCCCTCGATATAATTTCGGCGATAAAACTGAATCATCAATTCGGCCAGCTCGCGGGGGTCAAAAGTAGCGCGAGCCACCTCATTTGACCGCCGATTGACACAATAATGACAATCAAAAACACAATCATTGCTCATTAAAACCTTTAGCAAAGAAATACAGCGGCCATCCGCCGAAAAGCTATGGCAAATGCCGCAGGCCACCGCATTGCCAATATCCCCGGCCGCCCCCGCGCGCGCATTGCCGCTAGATGTGCATGCCACATCATATTTCGCCGCATCCGCGAGGATTGTTAATTTTTCCATTATATCCATAATCAATATTCCTTTTTATCAAAAACAATACTGCCGGCGGTGAAAAATACGACCCCATAGCCGGCCAGCACTATTACCATATGCAAAACCCGCCCCAGCGGCGGCATAGCGCCAACCCAGATTCTGTGCCAGCCCAGATAGCTGGTGAAAAGCAGCTCGGATAGGATGGGGATAAATATGGGCAAAACGCTCATGGCGATATAGGAGGCGATTAGGATGAGCATGATTAGGGTGGTGCTGCGGCCGAAAAGGGCGATAAATAGGGCGAATGCCGCCAAAACCGCCAGCGGCGGCAGGGTTAGGGCATATGATGCCAGCGCGGCAAAAAACCCGCCCGGGCTTGCTCCGCGCCCAAAAATCTGATAAAGCCCCGCGCTGATAATGAAAATGCTCACCAAAAAAATCCCTACATATGTGAGTATTGCCAAATGTTTTGCGGCGAATAATTTATACCGTTCTATTGGGCGGAAAAGCATGCTGCGCATGGTGCCATTACCCCCCTCGGCGGTAATCAAATCCCCCGCCCCCATAAAAATCAGCAGGGGCAGCATTAATTGCAAATAAAATGGCAATACCCCCATGGGCGCGGGTGTTAAATTCACGACAAATCCGCCGCGGGCAATCAATCCCGCCGCCAAATTCCCCAGCACCGCCCATAAAAAACAAAACCCAATTCCCAAAATCAAAAAAACCTTATATTTGCGCCGCCACAAAAGCTTGTTTAACTCGTTTCGATATGATGCATAAAATGCCGCCATAGGACACCCCCTGAAAAAAGTTATACTACGTATTTTGTAATAAACCGCTCGCCCGCTTCAGCCCATGTGGTTTCGCTGCAGCTAAAAGCTCCGGCAATTTCCTCGTTTTTAGCTGCCGCGACCTCTCGGATAATATCTGTCAAAAGATATGTATTCATACTACCGACCCGCAAATCATGGATATTTAATTCACTAATAACCCTCGCGTTTTTATATAAATCCGATGCCCTCAAATAGGCGATTACGGCCTCTATATCGTATGAAATTCTTTTTTCAATCACATTAAATTTATTGCCTATTATTTCCAAAATCGTATATGCGGCTTTGTTATTGCAATCAGCCGGCAGTCCGCAGGAGCCGGGGTTAATAATCAGCTTGTCCCCGCAATATGCATGCATTTGGATATGATTGTGGCCATACATAATTATATTTGCATCAATGCTTTGTATATATGGCAAACAAATATCAGAATTGATGAAATCGTGATATTCGGCCAAAAATTCCTCATGAGTAAATGGTTTATCTGCCATAGCCTGGCGATAAATATTATTATTGCAAAATTTATAAGGCAACCGGCCTTTTTCGTTTTCGCATATGGGCGTACTATGGGCGGCGTATACCAAAACATCCGGGGCAAGTCGGATATGCATTTCATCTGCCAAACCATAAAGAAAATCATAATTTTCCTGTGTCAATGCACGGACGGATTGATATAGACCCCCATCGCGGTCGCCTATTATCTCATCGGGCTTCTTTTCCCTGAAATGCGGCATATATTCCTCTTTGTTGCCCCGGACGATATACGCATTTTCCATTTCCCTCAATTCCCGCGCCACCTCATTAGGCCACGGAAAATCATAAACGCTATAATCGCCCAAAAAAATAAATTTATCCACACCCTCTGCGCGCGCATCCTCCAGCACTTTCACAAACGCAGGATAATTGCCATGTATGTCCGAAATAATAGCTATGCGCATTTTATCCCCCCCATGCAATCACTCATGAATCGGTTCTGCTTGGTTAATAAGATGTCGCGGCAAGTTGGTCGCGCAAAAATTTTGCTAAATCGGGAAGGTAATTTTTCACCACATCCCAAATCACCAAATAATTCATAGTATGATATCCGTGCGCCGCCACATCCCGCATCCCAGAAATATTTTTCCATGGAATTTCATTATGCATGGCCTTATATTCCTGTGGCAGATGCTTTGCCAATTCGCCGATATTTAGAACAGACATAACAACGGCTTTATAAATCATTTTGTTTGTATAAAAAATATCAACATTTTCCGCTTCGCTTGCAAACCTAATTGCGTCTTGTGCATCTTCAAGCATATATTCTAAAATATTACGAACCCTGCTGTTCATAAATAATTCTTTCCTCTCTTTTGACACTATTGCGAAAGTCGGGCTTCGCGCTCTCCAGTGCATTCCATGTAATCAAATCTACATGACAACCAAAGGCCTCTTGCAAATCCACATGCAGGCCAAAAAATTCAAGGCCGGGAGTATTTGGCAAAAATTCTACTAGCATATCAATATCGCTTTGGGCGGTATGCTCGTATCTGGCCGCAGAGCCGAAAAAGGCGGCTTTTTTGATGGGATATTGCTCCAAAACGCCCCGGGCGATTTGCTCGAGATGTTGCGTCATGCAGACACCCCCTTCAGATAGGCGATTTCTTTTGCGGTTAGTGGGCGGTGGGCGGATTCTTGCAGGTTGCCTAGGGTTAGTTTGCCGATGGAGATTCGGGATAGGGTGTAGACGCGGCGGTTTATGGCGTCAAACATTTTGCGCACTTGGCGGTTGCGCCCCTCGGTGATGGCTATTTGCACAATCGAGTATTTTCCCTGCTCGCGAATGAGCGATAGGCGCGCCGGTCGGGTTTTGTAGCCGTCAATCAAAATGCCCCGGCGGAAAATTTCGATTTCTTTTGATGTGCATCCGCCCAAAATCCGCGCCTCGTAGATTTTTTCGATTTGGTGCTTGGGGTGGGTTAGGCGGTATGTTAAATCGCCGTCGTTTGTTAGCAAAAGCAGGCCGGATGTGTCGTAATCCAGCCGGCCAATGGGGTAAATGCGCGTGTCGGTTTCGATTAGCGATAAAACCGTCGGGCGGCCAAATTGGTCGCGGGCGGTGGTAATATAGCCCTCGGGTTTATTCAGCATAAAATAGACATTTTTTTCACGAGTGCCAATAGGCTTGCCATCAATGCGGATATCCTCGCCGCCGCTGATTTTCGCGCCCAGCCCCGCCGCCGCGCCATTTATGCTAACCCGCCCGGCGGCTATCATGCTCTCGGCGCGGCGGCGCGAGCAAATGCCCGCCTCGGCCATATATTTTTGCAGTCGCATCTCCATTTGCTATTGCCCCCCAAAAATAAAATTCGTCATTTCATCCGCCAAATCGGCAAATGGGAGCAGGGGCGTGATTGCTATATTTGTGCCAAAAATAACAGGATTGTGATTTATCCAGCTATCTATCAAAACCATTTGCCCGTATTGATTTTTCTGCCAGTTTTGCCAATGATGCTCCACCCAAGCATTCCAGTCAAATTCGATAGGGAGGGTGTGTAGCTCGCTATGGGTATCGGTCAAAATCAAATGGGTGTATTCCGCGCCGCTCAGGGCAGAATCGATAAATGTGATAATTCGGCCATCTGCATCGGTAAAAAAGCTATTTGACGAGCCAAATAATACCCAGCCCCAATTTTCGCCATCTGGCTGATATTGCACCGCATCCAGCATCCGATATTCCCCATCGAAATACCGAAAAATCCGATAAAACCCGCCATAGCAGCCCTCGAATGTCTGATGAAAATGCATCACAATATCGGGAATACCTGTGTCATCAAAATCAAAAAGCATAAAATAATTGACAAAATAAAGCTCGTAGCCCTCGTGGGTGGTATTTATCCATGGGTCGTATGTTTCCCAATGGCGGCGATAAATCCAGGGTGCATCGGAAATTAAATTGCCGGCGCGGTCAATAAAAATCGCGCCCTGCTCCGTGTGCTGCAAATGAATCCCCAAGGGGCGATAGCTCCGAATAACCGTGCGATTTAGCTCATCCCAGCCAAAAGTAAACCGCCTAATCCCATCGCCGGGGTCATAGCTCATCCATGTAACAGGCTCAAAAAGCGTGGTAAAATCTGCCAAAAAATTGGCGGCGGCCAAAAAGCCATATTCGCTAATGCCGGAATCGGCCAAAAGCCCGGCGCGGCGGGCATCGCAAGGGGGCGCGAAATCATCCCTCCACCACGATTCCCAATCCGCCGGCAGCTCATCCGCCCGATTTTCAAATTCCCGCACAATCCACATGCCGCCATAATTTGGATATGCCTGATTTTGCATCATGGTAAAATAGCGGCGATTGCCCTGCATATCGGTAAAAGTAACGCCGCTCCAAGGCATAGTGCCAATGCCCATATAATTATTGATAACAATTACACAATCCGGCGAAAGCTCGCGAATCAGCCCAAAATTGGCAATCGGAATAAACGCAAGATTTCCATCAATAAAATCATTGCCAACCAGCTGGACATAAAAATCCGCCACCGGCTGATTTATGCGCATCATCAGTCGCCCGCCGCTCCATTCCTCGATTTCCCGGGGGTCTATCCCCCCCAAAAATCCCCTCACAGCGCGATAATCAAACTGATGCACATAATCAAAATCCGCCAAAGCATCCTCACACAAAAAATCCAAATAAACAACAAGCTCGTCCGGATAAACCGGCGGCAAATCCGGCAACAAACCCGGCAAAGCGGCCGTTGTAGGCGGCGAAGTCACAGGAAGCATGGGCGACGTAGCCACAGGCGGGGGCTCGGTAGGCAAAACAGGCGTCGCAACATCAACCCCCCCAGCCGCCAATTCCTCCCGCTCGCAACCCACCAACCCAACAGCAAAAAGCCCAATCAAAACAATCAAAATAATTTTCTTCATATAAAAATCTCCCAAATCAAATATTTTCTCAGGATAATTATACCACACCGCCAGCCCAATGTCAAGTCGCGCCGATTTTTGGCTGTGGGCATTCGCGTTGACGTAGGGGCGGCCATTGGCCGCCCCTACAATTATCAACGCGATTTATCCACATCCCGATTTTTTAGGGTGAGGGTCAAGCCCTCGCCCTACACCGCAAAAGAGTAATTTCAACGCTATTTGTCTACACCCTTGATAACCGCCTGAAATCTCTCGTTCTCCCGCAGTTCCGCCAAAAACGGCGCGTTGGCCATCCACTCCGCCGACCTCTTTGCGACATCGGTTCTAAAGTGGCCCGCCATGAAATCCCTGATGCCCAGCCGCGCATCGCCGATGGGCCGCCCCGAGGCGGCGAACTCATCGAGCTTTGCGCAATGCTCCAGCTGCTTTTCAAAGTAGCCGCAAGCTTCATCGTGGTATCCGTTGTTATACAGCCAAATCGCGCCTTCGCTATAGATGCTGGCGATGTATTTGCGCGCCGGCTCATAGCCCGTTGTCTCAATCATGCCTTCGAGGAATGCGACGATTTGCTCGGTGAGCTGATGCTTTGTATCGTTGTGCGAATCGCCATTCCAGAGCACCCGCTCAACCTTGTCCAGAGCGAAATCGAGCAGGGTATACATATTTTCGTGCACCTGCCGCCACCA
>Ga0209755_10007296_pt1 | contig 11998 bp, 17 predicted proteins | sample TergutCo191P1_FD_187301 | JGI IMG/M metagenome (GOLD analysis project Ga0209755, IMG submission 187301) | Cornitermes sp. P1 segment gut microbial communities from Petit-Saut dam, French Guiana - Co191P1 (SPAdes) (version 2) | ecosystem: Host-associated > Arthropoda: Insects > Digestive system...
ATCAATCTTGAATTCTTTAGTATATATGCGACGATCATTAGGTGCGACCATATTTATACTCCTCTACGGGTTATTGTCGCTTAACTTAGAATACTTTTTTTCAAGGACAGTTCACCTCGCTCAAATCCCCCTGCAACAGAATGGAAATGGCAAGCAAAGCCGCATCGCTCTCGGTATTGCCGAAAATGCTCATATCCTCGCTGTCCTTGAAGCCATCGCTGTCAATGCCGAACACGGCAAATATCTCCTTCTGCGCCTGCTTCTTGGCTTCCTTCACGCTCTTGCCCTCATTCTCAACCAAGCTAAGAACCCGGTAATATTCCAAATGCGTGAGTATGTTCACGTTCACCTGGTCTTTCTCCCTTATGTCCGCTATTGCGAAAAGCGTTATGGGAGCCGCAGATACCAGCCCTGTCACCTCATTCCTGTAATATCCGCTCGCCTCAAGCATCGCAAACGGAGAAACAAGCTCTATGTTCCTTATCTCAAAGCTGCCCTTGTCGTCAGTTATCACGTCCCGGAAAGAACGGCCAGTCTGCCCAAAGCCGTCGTTCAGCTCATACAAGGTGGCTGTGGAGCCTTCAATGAAAGGCCCCTTCTGTGAAACGCCTGATATTTTGGCTTTCTGTATCGGGTCGCTGCCTGCAATGGCGTTGCTGCTGCCTCCATCATCGGAGCAGGAAATCGTCAATGCCAAAGCGAGCGAAAGGCCAGCAGCCAAGAAAAATGTCTGGTTTTTCATATCAATTCTCCTATTTTTTGAGAATATAGACAAAAAAGTGAGCCTCTGCCAGAGGATTTCTATTTTTCCCTGAGCAAATTAACTTTATGAGGTATTTTATGTTGAAAAAAGGAAAATGGCAAGAGAGAGCAACTCACTCGCATAGAGGAAGCAGGCGCATAATCGCTTTGGCAGCCAAAGAACAAATCAAATTTGAGGAGGTGCGCAATGCCTAAAAAATTTACGCTCGCAGATATTCCCAATATGAAGCCGGGACAGAAAGAAGATTTGCCAAAAGCAGATTTTTTGAAAGCTAAAGAAATGCTCAAGAACGACCCCAAATGGCAGGTTTTGACATATTATTCAGAAGGGCATCACGTTGAGTACCTAACCCAATATGAGCCGGATATTTGTATAGGATATGATTATCAAAAAGAAGGGTATTTGCCACCCTCGCCTGACCTAGTGCCAAGCGAGGAAATTTTTTGACGGCTAATTCGTTGCAATCCTTGACCTATAAAATTCAGAGCATTTTTAGGATATAGACGCCCTAATAAATGGCGTCTATTTTTTTATGGCCATTTTTGGAAATATGGCGAAATTACGCTAAATTCAGCGATTTATAATAGAAATTTGACATAGACGCCCTAAAGTGAGCAGAGTTAGGGTTTGAGGCATCGTTCAAGTTCTCTTTCATCCAAACTTGGTTGCCTATTTTAACGGACTTTTGAGCTTGCACGCTTACTGCAAGCACCATCAAGGCTGCTAATACAATGTTGATTGCCTTTTTCATTTTTCTTCTCCTGTTGTTGGATTTTCCATAAAAATAGAAAAACTGTCAACAGTTGTTTGCAAAATGAAGGCTTTTAACTTTTTTTATACTATTTTATAAAAAAGAATGTATATTATGTTGTAAATGCTGATTTGATTTTGGCGTTTATTTATTTAGATTAAATTTTGAGATTTAGTGCGATTTTTTCCGCAGAATTTTGTATTTTTTATAGGAGAGATCATTATGGTCGCAAAAAGCGATTACGGAACAAAAATGGATAGTGTCATTTTGGAAGCTCTGAAACCTCAGGTGGAAGAGATAAAGAATAAGATTGCGAGCGGCGGCGGCCTCTCGCATGAGGACATTATTACACTGACAATATACACGCAAGGAAATCACATAAACCACATAGATATGCGAATGGACGCACTCTGCGAAGATTCCGCCGCACTGCGAGCGGAGTTTACAGGATTGGAAGGCAGGTTTGCCGGGCTGGAAAGTAAATTTGTCGGGCTGGAAGACAAATTTGTAACTTTGGAGTCTAAGTTCGAGGCTAAGTTTGAAGGGCTAGAAGCAAAAGTAGATAGCAAAATCGCAGGGCTGGAAGTCAAAATAGAGAAATTCCGTGGGGATTTTTCTAAACTGACTGCTATATTAAGCGGCATATCTGCCACAGGAATAGCTGTAGCAACGGTGATTTCAAATATTTTAAAATAAGAGCCTACAAAGCACTATGCGCTTAGTCCTTGACGCAGCGAACAGAGAGCAAGAGAGACTTACCGCTGTAGCCCTTGTCCACTTTGCTACTGCCACAGAGCATGTCCCAGTCGTAGGCGCTGACAGTATTGAACTCGGTAGCACTCCACCAACTGCCGTAGTTACCAACGTTGTCGAAACTGCCATCCGGTATACCGTCGCCGCCCGGCAAAGCCGAAAATCCATACTCATCAGTGCTGCCATCACCGCCGTTTTCCCAGCCGCTTCTAGCCTTGAGCTTTCCTCCAGCAGCATCCATGCCGCCTGCGGAAGACACAAGAGCTTCCCATTCCGCATTGTTAGGCAAATGCCAACCAGAGGGGCAAGCCTTCATTGCCTCTTCCCAAGTGTACAAGCGACCGTATTTCTCGCAGTTTTCTGGGTTGTCTCCGTAGCATCTGCCGCCTTTTGAGGCATCATTCAGGTTTTTTGCCATCCAAACTTGATTGCCTATTTTTACAGTTTTCTCACCGCCACACGCACCAATAGCAAACACCATCAGGGCTGCTAATCCAATGTTAATTGTCTTTTTCATTTTTTTTCTCCGGTTGTTGAATTTTTCATAAATATAGAAAAATGTCACTATTTGCCGAAAAAATTTGCATAAAAATCAAAAAAGGATTCACCCGAAAAAAATCAGGTAAATCCTTTAATCAAGGAAATCAAGGTTCAGACAGTCATGCAATCACGCCGCATTCATACGCTGTATGGAATGCAGCATCACGGGAATTCCTTCCTGGCTTTTTGAACCCCAGCGTGTTAAAACGCAACGGAAACTGCGGCCGGAGCGATTGCGCATCTTGGTTTGCAGAACATCGGAATGACCTGAGACACGCTTCAAAACGCAGTCTAGCTCATCTCCGTGGCGATACAAATCACGAAGATAATGCCACTTTACCTCGTTCAACTCAAAACCAAACATTTTGCAAAAACGCTTGTTGGCACCCACTATGCGCCCTGCCGTGTTTGTCACACACAGAGCGGCTTCCGCTTCGTTCAGATCTTCATTGATAGTCATCTTGCTTCCTCCGTGTTAAATGAAAGTCCGTCAATAGCAAAAGGAACCTGCGACTTGCCAAGATAAACGGGCAACCTGGAATACGGCAAAGATGCCGAAATTCTCTCCTCTCTGGCCACCTGAATACCATCTTGATAAAGCGCTAAATAACGACCGTCCCACCTTGCTTCCACAAAAATCCAATCACCCGCTTTAATGGGATTCTTAGACAAAAGCGCCTGCGCGCAATCAAAATTACTGCTCTCATCAGTGAAAAAGAACGCAAAGGCCGGAGCTTCTGCGCCACACGTGCCATTCACAAGAGCAAGGCTAAACTCAGACGGCAAAACAGCAGAATCATCGCTGAACTTGCCTATTAAATTGTGCGGCATAGCGGATTTCCCCGGTAAACTGTCTATTTTTAGCCATGCGCTGATCTTAAATGAGGCAACTGCAGAAAATTTGTCGCCGTATTCAACAGAAGCCAAATAACCGCTGGGGTCTCTGAATGCAAGCGCCGTTGCGCTGGAACCGTCCACGCCAACTACAGGAACCAAAGCTAAAGTATTGGTCTCTTCGCTTGTGCCGCCCGCAACATCCTTTTTTGTGCCGGTGCAAGACAACGCACATAATGCTAATAAAAATAATAAATATCTCATTTTTTCACCTCCTTCGAAAGCGGAAACAGTTGCAAATTTATTCTATATACGGACTCTTTCTCACTTTCGCTTTGTTCGGCAATCTCTTTTATCTTGCGCCTGAAATTTGCAAGTTCAGCCTTAACAGCTTCAAAACCCTCTTTTGAAAGCCCCATTGTTATGCCGGAAATATCTCTTTCCTCTTTTGAAACAGCTTCCAAAGCTCCAACAGCAAGGTTACCCATATTCTCATGGTGCTTGCGAACAGCCATTGAATTTATGCCGTCTCCTGTTGTAAGATGCTTGCTTGTTTGGTGGTATTTACCGCTTGAATCCTTTTCCAGCAAACCAAGTTTAATCAAAAGAGCCAAAGAAGCCCGAACCTGAGGCAATGGAACCTTTGTAACCAGCAACTTTGAAATTTCGCTCTCCGATGATACATTTACCGCCAATTCCCTAATCACGCTGTGATGCCATTCCTTATAATAATCATAAAGGTTAGCTTCTACAATATGGCCCTTGCAAAGAGCGGCAATTTTTCGCATTTCATTGAACAGTTTTTGCTTTTTAGCATTGCTCGTTTCGTGGGTAAAAGACACAAGAAGCCTGAAAAATCCCTGCTCCATGTCGGTTAAGCCAAGCGCCAAGCCAACTCTTTCAATGCCTTCTTCGCTTAGGGAGCTCTTTTCTTCTGCTACAAGTTTTAAGAATACCGGAGAGGCATAACCTGCTCTTTTGGCAAACTCACGCCATGAAAAGCGGCAAGACGCCTTTTTCTCAGCGAAAGCATCGCGCATAAAAGCACGGTAATCGGAATATGCGAATATTGAAGGCATATACCTATAATATACATTATTTTTTTGCAAATGATACAAAAAATCTTTATTTATGATACATTTTATTGTATTTTTATCGTTTTTACTGCAATTTTTCCTAAAATTTTGTTGCAAAGGGCTACAATGTCTGTTTTTTTTGCCATAATTTCGGCCCGCCAAACGGAAGAAGGCGTCTTTAAAATCAGAGTTTCTCCTTTTAAAGCTTCAATTTTCACCTTTTCCTGCAATTTTCCAGGCAGAATTTGAGCCTTATTCTCGTCTAAAACCATAGCATCCTTCTGCTCCTGGCTAATAAGGGAATCCAAAATATTTGCAAGCAGAGAGCCTGCAGCTAAAGGATCGTCATTGCACAAAGCCGGGCCACGATGCTTTCTTTTAGCTATATCAAGTGGATCATCGCTGGAATTGATAAAAAAATAAGGCTCGTATTTTACCATAAAATCACAAGCTTATGGCCTTGTTAAATCTGCCGGATGTGCCGCCATAAAGCCCGATATCACCATAGCCGCCGTTTGCATTCCTGAAAAAATCTGTCTTGGGAGCCGCATGCAAAGCCGGTGAATATACCGATGGCGTATATGGCAGCAACTTCGTTGAATCCTGTTCCTGCGGAACAGCTCGGCCGCCGGGGATAGACTTTTCATAAACCATCTGCAAAGCAGGATCCTTAACCTTATCAGCGGGAGTCGGTATGTTAAGGTCGGCTTTCTCCAGTACCTTTTGCTTTGGGGTACCTACGAATACCGGGTCTGCATATATGTTTCCGAATTTCTCATTTGTGCGCAAAACTCCAACAGGGCAAAAGCGGCAATCTGTATCTGCATTTGCGAAGAATATGTTATTTTGAATACGTTGGCTGCGCTTTGAATCCGACCAAATGCCGAAATTCGCATTTTTGTAAAATATATTCGCAGCTATTGTAGCTTTGGAATTATCGATATAAACGCCTGCGCTTAAATTTTCCGTGAAAACACAATTATAAACAGCAACATCTGCTTCGTTTTCCAGCCAAACCCCTGTGCCGTTGTTTATAAACAGAGAATTTGCAATGTTAAATCTGCCAAAAGAAGCGTTTATTGCCTTATTTGCGCCCATTATATACATGTATTCTATTTGCACCTGAGCCCTGTCTTTCTTTGAAAGCCTTATTCCATCCCATTGTATTTTGCCCGGCACATGGTTCTCCGGCATAATCCGCACAGGCTCTTCAGGAGTTCCCTTTATTATCAATGGGCCAACAGCTTTTATGCTTATATAGGTGGAATCAGACCAGTCATGCTGCGCTGTTTCACCGCAAGCCTCACCCGGCACAATAAGCACATCAACGCCAGCTTCTATTGTAAGCCTTGCCGAAGACGAAATTTGAATATCACCGGTTATGCGATAAGGCGAATGTTCTTTGGTCCAAGTAGTAGGTATATCTATTATGCCGCATTGATCGTCCAGCGCAAAAGCGGAAATAACCAGAATTGGGATTAAAAAACGAAGGCTCATTGTGGTGGAATATAGAAAATATTACCAAAAAATGTAAATATCTTGACAAAATTTCCAAATTTTTCTATATTTCCACTTGAATTTTTAACTAGAGGATGCCCGTGCTAGGAGTATTAGTAAAGCCCAATGAGTCTTTTGAAAAGGCTTTAAAGAGATTCACAAAATCTTGTGAAAAAAACGGTATTATTTCTGACGTTAAGCAACGTCAGCGCTTTGAAAAGCCGTCAGAAAAAAAGAAACGCATTCGCACTTCCGCACGTCGCAAGTTGCAAAAAGAATTGGCCGAGCAGCATAAAAAACGCTTGTATTAATGCTTAAATGCCTTCTTTTATAGATACCCACTGCCATATAGACACAATCTTAGAAAAAGATAACGATTTTTCATTTGAACAAATGGAGCCTGCACCCGAGGCTATTGTCCATGTAGCTTGCGACCCGGAAGATTTCAATTGGGGCAAGGAATTTTTAGCGAAAAAAGAGATAAATGGAGTTAAGCTCTACGGAGTTTTCGGGGTTCATCCTCTGGTTGCGGAAAAATTCAGCGAAAACATTGAATTACCCAATGGGCTTGCTGTGGGCGAAATAGGGCTTGATTACCATTACAAAGGATACAGCGCAGATTTGCAGAAAAAGGTGTTCTTAAAACAATTGGAAATAGGATTAAAGGCAGGTTTGCCATTTGTCTTTCACCTGCGAGAAGCAGAAGACGATGCCTTTGAAATTCTGCGGCAAATAGACGGGGAACACATAAAAGCCCATATCCACTGCTACACAGGCACACCGGAGTTTGCTCAAAAAGTATTATCCTTAAAAGGGAACTACTTTTTTGGCTTTACAGGCGCCGTGACCTTTGACAAAACCGCAACAATAAGAGAAGCCGCCGCAACCATACCATTGAACAAAATCCTCCTTGAAACCGATGCGCCCTACCTTGCACCCGTGCCTTTCAGAGGCAAAACCTGCACCCCAGCAATGATTCCTCAAATTGCGCAAGTCCTGGCAAAGATAAAGAATGTATCAACAGATGATTTATTTAAGGCATGCAGAGAGAATACCCGTGAAATGTACGGGATTTAGTCATCTTCTTCATCTGGAAATAGCTTGAAAAATGCCTTTCTCTGTTCGCTGAACAAATGCAAAATCTGATTTTGCTCGAATTGTTCCCTGTCTATGTTTTGCATAAAATAAGGCTCCGAAACAAAACTGCGGCTCATAATTTGCGTTTTAACAAAATCTGCTATCTCATTATAATCAGACCATAAAATATATATAGCCCCTATAGGCATTTGCGCAAAAATGGAAACATCTGCCAGCACAGCCTGATCTGCAGAAGAGGTATCAGCTTGCTGAACACCCGGTTTCTGGGCAAAAACAACCGTAAAGGCGAAAAATATCAAAAATACAGATAAGCGCATAATTTGAATTTAGTAAAATAAAGCGCACAGCAAAGAGTACGCAGGCACCAGATCGCTCATGTTAGGGGGAACTTTACCGAGCATCTTTAGGATTTACCTCTACGTACTCCCTAAAATAAAAGAGGTACGCAGGCACCCCGAACTTATCAGGAGGGGAGCGATAGAGTGTCTTGAGGATTTACCACTGCGTACCCAATTCATATATAGAAAATTTTTTGAATTTTGTCAAGGGGGGAACGAAAAAAAATGACAGGGGGGAACGAAAAAAAATCTATTTTTTGACTTTTATGTTAATTTTTTTCGTCTTTTTGCTGGCTTTGGCGTATTTTGGGCTGATGTTTTACCTTTGGCGTGGATTATTATCTGAACCACGATTGAAAGAATTTGAGAAATTACCTGATATTTCGGTAATTATTCCCATGCGTAATGAGGAGGCTTTTATTGAAGCTACCTTAAACGCTTTAAAAGAGCAGAAATATGATGGAAGGTGGGAAATAATAGTTGTAAATGACCGTTCTACGGACAAAAGCCCGGAGATTGCACGTGAATTTTGCGCAAATCACCGGAATTTTTCGGTTATTGATATTCCGCAAGACTCTCCACAGATAGCTTCTCCCAAAAAAAGAGCCATGAATGCAGGCTTTTCGGCGGCTAAGGGAGAATTCCTGCTAACAGCCGATGCGGACTGCGTTCCGCCGCCAAATTGGTTGAATTCCATGGCAACCTGCTATGCAAGCGGCGCTTCTGTGGTGCAGGGTTCAAAGGCGAATAACGGCGGGAACAGTTTTTTGCATGCATACCAAAGGCTCGAAACCCTTGGCTTTACAGTTATTGAAGCAGCCGGATTTAATCGCAATAAACCGATTTTAGCGAGTTCTGCGTCCATTGGCTATAGCAAAGAGTTGTTTTTCAAATGCGGAGGTTTTGAAGGGCTTTACGATTTGGCTTCCGGAGACGACGATATGCTGATCCACAGAATGGCAAAAATAGAAGGAACAAAATTTGCCTACAACTGGGACCCAAGCTCAATTATGCCTACAGCTCCTGTGGATTCCTGGAAAGCGCTTCTTTTGCAGCGTGCTCGCTGGGGAAGCAACGGCGCAAAGTATGAGAGCAAGGCATACTCGGCATTTTTGTTTTGCATTTACGCATTCTTTGTGAGCCTTTGTGTTTTGCCATGGATTGAGTGGCGGATTTTTTTATGTTTTTTCGCAATAAAACTGCTCTCAGATTTTTTGCTGCTTTACCGGGGCGCAATTCGCCTAAAATCAGTAAAGCTCCTGTGGTGCCTGCCCTTTGTTGAGCTAATTCAAATTCCCCTTTTCACTGCAGCCGTGCCGCTTGGCATGTTGGGCTGGTATAAGTGGAAGTAATATTTTCTACATTACCCCCGTGCGTTTTATTTTATCTTTTACGATTTTTATAGCAGTTAGCGCAAGTTTTGCGGCTTCGCTCATAGGAACAGATGCTTTGGGCATGGAGCCGGCACCTGGAAATGCCGCTATCATAAGAAGCGGATTCTCCCCTCTAAACCCCGCAATAAATGCCTTTGAAAACCGGACAAAATTCGGAACCACAATACAATTTGAATACGCAGAAGCACAAAAAGCCAACAATGTCATAGCGCTCAATTCCTTTACAGTACCTTCAATCTCCATGGTTTTGCCGCTTGGTTTCCTTGGCACATTCGGGATTGGCCTGGAGCAAAAGTTTTTTGCGTCTAATCGAATAGAGCTTATAGACACGGCTCAAAACGCAAATATTTTATACACTTCAAGAGTTGGCATTTATGAGCTTTTGCCAAGCTACTCATTAAGGCTCCCCTACTTTTTAAGCGACTTTGCAGTTGGTGTATCTTACAGAGTGAAATTCGGAAATTCATACTCCACAGTAGAACTCGGCAGAAGCCAGGAATGGAAAGAGGATGACTGGATGGCGAAAAATGTCTCTATAACAAAAAAAGAAACCGGCGTTTTTGAAACTAACTCCGATTGGTGGAAAAATTTTGGATATAGCATGCACTTCCACAGAAAAAACGTGGATTATTTTATCTCTTATTTTCCCTCAGTTGAAATGCAAAAAGACATAAAGGAAAATGTTCAGTTTAATGTTGATGATACACTGCTAGCTTCCGCAAGAGCTGAAACTTTTAAATTGCCCAAACGCTTTGCAAGCGGCTTTCATTTTCGTTTTTTGCAAAAACATAATTTGAGCTTTGTTTATGAAGAGCAAAGGAGCGATGAAGACATTATTTCGCTGTTCGGCGAATATAAAATCAGCGGAACCGGTTTGCATTACAGCCCATTCCTGCAAAGAAACGATTTTGGCATAAACGCATGGTATGCGGAAAAATATTTGAAAGATGTAAATGAATACGGAGTATCTCTGTTTTCCGATTTATGGATGGGCAGGAGAGGAACCCTTGTGGGCGTTGCTCTTTTTGGCGGCTACAGGCAAGCTAAAGAACCATATTGGAATGAGCCGTTTTTCGGATTTAAGTTTAGCCTCACCGGTGTTGGCAATTGGGGAACCAGCATTCGCCGCAGATAATCTATGAAAAATTTTGAATCTATAAAATCTCAGTTCATGCAAAGCGCAGGTCTTGATAAAAGTTTTTCAAGGGAAATTTTGCAGGAAGCCTCAAAGGATAACGTATCCAAAGCAAAAGGCAGAGAAGATTTTCGCCATTTGCATATTGTGTGCATAGACCCGGATGGAGCAAAAGATCACGATGATGCCATAAGCGTGGAAGAGACAAAGCAAGGATATATTCTGGGAGTTCACATAGCAGATGTAAGCCACTTTGTGAAACCCGGATCTGCGCTGGACAAAGAAGCGCAAAAACGAGCCTACACTCAATACTTGCCCTGGACAGCAGTTCCAATGCTGCCCGACATTCTTTCTTCGGATTTATGCTCGCTAACAGAAAATGAGAATCGCTTTGCTTTCAGTTGCATAATTTCTTTAGATAAAAAATGCAAAATTCATAAATATCGTTTTGTAAAAAGCATAATCAAAGTGAGTCGTTCCATAACTTACAATCAGGCTATGAAGTTTTTTGAAAAAAAAGACAGGGAAATTTGCCTGCTTGCCAGGGTTGCGGCAGCTCTGAAAAAAACTCGAGATGTTTTGGAAATGGAAAGCACTGAATATCAGTGCATTTTCGATAAAAAAGGTGAGCCGCAGCGTATAGTTCCGAGAAAGAGCGAAAGTAGCAATTCATGGATTGAGGAGTGCATGCTGGCAGCGAACAAGTGTTGTGCTCTGGAGCTTCAAAAGAGAAAATTGCGTGGAATTTACCGCATTCACGAGGCTCCGGATCCAAAAGATGTATCTGAACTGATGCAAGCCGAGCCGAATTTATTTTGGTGCTCCCCTGTTGATCCGAATAAATTGCTGAAAAACTACAATGCGGAGAACAGCCAAGACAAACGCATTTTTGAATTATATTCGCATTTGGTAAAAAGGGCAAAAGGCAATCCGCAATTGACGAACAAAATTTTGCGCAGCATGCAAAAAGCTCAATACAGCGCAGAGTGCATAGGTCATTTTGCATTGCATTGGAAGGATTATGCGCATTTCACTTCTCCTATTCGCCGTTATGCGGATTTGTGGTGCCATAGGGAATTGTGCGGTGGAAAAGCCGGAAATGGAAAATGGGAAACGGGAAAAGAATTGTGCGCTGGTCTTAATGATGCGGAAATTATCAATCAGAAACTTGAGCGCAAGGCATTGAAACTTTGCGCAAGTTATCTTTTGCAGGATCAAATTGGCCAGACATTTAAGGCTGAGGTTCAGGGCATAGAAGAATTCGGAATTTTCATTTCTGTTTCAAACAGCACAGTTGCCATTGCAGACGGTCTTGTTCATGTGCGTGATATTCCCGGTGATTATTATGTTTACAACGAGTCCAGAGGCATAATGGTCGGCAAACGCTCAGGGAAAAAGTTTAAGCGTGGCGATAAAATCACCGTGCGTTTGATTAAGGTCAATGCGTTGAAAGGCGAGAATGATTTTGAGATTATTGGCAATGAAGGCAAGGAAAGGAAAGAGGGCAAGGGGTCGCCTTGGCGGAAGAAAAATGTCTGAACCATGGTTTATTAAGTAGTTTACCACGAAACAATTCCCCTTTTGGGAGGGGTCGGCGAAGCCGGGGGTGGGATTAGCTTTGCAATGAAGATGCATTTACGCTCTGGGATTGCTACCTGCAACAACGGGTGAGAACGCAGCACATCCATCACGCCTTTCAGATTCCGTTTAACATCGCTGTCTGAAACATGAATTGTTTCCAAGCCAAGGCTTTTAAGATACTCCTCACGCTGCTTATCATATTCAACCTTGTAATCATGAGTCCAGCCATCAATCTCAA
>Ga0209755_10007297_pt1 | contig 11998 bp, 6 predicted proteins | sample TergutCo191P1_FD_187301 | JGI IMG/M metagenome (GOLD analysis project Ga0209755, IMG submission 187301) | Cornitermes sp. P1 segment gut microbial communities from Petit-Saut dam, French Guiana - Co191P1 (SPAdes) (version 2) | ecosystem: Host-associated > Arthropoda: Insects > Digestive system >...
GTTTCTGATCCAACCGCACCAAAGCCGTCAGTATACAATTGAATATACATATCCGCAAGTGTGCCGAATTCGACATGCGCATACTGTGTAGCGGCAGTTGCTGTAAATTTATACCATTGTTCTCCGCTTGCGGGCATATCACCATTCGCCCACGCCCCTGCTGTTAACTGAGTTGCCGCCGAGGCTCCGGCAAAAGGATTAAATATCCTTATTTTGTAATCACCGGTATTAGATGCGTTATAAGGGAGAATTTTAATATAGTATGTTTCTCCAATGTTTACTGGTCTGCTAACTTCTATTCTGCTCCCGTACATATTGTATTGATCTCCGGATGGGACAAATGCGCTATCGTACATTTGGAAAAATAAATCCTTACACGTGCCGAATTCGATGTACATATACTGTGTAGCGATAGTAGCTGTGAAGCTGTACCAATTTTCTGTAGCTGCGGTTGGCATACTTCCATTGGCCCATATACCTTCTGCTAACGGAGTAATACCTGAAGGCACTGCCAATAGAGCCATTTGGTTGAACAATATCTGATACGCTCCGCTGCCTGTGCTGTAAGGCGTTATCCTTACATAGTATGTATTCCCCGATATTACCGTTCTGCTTATGTAAGTTGTGCTGCTGTATAATCGTGTTCTCTCTCCAACCGGATTATAGCTGTCGTCATACACCTGAATATACATATCGTTAAACGTTCCGAAAATAACATGTATAAACTGTCTGGAGGCAGTTGCCTGGAAGCTGTACCAATTTTCGCGATCTCCGGTTGAAGGCATATCGCCGCTTTCCGCTACGCTTTCTGTTAATGCGGTCGCAGTAGGTAATTCCGTTACACTCATATTATTATACAATAACTTGTACGTACCTCTTGATCCGCTGCCGGCAGTTATCCTTACATAATATTCATTCCCAACTGTCAGCGAACCTGTTATATATTGCGCGGCGCTGGATGAAGTTAAATTTGCCTGATTAACAACCGGGTTAAGATTATTATCGTATAACTGAATATTCAAACTGGTTAATGTGCCGAAACCAACATGTACAAACTGCGCGGCGGCAGTTGCTGTAAAACTGAACCATTGCTCACCGCCGAACATTTTAATTTCCTGATCAGCCCATACTCCGGCTGCTGCCAACGGAACTGCTGTTTCAAAAGGTTTAGTATTGAACTTTATCTGGTATGTGCCGCTGTCTGATGAACTGTAAGGAGTTACCCTTACATAGTAAGTGGTACCAACGGTTAAATCCCTGTTTATAGCTTTCATGCCAAATAAATCAGCTTCTACTCCGGTTGTTGAAAAGTTTGGATTGAACAATTGAACCTTCATAATCGCCATTGTGCCGTAAGTAAAATGTAAATACTGAGTAGCGGCAGTTGCCGTAAATTTGTACCAATGAACGCCGCCTGCAGGAAGATCACCATTTGCCCATGTGTCCGCAGTTAACGGAGTTGCAGCCGCGGGTACCGCGGCAAAAGGATCATTGAACATTATTCTGTACGTGCCGTAGTACTCTGCGTTAAAAGGTTTTACCCTGATATAGTAAGTAGTCCCAACGGTTATCGTTCTCATTATCTCCACTCTGGTGCCGCTTTCGACATTAGGGCCGCCTATAAAATTGGTGCTGCCGTATTCAGCAAAGCTAAGGGTATAAAGCCGAATATCTACATAATTAAATGTGCCGAATTCAATATGAATATACTGTCTCTCGGCAGTTGCCGTAAATTTGTACCAATGATCTCCTTCCATAGGCATTGTACCAGCCACCCATGTGTCTGCTGTTAATTGAATTGCTGTACTCTCTACTGACGCAAAAGGATCATGGAACCTAAAACTGAACGTGCCGCTCTGTGAGCTATAAGGGTATATCTTGATATAGTAAGTATTTCCGCCGACTAATGTTCTTGTTATACTTAAGTACCCAGAATATGCATTATGCTGGCTGCCAAATGTAGTAGTAGCATTACTTTCATACATTTGGAAATAATAATCGGTCATTGTGCCGAGGCGGAATTCTACAGTATATGGTCTGGATGCAGGCGCTGTAAATCTGAACCACTGTTCGCGCGGCGTAGCGCTGCTGGGTATATTGCCTTCTACCCATTCTTCCAATATCATTGGTATAGAGGGAACTGCAGGAATAAATGTAATATCAAGATATGTTGTGGTATTCGCTCCGCCTTTTAGCTCCATGGTAAACTCGGAAACGATTGGATCCGTAACGCCTTCTTTTTTCAAAGAAAGCTTATACTTATCCGCCACCATACCTACAGGAACAAATGTAACAGAAGAACCTGAAACAGCCGCAGCGGCTATTTTAACGTCTGTATCTTTATTCCATAATTCCAGATTCCCCGTCAGTTCCGAAGGTAAACCTGTAATAGTTATTGAGGTAACGGGGAACAAATCCTTATACGACATAATATTAGCGCCAGCTCTAAGCTCGCAAGGGAACACTCCGACTGTTTCAGTCGGCTCGTTTGTTGTGGTATTAATAATTTTCAAAGCAAGATTATAATGACCCGGCGGTAAAATATTTGCATCCACAGCGTAATCGAACCTTAAACCGACATCCCCAACAGTAAATCTATTGCAGACAATAGCTCCCGTATCTTCGTTATACAACCGCATAATCCCTGGTTTAGGTAAATCTGTAATAGATATCCTAATTAATTCGGAATATGAAATAATATTTTCACCAAGACCAAGGATGCAATCAAACCTAAGGAGATTCGCGGCATTACTAACCTGCACCAAATTAAGAGTATACCGGCCCGGAGTCAGAGCTACATTAAAAGTTATCGAACCATCGGAATAAGGCATTCCGCTACCAAGCGCCGGCGTCGAATTGGCAAAGTCTTCCAATCGTAGTGAATTTCCTGTCCATGGCAAACCCCTAAATGATATCGAAGTGACACTAGTCGGGGTTTGGTTGTCTAAACCGGAAAGCGCAATGGTGGTATCTCCAAGGGCGAGGGTTATTGCCTTCTCATATCTTCCTACAAGAGCGCTGCCATCCCTGAATTCCAATCTGAATTCCCTTTCCGCCGGTACTTGAGGAGTATTAAATTCAAATCTGGTGGATGCTGTTACAGTTACAGGGTCTGCAATGACATTCCAGTTACTACCGATGCGCACGGTTAAATGTCCTGTTTTACCGATAAATTCCGGATTATTAATACCTGTAACGACCATAGCTAAAGCGTAAATCGGACGCAGAAGCACACCGTCTTTCGCATGAAGCGTTAACTCAGTTTCTACTAACTGTCCCTTAACGTCATAACTGCTGTAAGCCGGGTTAAATTTAACCAGTTGGGCAGTTCCGTTGAATAGACTCAATACCGCGCGATCTTTTCCGCCGTCATTTATAAGACTTGGAGTTTCAAAATTGGAGCCGTGAATGATTCCGCTTTCCAAAAGGAAAGAACCGCCTGAATTAATACACAAAGCGCCGCTGCTATCAAAATTAGCGTGATTCGCGGAAATTGATCCGCCGATCATAGCAAACACGCCGCCGCTGCCGCTTTCTGAAACAGATACAGCGCCGCCGTAATCAGCGGTATTATGGGAAATTTCTCCGCCATACATGTAGAATTTTCCGGCTGCGCCGGTAACCCAAACACCGCCGCCTTCAGAATTTGAATCACCGGCAATATTTAGAGTAATAAGCCCGTCGTACATATTAAACGTACCATAGTTCGCCACACCGCCGGCCCAGGAGCCTTTATTACCGGTGATAGAGCCGCCGTGCATGTTAAAGGTACCGCGGTTGATAACACCGCCGCCTATATTACTTGGGTTGTTATTACCTGTTATCAATGTTCCTTCATTCATGTTTACGGTGCCTGAAATATTATTTATGATCGGGTTGTTGTTATACTCCAAACCTTTCAGCACAACATTTTCCAGTGTCAGGGTAACATTGCTCTGATTCGCCGGAATCGTAAACAATGCCGCGGAAGGTGATGCCATAGTTAGAGTTTTGGCTTCTCCAACGAGGCTTTTGACAGTGATGTTTATCACTGTTGTGCCGAAATTCAGTGTCTGAGCGGCGAGAGTTTCGTCTTCACGGACCGTTACGGTATACGATGACGGTTTTACTGCCATTGCGGACAGAACTTCAAATTGCTCGGCTGTTGTCAGGTATGGAACAGTAGCGGTTGGAATACTTTCAAGCCGGGTGCCATAACCTTGACTGGTTACATAAACAACTAATTTATGATCGGCGTCATGTTCACTTACCTCGTACTCATTTTCATCAATACCGGAATGTGCTACAGTAGAGCTGCTTCCGGTAATGCGATGCCATTCAAAAATCGGAACAGCTCCTGAAGGGAAATTTGAAAGAACCGCTGTCAATTTACGGCCTATTTTAGCTTCGCCTGTAATGTTTACAGTTCCGGACAGCGGCGGATTATTTGGGTCCAATATGTAAAGACTATCAGCGGTAACTGTGCCCGAATAGCCTCCTCTGGAAACCTCTACAGTGATATACCTGTCATAGTCGGCAGGTGTAATGGTGTAAGACGCGCTGTTAGCGTTTTGAATATTCTCAAATGTTTTATTGTCTGCCGAGCGCTTCCATTGGTAGGAAATAACCTGGTTTTCATCATCATCATCGCCATCAAGGTATTCGGTATCCGCTGTCAGCGTTCCGTTATCTTCGGATATTTGAACATCTCCGCCTAACACGCTTGGCTGTACTACTAATTCAAAAGGATCGGAAGGAAAATTATGAACATACGCTATCAGATTATATGTGCCCGGTTTTCCCGGTTGTACTACAAGTTTAAAACTGATATTCGCGGGAGTATTGAAATCGGTAATATTTTCGGTTTCTTCTATTTCGATTTCCTTCGGCAGAGGTTCTCCGTTTTCCATGTTGAAGCGGACAACAGCTTCATCTTTAAGATTGATCGGAAAAACAACTCCCTGATTGCCTTGAATTGTTATTGTAAAGTGTAAATATCCGGTTGTTCCCGCGATCGCTTCACCGGGATTATCCGCCGGCTCAACAACTACGGATGTAATCGGACTTGGTTCTAATACAGTTAAGCTGACTTCGTTGGAAGCTTTACCTTTTACAGATATTGCGATTTGATAAGTATCCGCGGCTAATGTATCATCGACAGTAATTTTAATTGATTCTGTCTTGTTTACTTCAACCGTGTCTTTTAAGGAAAGACCCGGCATCGCGGTCACAGTGTCGCCGCTTTTTGTACCGATAATTACATCGCTGCCTGCCAGATCTACGGTGGTAATATTTGCGCCGTCTATTTTGATACTGTATGTAAGATCGCCGCCTTGGCCCGCGAATACAACACCAGGATTCGCCGGAGAAGAAAGCGTTACGCCTGTTATAACAGGGTCTTTCTTCTTTTTGTCATTACCATTGCCGGACTCTTCACAGCCCGCCAAAACCAGGATTAATGCTAAGCCAAACAACGCCATTGTTGTCGAAATCTTTTTTAATCCGTTCTTTTTCATAAAACACTCTCCTAGATTTGATTACCAGATTGAATTTTGTACATAATTATCCTCTGTTGTACATAATTCTAGTTAATTACTCAATATATATCGCGAAAAACAAAAAAAATCATCGTTTTATGGAAAATTTTATCTTTTTTTTTTAATTTTCCCATCTGCACCCAAAACCCGCCACACCTACGCTATATATAGCGTACCCTTTTCCACATGTACGCTATTTTGGGCTAAGACAATTAATATTTTACCACGAACCACACGAACGGGAGCGAACGGGGAGGGGAGGGAGAGGGAATTTTGCCACGAACCACACGGACGGGAACGAACGAAGAAGAAGAGGGAGGGAATTTTACCACGAACCACACGGACGGGAGCGAACGGGGAGGGGAGGATGAAGAGGAATTTTGCCACGAACCACACGGACGGGAACGAACTTTTACTTTGACATCATTTTGTTATTTCTGTATGATTATATTGGTTAGAAATATTATATAAATTTATTTTAGGGACAACTAAAAGCCAAAGCTAATTACTACCAGATATCAAAGCTTAAGTTCGTGTGGTTCGTGGTAAGAATTTCTTTATTTCGTGGTAAAAAAAAATATGAGGTTAAACAATGAATCTTCTTGCAATTGACTCCGCCGCTGATATACTTTCTGTTGCGCTTTCCTGCGGGGACGAGATTTTCTATGCGCAAGCCGCCGAGGGGATGAGGCAGTCTGAGCTTGTTATGGATTTAATAGACTCTCTGTTTAAAAAGGCGTCCTTAGAGCCATGCGATTTAAACGGGGTTCTCTGCATGGGCGGCCCCGGCTCTTTTACCGGGCTTCGTATCGGCTATTCTGTGGCAAAGGGGCTTGCCCTTTCTCTTTCAATTCCGTTCGCAGCCATTCCGACCCTCGACTGCATCGCTTATCAAAGAACAAAGAATAAAGAACAAAGAATAGAGAATAGAGAACAAAGTACAATGAATAAAGAACAAAGAATAGAGAACAATGAACAAAGAACAGAGAAGTGCGAACCGCTCAGCAATTCTCAATTGCTTTTGGCGGTAATTCAGGCGAGGAAGAACGCGTGGTTTTACGCGTTTTTTAGGGGAGAAGAACGCCTTACACCGGACAGAGACGCAGATTCTATTCAAATTTCAGGGGAATTAAATAAGTTCAGAGAACAAATTATCCTTACAGGTCCCGGTTCCGCATTGCTTTATGAGTCGTTTCCCGAAGAAACGAAAAATAGAATTATCATTATGGAAGAAAACAAGGGGTATGCGGGCGAAATTATTAATATTGCAAAAAAAAGAAATATACCTGATAATGATGATATTGCTTATTTATATTCAGGTCCTGAATATATAAGAAAAACAGACGCGGAAATTAATCTTGAAGAAAAAGCCGGTGTTTAGTTATGAATTACAACGTTGAAGAATTAGAATCTCTTGAGGAATGTGAAGATGAACTTGAAACTGACGACAGCTATTTAGGCGAAGCAGAGAGTATTGTATCGTCCTCTCATAATCCTTTTAAAACAAGTATTTTTCCCGTATTAGTGATAAACGATCAATTGAGGATTGTTTACGCGAACGCGTCCTGTAAACAGATGTTTACAAGTTTTAAAAATCTTCCGGGAAAATATTTTTTCGATTTATTCGGAAAAGCGTTTAGCATTGAAAACGCGAGAAAAATCAAGGAAACCGTACAAAACGGAGGCGATGGTTTTTCATGGAAAGGCACAGCCCTTTTAAAATCACGCGATACGGTATCAGTTCAAATAAGGGTTTATATTTTTCCTCTGGAGATGGATTTAAAAGCTCCCAGCGACTTTGTTGTAATGTTTGACGACTTCACGGAACAAAATAAAAAAATGCTCCGCTCTGTCTTCCTTTCTTTGCTTGAAGCGTCAAAATTAAAAGATAATGATACCGGCAAACACATCATACGTGTAAATGAATATTCAAAACGTTTAGCGAAAGTTCTTTACAAAATCGGCAGTTCAGGCGAAAAAGACGCTGAAAAATACAAACGAATAGACGCTGATTTTATCGATAACATCGGTTTTTTAGCCGCTATGCACGATGTCGGCAAAATCGGCACACCGGACGATATCCTTAACAAAGAAGGACCCCTGTCCGACTGGGAATGGGCGGTAATGCGCGAGCACACCAAAAACGGCGCCTTCATTCTCTCCACCTACCCCAACCCCATGGCAAAAGAAATCGCCCTTTCCCACCACGAAAAATGGAACGGCTCAGGCTACCCCTTCCAGCTCGAAGGAGAGATGATCCCCCTTGCCGCGAGAATAGTAATGATCGCCGATGTTTACGACGCCCTTCGCATGACGCGCAGTTACAAACCCGCGTTAAGCCACGATGTTTCCATCTCCAAAATAATCGAACAGAGCGGCACACATTTTGATCCAAGCCTAATTGAAATATTCAAAATCATTACTGAAGATTTCAGAAAGATATATAACGCTTATGCTGATTGAGGGATTTAGCGCTGTAATATTAAATATTTCTTTTTACCACGAACCAAAACGAACCCTTACTTCGATATCTTTTTCCTCTTCTTCTATATTATTTTACTTAGAAGCATAAAAATTTTTGATGAAGAGAAGAAATATATCAAACAATAAGTTCGTGCATACCGAATGTATAATGGTTCGTGTGGTTCGTGGTAAAATATTTGGTTATTCAGTATTTCTTCATAACCCCGTTAACGCATTATCCCAGCTCTTCGAAAGCATCTACGAGAAATTGATTCAAAAACAACATGATATCCTTATCTTTCCAATTCGCCATAGTTTTAGGAATACAATCTTCAATCGTAATACCAAACCGCTTTTGAAATTTTTGAGGGTCGGGACCGTCTTTGCACCGGAATCCCATCAGAATACATTCCTTTAAAAAATCATCCCTGCCTAACTCTTCAAAATCAACAATTCCTTTACTGTTCATTGCTAATTGTTCTCTGTTCTTTATTAACTGTTCTCTGTTCACTGTTAATTGTTCTTTAATATACGCGTCTGTATCATGTACAAACGTGAAACGTTTTGCTGTTCCCGCTTCTTCATTTACAATTGTGCCGGAAGCGGCGGGACCCGCTCCTAGCCAGCTTTCCATTTGCCAGTAGCGCATATTGTGAAGGCAGCAGTGTGTCCTGTTGCCGCGGTTTTTGTTAAGTGAAAAATTAGAAACTTCGTAATGTTCAAATCCGGCTTTTAGAAGAGCGTCTCTTCCGGCGAGCCAGAGAGAATCGGCATTGTCTCTGTCAGGCAGGGAAACGGATTTTGTTTTTAGCTTTTCTTCAAGAGGAGTGTCTCTTTCCACAGAGAGACTGTAAAGAGAGACGTGAGACGGCTCGAAATCAAGAAGGCGTTTAATGTCTTCCATAATAATTTCTTCATTCTGGAACGGAAGGCCGGTAATAAGATCAGCCGATAATTGCAAGCCGTTTTTCGTGTTGAAATATTTTGATGCGAGGGCAACGCGTTCCTCAATCAGGCTGCCGTGCCTGCCGGACGCGAAGCTGCCTGCGCGGTTAACAGCATTACGCGAAGGCTCATGAAAAGTCTGCACACCAAGGCTCAGCCTGTTTACGCATCCTTCGAGGCAGGCGAAAAGGAAATCTTCTGACAGTGATTCCGGGTTTGCTTCGATGGTAAACTCTTCCGGCGAAAAGGCGGGGATTGTTTTTAACGCGTCAAAAAGGATACAGATTTTTTCTCCCAATACGGAAGGAGTGCCGCCGCCGATGTATGCAGTGGGGATTTTTTTGATATTGAAAAAATCGATCTGGTATTTTATGTCGTTGATAAGAGCGGAAAGAAAAGCGGTGATATACTCATCATTAACAGAATTCTTGTTAATTGAGTAAAAATCGCAGTAGTCGCAGAATGTGTGGCAGAAGGGGATGTGGATGTATAAAGAGGCGTTAGAAGACATAGTTTTTAATCGTTGTCATTTGAAGCTGTTTTTTGTTCCTGATATTCCAGCGTCAGGCGGAGCTGCTTTAACACATAATCCTGTAACAAATCGTCGAGTTTTTTAAAATTGCCGATTACTTCTTCAAGTTTATAATCACGCCCCTCGTCAAACATCGCCCCCCTGCCGGTTTTAAGCCAATTTTCGTTTACGCCGTAGGTGAAGCTGATCATGGTGATAATTCGATCCTGTACTTTGCGGGTACCTAATTCAATTGCGCCGGCATGAGCTTTACTGATTTTAAGACCTTCGGCGAATTTTTGTTGAGTGAGCTTCAGCGCTTTACGAACTTTGCCAATTCTTTTGTTAATTCCGGTATCATTACCCAAAAAAATAATTCCTTTATTAGGTAAATAATAACAGTATACACATTGGCATACAAGGTATTTTTTTGTGTGTAAAAATTTAAAAAAATTCTTTTTTGACTACTATTGACAAATATCTTCAATGTAGGCTATTATTGTATACATTGGGGTTATTATAATAAGACGGCTTTTTTATGAAAAAACAGGAAAAATTATACATCTTGATTAACAATTTTAGAAAACTCGATGAAAGCCGGAAGGATTATATTCGGAATTTAACATATAAATTAGCGGAAATCCATAAAAAAGGGAATTTCGGAGGCTTAGTTTACAAAAATGACTGCGTTTCCATATCAAATATACATTGCAGTAAAGGAGTTTAAAATGAGAAAATTGAATGTTTCAGTATCTGGGGTAATAGTAACTATGGGTATTCTGGCGATCTTGTTGGTATCGTGCGCATCACCTCCACCGCCTCAACGTACAATTCCGTCATTACCACGGGAAGTAGTACCTGGCCCGAATGAATCAGAAGTATTAGTGCAAAATGTTAATATGGGACCGTTTTTACATGTATTAATTGATGGTGAGTTGGTAGCGCAGGTTGATACCGGCAGTTCTGAAAGAATAATAATCCCAAATGGAAATCATTCAATAATGGTTCAAATTAACGGAATAAAATCATCGGTTATTAATTTTTCTGTACAATCAAAACGTGTTGTTTTTAGCGCAGATTTATTTGCTTTTTACATAATTGTTCTTAATCTAAAAAAAGTAGGCGAATATGATTTAAGCACTACACGGGCTGTGGTTGGAGGAGCCGCACTTGATGGCGCTTTAAACAAAGCCACAGAAAGGCTCATTCAGGATTTAAAAGCGGAAGTAGCCGCCAGAAGCACGGTCGCTATTTTAAGCATGTATTCCAATGACCACTCTGAATCAGCTTACGCTATAGAAAAAATAGAACAACAATTCTTTGACGCGCGTTATTTCACCATTATCGAAAGACGTTTTGTTGACCAGATTCGCCGCGATAAACGCCTTCAGGAATCGGATGATATTGATCAGGCAACTGCTGCCGAATACGCGCGTGAGAAAGGCTGGAATATTGTCGTTATCGGAGAGATTACCGGTACAGGTTCTTCACGGCGGCTGGTGTTACGGGCTGTACACGCAGAACATAATACTATACTTTCACGCGCGATGGAGCAGTTTTAAGCAAGAAATGTAAGTAAATAGCATTTGCAAAAATACATTGTAATAAAGGAGTTTAAAATGAGGAAATTGAATGTTTCACTATCTGGGGTTATAGCAGCTATAGGTGTTCTGGCAATCTTATTCGTAGCGTGTGCATCACCTCCGCTGCCTCAAAGAACAATTCCGTCACTGGCAAGAGAAATAGTACCAGGTCTTAATGAATCTGAGGTATTGGTACAAAATCCCCTTAATGCAATAATAGATATATACATTAATGGAGAAATTGTAGCTCAGGTTGACCCAAATGGTGGTTCTGAAAGGATAATAATTCCTAATGGAAATCATTCAATAAAATTAATAGGAAAAATAAAATTGTATAGTGAAATTTATCAAATAGAATCATCCATCACCAATTTTTCAGTACAATCAAAACGAATTGTTTTTAAATTTTCTTTTAATGGTTATAGATTTATTCTCGACAAAGAAGGCGAGTACGATTTGAATACAGCAAGAACCACAGTAGGAGGAAGCGGTCTTGATAATGCTTTAAACAAAGCAACTGACAGATTAATTCAAGATCTAAAAGCGGAAGTAGCTCCCAGATCAACAGTAGCTATTTTAAGTATATACACCAATAACCAAACAGAATCAGCTTACGCCATAGAAAAAATAGAACAGCAATTCTTTGACGCAAGACATTTCACCATTGTCGAAAGACGTTTTATTGACCAGATTCGCCGGGAAAAACGCCTTCAGGAATCGGATGATATTGATCAGGCAACCGCCGCCGAATACGCCCGCGAGAAAGGTTGGAATATTGTCGTTATCGGAGAGATTACCGGTACAGGTTCTTCACGGCGGCTTGTGTTACGCGCTATACACGCGGAACACAACACCATACTGTCACGTGCGATGGAGCAGTTGTAACAATGAGAACAAAAACCGTTTTCGCGGCTCTTCTTCTGTTAGGAACCCTATCCCGATTTGCGGTACTGCTGCCCGCGCAGGAAGCAGATCGGAAG
>Ga0209755_10007298_pt1 | contig 11998 bp, 11 predicted proteins | sample TergutCo191P1_FD_187301 | JGI IMG/M metagenome (GOLD analysis project Ga0209755, IMG submission 187301) | Cornitermes sp. P1 segment gut microbial communities from Petit-Saut dam, French Guiana - Co191P1 (SPAdes) (version 2) | ecosystem: Host-associated > Arthropoda: Insects > Digestive system...
CTATATATATATATATATATATATATATATATATATTTGTTATTTATTTATTTATTTATGTAATTTCCTCCTTATGTAGGGATGTTTGAAATTTTTTGCAGCATATAAAAATCTAAATTTTTATTTCTTTATTCCATGACTTGTTGTCGAATTTCTAAAAGTATTCTGTGCAACCCTGTTTGAGAAACACTGTACCATGGTACTACAAATACTTTTGTATCTGATGTGAATAAATTTAAACTTTTCTTCTCTTCTTCTTCTCTCTCTCTCTCTCTTTTGTCCCAGCCCAGCCTTACACTTTGCATCTGACCCTATACACTGAAGGTGGAGGCCAGAATCCATCTACCAGCTGTTGCTGTCACGTGCAAGAGGACATAGTATGGGTAATCACATTTTTGTACTGTTACAGAAATTGGAAGGGAAAGCTGAGCAAATTCACACGCTTGTGGTTGAACATGAGACAAAACTGTCTGCAGAAATTAACCAGAGGAAACAAATGGAACTGAGAATAGCATCCCAGGTTGAAGAAATGGAGACACTGGCAACTGAGACTTTACAATTGAATGAAACATTGAGGGCTGTTCGCAAGAAGCACCAGGGTAAGAAATATGGCAATATTAGTGCTTATTACAGCTATGTAAAAATTTGGAAATAGAGTCCTTCTTCATAAAAATGTGTCATGTCAATTGAGAGTGAAGTTCAAGTTTGGGAGCTGTGCCTTGAAACCCATGTATATATTGAAAAATTAGAATTGAGACTTACGATATTAGTATGCCCAGTATCATTCAGCCTCTAGCTTATTGTTGTGACCATGGTTATAATGAATTGGTAAGGACTGCATTGGAGGTAGTCATGGTCTGGTTTATGTTTCTTTGATACAGTTTTTCTGAAGTGGTAAGGAACTAACAAATTTCTAGCATGCATAATTTGATTTTGTTGGTAATAAATCTGGCTTATGAGAGGTACATTTTGCAGACTGTACTACTTGTTCCTGTGCTTAATTGAGCACAGTGCCATAAAGATACATGACACTCTATGCTGGTGAGGGGCCAATGGCACACAGACACTGCTGTACCTCCAGTGGAGAGAGTACTCACTGCAAAGGATCTGAGCCTTCTAAGATGTGATGGTGTGTTGTTGGGCAAGTGATTTTTGATGATTCTAAGGGTCATAGTACTGTCAAGTTGAAGGGTCAAGCAGTCAAGCAACACATCATAACACACCCAGAAGACTTGAATCGTCAGTAGCAGTGCTGTGATAACTTCAGATCTTGCACACCTGGTACTTATTTAGATCAGCTTGCTGAACCATGTAGCCAACTGACAGAGCTGTGCTGGCTTATCCTAGATAGTGAATGACAACAGTGAAGTTTTTGTAGTAATGACTTCACAGCATCTGCATTCTTTAATGTTATCATATTTTGCAGATAAATTTCTTTTCTGTATTAGGGTCTCAATATGCAAGAGCGGTGGCCTTATTATTACAGAATCTCTGGCAGAGGAGCAGAGAGTGAGCCAAGAGTTGCTGCTCCATACAGAGAAGAGATGTGACGAGAAGCTGAATCAGCAGGAGGTGGAGCTGGCATTGGTATGCTCCAAGTATCAGAACCAGGTGAGATTGTTGGAGCAAGAGAAGGAAGAGGCAGAGTGCAGCTTGATTGAATTGCGCTCTCTGCTGAATCGTGAGCGTGCCCGTTGGCAAGAGGACTTGTCTGCAGTGCAGCAGCAGGCCAAAGCAAGAGAGGTATGAATGATGGATGGAATGTGTGACAGATGGTATGAGTGACAGATGGTATGAGCGACAGACGGTATGAGCAACAGACGGTATGAGTAACTGATGCTTTGAACAACGGATGGTATGAAAAATTGAAATGGCTGGACTGTGTGGTTTCATATGGAAGGATGTAGACTGTTGTGGTCAGCTGGTTGACAGTCCTGCTTTGTTTTCAGGAAACTCTGCAGACCAACTGTCTTAACTGAATTTAATTGTGGTTTTTTTTAAGTCTGCCTAGAGAGATGCTGGGATAGTATGTTAGGTTAGGCCAGTGATTCTTAACTTGTCCTCCAGCTTCCACCTGTTTGGTTCTCAGAATCATTTTTCAAACCCATATCAAAAATTTTTACAGTAAGCCAGTTTTTTAAACCAAAGATACAGTGCAAGGAAACTAAATATTCATTTTAATTTTAGGGTAAAATTAATAAAAGTTCTGCGCAGTTAGAGCCAGTTGGTTTGGCCATTGCCAAACCAATCTTATCCTTTCTAATCCATTGTTCAGTTTTCTGGTTTTTGATGCTGTACAGGCAGAGCTGCTGACTATATTAAATATACTTGACAGTGGTTGTGAGAGATGATTTCTGAAGGATATGGAATGACATTATCATGACCAGTTTTGAAGTACTTTTCTGGTAACTGCACAGTAACAGCTGAGAATAGTGAAGAGGAACTGCAGGACAGCCAGTCTCTGTATTGAAAACTGAAATTGGGACCTCACATATATCAAATTTTTGTACAAACTACTGTTGTTATTTTATGTTACTCATACCGCAGATATTCTTACATTCATTATCTCAACCAGTGAATGCACACCACCTGACAGGACATGACATACTTTAGATGCTCTGTCTGGGCGAGATCCCTTTGGGTTGATACAATTCTAGGCAGATGTCTGTATACATTCTCCGGATAAATATAAACACCTGCGAGCTCGTACTTGAACTAGGTCACTGCCACATAGTTTTAATATTTTAATATCACAGCATTGTAAATTTATGCCTGTCAACTTTGTGTATTTTAGAACGTTAGTATTTTAATTATACTGTCAGGGCGATCAGTATCTGGATTGGCATGTTGGACATGTATTCCTTTGTTCTAGTAGAGTCTTTGAGGACGGTTCTCTGGTGCTGAAATATGCTGGAGTTTGATACTTATCATGACTTGTATTTTATGATTTATAAGTTATTGTATTTCATTGTGTGCTTTTGTTGGTTTATGTAGTGAACACTTTTGTAATGTTTGGGTTTTGGATATGGATGTATTTGGATTAAGTACAAGGATGTAGTAGATTAAATTTGATAGGTTATGGGGCTGGGATAGCTGAGTTGGTGAGTAGGCTACAGCATGGACAACTATTGCACTGTACAGTCTTGTAGATGGGTAGTGATACTTTACAGAAACCTCCTGCACCATTTTCAGGGTAGAACGATGGAGACTTCTTCTACCCTGAAGATGGAAGCAGTGTGTTCTTTGAAACTAGTTGTCAGACAATAAACAGTCGCAAAAGATTGAGTTGTGTGTGACTGCAAACTTCGTTAAACATTTGCAACATTTGTCATATTATGCAGCCTCACTTTGCAGAATTCTGCCTAGACAGCACTGTTTCACCTTTAGCGACACTGCTGTGAGAAATCAAATTTTGCAGCTAGTATCTCATAGTCACACCAGATACACAAGGAAAGTGCAGTTCAATGATTATTAGTCAGCCTGTGTCATATGGGAATATCTTTGGTCATATTTCTTCAGAGTCTGTAGGAGGGTCATCATCTGTGCTATATAATGTATCCCAGAAGACTGTAATCTGGTTGGACATTGCCTGTATTATTTCTTTGTTTGAGGTTACTGCCAAAAATTTGTTACAACATGCTTGTTTGATATTCAGATTGCAAAGCTGAGTCAGTATGAAGAGAAAATTGACTCACTACAAGAGGAGAAGGTATGTCTTGAAAAGCAATTATCTTTGTCCCATTCAACGATGACTCAACTTCAGCAGCAGAACAGTTCACTGGTGGCTGAACTTGGTGAACCTCAGAGGAAGCTTTTACAACTACATGAGGCAAGTTTTCTGACATTTATTATTCTGGAGTATGTTATGTTAAATCTCCCAGTTTTATGTGGCTGGCAGTCAGATTTATTTTCACAGTAACTGTATTGTCAGCTCAACTGTTTGCATGACCTGTTGCAGAACAGCATATGGCTGATAGAGTTAAAACAGTTTTTTATACTGCAGTCTGTACAGTTTAAAGGGAATATGGTACATCTACAGCATTATGCTGTGTTCCTGAAAGAGAGAAAAGACAACAACACTGATACGTAAAGAATGTGCAATATGATGTATCTGGCATAATGTCAGTTCAGTGTTGATTTGTGATTATTCAGAATTTGGCTCTTCAGCTACATGTGTTTTTACAGTTTGTTTATGCAGGTCCACAGTCCTTTATCCCAATTCTGAAACCTGAGAAGCTCTGAAAACTGAAAAGTTTTGACCCACACCACTCAAGATGCAGGTGAGAGGTGTCAGTTGTGTCTTGGCTTATCTGTGGGTCACACACACCTCTACTGCTTGCTGGGTTTTTTTTTTTTTTTGCTTTTGCTTTTGCTTTTTTTGTTATTGTGTAACTTTGGGTTTAATTGCACTGTGAAGATGTCAAGAAGATTGAAGACACACCTGTGGGTAAGAATGAGAAGAAGGAAAGCAAGTAGCTACCTAAAATCCAAAAATCCTGAATTCTGAAACACGTATGGCCCCAAGTGTTGTGGACCATATTATCCCTTCAGACGTGTTAGAATATTTCTTTACATGAAACAGCTCAAGTGTCACCATACTTCTAAGTCTAAGATCATTACAGGAGCTGTCAGCAGAACGTGTGACATCACAGCGTCTCAGGGCTGAATTGGCGGAGAGTAGAAGTCACTTGGAAGCCAAGAAGCAAGATGTAGAGAAGCTGCAGAGGCTTATGGAGGATTTGCAGACCAGAGTGAGTGAGTTGACAGTGGGTCAGAGCAGTAGGGAGCAGCAGCAGGCTAAGGAGGTAGACAGACTGCAGGCAATGTTGGCACATATGGAGCGAGAGATACAGAACATCAGGTATGTGAGTGTGTGTTATGTTGCGTTACTGAGCACCGAGAGCTGCCTAACTGAAGTTGTGACTCTATGTTTCATGTTACATGCTGTGCACCAAAAGCAGCACACTGAAATAAATTAAATGTACTCCATATTCTTGGCACTACGTATGGCAGCTTCAGCTGTTAAAGCAGTGTGCAGGTGTTGTGGCAGAGTTCATCTGTTTTCAATTCTCATTCGAAGATCATTACAGGAGCTGTCAGCTGTCAGAATTTGTTAACTTCATTGTTACTTATTCTGTAAAGTTTTAGCTGCAGCATTCATATCCTGGACAAAGAACAAGGGCTTTGACTTATGATAAATGAATATTTGGATCATGTGCTCATAGTTGGTGTAAAAGTTCTTAGCGTTTGAATGTTCTTACATGAAAGGCTGTGTCTAAAGCATCTCTGAGAGTATGTTGTACTTTCAGTAAGCAAGCATATGGAAGAGCAGTTCTGTGTACTCAGGCCGATTTCCCATGAAGTGATTTTAGTGTCACATGGTTTCATAGCAATTGCCATGAAGTCAACAATGTATGTGTCTGTAAATAATTTCATGCTCCCATACTTTCATGCAGTGCAGAAATCTCAAGAAGTATGCCGGTTGCAAGTAGACTTAATGAAATAACAAAGTGTTTGTTGTTATTGTTAATTTCTCATGGCTATAGCTCACTGCTGTTGACTTTTCTTCCATATGTTATTGTTGCAGTAATGTATGCCTTATGGGAAACAAAGAAACAGACAAATTGTGGGGCAGAAAGTAACTTTTAATGATGTGTCATTATCAGATTATTGTTGGTGGTGATGGTGGTGGTGGTGGTGGTGGTGGCGGCAGCAGCAGTGGCGGCAGTGGTTGGGTCATCACTGCTGCTGTTGTGGTTGTGGTTCTAGTTGTATTTCTTCTTATGCACTTTTTGAAGAAGTTTTAAACAGAGTTGAATACTTCTCCTTGACTAGATCTTATTCTGTTTTTCTGTTCATATTTAACCCCCTTTACCATTGGAATTAATTGCCAGTTGTACTTTGCAAAAGTCCCAGAGTTTGGATGGCCAACCATTACTTTGCATGTTGTTGGTGATTAGTTGGTGTTTGGTTTTCTCTGGATCACACAGCATGTGGATGGTATTCATCTGCTGGTGCCAAATGGGTAATTTCTTTTATTGAGATGAAAACTAAAATATGTTGAAATTTTTAGTATTCATTGTAACATTTGGTCTGATGTTAGACATCTAGGGCATTAAGATTGTCCTTTACCTCGGTTTGTCTGATTGGTATCCATAAAACTGGACTTTTGTCTCTGCAGGGCTGAAGAAGTTGAGCGTGCTGGCGTTCTGTATTCAGCTTTCAGCAAATATCTAGGTAGCCTTAGTCCATCTGCAGGTCTGAAGCAGACATCTTTACGTGTATAACAGTTGTAAGACATATGCACAAGTGCTGTGCGGTATGATGTGTGTATGATATAATGCAGTTTTTTTAAGATAATCATTGTGCTGGAAATAGTCGTAGAATAATGTTAACATTATACAAATGACATCACTTGATATTGTTACAGTCTGCATGTTTTACATTGTATTCATATATGTAATTTTTTTACAATTTAAGATTGCTAATTTGTTGGTGTTTCTGTTAATGAAAGTATGAAAGTTTAAATTATTACATAGTTTTAAAAATATCCTTTGTATTTATGTAAAGAATCAACTTTGTGATTACTAGAAATGAATTATATAAAAATATAATAATTGAATGTGAGAGATTAATGTAAAATAGCAAGTGGTGGACTGTGTGTCACTTTCCTCAGTTACAATTCAACCCTCTGCATCCCCCTACAGTAGGATTATTTTGCTTGACAGCAGGCAGGGCAGCAGTCTCGGTTAATCCAGTTTTTCATGAGCCACATTCTGCGATTGTAGTTTAATGTATTGCAGTTTATATTAGATTTTTTACTCAACATATTTGATAAAGATGATGCTGGAAATGGTTTGCGGTGTGAGGTGGTGCACATTCTTCCTGAATAAGGCACATGTTTCCTGTAATTTGACAGAAGTTAAAGGTGGTGTCGGCATATGTTTTATATATAAGTGTGAATTTATGGTACAAAAAAATGGTTCCAGTGATCCTTGTTGCACTGATAATACATTGCAGGTGAAGTTAAACATGTAATGGCACTCTGAGGGGAACATGGGATTTTCTGTGGACCTGTACCCGTTATTTTGAGAGTGTAAGTATACAATGGGGTAAAACCAAACTTTGTCACTAAAAAGATCAAATGTGACATTAATTTCTTCAGCATGCAAACCCCCCCTCCCGAAAGTGAAAGTGCCATTTCACAAATTTGAATCTTATTTTTAACCAACTCATCTCGGAATTTGTGAGCCACTGTCATCTTAATGCAGATATAAGTACGGCATTGGCACAGATACACACATTTGCAGCACAAAGGTGGCCATATATTATCTTGGCGATGTCTTCAGTTTGGCATTAGTTCTGTTGCTTGTTTCTCAGCGTTTGTCCTCTCTGTGTTTCCTTAGTTTCTAAAATGGAATCTTGTGCTCAAGACATTTTCACTTGTTTGTAAATTGTTTTTGTCTGAACTGGTGTGTGAGGAAACTTCATGTCTTAATTTATAGTGACACGTCTTGGAGCAGCTGTATTTAGCACATCTGTATGTATAATAAAGAAATTGGCGTAGTGACTGCAGATTGTGCACAGGGACCTCACAACCTCTCTGATAAACAGTGAGGGCTAGGTGCATAGCAGCAGGGACCAGCCAATAGGAAGTGACAAGTGAGGGGACCTGATTCATCTGGCCAAATACAAGGGGCAGTGGAAGATTGTTGTGAAAGAAATACTGGACTGTCAGGTTGCTATGAATATGGAGAATGTGTTGACCAGCTGTGTGGCTGTTGTGTATGACATTTGCTAGAGTTCACTTATGTTGGTTACGTTGTTACAGCAGATGCTGTGTGGGATTGGGAGGGGCGGGGGGAGGAGGGGGCTGCTGCAGCAGTGCTTTAACAGATGTTGTCCATTGGATTTAATTTTTGTCTCTTGTAAGTCCAGTTTCATAGGTCAGTGTCGCATAAAGATTAATACAATTTTAAGGTGAGACATTAAAACCAACAAGAACCACTTTCCAGTTAATATTTGTGAAATGATGTGTTTCAGTTTAACAGCTATCATCAGGGATCATAGTGTTGCTGTAGGAAGATTACAAGACCATTACAGTTTAAAATGTAAAATATAAATACATACAGTAAAGTACACTGTTCTTTACGCCAACTTAATTAACATCAACAACGACGCTGTTACAGTCTGCAGAACCTTATATATAACAGCTTTCCAGAGGCAATTGCTTTTTAAAATCTGGCATTTTGTTCTCCATGTAGAGGGTACACCTGTACTAAAACATGTTGGCAATACTACTTTAATATTATTTTAATTATTAATGTGCATTTAGTTGGTGTAATAAACAGTGTACTTTGGTATAAAAATGTACTGAATGGTCAGACAGCTTTAAAATAATTGCAGTAATAAAATAATTGAAGAACAATTTAAGGCAGTATAGATATATAGTTACAACACATCTATTATTGAAGTCAGGTAACTGATCAATAGTTATAATCTTGCGGGCAGTGTTGTAAAGTGTCAACTATATATGCATATATAAATCACCCATTGGTGGGCACAGTACAGTAGATCCATTCATCTTAAAATGTGTGACAAGTTGCATTGCCAGTAATATGCCATAATGGAGTGGAAGGTACCGATCCCCAGCCTGACTGTGGCGATCACGGGATAGTAGCGGCACTTCCAGTTGTGGTGGCAGTCGTGTCATTATCACAGTCAGGCTGGGTATCGGTATCTTCCACTCCACTACAGCATATTACTGGCAATGCATCTTGTTACACATTTTAAGGTCAATGGGTCTATTGTACTGCGCCTACCAATGGGTGATTTATATACATATAATTCTTTTATAGTTTATGACTCTCTACAAGATCATTATCAATAGTGATTTATCTAAAACTGATTAATATATAAATCATCATTTTATATCTGCACTTCCTGGTCCTTCTCTGCAATGGTTTGATTACTGTAATTATATTTTATGTTCTTATATTGAATGGTTTTGTAATCTTCCTTCAGTATCACTAAAATTCCTGAGGATGGCTCTTAAGCTGAGACATTTGCAATCACAGATGTTTTCAGAAAAGTGTTCCTTGTTGGTTTTACTATCTCATTTTATGGGTTACATAATAGCAATCCTCTTTTTCTTCACTGGCATGTGGCCCTTATGGTTTAACCATTCCCTCCCTTGGAATGATAACCCATACAGATGTCTTCCGCTTTCTCCTTCCATCCCTTGACGCCCATCAATTTCAGATCCTCCTCACAACAGTCTAGCCAAATTAATTTTTGTCTTTCCACTCTTCTTCTTCTTCCATCTAGTTTCTTCAGAAGTACTTCCTTTACAGTCGTATCGTCAGATATTCCTACCAGATGACCAGCCCATTCTGTTCTTCTTACTTTCTGCACATTGTAATTCACTGTTAGTTCCGTTTCTCCAGCCATTTGAATTTTTATTCGGCCATATATCTCCCTTAGTGTTTTCTGCTCTCATGTTTTGAGGGATAGTTTCATATGCACTTTCATTGCCCATGTTCTACAGCCATATAGCATTGTAGGTCTCATCATTGTAGTACATATTTTTAGTTTTGCTTATCTTGATTTCATAATTTTTTAAAGAACCCAGTAGCTTCGATTCCCAGCTGTTATTCACGCTTGAACTTTTTTTCCACAGTCACTATTGTAAGTAACCATTGAACCCAGATTTTTAAAGTCTGATACTTCTTGGTATTCTTCATAATTAATGTTCTGGGTTTTAGGTTTCATATTGTTGTATTTGTTTTTTGATGTATTAATGTGTTTAATTTTTATCTTCAGACCCTTATCATTAGTTACTTCTTTCATTTCTCAAAGTACTTTGTTAATTACCTGCGATGATCTTCCAATAATGTCATCCCCATAGGCCATATTCTGCCTGGTGCTATTAAATGTGCTACCTTTGGGCTTCACTGTTACATTTCTTATAATTTTTTCCAAGTTAAATTATCAGGTAGAAAGTTAATCACATTGTCTTGAGTCCACTAGTGGTTTCAAAACATGGTAGCAATGTGTTATAAATTTTTTTAAACTTCACTCAATCTGCCTTTTATACAGAAAAATTGCCTATGTTATCACATACAAACCTTTCATACGTTTTAATCAAATACAAGGCTATATTTAATGAAATGGGTGTAAACACAGAGTGTATAGCTGCAGAATGTAACACCAAGGTAAAGTTGCTTAATTAAGCACTGTGTTATGAAGGTGTATGTCAGAGCATGTGTTTAGCTCCATGCATTTTTAACTTTGTCAGGTGGAGTTGAGTAGCCGGCAGTAAGTTGTGGCCAATTTAATAACCGCAAGGAAGGAACTGCAGTGTGCACTAAATAGGAGGCTCGGTAGACCTCAAAGCCAGTCTGGAGGCTCTGGGGGAGAGACAATTCCTTTTCACTTGTCTGCAGTTGAATGTCAGTTGATTGGTTGTCCAACCCATAGCCCAGGCACTACACTGACGCTGTGTATGAACAGTGTATTAGCAGCAGAACGTGGGTGTGCGCAGTATAGTGTTTTGTCTGTTTATTAAGTTTGCAGTGACAGATTTGCATGAAACTAATCAAGTATGTAAAGTTGTGGAGAGCGCACTCTGTAAATAGGGGAGTTTCACTCATTAGGATAATAAAATGCAGATTGATCGAATGGGTGGGATATACAGAACATGGGAGAGATGAGAAATGCATGCAAAACTTGAGTTAACATGAAGGAAAGAGACCACCTGGGAAGATAATAATAAAACGGATTATAAGGAAGTGGTGGGGGGTGTGAGGATGTGGACTGGAATATTTGCTGTTGTGACTGCAGTAATGAACTTTGGAGTTTTGTATAGGGCAGGGAATTTCTGTCCTATCTGAGCACTGTCATTTTTTCAGGGGGGGGATTAGATGTATGGCACAAAGTAGATATTTAGTTGCTATGCTGGACTGTGGACGTAATCCGCTCATAGCCGTGCGTCCATCTGTTTCATGGTGTCCAGAAGACTCATATCTTCTGAATCAGGCAGAAAATTGTGATTAAATTGTAACGTAAAGCCCAGCCATACATGAGGACCTTGCATGTTGGTAACGGAACGCATTACCATAACTAGACTCGAATAATTATCACAAAATTGAAGGTGAATTGATTGCCAGTTCACTGATCCCATTACTGGGGCCCCAACTTTTAATGACTTTCCTAACTCGCATCCCAAGTTCTGGCACTATGATCAGGGGCAGGACTTAGAAACCAGCGATCCACGGGCCGCATGCGGCTGTCCAAAGTACACTGATGTGGCATCGTTCGCTTGCAGCAAGAGGGTTTTATGTCCAGAAGGGGCAGCGATATTTCTCTTCTCCACAGCATCTGGACAGGGTATGGGGCCCCTCCAGCTTTCTGTCCAGTGTGTACCGGAGTATATTTTATGGGCCGGGATAGGTCAGTCGGTTTAGCGACTCGCTACGGGCTGGACGGTCCGGGGATCGAATCCCGGTGGTGGGCGAGATTTTCCGCACCCGTCCAGACCGGCCCTGGGGACCACCCAGCCTCCTAAACAGTGGGTACCTGGTCTTTCTTTGGGGTAAAGCGGCTGGGGCCTGGCGTTGACCACCCACTCCCATCTAGCGTCGAGGTTAAGGAAAGAGTAGAACTACATTTCTACTCCCCCTTTGATCATTCGTGGCCTGTTCTAGGATGAACTTTACGGGGGTGTCTTTATCAAAACGAAGACTCGGCCGACGTGGCGGTACACCTTCAGTCTATCAGACTTGGTGGCTTGTTGCTTAATCAGGGGCAGAGAGACAAGCGTATGTATACTTCCACAAAGGAATTTTATAGTGTAGTCAGTTGTTGCATACGGAGGAGAGTAACTGGGGCTAGGAGAGATTAGCAGAGAGCTGCATAGTGTATTAACCTGCTATCTTTTTGGTTATTCTAAGAGATACGGTAACACTCAGGTGGATGTGGCCTGTATGCGTCTAGAGTA
>Ga0209755_10007299_pt1 | contig 11996 bp, 10 predicted proteins | sample TergutCo191P1_FD_187301 | JGI IMG/M metagenome (GOLD analysis project Ga0209755, IMG submission 187301) | Cornitermes sp. P1 segment gut microbial communities from Petit-Saut dam, French Guiana - Co191P1 (SPAdes) (version 2) | ecosystem: Host-associated > Arthropoda: Insects > Digestive system...
TTCGTAACAATGGCCTTGTAAGTGCTGTTGCAACCGACCATTTGGGCAGTATTGTAGCCCAGTTTAATCCACGCAGAGGACGTGGCGAGTACGAATTTTTTGGTTACACGGCTTGGGGTCGTCGCTATCGCTACGAAAACGGCACAAAACACTTTTTCGATGAATCCGCTGGCAGCGGTTGGTCGTTGAGCGGAGTCGAAACGTCCGCTGGCGCGGACGTCTCGTCCGTGCCAACAAACATCCTTGATTACTTTGCAAGAGGTTTTACGGGTCACGAGCATCTGGATTTGTTTGGTTTAATCAATATGAACGGCAGGCTTTATGACCCGATAATTGCAAGGTTTTTAAGCCCCGACCCATTTGTTCAGGCACCGACGTTTTCTCAGAATTTTAATCGTTTTACGTATGCTTGGAATAATCCTTTGCGGTTTATTGACCCTACGGGGTATTTTAATCAGAATTTTGAGGATGCGATAAATGCTATGAATACGAGGCAGGAGCTTGAGGCTCCGATTAATGCTTTAACTTATAGAGCACGACACGGTTGGTCTTGGCAAAATGAAGTGGCTCGGGATTTTGGACATTGCTGGCTACATGTTGGAGGTTATTGGAGGAGAGCGCCAGGTTGGTTAACAAACTTTGGTGGTGGAGGAAGAAGGCATGGGCTAACTCCTCAAGGTGCAAGAATGATGGCTGGTTTATATTGGCATTTTCAATTTGGACGTAGAACCACATTTAATATTAATGTTAACGATTTAGACTTCTCAATGGCTACACGAGAACGGTTGGGTATACCATTGGATTTAGAAAATGGTCAAGAATGGAGCATTAACTTATTTGATTTGGGCATAAACGAGCTTTCTTTATCATTTGGAAAAATCGACTTGCTTTACCATGGCAGTAATCGATTTTCAATAATGCCAGACCTCTTTGACTTTAATTATGAACGCGGTGGAAGCTTTAAGAGAAATGCCGCAACATTCGTAGGCGGTGCTGTATTTGGCAATTTCTTTAACTCACACATACCCCATCCTAATTTTTTCTTCAATCAGCCTAATAGATTTTTTGGTGGCCCATTTATTATCCATTTTCACGGAACAATAACTATTCCATAATCAATTATTATTACATGAAAACAATAAAAATCATTTTACTCTGTTTGCTCGCACTTTTGCTGATATCTGTAGCAAAGTTTGTTTTGTTTTGGATTTTTATAGGCTTGTCTAATTTTTCTGAGGGGACTAATCCAGGAAAATCAATTGGTGGTGATTATTTTATTACTTCTCACAATGGTATGCTCCGTATTATCGAAAACGTAGAAGGTGCAAGAAGCGGGGTGGGGCAAATAATAATTAGCTCCGAAGTTCTTGCATGGAACTTTGACTCTACATTCATTGTTGTCAAGCAAAAGCCTTATAGGGAAATACGTGACAGTTTGCTGAAAATCAATCCTCAGGCGACTTTTTCTGATGTGCAGCGAGCGCACAGAGAAAATACGCAATACAATTACTGGGTTATAAATAAAGCAGAAGAGAGAGAAAGCTTTTTTGACGAGGAAAAACAAAGAAGGGTTTTCACGCGTGGCATCTATGGACCATTTTCTTACGAAGATTTCTGGAAGAAAAGAAGAGAGCTCAATGTTTCAGATTCTTTAATGCTTATTACCGATATAGATTGGCTTACTCCTCGGCAACGCTTTTTTAGTCGCCTGTTTTCCGCTGGTGCGGACTTGTAATCCGTGCCCATCAAGCAAAATAAAAAAACAGAGTGAATAATCATCTCAACATATCATTTTTTAATAGCAACAGACACGACGCTCTTGACCGCATCGTTTGGCAACGCACGGCACGAGGCGACACAACCTTTAGCAAGTTTGATAGTTTGGGCAGGCTTTGGAAAACCATCGAAGGCGACCGCGTAACCACGCGCAATTATATCGCCAGCGGACCAAATGTTGGCCGTTTGGAGTCCATCATTGTTAACAACGGCACAGCACAGATTTTTGTGTACGATGAACTTGGCCGAATAACCAAATTTAAAGATGTGCTTGGAAGCGATACGCTCATTACCCGATATGCATACTGTATTACCTATGGAAATTTAATAACCTATACCTTTCCATCGAATTTTAGGCTTTCTTATTCGTTCAATAGATACGGCTTTAAATACCAAATTGCCGATGACACTCAAGTGATTTGGCAATTGGATTCGGTCAATGCTTTTGGACAAGAATTAGGCAGCAGAGTGCTGGCAACCAATTACTGTTCTCTTAGTGCAGTATGGCGACCCGAACTACCGATAGTAACCTTCCCAATAGAGCCACCATCCATACTATATCCACCGTTAATAAGGCCTCCGTTCAGAGACCCCGGGCTAATCTTTCAGCCAGCACTAACGCCTGCCACACGTGTGCGCACAAACCAATTTAACATTTTTGGCAAGCCTACCCGAATGACTGTCGAAGGCCTGATGGATTTTAGGTACAAATACAACGACAGTACAGGCAATATGACGTTCCGAGAAAACAGATTTTCAGGGACAAACGACACGTTTGGATTCGATGACCTTAACCGTTTAACTACAGGCGTAACCTTTGATGCCAGCGGCAACATCACTTGGAAAGAAGGCGTTGGGCGTTTTGCGTATTGCACCGAACGTGTACATGCTGTAGTGAGCATTTCTCAACCATTGCGTGTGGGGCGTGACCATAGCATAACTTATACCCCTTTTCAAAAAGTGAACAGTATTCATTGTTCATATACCCGACTTTCGGCAGGATTTGTTTATGGTCCAACGCATTTGCGCAGGCAGATGGCGGTGGTTTTTTACGACCATACGCTCATCCGAAATTATACGCAAAATGTAGATATTTCTATTGTTAGAAACTGTTGCCAGGACGTTATTTTTATTGAAACAAAAGAATACATCTTTTCACCCTTTGGTTTGGTCGCGATACGAAACAACGGGACTGTAAACGCAGTTGCCACCGATCATTTGGGCAGCATCGTTGCTGAATTTAATCCCCGCAGAAACACCTTTGAGTTTTTTGGTTACACGGCTTGGGGTAGGCGCTACCGCTACGATGGAAGCACTGGCGAAAAACACTTTTTCGATGAAAACTTTTGCTTAGAAACCGTTCTTCGTTCGCCGCATTCAATTCTTGATTTCTTTGCAAGAGGGTTTGACTTTATGTGGGAAAATTCTTTTGATGAAATGGGTAGACCCATAAGGGAAACATCAGCTTGGATATTAAGAAATGGACATATAATCGTATTACCTTGGTCAAACAACACGCCATTTCTCAGTCAAAATCATGCTTTACGCCCAAGATATTGTCAAAATGGTATAATTAGGGATGTCCTATTTAATGGTCAGTGGCTTCCTGTTGCTACACATGCTCACACGCATCCTGCACAAATAACACTTAGACCAAGTGACGCAGATCACCAAATGTTTGAGAGGCTTAACACCAACCATATCATCATATTGCAAAACCACAGAGCATATTATATTTGGTGGACAGGACATGGTAGCTGGGGGCATAGACGCTCGAGAACCTGGTAACAAAAAAAACATTTTTATTATGAAAAACATCTTATTATTCAGCATCGGCTTATTGCTACTTTCATCGTGCAACTTACGAAATTCGGGTTGTACATGTAACAATCACACAGAGCACACGTGGGTACTAAGGAACCGGGTATTGCACAATGCTATTTTGGAATACATTGACTCTGTTCCGTTGGAAGGCGAAGGTATTGTATCACTTACTTATTTTCACATCGATGATTCGACGGTTAAGTTCAGAATAAGTTACATTACGAATAGTTTTGAACTGAGATTCAGACCTCCTCTATTATTTTTTCGTGTAAACGATCATTTGGTTAGTTTTGCTATTGACAATCCTGATTTTAGACACTTTGCTGCTGGTGAAGTTTTTGCGTTGTGTGATAATTCTCTTATAGACATAGTGGAACAGGAATTTCCAAAACAATATGAATATGTTCTGAGAACTGGTAACCTCCCTTTTTCTATAAGAAAAGAAATACCGACTGTCATGGAATTAACATTTAGACACAGAGAATTAATTGAGCAAAGAATAAAAACACCCGAGTGGAGATGGCATGATAGAAAGCTCAGCAATGCTGAGTGGAGATGGTTTAACGTGCCACTTTGGGTTCCGCCTGAAGAAGCACGTCGCCGTCGTTAGTGCAGACACGGTCATTGAACCTGTCGAAATGCCGTTCGTGCCCTAACTAAATCTGTGCATCAAAATCATGGTAACAAGAAAAATATTATGAAAAACATCTTATTATTCAGCATCGGCTTATTGCTACTTTCATCGTGCAACTTACGAAGTTCGGGTTGTAGATGCAACAATATCATCGGTGGAATTACTTGGACTTTGGAAAATGAAATTCTGAGAGAAGCAATTATCGAATTTGCAAACTCTGTTCCATTAGAAGGTGAGGGCTTTATTTCGCTCACATACTTTCATCTTAACGATTCAACCATTAAGTTTAGGATCAGTTATATTACGAATTGGTTTGATTTAAGATTTCCAGCACCACTATTATTCTTTCATGTGAATGAGCATTTAGTAGGTTTTGATATTGATAACCTTTGGCACGCCTATAGATTTTTTGGTGCTGACGATGTTATTTTGCTAAGCGACACAGCTCTAATTAATATCATGAGATCAAATTTTCCAAAACAATATGAGTACTATTTAAAGCATGGTGAATTCCCTTTTATGAGAAGAGAACGTCCGATTGTGATGGATCTAACATTTCGATATTCAGAATTAATTGAAAAAAGGCTTGTAGATTTGACCCCACCCAAACTCACTGATGAGGAGCTTGAAAGTATGGGATTTAATTTCTTTTCGATAGAAGATAGGCATCCCGTATTGGAGCTTTTCCAAAATCGCTGGCGCGGATTTGTAATCCGTGCCCATCAAGCAAAATAAAAAAACAGAGTGAATAATTATCTCAACATATCATCTTTCAACAACAACGGTTTTTCAGCAAGTTTTACTTACGGTCCAAACCGTCAACGCCGAGAAATGACCGTTGTGTTTGGCGACAACAAAAATATTTTAACCCGACATTACACACAAAATGTAGATATTTCGACTGTTAGAGATGATAGAGGGCGAGTAGTTGCCACCGAAACAAAAGAATACATATTCTCACCTTTCGGCTTGGTGGCGATTCGCAACAATGGCACTGTAAACGCTGTAGCAACAGACCATTTGGGCAGCATCGTTGCCGAATTTAATCCCCGCAGAAACGCCTTTGAGTTTTTTGGCTACACCGCCTGGGGCAGGCGCTACCGCTATGAGTTTAGGCACAAACATTTTTTTGACAGAGCCTTGTCCGCTGGCGCAAGTATTTCTCCTGGTTCAACATCTATTCTTGATTATTTTGCAAGAGGATTTACGGGTCACGAGCATTTAGATTTGTTTGGCTTAATCAATATGAACGGGCGTTTATACGACCCGATAATTGCAAGGTTTTTAAGCCCCGACCCATTTGTTCAGGCACCGACGTTTTCGCAGAATTTTAACAGGTTTAGTTATGTTTGGAATAACCCGTTGAGATTTGTAGACCCGAGTGGGTATATCGTTCAGGGGCTTTTTACGCGTCGTTGTAGTATGACCACTCGGGAGCAGAGAAATTGGGTAAGAGATAATACTATCTATGTTGGTGACGGCAGTGGCGGCAGTGGCGGCAGTGGTGGCGGTGGTGATTCGGACTGGCTTGGATGGGACTGGGGCAACTATGCCGACGGTGGCGGCGGCGGCGGCGGACCTGGAGGAGGCTTTGGCGGCGGCGGCGGTCCTGGAGGTGGTGTTGGTGGCGGAGGCAGACCTGGAGGTGGTGCTGGTGGCGGGAACGGAGTAGCTCGTAATTCAAGAAATACACATACAATCATAAATTTTCCTAATGTTCAGTTTCATAGGTCGGGTCTAAAAAATGCATGTGTATTGGAAACCCTTATGGAAATTGAAGGGGCGTTTGGAGGAGTTCGCACAATGCAGGATCTTTTAAGGGATAGAAGCATTGCTTGGTGTCCTGTGAGGGGTGTTCGGATTGGAAATCGTCCAATGTCGGTTACGCTTTTCTTTGGTGGTCAAGGAATCGTTGCTTCACCATTAGAAAGATACCGAGTTAGAAATATCGAGTACATGCAACAACATCGTAACATGGGGCATTTTCCTATAGTTGTGCATACTCCCCCTTGGACTCGTCCAGGTGATCCACCAAGGCATGTATCTACGATATATCGAATAAGGTTTCACGACAATGGAAGGATTGGACTTGACACAAGAGACGGTTGGATTTCTTTTCCACGACCACGACGAAGAGAGCGAAATCCAGACATGTGGATTTTTATGGTTACATCCCTAAATAGATAAAAGTATGAAACTTCACATTTTTTTTATACTATTTATAGCATTAAGCCTTACGAGCATTGCACAACACCGCGATTTAGAGTGGATAAAAGAGTATTACAACTCTATAAACAGAGTAGAAAAAATAGAACACTTCCATAATGAAAATGTGCAACAAATAATGTGGTGGGCTGAGCTATTTGTGTCTGCAGGACATTCTTTTAATTACTCATCTCGGTTACAAGAATTGGAAAGCGTAGTAAATAGGCTTAGAGGCAGAAGTGAAAGGGTATTAGTATTTTTGTACTTCCAAACTAAAGATATCGAAAACTTTAATTTTAACAAAGACATCAACGACTTTATTACTATTGACACTAACCGAACACGGATTGTTTATTTTAATAGGCGAAGCAGAGAGTATATTACATTAAGTGAAGAGCGTTTTAGAAGCAGGGTGTTGCGTCCTTTGCGAGGGTCTGGATTTTGGCCTCGAGATATAGACCGAATACGTTACTTTTCCTTCATCAATAGAACAAGGCCTGATGTATTATTTTATGAAAGAGGGATATTTTCGGCAGACGGCTATTTGTTTATGAAAAACAATAAAATGTTTTTGTATTCGGCGTGGACAAGAAGAGTGTATGAGCTGAATGAGTTTATTCGTGAAAATTTTGAAGAAGAAGATTTTATTCAGAGTATGATTTCGGATAGACGAAGGTGGTTACCGACCTCCCGTTCTTCTGAACAGATAGAACAGAGTAAAAGTGAATAATTATCTCAACATATCATCTTTCAACAGCGACATTTTAGGCAAACCCCGTTCGGCTGAGGCTTTGCCTCAGTCGAATCTATCAAAGCAGGCTTTGCCTGCAAAAATAACATAGAAAAAAAATGAAAAACATAACGATAACAAATGCAAGTAATAGAACGACGGAGGCAGAGCCTCCGCCGAACGGGGAATTTGACAATGTGTGGATTGTTACAGAAAGCAACGAAACATATAAATTTGATTTTGCAGGGAAATTTACAAAGATTCCTGAAAGTAGTTATGGATATGTAAAACCAAATTTTACCCTGCCTACTTCTTATGAGCAAATCATTATTGACAAAAAAGAACTTGGGAAAATAGAACAAGCAAAAGCAGAACGTAAGATAGATATTAGATTTAAAATAATATCAACCGCGCTATTTATCGGGATTCCAATTGTATTTTTGATAAATCATATAATGCTTTTTTTTACAGATGTTACATTGATTTTGATTCTGGCAGGAGTGGTCCATTTTTATTTTGTGATGGATTATAAAATCTTTAGAAATATAAAGATAAAAAGAATTTTGACTTGCGTGTTGCTGTCATTATTAGTTTTTGTTTTAAGTTTAAGTACAAATGATGTTATTTTGTCTGCTATTGCTACTGTTCCATTATCTTTTGTAATTGTACTACTGCTTGCAAGTAAATTTCTTGGCACTAAATTTGACAATATAATGAATAGCTATTGGTGGGATAGGCTATTTTATCTTATGTTGCTTGTATTTTCTATTTTAATATCAATATTTGTCTTTAAGCCTATTTTGGAGTGGGCAGGACTTCTCGCTGGCGCGGATTTGTAGTCCGTGCCCCGTTCTGCTGAGGCTGGGCCTCAGTCGAATCTATCAAAGCAAGCTTAGCCTTCACTGCAAAAACAACACAGACGGAAAAATGAAAAAACAAAACGATAACAAATGCAAGTAATAGAACGACGGCAATGTACCATATTGGAGTTTTTTCAAAACTACAAAGTCAGACGACAAAATATCAGAACATTACAATTGACTTGTTTACAAAAGAGAGAAAAGTTTTCTCCCCGCTGGCGCGGATTTGTAGTCCGTGCCCAGCGGAAAAAAACTATCAACGGCGAAGCATGCGTCGTTCATGTGTTCGTGTTGACATCGGACTTGCGAAACCTCCGTTACAAATCCAGCAATCGAATTGCCAGGTTAAATTTGGAAGGTAGTCGCTTGTAATACTTCCATTTTCAAAACCTGTGTCCTGATCAAACGCGTTTTGCATAAATACTTCGTTCCAACCTCTTTGCAACACGATATCCCAAGAATCTATCCAATCATCGCCCCACATTACGCCCTGAATTGTTACATCTCTGTCGGCATAAACATAAATGACTTCCTGGAATATCATTAAGTTGCTCGATGTAAATGCAGCACCGCGCGAAAAACGTCCCGCAATATCATTCTCATCAAAAGCTCCGCTCGACGATGTATAGCCTAAAATCGATAGGTCAAAAATCGACAAATTTGCACTCGGATCGCTAACGGTCAACCCTTCTTCCACAAGCTCCAAGGCACTAATCAGGTTATCTGTGTGCGGTGTTTGTGCGAGTGTTAGCACAAAATTTGCATTGCCTGTACTCACAAAACTGCTCTGTGCAACGGTTTCTTCGATTGGCCATTCTATCGCTGCACGCACACGCTCGACAAAGCCAAATTGGGCTGACTGCTGCACATCTGCTGTGATTGCAACGGTTTGTCCTGTTGGTGGCGGTGGTGGCGGTCCTCCGCCTAAACTTACGGTTACAAAAGAGTTTGCTGTGCGTCCGCCATCAACAGTTCGCACGGTAATGGTTGCTGTACCTTCGCCACGAGCGGTTACAACACCGTTTTCAACGGTTGCAATCGCATCATTGTCGCTCCACCAAGTTATGTCTCGGTTTGTTGCATTTCCAGGTTGAACGGTTGCTGTCAATGTTACGGTTTGCCCGATGCTCGTTAGTGTTGCTGCAGGTGGATTGAGCAATACGCCTGTAACAGGAATTAGGATGTCTGGACAATCCCAACAGTTAAAAGACCAATTTAATCCGCTGATAGGTTCAGTTGTCGAAACATAGTCCCAACCTGTTGCCGTTCTTCGGTCAATCTCATATATTTTGTTCCAACCTCTTTCGAGAAATATGCTGTATAGCGCTCTGTCGTTAGCTCCCAAAGCTATGGTTCCTGTGATTGTTACATTTCTATCCGCGAAAACAAAAAATACATCCGCCGATAGATTTTGAGATTCTAAAGCATACCAAAAACTTCCGACAATACCATCGTCATCCAGATTATTAGGGTCAAAATTCGCATTAACTGCATAAAAATAAACGGGTTCGCTCACTCTCGCATCTCTATCGCTAACCATAAGACCATGGTCATCAAAGACATCGCCAATCGAAAAAAGAAACCTATTATTGAGTATTGCTGGCAGTGTAATCGTAAATCCACCGTCCGACCATTCGCCGATAGCGATTACTTCTTCGTTTCCATCGTCATCGCCTTGTTCCCAATACATCACTGCAACAACATTCTGAATCAGCGGATTGAACACGCTTCCGTCTTGAACGACAGCGGTTATTGTGCCATCAAATCGACCGCTTGGAATATCGTCGTACCACAGGTCGTTAGAATTATCGTTGCAAGCCGTCATGACGAACAACCCCACAAAAAGTGGCAATAGTGCTAATTTTTGTAATGTTTCTTTCATAGTTTTATGATTTTCGCTTCGGCTCCGCTCAGTGACCGTGCTGTGTGCGTATTTAATCTCGTCTGAAAAAGTGGGTGGCTGTAATCGAAACAACGTGGTTTGTTGCTTGAATAGCGCTATGATTTTGGATGATGCCTTGAAAATCGCTCGGATTAAATAAATTTGCAAGTCCAAGGCTATAGGTTATGGCGAATTGTGAGTTTCCAAACCGCAAACCAAGCCCGCCACGCACGCCAAAATCAATATGTTGCATGTTCCAACCGCCGCCGCCGATGGTATCCAAAAGGTTCATGCGTTGCCTTTGAAAATCGTATTGTGCGTTAGCAATCAACGCATAACCAAAATAACCGCCTGCGTGTATCGAAAACCAACCAAGATTGATTACAATATCCAACGGCACTTGGATGTAGGAAATGTTCCATGCCGCAGTATTCAGTCCATTGCCGATGGAACGAATATCGAATCGACTGCCAATCACGTTAAAAACACCACCGGTTTGCATGGCAAAAACGTGCGAAAATTCGTGTTCGAGCATTAGTCCCAATTGAAAACCCGCTTTCAGTACGGGGTCTACACCTGTTACTCTCAATCCGCCCGTATAAATCGGCACTGCACCTTGAATTTGCGACGCATTTCCACCCATACGAATACCCAAAGCCGTTTGGGCTTGTGCATGAGTTGCTGCAAAAACAGCGATGAATAGGATTAGTGTAACAAGTTTTTTCATCAAATCGGTTTATTTATTCAAAGAATCTCGGTGTTCGTTCGGACGTTTGTGTTTCGGAAACTCGCATGCGAATGTTGAGCATAATTTCGTGTGAACCAAAGCGTCCAACATTTTGAAAGACATTTCCGAGGTTGTGGTCATACGAATATCCGATACGGAAATTAGGTCCGAGATTAACGGCAATCATTGCTGAAAGCGCGTTTCCAGAATTTCTGCTAAATGTGGCATCGCTTCGAAACGATGCACCAAGAAAAAATCTATCGCCAAACGAGAATTTACCGCCAAGGTCAACTATCGCATCAAATCTATCGGTAAAACCAAAACGAATGGTATCTGTGCCATTCACCATTGGCGCAAGAGACGAGCCCATCGCACTCATAAATTGCACACGCGGCGTGAAACGAACTTCATCGCTTAGGTCAAGACCAATTTCCATGAATGAATAAAGGTGCAACGGCAGTCGAAACCAATCGTCTTCGCTGTAGAAAAAGCGCGAAAGGTTGGTTGCCGAAACGCCAAACTTAAAGTTGGGCGTTGAATATGTGATTCCAAAATTAACGCTTGGGCGTAGGCCTCGTCGGTCGCCCCAAACTTCATCAAAATCGAGACCAAGCTCTGGTCGGTCGAAGATCAAATTGTCGTCAATTCTACGGTTTTGTAGACCAATGCCCAATCCAAACGCCAAATAACCTTCTTGTCCAACTCTCAAATGGTAGGCATAATTCAGCATCAGGTTCAAGTTTCGGCTACGACCGACAGCATCGTTCACAATCGACAAGCCAACGCTCGAACGAATGTCTTCGATATAACTATGAACATTGAACATTTGCGAGGACGGAGCGCCTTGAAAACCGCTCCCAAACAAGCCCCACTGTTCACGAATAATCAAAAATGCATTCGCATAATTTGATACTGGCGTTGCAGCAGGATTGATGTTTGTTCTCGACCAATGTTGCTGGCTCAATAGTACGTCTTGTTGCGCCCGAGCTGAAAAACTCAGAAGTATACTCAACAAAATTATATAGCCACGAACCTGTTTCATCTACATTAATTTCCTCTTGCCCAACGTCTTTGAATGGCGAGCGCTTCCGCGATTGTGATACGCTGTCCATCGATAAATGCGACAACATACGATTCTCTATTTGCATCCAAAATGCGTTGGTTTACTCTACGTGCTTCGTTGATATCTTGGAAGTCACCCATTGTGAACTTGAAGAGTCCGTCGTGATCCAAGAAGTAGTTCATTTCCACTTCCGGTACGGCATTCAAGAAATCACTAAACAAATGTAGTGGGAATTCCGGTGCTTGTCTGAAAGCGGCCACTTGCACTCTGAACCAAAGGCCTGGTCTTGTGAGTG
>Ga0209755_10007300_pt1 | contig 11996 bp, 8 predicted proteins | sample TergutCo191P1_FD_187301 | JGI IMG/M metagenome (GOLD analysis project Ga0209755, IMG submission 187301) | Cornitermes sp. P1 segment gut microbial communities from Petit-Saut dam, French Guiana - Co191P1 (SPAdes) (version 2) | ecosystem: Host-associated > Arthropoda: Insects > Digestive system >...
TCCGAGCCTTCAGCTCCAGGATATTAAAGGGCTTTGTAATGTAATCGTCCGCGCCGTATTCCAGCCCCATGATTTTATCCATGTCGTCGTCCTTGGCCGTTACCATCACCACAGGCACGGCACTAAACTCGCGGATTTGCTGGCACACCTCGGTGCCTTCCATTTTGGGCAGCATCACGTCCAGGATAATTAAATCATAAGTATTGTCCCGGGCCAGTTGCAGGGCCTCCTCGCCGTCATAAGCGGCATCCACCTGCATCCCGTCCTGCTCCAGGCTGAACTTAATCCCCTTTACAATGCTCTTTTCGTCGTCTACTACCAGAATATTCGCCATAAAAGCCTCACCTTCCGTTTATTTATCGCACCGTAACCAATGGCTCCAGTCTACCGAAAATAGTGTTACCAATACCCGATATGTTTAACAATTCCTCCACCCGGGTAAACCCCCCGGCGGATTCGCGGTAATCAATAATGCTCTGAGCCCGTGCGGGGCCGATGTTGGGCAAGGTTTGCAACTCGGTTAGGGTTGCCGTGTTAAGGCAAATTAACCCGTCGTCAGGTACAGTTACAGTACCGGGAACGCTCCCGCTGCCGTCACCCCCCGCGGGAATCACGGAATAGTCCCCCGCCGCGGGTACGATAATCTGCATGGCATCCACCAAGGGTGCCGCCAGGTTTACCCGCATCAGGTCCGCTTCTTGGGTATAACCCCCCGCCTTGTTTACCGCATCCACTACCCGTGCGTCAACGGGCAACGAAAAAACCCCGGGCGCATACACCGCACCCAGTACATGCACCACCACATAAGCGGGCGTGATAACAGCGGGCACAGGGGTTTGCACGGGGCTTCCGTCCGCATTGGCGGGAACCGACGAATGAATACCGATGGGTTCCCCCGTCGGCACATTTGAAAAGGGGCTTGCATTTACCAAAAAAATCACACCCATCGCCAACAGGCAAAGGGAACCTAAAATTATGTATATATGCTGTTTCAAAAATTCCATCCTATATCCATCCTTCACGGAAAGGAAAATGATTTTATGAAAACAATGGTACTGCTTTTTTTATCCGGCGTGCTTTGGCTTGCCCTTACCGCATTTTACAACCAATGCGGTTACGAAACCTGTTTGGGTTACGACTGCGCCGGCCACTACGAAACCGAAGGGGAAATCCCCACCGACTTCCCCCCGCCCGGTTACCAATCCGGCGCGGTGGTGGTGATGTGTGCCGACACGGGTTTGGTGCTGTACGGTTATGAACACCACACCCCCCTGTACCCCGCCAGTGTTACCAAGGTAATGACCGCCCTGGTGGTGCTGGACCACCTGCGGGAAATCCAAGAACTGGACGAACGGTTCTTCTTTTCCCACCATGCGGTGTTTTCCATCCCCCGTAATTCCAGCCATATTTATATGGACGTTGGGGAGTCCCTGAGTGTGTATGAAGCCCTTTACGCGCTGATGTTAAGCTCGGCCAATGAGGTTTCCTTGGGTCTTGCAGAGCATGTGGCAGGTACCGTTGAGGAATTTGTCCATCTTATGAACCTGCGTGCCATGTCCTTGGGCGCGGTTAACACCCATTTTGCCAACCCGTCGGGCTTGCCCGCCGTGGGCCATGTAACAACGGCCTATGACATGGCACTCATTATGCGGGAGGCCGTGCGGTTGTATCCTATTTTCGTTAATATCATTGCCACCCGGCGGTTTGACATTCCCCCCACCGAACGCCAGTCCGAAACCCGTCACCTGTTAACCACCAACCAAATGATTCGCCAGGGGCCGTACTTTAACCCCGATGTGGTGGGCGGAAAAACCGGCTGGACCCACGCGGCGGGCAACACCCTTGTCACCTATGCCGAGCGGGAAGGGCGGCGGCTGATTATCACCGTTTTGCAAGGCACAGGGACAAGCCCCTACCGCGACACCGCCGCTTTAATGGATTTTGCCTTTGCCATTCCCCAAGTGGAGCGGGTGGTTTTCCATGCCGCGTCCTATACACGCAGCATCCCGGTTTACCAGGAAATTGACGGCGAACAAGTGGAAATTGAACGGTTAACCCTCCAAGCAACCCAAGACATAACGCACACCTTACCCGCCAATTTGGACATGACCGCCCTCCGTTTTAACCTCACCGTCCCGGAATACGTAACCGCTCCCATTACCGAAGGGGAGCCCCTGGGCCGGGTGGTGGTGTACGCGCAAAATGTGCGGCTGGGTTCGGTAAGCCTGCTGGCACAAAGTGACGTAACGGAGATGATTCCCAAGGAAGCGGAAGGGGAATATACCCCGGTGGCAGAGGAAGCCGACTATGCCGCCCTTCTTTACTTGCCCACCCGAATGCCGCCCGACAATTTCCTGGAAATGTTCCGCGAAGGCGAATACCTTTCCGAACTGGCCATCCCCCTCATTATTTCCTTTGCGGGGTTGCTTATTTCCTTTGTCCTCTACGCCCTGCGCCGTAAGCGCAAGATGAATAAGCTCTTTCACATCGGCAGCGGCAACGGCACACGTTACACCCACCCCTACCGCTATCGGTAATATATCACAAAAAAATACAATGGGAAATTATTTTTCCATAGACACGCACAAAAAAACACACCCCGGCGTATCTTCATAATAAAAGGAGGCGCGAGCCAATGGAAATCACCGCAAAAAATTATCCTTATAATACCGGCGTAATCACCCGCAAACAATTCGATGACCACATGAACCTTTACAACGGCTACATCAAAAAAACCAACGAAATTACAAACACCCTGCAAAACAACCCCGAGGAAGCCACCGCCAACGCCGTTTACAGCCACTACCGCGGCCTTAAAAAAAGCCAAACCTTTGCCCTGGACGGCGTAATCCTCCACGAACTCTACTTCGAAAACCTGGGCAGCCAAACCGCGCCCATCGGCAAAAACACCCAGCTTCTCCTGGACAAATATTTCGGCGGCACCGACAAATGGAAGTCCGACTTCATCGCCTGCGCCACCGCTGCCCGGGGCTGGTGCGTCCTGGCCTACGAACAACGCACCCAAGCCTGCCATAACTTCCTCTTCGATGCCCACGATTGGGGGCAAATTACCCTGTCCTACCCCCTGGTGGTGCTGGATATGTACGAACACGCCTACTTCCTGGACTACGGCACCGACAAAGCCGCCTATATCAACCGCTTCATCAGCGCAATCCCCTGGGATGCAGTGGAAAAACGGGTTGGCGCGGTGATGTAATTGACATGAATAACGCCACCGCCCTATACTGAACCATATTTTATGCGCGGAGGGGATTTTCATGACTTGCGTAATCAAGTTAATATGGGACAACGAATCCTATAAATGGCATTGCGAATCGGATGATGTACCCGGCTTATTATTAGAATCCCATTCATGTGACACGCTGATAAAACGGGTAAGCCTGGCCGCCCCCGAAATGCTCAAACTAAATCGCAATTACACCGGTCCGATACAGCTTTCATTTGAAACGGTACGCATTGAGAATTTGGATATTGCATCGTAATCGTGACAGTAGATGGAAAGATTGAAAAACGCCACATGGCCAATGCCATCATGAAACAAGCCGGGATAAAGCATAAGTTTTAAATGGTGCAAAATTATTATTCATAAGGAGTTGCAAGTTTAATAAATTGCATTAAAAATTTGCTGGCATATCGCAGCTTTTCCATGTCCATGTTTTTAATTAATGCAATGGCTTCATTGGTATATTGGTTTTCATCCGAATCTTTTTTGCCGAACACGATATAGTCTAACGACATATCCAGGTGTTCGGCAATTTTTATTAGTGTAACCAAGGCAGGCCGTTGAAAAGCATTTTCGATTTTTGTATACGAGCTGGCGGATAAATTGATGGCTTCGCAAAAACTTTCTTGGGTAAATCCAAGAGATTCACGGCGGTGTTTAATACGGGTTGCCATTGCTTTTTGCTGCGTTTTGGTCAATGTACCCACCTCCGTATTTATTATATGGACGATGTAAAAAGCGGAGTATGCGCTGTTGACGAAATGAAAAACTTTCGATATCATGGAATAGATACCTTCTGTGTTGCCGAATGAAAGGAGCTTAATCATGAAAACATTACGTAAATCAACACCCAGGTTCTTTGCTTTTTTGTTAAGTGTGATTTTAATCATCGGGTCCATTCCTGCCATACATGTGCAGGCAGCGGCATATCAACGGTTTAGTGATGTCCCTGCTACGCATTGGGGGTATGGTGCCATCAACCGATGGGCAGATGAACGGTACAATGTGTTGGTGGGCCACCCCGACGGTAGCTTTGCACCCAATGGGGAAATGAATTTGGCTTACTTGGCTTCGGTGTTTGTACGTATTTTCGGATACATAGAACGGACACCCACACCAATAACGGTTACACCCTACTGGGCAACGGCGGCCATTGAAAAAACAATGATGGCGGGGGTTATTCCCTTTGTTGGACGCATAGATGCATCTGTACCGTTAACTCGGGAACAAGCCATACGTTATATTGCCCGGGCTTACGGCATACAACCCTTGGATGGGCAAACATCCTTTGCGGATGATGCAGATATAGGTGATGCATACAGGCCATATGTTCATGCATTTCACCAATTGGGCTTTGTGCATGGAATGAGCAACAATCGGTTTGCGCCGCAATTTCATTTAACCCGTGCCCAAACCATGCAGATTCTTCATAACAAAGTAAGCGCGATTGCCGACGATTTGTTAGGTGATGCGGTTTTATACAACAGTGTGGTTGTCCGTTCCCCCGATGTTGTTATTGAAAATACGGTGGTGGGCGGACAAATATATATTGGGCAGGGTGTTGCCGGCAGCGAAGTACGATTGAATAATGTAATCGTGCAAGGGTCGTTGATTGTGCTTGGCAGTAGTCACATAACGGCGTTGTGTGATAATTATAGCTACATCAGACATACAATCATTACGGCCCCCTACGGAAATACGGTTTACTTAGACGGAGATTTTGACACAGTGGTTGTAACTAACGGGGCAAGGGTGATTGTCTCCGGTACGGTTATGCAATTGCTGGCAGTGGGAAACAACATGCAGTTACAAGGCGATGGTTTCGTGCGTCATGTATATGTATCTGCATATGCCCAATACGGTGTGGGGATATATACCGTACCCACCTATATTACCATCAGTTCTTATGCCGGTGCGGTGTATACCCTTTACAGCGGTATTATTGAACCGGGTACGGAAAATTATTTATTAACCAGGCCGGCATCGGATGAATACGAAGAAAAAGCAGATGAAGATGCAGATATTGTTGAAACGGTTACAGCCAATGTTCCGCCATTGGTGGTTTCAACACCGGTATTTAACCCACCGGTGGAATATGCCCCAACCCCTGCACCTCCACCAACCACGCAACCCACGCAAAGGCCAACCCCAACGCCAACCCCCATCCCGGCACCAATTCCAACGCCGGCTCCAACGCCAACCCCCACCCCGGCACCAATTCCAACGCCGTTTCCAACCCCAACCCCGGCTCCTGTTTCCACGCCACCGCCGGGACAAGAATCCACACCAACACCCACACCAACACCCATCCCAACACCCGTCCCAATTCCCGAACCCACACCGGAACCCGCTCCAACGCCCACCCCATGGGCGGCCAACGGTGCTTTAACCGATGTACGGGCGGTAATGGGTACGCATTATATTGGGTTGGAGGTAACAACCGATGGGGCTGCGTATTTGAATGTAACCATTGTAAGCGATACCAGCCAAACCCACAGCCCATGGACATCGGGAACCCAATTGGCAACAGGGCGTGTTCCCCTGGCCGGTATAACCGAAGGGGATTTTATAACCGTTCCGCTTTCGGCTGCATTACCCCGCAACTTTATTGTAGTGGCGGTTCTTGTGGACAATAATGGAAGGGAAATACATGAACCGGCGGTTTTCATCGAATATACGCAGGTGTTTGAAGCATTTTCCAACGCCACTATACATGATTTTGACCAGTGCCGCGTAATAAACCTGGACGAATATATCGACAAAAATTTCATGGTGGTAACAGACGGTGTTACCATTAAAAATATGGAAGAACGAAGCGGCAATTTTTATATGGTAAGCGAAAACACCTTCGTTTTTCATGATACTGCCGCCGATATAACAGCATTGTCAGTGGGTGACCGCATTGTTGTGGTGGACGATTTTGGTGTGGTTCATCTCATTCATATTCGTGCCATAACCACAACCCCAACAGGCATCATGATTATAGCCTGTGATGAATACACCATGGCAGAGTTTTTTGACCATGTAACCGTCAGCATCCATGAACCCTTGGCAAACCCCAATGTGGCACGAAGCTTTATGGCGTTTGACGGCGGCGGAGCCGGTGTGGGTGCCGGTGCGGGTTTTTCGGCACAATTCAGGCACGTATTTACCGGGTCTGCCGGGAATTTTGAAGTAACCGCCAACGCTGATTTTTTGGTATATATCATTGTTGAAATCAGTTATTCCGTAACCTGGAGTTTTATTATTCCAACAGGGTTAAGTATTCAAGCCCGTTTTGCACTGGGATATTCGGCGGAAATTAATGTTAATGCCAGGGCCACCAGTTCCCTGGGCAGCGGCGGCCCCACAACAATCCCTGTTTTTTCCGGTGCGGTGCCGCTGGGATGGGGTTTCCGGGCTTCGTTAAGCATTGACTTGATTGTCCAATGGTCAGCTTCTGCGGAGGGTAATGTAAACATTTCCGCAGCGGCAGAAGCGGGCATTATTTTCAATAACGGCAGCATTCAAACCTATTCTTGGCGGCGGGGTCCCTCATTGGAACCGCGCTTTGAAGGAAGCCTCCAATTTTCCATAGGCCCCCGCATAACCCTTACCTTGGATTGGTTGCGCTTGGTAGATGCAACCGTTTGGATATACCCACGTATAGAAATCGGTGCCTATGCCCGCTTTGACCGCAACCGTCCCATGACGGGTAACAGCCACCATGCCTGTGACGGCTGCTTGGGGGGACATATTTACTTCATTGTGGATGCAGGTTTTCGGGCAACCTACAGTATATTGATTTTTAACGGCACCCTCGTAAACAGGACATTTTACAATTTGATTCGTATGCAGGTGTTTGCATTCTTCTTCTCCTTTGCCAACCAACCCGACAGTGTACACGGTGGTCGTCCCGTATTCGGACGCGGATATTGCCCCAATGTACTGCGCCGCATTATTTTTAATCCCCAAGACGAACAGGGCTGGTTGGTTTATAACGCCCCTGTATATATCAGAAGGGCAGGAAACAACGCCCTTGTATACCGCGGCGTGGGTAAATTTGATACCTTCCTGAGTCCCGGAAACTATAGGGCCACTGCCTATATGGGGCAAGCCTTTACCCGAAGCTTTTCGGTTACCAACCGGGCGGCAACCATTATTATCCCCAATATCATCGTACCCGTAACGGGGGTTAGGATAAACCAATCCAATATGTCCCTGCGGCCGTGGGAGCAGCGTAATGTAACCGCAACGGTTATGCCCTCCAATGCAGCCAATACCATTGTGCATTGGGAAAGCAGTAACCCCGGGGTTGTTGAAATAAATAACGATGGCAGCATACAAACGGTGGGTGTAGGCACGGCAACCATAACCGCAAGGACAGACGACGGCAACCATACTGCAAGCATCATCATATCCGTTTCCATACCGTTGGAAAGTGTAGGTTTGCCGCGTACCCATGTTCTGCCCCAAGGGTATTCACACCAATTGGTGCCAACCTTCCGTCCGTTGAATGCCACCAACCAATCGGTGCGGTGGGAAAGCCGTAACCCCGGTGTTGCTACCGTGGATGCCTCAGGCCGTGTAACCGGCCACGCACCCGGCGAAGCAATAATATGGGCAATTCCGGAGGATGGCGGCATAAACCGGGCAGCAAGCATTACCATTACGGTTAGGGACCCCGGTGATTTCCTATCAACCATACCCATTACCGTTACATTCACAACAGGCATGACCCTTGCACAAGTACCGCTGCCGGAAGGTATAACCTGGGATAATCCGTCAACACCGATTACCTATGTTAATGATAATGGCGACGCCTTCCCCGCAAAACGTATACGCCCGGGGTCAAACACACCGGAACGCGGTGTGATTACGGTGAATATTGAAAGAGGGATTTTACCGCAGAATAGGATTCCCGGTCATTCGAGGATAACAATAACTTTTAGATTTGGACTTATTCTAAATCAACTCAATGCCGCTCTCAATATAGGGTTTGAATGGGTAAATCCGGTAATGGGGCTTTACACCCCCAGTGATTCTCGTGAACGACCTTGCATAATACCTGTTTACTTCACCAACCCCTGCGGCAACTATTTTCCTGTTCGCAGCACAGTGGAGGTATTTGTTCAGAAAGTACAAGGTGAACTTGTTCGAGGTGTGCCTACTGTACAATATCGAACACAAGATTCAATTAAGATTTATCCTTTAGAATTACGATGGAACGAAGGACAAAGAATTGAATTTGCTATAAGCAGAGATTACTATTCACCAAGACATTATGACGCTGATGATGTTGCGCATTTAAATTGGCGATATGGGATAATTGGAGAATCATATACATTTTATGGGTTGGTACCTGGGGAAACATATTTTATTTATGCACGTTCAGCTGAAGATTGGAATAATACAGCCGGAGAACATGTTGTCAGCTGGGGTATTATTGCGGCAACGCCTATAAGACATTGTGGTATGGGTGTTGGTGGGCTTAGGTATCATTTGTACCGAACATACAGTAATGGGCATTATGTTCTTGTGGATGACATTAATTTACACGATGTGTGGGATACGCCCATCACCGGGTTTACGGGAACATTGCATGGGGATGAGTTTAGTATAAATGATTTGCGCAGACCCGGTTCACCGTATAGTGATAATTCGGGATTATTTGGTGTATTATCTTCCGGCAATGTAACCATACGAAACCTTACGATTAATATATCACCCGAACTTCATGCGCGTATAACCAGTGATGTTAACATTCCTTCGGGTGCCATTAGGCGTGTTGCGGGCGGTTTGATTGCAGAATGGAACAGCTCCGGGCATTTAATTATTGAAAATGTCACAATTAATGGGGGATTAATAAGGGCGAGCATATACAATGGCGGCGTAAGGCGTAATAATGTATATACGTATGCAGGTGGTTTAATTGGCCGGGCAACTAATGGAGAAGTAACCATAAGAAATAGTACAACAACAAATCCAATATCATCAGATACGAGGACATACAACCCAACAATTGGTGATACATTTGCAACATCATACGCAGGTTGGTTGATAGGTAATGTTGAAGGAGCAACTGTAAGAATAAATAATTCCTCCGGTTCCGGCACTGTTACCGTTACCACTCACGGGGGAACCAGGCGAAATAGAGGCGGACCTCGCGAAATAGGTTGGGTTGGTTGGGGTGATGTACGAATAAATAATCAACCATTTGTAAATCCGGCCACCCTCGAACTCCCCAACAACTACATCCTCCTGGAAACAATCGGCAACGGCCAGGCATTCATCCTACCCTACGGTTATACCACCGGTGCATTCGGCTTTTTCGAAGAGGTTAGTATTATCGCCATCCCCGATTACGGTCATACCTTCGTCGCATGGCAGGATGCCTACGGCAACATTGTAAGCATTTATGCGGAGCATACCTTCATCATTTCCGAAAATAAGACGTTATTTGCTGTATTTACACCAAAAGCGGTGGCAATGCCAATTGTGCCACCCCCTGCGGATTACAGCGATGATGATGATTACAAGGATGAGGATGAATATAAGTACGACGAAGATTATGAATACGATACAGATTATCCGAACGATGAGAATTATGAATACGATGTAGATTATCCTAACGATGAAGATTTCAAAGATGATGCAGATGATAAAGATTATGATAATGCATACAAGGACGTTGAATACGACACAGACACGGATAAAAGCGACGACACAACCCCATCCGCACCCCCCTACGCCAAGCCTGAGGATGATACCCATGACCCGGAATATGTAAAAAACGATGATGATGATGCAGAAGCAGACGATGATGAAGACGACGAATTTGATGATAAAAATGATGAAGATAAAAAACCCGATGATATAAAACCCGGGGATGAACAGGATAATAAAATTTACAATGACAGTGATGAAATAATTGCCTAAAAAAACACCCATGCAAGTAGCATGGGTGTAAGGTTGGTAAACAAGCCGTTTCCCGAATTTCCATCCGGCGGCGGGGTTTCTTGCTTTTTCTATTCTCTTTTAGGTACAAATGGGTGCAGTACGCGCGTATTATATGCAAAACTGCGGGTTCAGCGGCCTGGCCAGGCTGTATGTGCTGATGGGGTCTTGGGGTGAAGACGAATCGGTCGTTGGCCTTTGTTTCCGGTGGGAATCCCGGCAGTGACGTGTACAGATGTTTGGCGCGGGTATTATGGCCGGATATGCAGGCAGACTTCAAGGTGATGCCCCGTGACGGAAATGAATATAACACAGAGTTTTGTCAATTTTCTTAGAACCCGTTGAAAAACTAGAGTGATGAACAAGGAATGAAACGAAACGAATCATGCAGACAGAGCAATATGCGTATAAATATGAGAAAAAAGAGAAAAATTAACTGAACGAGCATCCAATCTGGCCATGATTTCCTTGAAACCCAGAACATTGGATGCTCTTTTTATGTTGTAAGCCAAGAATAATAACGCTGCTTCGGCTTTCACCTTGGGCAACGTGCGTAGGAGGAAGTAACCACCGTTCATATATCGTTTGATGGTTCCAAACGGATGCTCTGCCAGATTTCGTCGTAGGTTATATAGTTGTTTGTTTTGTACGTATCGTGCATCAGCGGCATCACAGGCATCGGCATATTCAGCGCGTTTGATGGTGCGGTATTTCGTCTTGCCGCTGATGCAAATTTTATTGTGAGGGCAGTTTTTACAGGCATTTTTGTTGCGGTATGCATTTCGTTTGGTTTCGGGGTTTTTCATTTGTATGGGGTATAGTGTATGTCCCATTGGGCAGGTGTAGGTATCTGTGTCTTGACTGTAGGTGAAGCTGTTGCACCGGAACTGTTCGGGCATTCCTTTGGGGTGTGGCGGGTTTTGTTTGGGGACGATTGCGTTTATTTCCAGTGCTTCCAATGCACAGAGGTCTTTGCCGCTGTAATAGCCTCTATCTGCCAGATAGGCGGTTTCGCTTCCTTGCTCCATGTGTCCGTCTTCTATCAGCTGCGTTACCATCGGGGTCATTTCACCGCGGTCGGTTGGGTTATTGATTACGTCACAGTCTAAAACGATGTGGTGTTTGCTGTCTACTGCCATTTGTACGTTGTAGGCTATGTCGAAGCCTTTGACGGGGTTGCCCATCATGCGGGCATCCGGGTCAGTCATAGACACTTCCTTTACGCCTGTTTCTTCCATCTGTTGTTTGCTTGCTTCGAGTTTTTCCTTGCAGTTTAATAGTTTCATCAGTGTTTTGGGGGATAGGGTTTCCGGGTTGTTGTTTTCTTCGTCACTTTCTTCTTGGTCGGTTTTGTCCATGCTTGTTAGGTATTCTGTGATTTTTTCGTCTATGTGTTTGAGCCGTTCGTCTATGTTCCTTTTCTTTACATTATTTTTGTGGCTGTTAGATGCACTTACTTTGCTGCCGTCTTGGGCGATGGCGGTTCCTCCGGTTAGTTCCCAGGATTTGCATAACAGCACGAATTCCTTAAACAGTTGTTTTATGCTTTTTACATTTTTTCGCCGAAACTCTGATAGCGAGCTGTGGTCGGGGGTTAGCCCCTGCATCAGCCACATCACTTCGATGTTTCGATGTGTTTCTTTTTCTATTTTTCTTGATGAGCGGACTCCGTTTGTATAACTGTATAAGTAATGCGAATCCACAGTTAAAATCAAACCTCAATGACATCGGAAATAACCAAGCAAGCCAAAGCAATACGAGAAAAGATGAAAGAAATAAGACCATTAGTTGAACGAACCTTGCTGGCGAATTGAAT
>Ga0209755_10007301_pt1 | contig 11990 bp, 13 predicted proteins | sample TergutCo191P1_FD_187301 | JGI IMG/M metagenome (GOLD analysis project Ga0209755, IMG submission 187301) | Cornitermes sp. P1 segment gut microbial communities from Petit-Saut dam, French Guiana - Co191P1 (SPAdes) (version 2) | ecosystem: Host-associated > Arthropoda: Insects > Digestive system...
TCGGGCTCCAGAAAAACCCAGTCGGCGCTAAAGCGCCTTTGTGGGTTTTTCTTCCGCCACATTTTTGCAATGTTAAGCGACGATTTTTTACCCCGCTTGCCAATTGCCTTGTGCCATGGATGGCGTAAGGCATATAAATATTTCTTTCAAAATGCCCAACCAGCACCGAAATAAATACGATAGTAATTAGTAAAGAGAAGGTAGTCATCAATATTAGTATATTTATAGTCATAGTTAGGATCAGGGTTTTTAATATTTGTTATTTCGGTATTTCCAAACATTAATGATGCCAATGCTCCGGTCTGCAAAAAGAATCCACCTTCTTGACCGACATCAATTTTCCAGCCGAATTCAACGCTAACTGCAAAACCGCTTCCCTTATAAGATATTATAGCTATTTCATCAGCCCATTTATTTACATCCCATCGTTTCCAATCATCTGTCCTTGTCTCAGTACCAAGTTCGTGATAACCCAACGCTAAACCTATATAGAATTTTTTGCCAAAAGGGTAAACGCGGAATGATGCGTCTCCCCCCCAAATATTACCATCCAATTCATAGATCGGAAAATACCAAAAGAAATTAGCTCCAAGTGAAATATAAGGACCTAACATTCTTTCATAGCGGATACTGGGAGCAATGCCAAAACTTTGGTTAAAACCAAAAATGAAACAGCCGGCCAAGTCAGCGGAAACCCAGTTGTCTCTAACATTAGATGTTGGTCTTGCTCTTTCTTCTTCCTGCTGTTTTCTCTCTATTTCCTGTGCAGCCCGCTCACCGCCTATAAGCCTTGCAACTTGTGCGTTGTTTTTAATATCAAGAATTATTGACGTATGAATTCTAGCAGTTTCAACAACAATAATCCTAATTCTTAAACGATAATTAACCCCTCTTTCGTCTAATGTGCCTGTAACAATATAATGAGCTCCCAACATTCTACCTATTGACACCATTGATTCATCGCTAACTTCTCCAGAATATTGAAAATTCATTTCTTGCCTTATTGCATTAAGGTTTTGGCGGTCTACAACTGCTAACTTGCGATTAATTACAAGCCGATCTGTTAATTCATTCAGAACATAGTTTGAAAAGGCGGTTGAAGGGGAAACGATGTTAAGTAATAGCAATGAAGCCCTTTGAGGTAGTTCTTCTTCTATCGTAATAACCGCACGGGTAATTGCCTCGTCAAGAACCAATTCTTGAGCAAATATGCCATATACCGTAATTATTGACAAAACAATAATAATAAATAGTCTTTTCATATTTATCCTCCAATTATATTACAACCTAAAACGCATAACCCATACCAAAAAACAATCTCATATATGCAAGTTGAAAAAGTTGAGGGGATTCGTTTTCAGATAAAGATCTAATACCAAAAAGATTTCCCTCTCCTAAACCTACAGACGCTTTAACGCCAAAGTCCATGAAAAATCCTCCAGTTTTTCCAATATCAACTTTCCAACCTATTTCAGGTGTAATTGTTAGACCATTAAAAAAATAATTATTTCCGAAGTTATCAAGTGTGCCATCTGGTCTTGTTCTATCTCTCTCGTCACCTTTAAAAGAAGCATAACCCAGTCCAACGCCCAAAAAGAATGTCTTTCCTGTTGGATAAACACGAAATACGGCATCTATTCCAAATTGATTTTCTTTCCCATAATCAGTTGCCCAATACAAATTACCTCCAAGCGATAGATGAGCATTTAACATTCTTTCATAAGTTGCACTAATCCCAAAACCAAAAGGAATACTTCCAAGAATTTGTGTATAACCAAATAATTCAGCAGAAAGCCAGTTGTTTCTTGAATTAGCCCTTTTGTTACTTCTTTCTAGTTCCCATTGCCGTCTTTCAGCTTCCAGTACCGCTTCTTCCCCGCCAATAAGAAAAGCAACATGAGCGTCTTTTTTTATATCAATTATAATAGACGAATGTATCCTTGTTGTTTCTATATTGATAGACCTAAATCTGATACGGTAAGCATTTACAGATTCCTCTGTAACGCCTGTAACAATATATTGAGCACCTAACATTCTGCCTATTGAAACCATTGACGCATCGCTAACCTCGCCAGAATATTGAAAGTCTGTTTCTGCCCTTATTGCATCAAGGTTTTGGCGGTCTACAACTGAAACTTTACGACCGATTACCAATTGATCTGTTATACCGTTTAACAAAGAATTAGAAAAACCTTCAGAAGGGGATTTAACATTTAGGACTAAAACTAAAGCCTTTTGAGGCAAATCTTCTTCTATAGCTCTAGCAGCATAGTTTATAGCTTCATCAAAAGCCAATTCTTGTGCGGAAATAGCTCCTGCCGTAAAAACAAAAATAACTAAAAAAATTAACTTTTTCAAATTTTCTCCCTTGTTTCCATATATTGCCATATATTATTATTTTATTCAATCTCCATTTATTCAATAAACTGTTAATTCCCCGCGCCAAGGATGGCGTGGAGCTACAATAAACTCTGGGTAAAAAATTGTTGTTTAACTATGTGATAGAGACGCAATAATATTACGTTTTATTTACATTTGGTTAAAAATATGGAAATAAAACGTTTTATGTTAAACATCTCTACTCTGTTTTATGTGGTGATGTAAAGTTTAACACTACTCGTATGCTGCCGAGCTCTGATGCATAAGATTAGCGTTTTAAATTTACATTTCCTCTGCGCTAAATCCGTATTTATCTTCAAAAGATGTATCGCAATAATTCCATAAAAAAAGGATAGACGGATGCTTTTTTGTATATTATTATATAAAAAAGAGAGGATTCTATTATGGGACAATACGACAGCTGGGATTATCTGACAACTTTTCTGAAAAAGCATCCGAATAATTACATCGAGGCGCTTTGTGAGGCTCCTTATCATGTAAAAGTGAAGAAGCATCCGTCACGATCAAACCTTGTAATGTTCAGGTACAGCCAGTTTGAGTCGGACTTTACAAATCCGGTAGTCCGCTGCTGCCGCGGCTCTGTATATGATATTCGCGATGACGGAACGGCAAAGCCGTACCTCATGCCTTTTTTCAAGTTTATGAACTTCGGAGAAAAAGGCGCCGATCCTATTGACTGGAAATCAACGCTTTATGTGCGCGACAAACTTGACGGTTCATTGTTAAAATTGCTGAAAGAAGAAGACGGCAGTGATCTGTGGACAACAAACGGAAGTTTTGATTTAAGCGTAGAAGTGCCCGAATTAATTCCGGCTCAGACTGATGAGCATCTACCGCCGCCTTACACTTTCGCGATGCTGCGCGATTATGCGCTTCGCGGACATGAGAACGAAATTAAAAAACTTCCGGCACTTTGGACATTTATGTTTGAATTAATTTCTCCGTACAACAGAATCATTGTTCCTTATAAAGAGACAAAACTGTTTTTTCTCGGCTGTAACGACCCTCAGGGTGTTGAACATACTCCCGAGTGGGCGGTAAAAGAATTTTCTCTGAGTTTTGAAACGCCTAAAATATTTTCTTTTAAAAATATAGACGAGATAATCGCTTATTGTCAGGCTATAGACTCGGATGATTGTGAAGGAGTCGTCGTTCAGGATGAAAATTATAACCGCATTAAAGTTAAAACAGAGCATTACCGCAGCCTTTTTTATCTGAAAGGCGAAGATCATTTTTCCGATTCCAGATTATTTGACGCGATAAGACAGGGAAGCATTGACGATGCCATTGTTGCCTGGCCGGAAATCACCCAGAGGACGGAAGAAATTACCGCGGAATGGGTTGGTTTCAGAAAAGCGATAAACGATCTTTGCAAAACGGGAGTTTCTTTTTATCAGGAATGTTTAAATGAAAATTCCGATCCAAAGGAAGCAAAAAAACATTATGCGTCATTTGTTATGGGAAAGTATAAAACCTTCTCTTCTTTTCTTTTTGACGCGGTCAGGGAAGAACCCGAACCGGAGGAAATTTTCAACAGGATCGATTATAAAGAGCTGAAAAATTACTGGCTTCCCGCTGTTGAGGAGTTGTCATAAGCCGCGGATTTAACGGGGTATAGAAAAATTAGTTTAACGTATTCAAGCAAGCCGAGCCGCCGTAAGGCGGCGAAGCGTTTGCTGTATGTTAAACGACGATTTTTTACCCCACTTGCCAACAGTCTTGTGCATGAATGGCACAAGACTATAATTAATATGTTGATATTTATTAAATATTTGTAAATTAAAAAGCATAACTCATACCAACAAAAAGGTTGCTGAATGTATTTATTAATGTAAAATCCTTCCATGTTCTATTTTCATAATCAAAATCAAAAATGAAAATGCCTTCTCCAAAAACATAAGTACCTATTAACCCAAATTCAAAGAAGTACTTACCTGCCTTATTAAAATTAATACGCCCACCTACTTCAAATACAAGTGCTAGACCATTAGAATTAAATGGATAATTAGTTGTATCTTGATAATAATATTCGTAAATTTCTTCATATCCAGAATAAGAAACATATCCTAACCCCATTCTATAAAACAATGGTCCAAACCCATTTCCTAAAGAAATATTAAATAATACTTGATTATCTTCTTGAAAACTTGTGCTCCAATCAAAATTTAATCCAAGAGACCAATTATTTGAAATTAATCGTTCATATCTTGCTCTAACACCAAAACCCATATCAGGAAAGAATCCATTTAATACTCCTGAGAAATTAGCAGAAAATAAATTATATTTTGTAGTATCTTTACCTAATAATTTGTATATTTTTGTATCATTTCTAATATCAAGTGATATTAGCGTTTTTGTTTGAGCTTCTTCTATATTCGTAATATTTATTATAAAACGATAAAATGTATTCATATCCAATAATTGTCCTGAAATAACAGTCTGTACCCCTAATGTTCCTCCTATGCTTATCAATGATTCATCATTTACATTATCAGAATATTTAAAATTCATTTCTTCCATTATTATAACAATTCTTCTTTGATCTATAAGATTAATATTACGACCTTTTAATAATTCACCAATTAATTCCTCAATAACATAATTTGAAAATGCTTCAGTAGGTGAATTAAAATTTATTACAGCTACTATTGATCTATGTGATAAAGCTCTTTCAATACTCCTTGCTGACCTTACAATTGCATCATTAAATGATAATACTTGTGAAAAACTATTAATTGCTGTAAGAACAAATACAAATAAAATTAATATAATCTTTTTCAAAGCAAACTCCTTTTTTATTAATAATTTATTTTAATATAAAAAACTTTCATATTCTTCTTTACTATACTTTTTATAATAAAATATTTTTCCATCATTGGAATATATAACTATATATGGAGAATCCATATCTTTTTCAATATTTAATTTATTAGGATCAAATACAGTCCAATCTGCAAGTTTAGGATCAATTAATACCTTTCCTTCTATTTTGATTGATGATTTAAAATAATATACCGCATATAGAAACTCATTTGTTATTTTTATGTCAACCAATGCAACTGCTCCAGGTATTTGATTTAAAGCATTATTTATAATTCTTTCCATAGAAATAATTTTTGTAGGAAAAAATAATATTAAATGCATTGTTTCCATTCCCATAGCAGATTGTGTTGAAAGTTGGTATTCACTAATACGATCCCATTCGATAGAACGTGTTGATAATGTTGTAATTCCAGTAGATTCTGTTGATATACAGCTTAATAATAATTAAGATATTAAAAATATTGATAAAACATAATATTTCATTTTAATCATTTTCACTCCCTATAATTGAATACTTAATTTAAAAACGTATTATTTATTATATTTAAACAATCATTTTCATTAAGTAAATATTTAATATTATTTGATAAATCAATATTATTAATAAAATATTCTAATTTTGGGTCTATTAAAACTTTACCTTTAACCATCATACTATTATTACCATAAATAAAAGGAATATAGAAATTTGTTGTTTTAATTTCAACATCAACCAAAGCCATTGCACCTGGTATTTTATTTAAAACATTTTCAATAACCAATTCAAGAAATGTTTGATTTAAGTCCTGATATTCAATACGTATAGATTGAAATATTATAATTGTTTCAGTTAAGATATGTTTATCTTCCACAATTTGCTCGTCTATTTTATATTCGTTTATGCGATCCCATTCTATATTTTTTGTTGATATTAAAGAATATTTTTGTATTGTACTACAACTAGAAAAAGAAAGTACAAAACTAATTAAAATAAATAATTTATTCATTTTTTCCCTCATAAAAGAAAATAATATTAACCATGTATTAACATTGGTAATACCATGATAATATCCATTTGTTAATTTGTCAAGTAAAACATAAATTTATAATGTAAATATGAAAGAAAGTGATTTGAAAAGCATTTTAAGTACGAAAATAAAACATTATCGTGGCTTAAGAGGCTGGTCTCAGGTTAAATTATCGGAAAATATTGGAATTTCTACCAATTTTTTGGCTGATATTGAGACAGGAAAGAGTTGGGTTTCGTCTTCAACACTTGTAAAATTAGCAAATTGTTTTGAAATTGAAGTTTATGAGTTATTTACACCCGAAAATTTTATCAATGATGAAACAAAACAAGCTATTAAAAGTGCTATTGGCGATATTTCAATTAAATTTGAACAGTCTTTATGCCAAATTTCTAAGAAATATTTAAAATAAAACTAAAATTCCCCACGCCATGAATGGCGTGGTGCTACAATAAACTCTGGGTAAAAAATTGTCGCCTAGCACGGATTAAGATTTTTGTATTAGATAGGAGAGAGTTCAAAGATCTGGTTTAATGCGAAGAAAATTATTTACACAATTCGTCAACACGTTTCATAAATTTGTTTGATAGACGCTTCTCCCACTTGATTGAAAAACTGACTGGTAATTGCGATTCTTTAAACTCCTTAAGCAGCGTTTGGATTCCCCGGATGTTTGGATTTCGTGTAACGTTTGCAACATTGCCGTTTATTTTCGCGATCATTGACTGTGAATCTGTTGTTAAAATATAATTATCGGGATGATCTTTTGCGTACTGTATAGCGCGAAATATTCCTTCGGATTCAGTATCATCATTGTTAGTTGAAGCGCATAACCCAAAAACGCCGGATTCCTCATAAAAAATATTTTCATCTTTGACAACGATAAAAGCCCACTTTTCAAGACCGCCGTCTGTATAAATATAAGTATATTTCCTAGAAGGCATTTTCTCCTGCCATAATCAAAATATTAATTCTTAATTCGTGTAATCCGTGTTAAATGAATTTCCCATAATAGCAATACTACCATGTTTATTCCTAACCGCGTCACATCAAATTAACAAATTCAACATCGTTGCTTGCCGTATCCAAAACTGTCAGATAATTATGATCCGGTGTATCGCAAAAAACAAATATGTGATTTAGTTTTCTTATAATTCGGGGCTGTGTGTTTTCTGTGTGGCCTGTTACCTGATTATAACCTGTTATATAATTGTTGATTAATGCGTTTGGGCGAATCCATAAAGGACCTTCGTTGGCGTTGTTTCCGTAGCCGTCCGGACCGATCCATTTGAAATAATCCGGATTTTGCGTGAATAAATGGTTTATTTCAGACGGATCATTTATATCGCAGCACTCCATCCATTTTTCGGAAACTCCGGCGTGTGAGAAAATCCAATTATCGTAAATATAACAGGCGTTATAAAGTGATTCATATTTATTATAAAAATATTTAATTTTAACAGCGTTTTTATTCTGATAGCCGCTGCATCTCTCGTCAAGATAATAGCTAATTGCGTGATTCGACCAGCAAAGATCGACTTTGTCGGGGAAATCTTTTTTAAACTCAATTATTTCCTGCGCGTTATCCATTTGAAACGGCCAAACATTTTCCCAACTGTCAAATTCATCTCCTAAAAAAATAATTTTATCAAAATTATCTTTTTGATCGATAATTTTTTTCCAGAAGATCGATTGATGAATGTCGCAGATAACAGCAATTTTCAAAATAAACCTTTTTGGAATTTCGCATAGCACCAATACGCGCCGTTAAACGACACATACTGTTAAGCAAAAATCCAGGGAAAAATATTTATATATAAAACGATTTTACTCGTCGGCTTCCTGAATCTTGAACTCTGCGCGCGCTTTGATAACTTCATCGGCAATACGGCCTGAGATCGGCGAATAATGGCTGAAATCCACATTAAAAGAGCCGGTGCCGGATGTTATCGAGCGAAGGTCTATTGAGTAACGCAAAAGTTCCGCCATTGGAACTTCCGCGCGTACTTCGGCAATACCGCCTGCCGAATCCTGTCCGACGATTTTTCCGCGTTTGCCGGAAAGATCGCTCATAACATCGCCGAGGAATTTTTCTTCGATAAAAACTGTAAGCTTCTCAATCGGTTCAAGTAAAGTAGGAGAGGCTTTTTTCATCGCTTCGCGGAAAGCATTTCGCCCCGCGAGCTTAAATGACAATTCATTGGAGTCTACATCGTGGTGTTTTCCGTCAACAAGTTTTACCTCTACATCAACGACAGGATAGCTCGCCATAGTGCCGTGTTCCATTCCTTCAATCAAACCTTTTTCTACGCCGGGGATATAGTTCTTCGGAATAGCTCCGCCGAAAATTGCGTTAACAAATTGATAACCTTCACTGCGTCCAAGCGGGGAGATTTCAATTTTTACTCTGCCGAACTGACCATGACCGCCTGTTTGTTTTTTGTGGGTATATTCAGCTTCGGATTTTTTTGTGATAGTTTCGCGGTACGCGATTTTCGGAACGCGCGTTTCAACTTCTATCTTTTGATTGGTTTTGATTTTATCAAGAATGATATTGATCTGTAATTCGCCCATGCCGGAAATAACAGCTTCTTTGGTTTCGCCGTTGTAATGGAAACGGAATGTTTTATCTTCTTCAGCCGCGCGGACAAGAAACTCGCCGAGTTTATCTTCGTCTTTTTTCGCAAGGGCGTTAACCGCCACAGAATGAACCGGTTCCGGCAAACGAAGCGGCGCGAAACAAGCGCCGTCCGCCGCGGCTAATGTGTCGTTTGTTTTAAGGGTAGCCGCTTTTGTGATGATACCGATATCGCCGGCGCTCAATTCTCTCACTTCTTCAAGTTTCTTTCCCTGACAGGTATAAAGTTTTCCGATTCGTTCTTTTTTATTTTCGGAAATATTGATTGCTTCCGAATCCGCGGAAAGTTTTCCGGTAATTACTTTTAACCACGAAAGTTTTCCCGAGAATTGATCGTAATTTGTTCTAATTACAAGCGATGACATTCCCTTATCAGGATCAACAGCAACAGGAGTTTCTTTGCCTTCGGCGTTAAGCGTTGCGTCTTTTGCCGTAAGCGGGTTGGGCGCTGCGTCAATGACAAAGTCAATAAACGGAACAATGCCTGAATTATTTATGGGAGCGCCCGCGAATGCCGGAACATACTTATTTTCCGCAAGTGATTTTACAAGCCCGGCTTTCATTTCATCTATTGAGAGAGAACCGCTTTCAAGGAATTTTTCCATCAGGTTGTCGTCGCTTTCCGCGGCGGCTTCCATCAATTTTTCGCGGGCTGCTTCTACTGCTTTCTTGAATTCATCGGGAACAGCGCCTTCTTTTTCGACTGCCGCGTCCCCCTGCGCAAAGTATGCTTTTTCATGCAGAACATCCACTACACCCTTAAAACTGCCGCCCGCTCCCATCGGCAGGGTGAAGACCACCGGCTCAACATTAAATTTTCCCTTTATATCGGCTAGTGTTCTGCTAAAATCGGCTTGATCATTGTCCAGTTTTGTGATGAAAACGCCTCTGGGCTTACCGCTTGCGTCAAGATTGCGCCATAGTTTGACGGTTTCGATCTGAACGCCCGACTTGCCGTCTACCATCAAAAGAGCGAATTCCGCGGCGCGGAAGCTCAAAATAACGGCTCCGGTAAAATCGGATGAGCCTGGGGTGTCAAAAATATTGATTTTTACCCCGTTTTTTTCGATATGCCCCATAGCGGCATGTATCGATATTTTTCGCTCGATTTCTTCCGGGCTGTAATCGCTTGTGGTTTTACCGGATTCTACGGTTTCAGCCCGTTGGATTACCCCGCCGGCAAACAGCAGATGCTCAAAAAGGGTGGTTTTTCCGGTCTGTCCATGACCGGCAATAGCGATATTTCTGATTTTGTCTGTTGGATGGCTCACAGGCGGCTCCTTTGGAAATTATTTAATATAAGCTACATTTTGCATATTTCCGGGGGAATTGTCAAGAACCGAATTTCAATAGAAGCGAATTTCTTCATTTCAGTCAAATTTATTCGGTATTTCGGGACAATTTTGTTGCCGCCTGTAATTAAAATTTTTATATTTAATTATATATAAACATTTTAAGCATTTTAAGTATATAAAAACATTTTAAAACATTTTTATAGGAGGCTGTCATTGAATAAGACAAAAACACCGTTTATAAAGTGGTCAAATACATTCTCCTGCGGTATAGAATCAATAGATGAGGAGAATAAAAAACTGATAATTATGGTTAATGATATGTTTTTGCATGAAACAGGTTCTGAAGAAGAAGAGAAGAACTATTTTGCCGGAATACTGGAAAAATTGACAAAATACATAAAAACACACTTCGCTTTAGAAGAAAAAATTCTTAAAGCCGCGAATTTCAAGGGTTATACAAGACATAAACATATCCACGATAGATTTATTTTAGATTTGGTTGAAACCATCGAAGATTTCAATTCCGGAAGGCGTGTTTCTCTTTATCATTTTACAAGATTCCTAAAGGACTGGATTTTTTCTCATATCGCGATAATGGATAAACAGAATTTTGAATATATTAAACGGCTTTCTGTGTGCAGGAGCGATATTATTCAATGTTGTGGTGTTGGAGAGAAAGCTATTACATATCCGGTATAAAACTTTTCGAAAATATGTTAAAATATAACTGCATGAAATGCTTCCACATTTACAAATTCAAACTTTGCGCGCTTGGAATTGCCGAAAAAGAAGGCGCGATCTCCAATGTCTTTTTTGAAAATGATAAACCGCCTGTTAATTTTGAAAAAAACGAAACTCCTTTGATAAAGAAAGCGGCGCGTCAGCTTGAAGAATATTTTGACGGAAAGCGCAAAGTTTTCGATTTGCCGCTTGCATTTCACTCAACGGCGTTTAAGGAAAAAGTTTGGGAAGCGCTTTTGTCAATACCTTACGGCGAAACCCGCAGTTACGGTGACATCGCGGCTATGATCGATAATCCAAAAGCAAGCCGGGCTGTCGGCAATGCGAATAATACCAATCAAATCGTGATTATAGTGCCATGCCATCGCGTTATCGGACATGACGGCAGTTTAACCGGCTATGCCGGAGGGCTTGAATTAAAACAAAAACTGTTGGATTTGGAAAAAGATGTAATTAAAACAAAAGATGTTAACGTATAATTCGCGTTACTCACCGATTATTTTCACCAGCAGACGCTTTCGTCTCTGTCCGTCGAATTCGCCGTAAAAAATCTGCTCCCACGGACCGAAGTGGAGCTTTCCTTCGGTTACAGCGACAACTACTTCACGTCCCATAATTTGCCGCTTCATATGCGCGTCGGCGTTTATCTCGCCTGTGTTGTGGCGGTAGGAAGAAACGGGTTCATGAGGGGCGAGTTTTTCCAGCCACACGTCAAAATCGTAATGCAGCCCCGACTCATCATCATTGATAAAAACACTTGCTGTAATGTGCATTGCGTTTACAAGGCAGAGCCCTTCCTGAATGCCCGATTCTCTTAACAAAGCTTCAACTTGACCGGTAATATTGATGAATTCCCTCGGTTTTTTTGTATTAACCCATATTTCTTTTGTAATTGATTTCATGATTCATTATGTCTTAATGATCACATTTATTGCAAGATGCTGGACGGTAGAATCTATCCTGAATCCGTACAAAAAAACCTCTAACTCCTTATTTCATAAGGAATTAGCAAAAAGAAAGAAGCACCCAAGAGGTAAAAAAAGATCACGTTTTTCTCATTTTATGTTATAGTTTAATTACCAAACA
>Ga0209755_10007302_pt1 | contig 11989 bp, 13 predicted proteins | sample TergutCo191P1_FD_187301 | JGI IMG/M metagenome (GOLD analysis project Ga0209755, IMG submission 187301) | Cornitermes sp. P1 segment gut microbial communities from Petit-Saut dam, French Guiana - Co191P1 (SPAdes) (version 2) | ecosystem: Host-associated > Arthropoda: Insects > Digestive system...
TGAGATGACCGACCAAGCTATCCGGCTTCTTTCCCAAAACGAAAACGGTTTCTTCCTGATGGTTGAAGGTTCCAAAATCGACTGGGCCGCCCACAAAAACGAGCCGGTGGCCGCGATAACCGACACCGTGGCTTTCGACGAAGCGATACGCGTTGCCCTTGAGTTTGCCCGCGGAAGAAACGACACCATGCTTCTTATCGCCACCGACCACGGCTGCGGCGGCCCCACGTTGGGCGACAGGATCACCGGCGGCGCAGACACACCCTGGACCTACGACGAGGATCTTATTGACGTGTTCTTTAGAATAATTTCCGGCGCGCAGTTGACGGGCGAAGGCCTGGTCGAAAGGCTGAACGAAGACCGCTCCAACGTGGCGCAGCTTGTGGCAAGGTACTGGGGCATTTACGACCTCACCGCCGCCGAAATCGCTACCGTGGTAAACGCGCAGGGTGCCTGGGATACCGCGATTGCGTTTGGCTACATCATGAGCCCCCGCGCCCACATCGGCTGGACCACCTACGGACACACCGGAAACGACGGAACCCTCTGGAGCTTCCTGCCCGGCGATGCCAGAATCACCGGCACCATGAACAACACCGATTTTACCCACATTGCGGCCCGCGCCTGGGGCGTTTCCATGGACGAGCTTACCGGGATGCTTTTCAACGACGCCAGGGAAATTTTTGAAAGCAGGGGTGCCAACGTAATACTCGTGGACGAAGTTCCCTCCAGCGCGCTCATGATCGTAATGAGAGGCGACAACGTCATGATTATTCCCCAAAACAAAGACTACGTGCTTTTCAACGGCGCCAGGGTAGACTTCGGCGGACAGGTAATGGTTTTCAACAACGACATTTTCTTTGTCCCCCAGGGAGTGATTGACCTGCTTCCCTAAACGTTTCTCCCCGTTTGCATACACCCTGTGGTGCCCCACTAGTGGGGAAACCACAGGGTCGGTCTATTGGGGGAAACGGTCTTGTAAACACCGGATGTTGTCCTTCCTGAGAAATTGCTTGACACAAAACCCGTAAAACCCGATAATTGGCGGCGGGGGTGCGGCAAGCTTGGCATTAAAACGTTGGTACGCAAGCGTCAACTACGGTTTGGAGCCGGCGGCCGGCAAAATACTAAAAACCCATGGCGCAAAAAACATAAAGGCACTGGACAGCGCGCTTACGTTTTCGTGCCCGCATGAAGTCGACGTTAAGTGTATCAACAATCTGTTTCTGGTTTTGAAGTCCAGCTTTTCCGGCAACGTTTTGGATGCCGCCAAAAGTATTCCGGAGGAGCGGTTTTCGTTTCCACCGTTAAAAGGCAAAACGTTTAGGATTATCGTAATGGATTGCGGCAAGCTTCGTTCCATCCCCCACGGCACCATGAGCGATATCGAAAGAAGCGTTTCACGGCAAACAAAGCTTTCCGTAAACAGATCCAACCCCGACGTGGAAATATGGCTCAACCGCAGAAACGACAATTCGGTTTACTTCATGCTGCGCGTCAAAAAGCATCGTCCCTTTGACAAGGCCCTAAAAAAGGGGGAGCTCCGACCCGACGTTGTAGAGGTAATGCTTCACGAGGCGAACATAAACAAAGATTCGGTCGTCGCGGATTTCTTTGGCGGTTGGGGCGCGATAGCCGTGGCCGTAGCTGAAAGCGGGAAATACAAAAGAATGTACACCGGCGACATAAGCGACGAGCTCGTGAACCACCAAAAAAAGAGGCTGCACAAAAAGCCAAATTGCGTTGTACAAAAATGGGATGCCCGCAAGCTTCCTTTGGGGAACATGTCGGTCGATGCCGTTGTCACAGACCCGCCTTGGGGCGAATACGAAGCCATAAACGCGCCGCAGCTCTACGATGCCTTCATTGGCGAAGCCGCACGTGTTTTACGGCCAAACGGCTCGCTGGTATTTTTGACATCGATGCAAAGCGAAGCTTGCTCCGCCTTGGAAAGACACGGGTTTTCCCATTCGCATATCCAGCTAAAGATAGGCGGGAAAGAAACGTTTTTGTTTTGCGCCAAGCACGCAAAGCAAGGCAACCGCTGAAACGAAGCTCCCCGCAACAATCGCCGTCAATGTTTTTCAATATGCCTGACGCTGGGCATAAGTATGGCTATCAACGAAAGCACAAAAATAACCGCGCCACAGATAAAGAACCAGATATTAACGCCCACGGCATCGGCGGATAGGCCCGTAGCTACAAGCCCCAGCAGCATGGCCACGGACATCAAGCTTCCGTAAAAGCCAAAAATCCTGCCAAGGTATTCCGGCGCGATTTTTTCCTGCATCAGGGCCATGTACGGCCCCGAGTAAAACGGCACGGACAGCCCCATAAACAGTGAAAGGCCCGCGAAAACGACAAACCCGCCCGGAGGCAACAGTCCGGAAATCGCAATGGATATTCCCATAAGGGCAATCGCGGCGCTCATCATTGCCCCGCGATTCTTGAAGCCACCCCACAGCCCAAGAACAATGCCGCCCGCCATCATGCCAACCGCAAAAGCTATTTCCGCAATCGAGGCGTGAGTCGTGGTTCCGCCGAAATAGCCCATGCTCATAAGCGGAAACAGCGCGTTGATGGGGGAATAGAAAAACATAAACACCGCGCCAATCCACAAAAGCGCAAACACCCCCTTGTGTTTCCTCATAACGTTAAACGCGTCTTTTATTTCCGCAACAAGGTTTTGGCGTTTTTCCTTTTCGGCTTGGGGGAGGGGGGGTATGCTTACCAGCGCGACCGCGACGGAGGCCAGAACCGCGCCCGCAACGTCCAGCGCGACCATTCCGCGAATTCCCCAAAGCGGATACAGCACGGCGGCAACCGAAGTGCCCGCGATAAAACCGATGGTCTGCAACGACTGCGTATAGCCCGCGCATTTGGTGAGGTGGCTCTCCGGCACAATCAATGGGGTAACCGCGCCGATTGCGGGAGTATGGAACGCGGTTCCCACGCTGCGCAAAAACAGCACCATCAAAATAAACCACAGCGGCGGTTCGGCGAAAAACGTAAACACAACCAGCCCAAGACTGACCACGGCAATGAACAAATCGGCACCTATCATGGTAAGCTTGCGGTTCCAGCGATCCACCAGCGCGCCGGCAAAGCTGCCCAAAACCGCCACGGGCAAAAAAGCCGCGATGGACGCAAGCGACAAAACAAACGCCGAGTTCGTAGCTATCGCCAAATGCCAAATAAGCGCCATCTGCAAAACCGTGCTAGAAAAAACCGATACGGCCTGCCCGGACCATATCACTACAAATTTTCGTTTCCAGTTGTCCATTTTATCGCCCCTGCAATATGCTAGCATGGAACCGCATGGCGGAAATAGAGATTAACATTGTTACGCTTCTTGCTTTCCGCTTTCTTCCCGTTCTTGCATTGCCAAACCGCTAAGCTCTTTTACCGACATATCATTGAACATGCCCCTTTGCCATTCCGTATAGTCGAACGGCTCGCGAATGACAAGGCTTATAAATCGCTCAGCTTGCACCGGCCCCAAATGGCTGATTAAAACTTTCATGCCTTCGCTCCGCAGAGCAGTTTCAGTGTGCATAATTATTCCTCCACCTCGTTCAAAAACCCCAATGGGTTGATTATCTTTATGTCATCCAGCTTCAGGTTGAAAAGATGCTTATCGGTTGTTATCAGATAGTCCGAATTCGTGTAAACGCTACATGCAATGTGCAAAGCGTCTTTTGTTCTTACACCTAGCTTTTTTAGGTTTTCGGCGTATTCAATGATTTCGTCATTTTCGACACAGTGTACTCCGGCAATGCCCTTCCACTCATGAACAGCGTTTCGCCTCTCGTCATATTTGTTTTGGTTGTTTTCGTACTCCAGGATATACGACCAAACCAATTCGTAATTCCCGGTCATAATGCCCTGCTGTATGAACAGCTTTGCTTCTGTCTCAAGCCTGATTTTCAACTGGTTTTGATCGTCAAAAGGGCGGTTAAACGTGCACACATCCATGTAGATTCTCAACTTGTCCCCCGCAAACCTGGTTTTGACCTACCTAAGCCGGCAGTAAAACCGGCTATCCGTGGGACTTGTTTTACCACAGTTTTTACATTTATTCAAGCGGGTATAGGGCTAAGCTCGATGTTGAAAATCATGACCCAAAATGGTACGCTGGAGCTGCATGATAGGAATAGGGTTTGACATAGGCCGTATAACTGAAAGCGTTTTGTCAAGGATTGGCATAATCAATATCGAAAATCCGCTTTATCCCAATTACCTGAACGGGGACTATAAAGCCGACATCAAAACGTTTTTGGCAAAAAACTATGGCAAAGCCGTAATCACGGACGGGGCCTACATAGACCTAAACCCAGGAACTCCGGAAGCGGAAATAAGAGCGGTAGTGGAAAAGAAAGTCCGCCAAAGCATAGATTTTGCCACGGCGATCAAGAGCGAGGAGCTCATTTTCCTGTCAACGTTTTTGCCAATGATTCGGGTTGGGTTTTATGACGAAACCCATGTGGACAACTCCATACGTTTTTGGCGGGAGATAATGGAAACCACCAAGAACATCAGGGTGTCCCTTTGCAATACTTTTGAGTATGACCCAGGCGTATTGCTTAAGATTGCCAACGGCGTTGGGTGCGGCAACTTCGGCCTTGCTTTCGATGTGGGACATGCTTTTGCATACGGGCGGATTCCGCTGAAGGATTTCTTTTGCGACATCGAACCTTTTTGTAAAACCGCATACCTTCACAGCAACGGGAAAAACGCCGACGAACACCTGAATATTTTCGAGGGCGAGCTTCCAAAAAGCCGCCAGTTCCAAGAGCTTGTTCCGCTGTTGCAGGGCAAAAACGTTTTGCTGAAACCTTTTGACAAAACAAAGCTCCACGAAAACCTGGATGCGCTGGAAACGCAGGGCCGGTTTAAGGTGGAGGTAAACGCCCCTGTCCACCCGTAGGAGATCGCCGGGTTGGAGCTTGCGGTTTGTCTTCATGCCGTTCCCTCTATATCGGCGGCAAAGTCCCAGCGTTAAAGGCGGCACTGAAACGTTCGAAGTTGGTGAAGGGGCTTTCCTTAACAATGCTCGCCAAGCTGTGTAGGCCGCCAAGAATCAGCTCGCGGTCGCTGGTTTTGATTCCCATGTCGATAACCGTGAAGTGTTTCTCGATTGTTTTTCCGCGCTCGGCAAACGTGGCGGCAAGGAGCTTGTGGTAGATGTCGTATTGGTAGGTGAGTTTCGTGATAAGATAGTTTTCCATTGCGTCGATTCGCCGAATCTCCACCTTCGACCGCGTAATCTCCTTGCCAAGATCCACCAGGTTCGACAAAAACCCAAACGCCTGTTCCGCGCTTCCGCTGGCCGCCTCCATTAAAGCTATTCCCTTTTGGAAATTCGTCGTCAGGTCTTTTTCGTCGTTTTCGTTCATGCGTTCCTCCGTGTTATAGTTTTGCGTCCACAAAGCTTGTCAGAAACCCCGCAGCTTTGACAAGGTCCATGATTTCCCGTTCCTCGCTTTCCGTAAAGTAGGGCTGCCCCCTTCTTTCCATTTTTCTGCGGGCCCTGTGCGTTTTGGATGGATCCCTTTGGGGAAACAGCAGCGCCCTTGTGTCCCTGAAGATTTTGTCATAAGCCTCAATGGTCTTGCCCAGCGATTTGTTTATTTCGTCAGCGCGCAGGCAAAACGCCTCGGCTTTTAGGCGGTCGGCTTCCACTTTGTCAATTTTTTCAACAAGCTCAAGCTCCGCCTCTTTCAGCTCTTTCTTCGCCTTGTTGTTCTCCACGATGCTGCCGATAATATTGGAGGCGGCATTAAGAACCATTCCTCCGGCCTCGAACGCAAGCGTGCCCAAAAAAATGTTCGATTCCATCTTCGTGTTTCCGCCGGTGAGCCGTTTTTGCTGCACGCTTTCGCCCACGAAGCTCATCATGTCGCCTATGCGATCCAGCGAGTCCGAGCTGTTTTTCGCAAAGGAGCTCCAGCTTTCCGCGTTTCTTCTGGCGATTCCAGCTTCCAGCTCCGAGGGAAGGTCGCGGTCGATTCTCACGTTTATGTTTCCAAGCCCTTTTTCTTTTGCGGCATCAAACAGCGTCCTCTCCCTTACGGACAGCTTGGAGCTGACTTTCTTCAGCTCATCGACATAGACGAGTGCCCGCTCTCGAATAAACCAATAGTCGTCGTTAAACAGGGCAGCTTCCGCAATGGATACTTTGTGCCTGGCTACAAAGCAACGCGCTATCCTAACCGCCTCGTTATACTTTTCCTTGGCGCTTTCCAAGCTGTTCCAAAACCCGTAGCCTTCCCCAAGGCGGCTTTTGAAATCCAGCAGCATCTTTTCAGGGCTGGACCTGCCTCGGGATCGCCGCGCAAACTCGGCTTCGGCGAGCTCGATTTCTTCCACGTTTTTTCGCGCCTTTTTCGCCGCTTTGTTGTCGATGCTTGCAAGCTTCTTTTCGAGGGGCCTGCTTTGTTTTATGGTTTTCGACAGCCCGCCCAAAACCATAGCTGGCAAAACAGAGAAAGCCGTTGCAAGAACCGGCAAGAGCGCCTTTGATTTCATGCCTACCCCTTTTGTTTATAGGCCCAAATCTGAAGCGACTTAACGAATTCCGCCCGGGTTTCCTACCTAAACGGCGAAAACCTGCCGCAGGTGTACAGCGGAGTTACCTTGTTGCCGTAATTCGCCGCACAAGCGCCGTCGCTGTAGAAGCGGCAGTCCTTGCACTTTCTGGTGCCGGATGACGTATTGCTCGCCCAATAAGCGCACGTATAGTTCGGGGTTGTCGCGGCTTTGCGGACGGCGCAGTTCCTGCCGTCGTAAAACCGGCAGTCGATGCATTTTCCGTTGATGGTTGGCCTCCCTTGCCACCAAGGGCACTACAGGTAGTGTACCACGATGTGTACCTACGCTATGACTTTTTGGTGACTGACACTCCCCCGCGTCGCGAAAATTTGGTATGTCATGATAATGGGGATTTTTATTGACAAAATATTCATTTGCTGCCTTCGGAATTTTTATCCCTCCTATTCACCTGTACTCATCGATAAATGCCTTTACCTTCTCAACAAACAATTCGGGTTCTTCCACCATGGGGTAATGTGCAGAGTGTTCAAAAATGTATAGGTATTTGTTCTCGGAACCTATAAGCCCATACGCTTCGGAACCAACTGCGACAGGAACAATCCCATCGTGCCTGCCCCATAGAAGCAAGGACGGTAAAGTTATTTTATGCATTTCATGTGTAAAACTTATGTTCTCCCAATCGAGCCTATTGTTTGTCAGCAGCATAGGTTGATTTAATTGTAGGGCGGGATGGGGGAAAACATATGGGGAATTGAAAATCCAGGAAGTTGGTGTTTCGGGCATACTGGAAGAATTGTATACCACACCATTCAAATTGGAAATGTTTCTACGGTGTCTGCGAAAGTTATCGGTACCCCAAACAGACAAACTACTTGGGTTACTGTTGTACCAGACAAATTCTCTTTCCCAGTGATTCACATCCCTGCCCAATTTAATTTGTTCTTCAGCCTTGGCAAATACCCATTCTATTTGATGCTGCACCATGCTCTGCATATTATGGGGGCCAACAATTCCTATCCAACCTGATATATGAGTTTGATTTACTAGATTTGCTAAAAAAGCCGTTCCCAGCGTAACACCCCAACTGTGCCCCATTAAAAACAACGAAGGGTTATTGTATTTATACCGTATCAACATTACAAGCCTTTCCAAATCTTCCACAAATTGTTCCATGGTTAAGCTGGACGGTCTTGCATTGCCTTGGGATATTCCCGACCCTCTTTGATCCCAATATACTATGGCATAGTGCCTATGCAGTTCCGCAAACGCATCCGCATTACCCGCAGCAATCGCAGACCCCCCGGGGCCGCCGTGCAGAAAAATAATAAATGTTTCGGATTGCACGTTTCCTCTTACCCAAACAGGCATTATTGCGCCTCTGTTATACAGGTAAAACCAGTCTCCGCCCCTAAAATCCCTTGAAAGAAGAAAATCCCCACAGGATAAAAACAAACTGGCAACAACAAGCAAAAGTATCGCTTTTTTCATTTTAGTCCCCCTGCCTCAGTTCAAGAAAATAAGTGGCACCTACCCTAAGCGCGACACGGGGCAAAATAAAATTGTTAAATGGAAATTGTCCAAACGCTATTATATCGGCATTAATCCGTATTGGAATATCGGTTCTTTGACGTAAATCCCAGCCGAAAAATCCAAGTTTTACTGAGGGCATAAAATTTGGCCGTCCAATTCGTGGCCTGACTGACACATTCCCATCAGCATCGACAACATATGTGCGCCCGCCATGTTCCCATGTATGCAGGTATCCAAGCCCAATTCCGAATTGCGGACTATACCCGGAAGAAAACGTATGCCGCCAATTTAACCCGGCACTCAAGAACAAACCTACATGGTTTCTTTGATGGACATATGTCCCTATCGATACGGTAAAATTAAACAGTCTGTGGAAAGCCTTCTCGTATGCGATTACAACCCCCGGGTGGGTTATTGTTTCCCCAAAATAGCTTAAGTTGAGCGGGATAACCCTGTTGCTTTCCTGTGCGTAAATAATATTCCCAGTAATTAAAAGCACTAAAACAGAGATTTTCTTCAATGTGTCGCCAGAAATGGCGAAAGATGACAAGGTAGCAATTTCGGATGTTATCTTCATATATTACGATTGTGCCGTAAACGGCGTAAAATGTCAAGTGGATCGCGTTAAGTGTAGGCGAGACGGTGTCAGATGGTGATTTTCGATGGCATAGCGGTGCATTGCGACTTTGCGGTGTTAGCACTCGTGCAGATCCCCGGATCGGAGATCTGCGATTTACACTATTCCCTGCGCAGTCTATCGTAATCGTTAGGCCTCCAGGTAATAATCAGCTCTTCACTTTCAAAAGTAAATGTTACCGTGACTGTAGCACCTCCGCCGCCACCATTGTTGCCATTGTCGCACCCGACCATCGAAAACCCGATTACCGCGACCACCGCGACAATCCCGAAAAGCTTGAGTTTGTTTTTCATACAAAACTCTCCTTGTTGTGACACCCGCCGCCCATCGGCGGGCAATCGTTTTGATTTGACTAGCCTTTTAGGGCGATCCCCTCGACGAGGGAATATGCGTGGGCCGAAACCCGGCCGCGCATGGGTCAAATCATACGAAAAGCGTTTCGGGGAAACATCCCGGTTTCACTCCTGTTTTTTTCGGGAGTTTACTCCCGGTTTGATCAGAATGGGCTCGTACCGACACGATACGTTGCCAATTTCCCACTTTCACGCTATATTTGCTCCATGAGCATTACGCAAACCGTGGAAATCCTAGCCAACCGCCAGCCGATACTTAAGAGTTTCCGGCGAAATGCCGAATTACGGGGGACGGCATGAAATCAGGCGACGTAATCTACAGGGGAAAATATGTCTGGCACCGGCTGAAAAACGAAAGGAACATAAAAGAGCACAAGATTAGCTTTGAGGAGGCCGTCGAGGTGTTCGACGATCCGTTTTCCGTGGAAGAATACGACATTGATAGTTCCGTCACGGAGGATCGGTATAATGTGACGGGAAATCTTGCCGGCAAGTGGGTTGTGGTAACTGTCACCATGACTCCGCGCGGAGAGTTGACAAGGATTATTTCCGCAAGGGAAGCGGATACTTTGGAGATGGAGGTTTACTATGGCAACGTTGCAAGAACGATCCTATGACGATGACTCCGGCGAAATCATCAGCAGGGACGGGCGGGTGTTCAGGCCAGTTTATAAACATTTGCTGGACAACATGCCGAAGGATCTGGTTCAGGAGATGGCCAGGCGGCGCCTGGCCGAACTTGAGACCGCCATGAAATTGAGGGAACAGGGGAACCAGAAAGAAGGCAAGCCCTGAGACCGGCCGCTACAGCCGCGCCAGCCCGCGCCTGTCCTTGGCCCTTGTCTTGAAGTAAAGGTTGCTGACGTAGTTTTCCACGGTGTGAAGGGTCAGGGAGAGCCCCTTGGCAATTTCCTTGTTCGCCATGTCTTTCTTGACAAGCTCGAAAACCTCAATCTCGCGCTTGCTGAGCTTCTCGTAGACCTCAAGGTTTTGCAGCGTCCTGGCGTGGTGCCTTTAGGAAAGGTAGACCTCGCCGCGCAGAACCGTGTCTATTGCGGCGAGAAGCTCGGCCTCGGCCTTGGAAACGTAGCCGGAGGCCCCAAGCTTTATCGCGGTCTGTATGCGGAACGGCTCCTCCAGAACGGAGTATACCGGAACGAGCGGTTTTGCCAGCCCGTTCCTGTTGCAGTGGTCTTCCAGAAAGGAAAGAAAGTCTAGGCCGTTTTCCTCGCCAAGTATTATGTCCAGTATGACGAGGCAGGGCTGCCTTTCCCCGGCTTCCTCTATGTGGTGTTAGGCAAAAGCCGCGCAGCGGATTTTGCCTAAACTTTTTGAAATTACTGATTATAAACTGCGTGTTTTAAATCTAATCTCTTGACAGTTGTTCTTTGAAATGATATTTTAGTTTATCTAGATGGTGTGGTATTAGATCCGCAACGGGCAGAAATTGGTACATCAACAGACAGACTAATAGAAACAATGAATTGGGGAAATTATGAAAGATGAGATATTAAAAAAAATTGCAAAAATAAGTTTTCGGCTTTGTATTACTATTGGTATAATTTCGATTGTTTATCTTTTTGTTGGGGTGTATATTTTTGATCTTCAGATAAACGCTTGGTTTGCATTTTTTATGGGAATAGCACTCTTATTATATGTACCTAAGCCTTTATCTGAGGCTATTGAGGAAGAAAAAAGAGATATACCTGTATTTGAATTTTCTAAGAGAAGACTTTGTGGTGTTTTCATTTTTTTTGGATGTTCGTTGGTATTGGGAGCTCTTTATATTATTCTTTTGGGATGAAGAAATATTTACTTTGCTAAAGCATTGAAATATAGCAAGAATATGGTCTACTAAAGAGACAAACGTCATTTAACCCCGTTAAAACGTATAGCCCACGCCAAAATACGGCTTCGGGGAAACATCCCGGTTTCATTCCCGTTTTTTTCGGGAGTTTACTCCTGATAGCCACATTGCGCCTTCGCTTAACGCGCGAGACAAAGAATTGATGATCGTCACGGTTGCGCTTTCAAGGAGACGGCATCGGGCAACGACAGCATAATATGGCTGGATTTTAACCCGCAAGCCAAGCCAGATTCATTGAGGCATTACCATCAGCTTAGGGCTGGCAAAGCCGGTGTGGTGACAAGCATCGATCACCCTGTGCGTTGACCAACTGCCGATTGTGTGATATTACTAATAGCATGACTCGTCGCGAATTTATTAAGAAAATGATGTACGGGACGGCATTTCTGCTTTCTTCCGGGAAACTAATGGGGTGCAGAACCCTTGACGTTCCGGCGGCACAGGCTCCCGTTCAGGAACCTGTCCGCCAGGTTGTTCGCCGTTCCGGTCCGTTACAGATCCGTTCGGATAATCCGTCCATAATGCATAGCTATGATAACTGCGGGGACTGCGGCGGCTGCCAGAGCTTTTGCCAAAACACGATGGACGTGTTTGGCCGGAGAGCCGCCGCCGGCGAGGATGTCTGTACCTACTGCGGTCAATGCACGATTTTTTGCACACGCGGTGCAATCACGGAGCGGTTTCATTACCGGCAGGTAAGCGGGGCCATTGCCGCTTCCGACAAAATCGTAATCGCCACAACCGCCCCCGCGATTCGCGTCGCGCTTGGCGAGATGTACGGGTATCCCGCCGGCACGAATGTCGAAGGACGAATCGTCGGCGCGATGAAGCATGTCGGCGTGGATCACGTATTGGACGCGACTTTCGGCGCGGACCTGACGGTTATGGAAGAGGCGGCGGAACTGTTGAAGCGGCTGGAAAACGGCGGCAACAACCCTCTGCCGATGTTCACAAGCTGTTGCCCCGCCTGGGTGCGTTACGTCAGGCTGTTTTACCCGCGCCTGCTGCCGAACCTTTCCACCGTGAAAAGCCCGCTTTTGATGCAGGGCG
>Ga0209755_10007303_pt1 | contig 11989 bp, 10 predicted proteins | sample TergutCo191P1_FD_187301 | JGI IMG/M metagenome (GOLD analysis project Ga0209755, IMG submission 187301) | Cornitermes sp. P1 segment gut microbial communities from Petit-Saut dam, French Guiana - Co191P1 (SPAdes) (version 2) | ecosystem: Host-associated > Arthropoda: Insects > Digestive system...
ATGTCTCGAGATCAGAATGCAGGACAAATTCACAGTGTGAGGATTGATAATAGTACCTTCGAGAGGGTGGAAGAGTTTAAATATTTGGGAACAACTTTAATAAATCAAAATTCTATTCCGGAAATAATTAAGAGCAGACTGAGGTCAGGAAATGCTTGCTATTATTCAGTGCAGAATCTTTTGTCTTCCAGGTTGCTATCCAAAAATTTAAAGATCAAGATATATAGAACTATAATTTTGCCTGTTGTTTTGTATGGGTGTGAAATTTGGTCGTTGAAATTGCGGGAGGAAAGGAAGCTGAGGGTGTTTGAGATCATGGTGTTCAGAATATTTGGAACTAGGAGGGACGAGGTAACAGGAAAATGGAGGAGACTGCATAACAAGGAGCTAAATGATTTGTACTCCACACCCAATATTGTGTGGGTGATAAAATCAAGAAGAATGAGATGGGGTGGGCATGTGGCATGTATGGGTGAGGAGAGGGGGGTGTATAGGGTCTTGCTGGGGAAACCGGAGGGAAGGAGACCACTGGGGAGACCTAGGCATAGATGGGTGGATAATATTAGGATGGATCTCCAAGAGGTGTGATGTGGGTATATGGACTGGATTGGGCTGGCCCAGGATAGAGACAGGTGGTGGACGCTTGTGAGTGCAGTAATGAACCTTTGGGTTCCCTGAAATGCGGGGAATTTCTTGACTAGCTGCAAACCAGTTAGCTTCTCAAGAAGGACTCTGTACCATGGAGTAAGTAAGTATATATGTACATATCATTCTATAACACACATAATACAGTACCATAAACCTAACTATTATTAACTCAGATACACATATAAAAGCAGATACCCCTTGTACCCACACCACCCAACCTCTATGACACATATAAGATCTCGTGCCCACGTCTCCTCCTACCTTTCCACTGTATACAGCCCATATAAGTCTCGTATAACTGCTTACTAAGTATTTCATGTACAACCTGAAGATGGCCATTGTTAAATGCCGAAACATGTAGTTGTACCTTATGTAGAAATACTACACATACCTCTACCATCAAATAAAGTTGTGTTAGACAAGTACATATGCTCCACTCTAATTAGCAGCAGTATGCTTCTAATCACAGCACTGTTAAGAGACATATCCTACTGTAATCCAAACATTCAACAAAATCCCTGCAAATGTTCACAAAGTAACATTCATCATTTATATATAAAAGGAGGACAAATTACATCTTCAAGCTTTCTTTGCAGAAAAAGTACAAAGGGAAAGTCACACATATTCATTCTTTTTTCAACTCCCAAACTATGGAAGACTTGAAATTTCAAATGGGTAAATCCACATAAAAACACTGACAGGTTAAACTAATTTTTGGATTGACATGGTCCAATACTACTATTTTACATCAAGCTCAAATTAGACCCTTACAGTTTTACAGTGAACAATACAAAGGAAAAAAATTGTTGCAGGACAAAATTTATCTCCTTAAATTTTAATCCTGAAATATTTTTTAGTTGTCCACAGGAAATAATTTGAGTGCATGCAGGGTAGTTTTGGCAGGCTTCATGGCAGATTTGTATCTGTAATAAATGAAAATCAAGGCAAGTCAGAACTGAAAAGTGAGAAAAACAAGTTCTGAAAGCTGGACTACCTCTTTCTATTCTTCCTCTTTCATACACCCTGAAAATACCAGCTACACCAAAGAGCTGGGTACACAAGACAGATGCAGAACTAATCCCAATTAAAGCACACCATCCAATATAACTTGATTTACTGGAAAAACAGATGCTGTGTCCAAAATGCGGCTACATGTTTGAACCCACTTGACGGTTAATACATGTACTTTACTGTGGAAATCAAGAACATTTATTTTCCTATAAGTCACACTGTACTGGACTGTGTACCATCACTGAAAATAATTTACTGAATACCCAACTGTACCACTTTAATCATTAACCAACAAATGCACTAATATAAAATTTCAGATTAAAACACTTAAAATCACTCTATCCTAAGATCATTTTGTGAATGTTTTTAAAATGACTTTAGCAAGGAACAACGTAGCTCCCTGAGGATGATCTTAGGATCAAAACGTGTCAGAGCAATTTTAAGTGTTTTAATGTGAAATTTTATATAGGTGCATTTGTTGGTTAGTAATTAAAGTGATTCTACGAAATGCATGGTGCAACAATAAGGATTCCCAACTGTATGTCACGTGTCAAGGTGTGGTATAATTATCACTATGAAAATCATCCACATTCAGAAACTATGTAAAGTTCTAAGTTTTCCAATTCCTTGACAAGAACTGTCTTAATGGGCCCGCTTTAGAACAGAAACTTTTGAATTTTATTGGTGTTTATCAACCTGCCATTAACAAACTCCATGCAGCAGAATCCTCCTTCAAAAAATAGACTTTAAGGTGGTCAAGATATTCCTTGCCATAACACAACCAGAAATGTTGACTAAACATACCTGCCACCAGCCCCTACTTCAGCTAAATGAACTCAGTCCACAATCTCAGAATCATTTCCTTCAGATCCAGCTTAATATTACCCTCACAAGTACGGTTATATTTCCTAAGCAGTCATTTCCACCAAGACTTCCAACCAAAAGTTTGTATGCATTTCTCATCTATACTAAATATGCTACATGTTTGTGTGTACATATATCTATGTAGCATAGTATCCAAACTGTTTCACAGAAAACAAACATCAATGTTATTACAGGGCATAGCTTCTCTATTGATGATTAGCTGCCATCCGAAAATTTTTGTGTGATAAATAAACATCAGACAAGTGAATTAAAATAGTTCCTACTGGATAATCTACACTCCAGGCTACATTATATCTCTCCTCTTTCAACTACTGTTACATAACATGGATGGCAGGAAGGCCACATTGCTTGATTATTGAAAATTAGCAAACAATTAGTGGGGACACCACAGAAAACATGTCCTGCTAAACAAGTGGTCAGGAGTTACTTGTGCAACCCATGCTAACATTCTGATGGTATTACTGTTTCTGATATTACTGGTAGAAACAGCTCCCCAACAAACCAGTTTCAATTAACAATATGCAAGATTATGATTATGAAATCTGACCATGAAATAGTAACTTCCACATGAGGATGACAAAGTAGCTTCATTCACCAGTCACATTACACTGGACAACAAAATGTAACTATTATTTTGGCCCATGAACTTCAATAGGTGAAATTAGCAGTACTTTTTTATGCTGAATTCAGATATGTATATGGAATTTTTCTATCACACAGAGTTTCAAAGATATAGAGGACTATTTGTGCACAGTAGTACTTTACATACTACTGAAACAGGCAGAAACTTGCTTCTAAAATGTAGACGTATGACTTTTGCCGGTAATTGACATCAGTACCTCCCTCGTCAGTGTCCAACAATAGTCCACCAATACACTTGAGGTCCACTTGCTTTGGTACCCCTTTTCCATAGCCAAAATGTCTTGGTAAAATCTTTCACCATGTTCGTCACTGACTTCGCCTAGATTTTCTGGGAAAAAATCCAAGTGGGACTCCAAAAAGTGGATTTTCAAACTCATATTGCATCCCATAGCTTTGTACAAAGTCAACAGGTGCTGCACAACATCCCGATAGTTCACTGCTTCATTATTTCCTAAGAAGTCCTTGCAAATCCTCTTAAAAGACAACCATGCATTTCTTTCAGTCTCATTCAGGTCTTCATCAACATAACTGTCTTGCAACAATTCACTGATCTGGGTTCCTATTAATATAACTTCCTTGATTTTTGTGTCACTCACATTTGGGAACTTATTCCTCAAAAATTTGAATCCACAGCTGGTTTAATCCATACCTTTCACAAAGTTTTTCATGAGGCCCAGCTTTATGTGCAAACGGGGCAGAAAAATTTTCTCCGGAAGAACAAGAGAAGGATTGACTACATTTTTCTCTGCTGGCATCAGTGACGTTCGTTTAGGCCACAGTTTATTTACATAGTGATTCTTCTTGTCCTGGCTGTCACACTCACACAGGAAACAGCAGCATTTTGTGTACCTGAGTTGCATTCCGAGTAACAGTGCCACAACCTTGAGATCACCACGTAGCTTCCACTTAATTTCGCCATACTTAATCTTTCCTGACAGTAGCTTCATGCTTTCATAAATTTCCTTCATGTTGGCTGCATGTGTCAAAGGAACAGAACGGAATCTATTTCCACTGCGGAGTAGAACCATCTTCAAGCTCATTTTTGAACAATCAATGAACAAGCACCACTGATCTGGGTTATATTCATGGCCAAGAACTTTCATAATGGAAAAAACATCACTACAAAACACTACTGGGAGAAGAAATCCTTGAATTCTTCATGGTGCCCACGGCATAAACACACTAGTGTCCTGGCGCAGAAGATTCCAGCCTTTTAACCTAGAGCAAAAGGTGTGGGTGACAGAGAAATTCTGGAAATATATTTGAATTCAGCGTGCAAAAATACATCAGAAACAGGCATTTTTCCTCATGGGCCAAAATCTTTGTTGACCAATGTTATTTGTAAATTAAGAATCCCTGGCACCTTGTGGCCTTGGCACTATTGATATGGTAGGCATGTATGGTTTTACACATTCTTAGACACTAAACAAAGAGAATGCCTCTTCCTTTCTTCTTTGGGAGACATGAGACCAAGTCCTTTGGTACAGCAGCTGCAACTGGGCCTACTGCACCAGCTCTGGATGGTAAAAAGAGTATGCAGCACTGATAGGATGATAAATGACAGGGAAAAATCAAACTACCCAGGGAAAAGATGTCCCAGTGTTACTCTGTCCATCAAAAAACCTTCATGCACCACCCTTGGATTGAACCTGAGCCTCTGCAGTAAGAGGCTGGCAACTGCCCAAGCTATGGCACAGCCTAGGATGAATGGTTTGATTCATGTCATCTCTTCCTGACTTGAACTTGTGGTAGCCAAGGGATAGCTGGACGACTTAGATGTGACACTACACAGCAGCACGTACAAAAATTATTTATTGCTTACAATTGACACCACATTTACATACATCTGATCTAGGGCTCACATCATCATGTGTCCAGCTTCCATGTTTGTTTCTTCTGACTCTTGTGATCCGTCACTACAACATGCATCCCACCAACACTGCAACATTGAAACAGTTTATTGATCCATCATTAGAACATGCATCCCACCAGTTAACGCAATATTAAAACAGCTTAGTGGATAGTTCAGAATCCCGAGTCACCCGTTATGTAACATCAATTGAGTAATTACTGGATTGACATAAATGGTAGTTGAATGGCTGACTGATGGGTTATTTAACCAAAACTCATTCTGAAGATGGAAACAATACATTCCTCCAAAACAGTGGTGCCAACCAACCACACCAGTGTCATAACCCAAAAGAAAACAGTAGGAATTTCATTATAATGATTACTAATAGTATAGACATAACTATTAAATTATTTCATTCATTCTACATTAATCTATTCCAAACTTTTACATTCTCATACCGTGCATTTTCTCATATTCAGTACATCAACGAACAAATGCACTCAATAAAATACACTAACATATAAATCATAAAATACAATTCCTGAGGAGTATCAACCCCTAGATGTTTCAGCACTGGAGTGCCGTCCTCAGGGAGTCTACTAAAATGAAGGAACACAAGTCCAACATGCCATGCATGCATGCAGGTTTACAGCACCTTTGAGTACCACCTAATATTACCTATGGAATGTAAGTGACTAAAAATAAGAAATCCTTGATATTTTTGCAATAAGTAAACTATTCCAGAGTCAACCAAACTCTTTCAGGCTTCACATTTCGACACACATGTACTCTGAACTAACTTAAGGAAAAAAGCTATAATATCCCACTGGCAGCTGCAAAACTACATTATCTTCAAAATTCAAAGTATTTCAAACAATCCAATTAATGGGGATTTACTGTAACACCCCACAGGTACCACTTGCCTCATTTTACATCACATCACACAACAACTGTCAAATGGCAGCAGATCTCACCTGTTTAGGCTCACCTCTACATTGATCTTCGTTGGCCCTACAATATCAAACAAATGGACCTGGAAAAATGAAACACAATACTGAAATCACCATCAGAGTGACTTAGCTTAGCACACACTGACTGCTGTTCGCATCTGACACATTTCTGAGATATGAAACAAGATGCTTCAAACTAGGGATGCACATATACAGTCACCTGCTCACCATGGGCAGTTAAAGGAGACCAGAGGTATGTATAGAATAAAATAATATAAACAGCCAATTAGATACAACAATAACAAATTTTATTGATAATTACAATCAGCTCAACATGTTTTGGGTGATAGTTTCGCCCATCCTCAGGAGCACTAGACTGTGTTTCCAGCTTGTGGTATAATGCACCGGCGATGCTGCCTGCTGGTGACAAGGATGAGGTGGGACTGTTCCACCTCATCCTTGTCACCAGTAGGCAGCATCGCCCGTGTATTATACCACAAACTGTAAACAACAGTCTAGTGCTCCTGAGGATGGGCGAAACTATCACCCAAAACATGCTGAGCTGATTGTAATTATCAATAAAATTTGTTATTGCTGCATCTAATTGACTGTTTATATTATTGTATCAATGATGCATTGTCATACAAATGTCAAACGTATAGACATATTTTTATGAAGCCTATGGCAAAATGGGTCTTCTTAAATAGCTCACGGATTTAAGCCGTTTCTGGAGCACTGCTGCTCACAGTGTGTGAAGGTGTGCTACTGGAGACATTAGTCACTCCATAGGACAGTGGTTTGGTAGCAGATAATTTCAGGTGATCAAAATATTTCCTGCTCAAATAACTGAAGGTTCAACACATAGTTCATGACAGTCCAAACTGAATCTTATACCAAGCCAGTTCAAATATAAAAATCATTTCTCTAAAATTCATTTAAATATTATCAAGTGGTCTTTTCTGTTTCCTGCCACAATTCTGTATGCATCTTTTGTTCCACCATTTCATCCTCCTTGGTGGGGGGAGGGAGGGAGGGAGGGGAGGGAGGGAGAGAAATTCAAATTTGTATCTCCTAATTATGTAATTTTTCTCTTGCACCCATTCATGTTTCCAGTAACCACATGTTGTCATTAACACAAAACAAAATGTGGAACCCACAATGATAATTGTCACCTTGCCAAACAGAAGTGGTGCTCCACATGAATCTCCATCAGCTTCATACAGTTCCACTGTAACATCTGACTGCTGTGATGTGACTTCGTGCACCTGAGCACGCTTTACTGGGACTGGTGTCAGTGCTGGAATAATGCATTTGAGTCCTGCTTCTTCAGACACCTACAACAACAAAAACACACCAGCACCACAAAAATTACAGTTATTTGTACTTTTTGAATCAATCTTCTGTAAAACAGCACTTTTTCAGCTTCAGAGACTGTATAGCTTGAATGGTATTTGAAGATGATCATTAAATTGTGAGCAGGTAAGAATCGGAAAACACAAAATCGATACCTATCCACAGATAGTCTCCTGACATTTGCACTGACAGACTCAGAAAAATCACAAGGAAATCCAAGTCAAGAGCAGCAGTAATGTGGCCTATATGCAAACATATACACTGAAATTTGTGCATCACCTCTTGGTGTACACTCTCCACTAAAAGGGTTTATCAGCTTTCAAGTATCCTTAAGATAAAACATGAAATAGGTTGACATTATTATGCTATTACACATGAATGATTTATGTAACACTTGCAATAAAAAGCTTTCAACTGTGCATGTGATAGCTGCCATGTTCAGGTTTACCTTAACACATATGGGCTTAGAAACAGCAGGAACTTCCATGGCGAGATGCTCACAGTCTGGATCAAATGGACGTGCAAGGTAGCTACCCTGCTTTGCTGCACCTGTGGCGATAACTTCATCAGGAGAGATCCCACTTAACAGCTCAGCATCAGGGAACAATTCCCTCACTGCCTGTTGCAGCTTTGGGATCTTTGTGGCACCACCACTCAGGATCAACTGCACACATATTTTAACAGGAATACAATGACACTGACGAGCAAAATCACATGGATAATTCATTTGGCATCAGGCTTAACTGCAATGGTCAGCAGAAACTGTCAATGCATTAAATACAAAAGGATTCAATTTTAATTCTACTTTTGTATGTGATATTTACACCACATGAAATTTAGCAGTTAAACCAACATGAATGTTGTCAGGGTTTCATTTGTGACAACAGGGTAATAGAATGCACCTTTCAAGAAGACTGGGCTGAGTTAACTTCATGTACTAATGAAGTTACAAACATGGTGGCAATGCAAAACTTTTGAGAGAATACCTGCCAATTTAAGTTGACAAAAGATAAATAGAAGTGGAAATTTAATACAGATATCTCTCTGAATTACATAGTTATTAATGTATTATCTCTTAGCCCATTTACATGCAAGTATTTCAAACACACATGATTTTATAAGTTCTTCAGTGAATTCAGCTGCTGACAAAAGACCACAGTGTAGTGCTTAGAACCCCAACTTCATATGCAGAAAGTCTGACGTTTGACTCCCACCCACTCACTGGCTATCTTGTCTGAGCATATTCACAGTCAACCTAATTTCATGATGAAAATTCCACGAAAGCACTTTAAAACATGCCATGATAACTTTCTTCCACTATTCACCATAAGCCTATTGAATGGTACAAAATCTTTGCTGTCAAAAAAGCAACATTCAATTAAATAAATACAGGACTCTACCAATGTAACTGACTGACACCCACTTAAAAGTTACAATTAGCCTAACACACACCTTGGTAATAGTCTTACTACTGAGTCCAGCCTTCTCTAAAACTTCATGTACTGGCTGCAGGTACTCTGATAGATGGGGCGTAATCAGGTTCTCAAAGCGAGCCCGTGTTATGTTGTAACTGAAGTCAACACCTTCACAGAGTGACTCAACAAAGCAATGGGCAGTGCTCACTGTAGATAGTATGTGTTTGCAGTTTTCAGCTGCACCACGTAATTTCACCATTGATCGACGACTCTCCTGTGGATCCAACTTCCATCGACTACAGGGTGTAACAGACATTGTATCAAAATTTTAGTTCATAATGTTCGATGCCACATGTTAAAACCATGGGACACTTTCACAGTCTGAATAATCACAGTCAAGTAAATGATTACTGTCACCTGATGAACTGAAAGGTTTAGCATAACATCAAAGTTGTAGAAATAAGTTCTACACAGCAAAACAAATAAAAATATTCATATTAACACATTTTGAGAAAAACCTCATTTCCCATTTACAGCTCATTTAAACTTTTCAAATTTCTGACACAGTGCTATACTTCTGCTGCTTCCACTCCACAGCCCAAAGCAGAAATTCCATAACAAGCATACATTTGTAGCATGAATTCCAGGCTCTTTAATTTTAATCAAAGAAAAACAAATACACCAAGAAGACATTTAACAAGCAATATCTGTATCTAGAAATAAATAGCCATGCTAAATGTAAATTGACAGTAATGTTAAAATTCTTAAGGTTTCTTTTGGAATCCTACTATAATTAGCTATTATTGTCCTTACAACCCTCTGACAAAACTGCAATCAAAATATTAATGAATGGGATATATTATTCCAAACAAACACAAAATTCAATTGGTATCCCATCACATTGGTCACGAAGAACAAATGCACCCTTACTGTCTGAATTCGCCTGCCAGGTAGTCAGCCAGTATCCTGGTGAACTTGTTGCCTCCGAGGTTCGATTTGTGCACAGTTCCAGATATAGTGTACATGCCAGCATTGACCTGAACCACTGTCACATCCAACGTCTCACCACCCAGACGGTACACCAGGCAATGACTGCAACAACATTCTTCATATACTACAACACTACACTGCCTCCTAACACCAATAACATGCACTTTTAAAACAGTCATAACGTGAAAATGTTTTCTACACAAGCCACAGATTCAGTCTCTAAATATGGTTTAATGCAAGCTGGAATATGGAAAATACAGAGTTTTCTCAGTCTTTGCAGAGTAATATTATAATAAAATCATAAATCAGACATTCCTTCTTTATTTATTTATGGTTTATTTTAAGACAATATCAGTAATTCAGATAATACAGCAACAAACTGTAGGCAACTGCTGACAAGGATTTGAATGGAAACAGTTATGGCCCACTTAGGGAACTACTAAAATATCTGTCTGCAAGGAATGGGGAAAACCAATAAAAATAACAGGTGTACTGTTTCATATCTGAACCAGACACCTCACAAATACAAGCCTGTAGCACTACCACTACATCAGCATGTCCAAATAAAAGACATTTACAGACATTTTACACAGTCAGAATATTAATTGGCCTTCCATAAAACGTACAGACCACTGTGATTCCTAAAGAAATAATCAGTACTGATTCAAGACGTACACTCATGATCATAAACAAAAAACAAGCCAGCATAGAAGGGGGTGATAGGATATGATGTCAAACACTCCTTCTACAGCACATCCCTATGAAATGAATGCTCAAACAGAAACAATACAAGAAAACAACAGATACAGAGGATCAATCATTACAGCCTCAAACAAGATTAATCCACTGCGCATGTGACTAATCCTTGTCCTCTGTCCACAGCAGTTACAGCTGAACCACGCCCAACTTAAAGCCATTTCAAGTGTACAGGACTGCTAAACAGCTCTTCAGCTGCCTTCAGTTCATGCAGCCATTGCTGAAACCTTCTTTTTTCCAGTTCTCCAGTCCACCTCATCACAATTATACAGAGCATCCCCTTATTCCACATTGTACCTCCCTCTCCACTCTGTAGTCCCATCTCTCAGGTTGTTCCAAGCCTTTCACACTTTTCCTCTTCAATTTTGTGGCAATAAGAAAACATGTAAAAGGCCCCAAAAATATTATGGATTGTGCAGAAATCTGCTTCAATTTAGCTGGTTAAGGAACACTTCTATAGATCATAAAGTTTCACTAACACAGTCTCCACAGCTCACCATATTCATGGACCAATGAGAAATCACCCATTATCATGTGTCTCAGGACCAAATATTTCATATAGTAAAATGAATGTTAAGCGACCAATGACATTCCACTGCTAACAAAGGCGCCTTACTGTATATAATCATATTTTAATGCACTTTCTGACATTACATTGAATATATTAGCATGGATATCTTCACCATTCCTTTAATCTCACAAAAATTCCATTACCTATGCTCAGATGAATCGGTGCTGCAACCAAAAAAGCCATTGTTATAAGACCACATGCATGAAGGTCGTCCAAAAAGTAAAGACCATTTGTGCATAACATTAGCTCAGGTCAACACTCCACACCGATTCAAAGTCGCTCAACCTCAGCTGTCCATCGGCTTTGTTCCAAGTATGTTTCTCACCAATCACATATTTTTAATAGCTTTTGTGGGTGTTTAAAATGAGTAAGAAAATCGATAATCCCACCAACTGTGAAGTCTTCTTTTCTGGGACTGGCAAGGTATCCTTCTGGTTAAGCTTATGCCGCAAGGCACAACAATCAAAGCATCAAAGCAGAATCGTATTGTTCAACTCTGAGGCAGTTAGTGCGCACCATTCAAAATCGACAGTGGGGCCTACTGTCAAGTGGCATGATTCTCCTGCATGACAATGCATGCCCACATGCCGTTGTCAGAATGAAAGCAATGTTTCAGGAGTTTGCTGGTAAGTTTTTGAGCATCTGGCCTATATTCCAGAAATGGCTCAAAGTGATTGCCACTTGTTCTCAAAACTGAAGGAATTTTTGGGTGGCAGACACTTCAAAAGCAATGAAGCAGTGAAGGATGCCACGAAACAGTGGATAAATGTACTGACAGTAGAACTCTACAAAGAAGGCATACAAAAACTCATCACACACTATGTTAAGTGCCTGAATGTTGGTGGCAAAGTTGTAGAAAAACAACTTAGGAACTGTAACAATGGTAGATTGGGTTTTATTTTTTTTTTTTGGGGGG
>Ga0209755_10007304_pt1 | contig 11988 bp, 7 predicted proteins | sample TergutCo191P1_FD_187301 | JGI IMG/M metagenome (GOLD analysis project Ga0209755, IMG submission 187301) | Cornitermes sp. P1 segment gut microbial communities from Petit-Saut dam, French Guiana - Co191P1 (SPAdes) (version 2) | ecosystem: Host-associated > Arthropoda: Insects > Digestive system >...
CCGCTCGTTAATTTCGGCTATTGTCATATCAGGCTCCTTGTACGTTGCTTACATTCGAAACGATTCCCAACCGAAGTGTCCCGCCCTTGTTATGTGTATCAGTAGCCCTAACTATAACACATACCACGTAAAATGTTACATCCTCGCGGAAAAAAAATGCGGAAGTGCGGTTTGCAGTCGCCTTGCCCAAGGCCGGCTCCGGGGTGTATACTACAGGCAGAATGAAAACTGGTCTTTCATACGTACTTGTAACCCCTTACGCCGTCGCCAAAAACAGGACCGGCGGGATCCTTTCCCGCCTGCTTTCCCGGACGAACCTTGACCTTGTAAACGCGCAGATGTTCGCCACGGACGAGGCTTTCGCGAAAAAATACGCCGAAACCCTGCGGGAACGCTACCCTGGGGGCCCACTTGCAGACTATGTGGAGAGGAATCTTGCCACACCAAACGGTGACGGATCCCTGTTGCTTCTATTCCAGGGGGAAGACCCCTGCGGGCAGCTTATGCGCGTCTGCGGCGACGTCGACACCCGGGAAGCATCCAGCGGGACCGTTATGGACACCTACGGCGATTTTGTCTTCTCGCCGGAAAACCCCAGCGAAGTAACCCACTTCGAGCCGGCAGTACTGACGGCCCGAAGCCAGAGTGAAGCCGACGGGGATCTTAGCATGATGGCGGACTTTCTGAAGGGCAGGGAAAACCTCGTGGGTGGCTTTTCGGACCAGCCTGGAATCGAACGTACGAAGTACGAGCGTACCTTGGTCATACTCAAACCGGACAACTGGACCTACAACTCCTCCCGCCCCGGGGCCATCATAGACATGTTTTCCGCCACCGGGCTTAGGATCGTAGGCGCAAAGATCCACCGGTTCTCGCTCGCACAGGCACTGGAGTTCTACGGCCCGGTGGAGGCAATGCTAAAGAAAAAGCTTGCCGGCAGGTTCGGCAATCGGGCAAGGGAGCTTCTGGAAAGGGAGTTTGGGTTTACCATGGGCGAGGAAACCGCCGGGACCCTAAGCGAAACTTTCGGCGTGGACTGCGCGGTAAACGAATTCGCCAGGCTTGTCGAGTTCATGTCCGGCAAATGGCCCGGCGGGTCTGATCCGGAAAAGCCCGGGGACGTTAAGTGCATGATCTTGATCTACGAGGGCGAAAACGCCGTTGCAAAAATACGCGACGCGCTGGGCCCCACAAACCCCGCCGACGCGCCGGACGGAACGGTGCGCCGGGAATTCGGCCAAAGCGTGATGGTCAACACCGCACACGCCTCGGATTCGGAGGAAAGCTTTCTGCGGGAAAAGGGTATTGTTGGAATGGACGAGAATACCCTTGGGGCGATAATAAGGGAACACATGGGGTAGACCGGGAGCGCTTATGGTTTCCATACTGAACATGGTCGGCGGCGTGTGCATGCTCCTCTTCGGCATGAAGGTGATGAGCGAGGGTCTACAGAAAAGCGCCGGCGAACGGATGCGCAAGGCGCTGAACTTCGTTACCGGCAACCGCTTCGCCGGGGTGTTCACCGGGTTCATGGTTACCTCCATCGTTCAGTCTTCCACGGCGGTCTCGGTGCTGATCGTCTCGTTCGTCAACATCGGGCTGCTCTCGCTTACCCAGTCGGTCGGTGTGCTGTTCGGGACGAATATCGGCACGACGCTTACGGCTTGGATTATCTCGATAGTCGGGTTCAGGATCAGCATGAGCGGGCTTGCACTGCCGGCCATAGGAATCGGGTTTGTCCTGGGCGTAATCAAGTGGAGATACAAGGGCGCGGGCGATTTCCTGCTGGGCTTCGGCTTCCTGTTTCTGGGGCTGGGCTTTCTTACCTCCGGGATGGCCGACATACACGACGTTCTGGACTTCGACGCGATAGGCGCGTTCCGGGACAGAAGGGTTCTGGCGGTGCTGATCGGCGCGGGGGCCGGGCTTGTGATGACGGTGATCATCAACTCGTCCACCGCGTCGGTCGCCCTGATCATGGCGCTGGCGTTTCAGGGAATCGTTACCTACGAGATGGCCGCCGGGATGATCATGGGCGCGCAGATCGGCACCACCCCAAACGCCGTGCTGGTTTCCATGGCCGGGAACACCAACGCAAAGCGGGCGGCGCTGGTGCACGTAATGTTCAACGTAATCGGGGTCGTGTGGGCGCTTCCCCTGCTGTTTCCCCTTCTTAATCTTGTCAACATGATTCTGCCGGGAGATCCCTGGGCGGCGCTTCCCTACAACGAGGCTATTCCGCTGCACATAGCCGGGCTTCACACGATCTTCAACATCATCAACACGCTTCTTTTCCTGCCCTTCGTGAACCAGTACGCCAGGCTGATCTGCCTGATCCTGCCGGACAGGAAAACCGAGGCGAAGGCCGGGCCCTACCGGTTCACGTACATCTCCGCCGGCAGGACCGACTCGCCGGAGCTTAACATCCTCCGCGCCGAAAAGGAAATAATCGACATGGCGGGAATCGTATCGTTCATGTATTCCCGTTTCTGCTCGGCGCTGCGCCGACTGCCCGACTCCGACGGCGCGACCAGGGAGGACACCGTCGCCGCGCTCTGCGAGGAGCTTCTGCAAAAGGAGCAGTACGTGGACGAGATGCTGGAGACGCTGAGCGATTTCTTTGCCGAATGCTCGCGCATGAAGCTGAACCACCGTTCGCAGACCCGAACCGCCGGCCTGTTGCGGGTGATCGGCAATCTGGAACAGATGAGCGACGAGTGCTACAGCGTAAGCCGCCTGCTGGAAAGGAGCGTCCGCAAGAACTGCGTTTTCGAGGGCCGGGAAATGGACGAGCTGATCCCCTACGTCGATCTGGTCGGGGAATTCCTGCGGCTTCTGGAGGAGCGTCTGGGCCGCAACCCGACGGAGGAGCAGAGGATCCGCGCCACCGAGCTGGAGGACGACATCGACAAGACCCGCAGGAAGCTTCAGAAGATGGGCAGGAAGCGGATCGAGGCCGGGGGGAACGTAAGGACGGAGCTTATCTTTATCGATCTGGTTCGCCGCATAGAAAAGCTGGGCGACTACTGCTTCGAGATTTCGGAGGCGGTCGCGGATTAGGCGGGATGGCAAGTGCTCGCTTAGCATCCGGCACTTTGGTGCCGTCACCCGCAACCGACGACTGGATTTTCAAGCCGCTCTTCGGCGACGAGCGCAACAAGAGCGTGCTGATCGACCTGCTCAAGTCCCTCGTGGATCTCCCCGACGAGGAATACGAGCTGACCTTCCTGGACACGAACCTGAAGCCGGAGTTCGAGGAAGACAAGATGGGAATACAAGGTCAGAACGAGGTCCGGCCAGATCATCGACATCGAGATACAGGTGGAGCCACAGAAACACATCGCCAAGCGACTGTCGTTTTACAAATCGAAGATGATCGTGGAACAAATCGGAAAGGGCGAGCATTACGACCGGATACAGCGGGTCATCTGCGTGTGCATAATCAGCAAGCCACTGTTCCCCGGGGTGCGGGAGTACCTGAACCGGTTCCAATTTTTTAACGAGGCGAACGGGCTGCGTTTCGACGCGATACCGGAGGAGATATACACGCTTGAACTGTCCAAGGTACCGCTCGTAAGCGACGGGACCAATAGCTGGGAATGGGTACAGTTTCTGCTGGCCCGGACCAAGGAGGAGATCGAGATGCTGGCACAGAGGAATCCCGAGATACGGAAGGCGGCGAACGCGCTGTACGAGTTGAGCGCGGATCCCGAAGTGCGCGCGGAGTACGAGGCGCGCCTGAAGGCGTGGCGTGACCGCGCCGCGCAGATAGACGATGCCAGGGAAGAGGAGCGCGACGTGTGGCGGGCCGTAGTCGCCACCCCGGCCCGATTTCCCGGCGTGCGCGGCTTCTATCGTCGCGTTCATCGAAAGCAGGTTCGTCTGGCTGGCGATGTTCTGCATTACCGAGTTGATCTCCAGAAGCGACTCCGATTCCCAGGCTATCTCGCGGATGTCCGTCGCGACATCGTTAAGGCCGGAGTGTCCAACCTCGGAGGCTTCCTGCAAGTCTTTCATGTTCCGCGCGTTTTTGGAAAGGGTCTTGTTGACCAGCCGGGTGTTCGCGACCATCTGCTCAATTGCGGCGGAGGATTCGGTGATTGCCGAGGACTGCGACTCAAGCTGCCCGTTCAGTCTGTCCGTCATGGTTTGCAGTCTTTTTTGCGCGACCTGTTCCGCCCGGTCTCGTTTGTAAAGTCCCCGCGACTTCGGGGGGATTCCCCTTGTTCCGCGACGTGTCCATTCTGTTTTTGTTCATTTGCGTACCTCTGATTTTTTTTGTGGCAATGCCAGGGACGGTGCCTGACACCGCGCATCACCAATTGCAAATCCCTCGAATCCACACTACACTTACCCCATGGCAATTACACAAACCGTGGAAATCCCGCCCGATCGCTGGATTACGCTTGAAGTTCCCTGCGAAGTGCCGACGGGTTCCGTTGTCCTGACCTTTACCCCCGCCGGAGCCGCAAAGAAAGCCGCGATGACCGAAGACGAGGAGAGAGAGCTGTTCAGGCTCCATGCGGATGAATTAAACCGCGAAGCCCTTGACGCGCTTTCATACCAGGACCTTGAACCGTGAAGCGCGGCGACCTTTATCGGGTCTACAAAGGCTCCAGGAATGATCCAAAGGCTTATCGCAAGTCTTTTGATCTTAAGTCTCACCTCAAGACGGCGGCAAACGTGGAAACGCTTTTTTCAAACGCAATAAAAAAATGGGACTTCGAGCTTGACCCGAACAAGAATAATGCGTCTTTGCAAGACAGAACATACCTCTATGCGCCAATGGAACATGACGACCGAATCATGCCGGTTAAGCTAACCGTGAAGAAATACAAAGACATCAAAACGCAAACGCGGCTGTACTCGCTTGAAGCGATAGGCGTGGACATGGGCAAAAAAATAGGGGAAGTTGGTAACTTAGCCCGTGGTTTTACCTAAATAAATAAAGGAAACCCTCGTCGGCCCGCAACATCCCCTATCGACAGGCACCGAACCCGTCAATAGCAAGCATTGCGTTAATCAAGACAAAAGTCAAGCCCTCGGAATCGAACAGCGCCGTATGACGCGAGGCAGAACCGGTTTCGATACCGTGCAAGAAATTTCGTGTCGGATGGCGGAAACAATGGCAAGCCCCCGGGAATCGAAACGCGCCGCATGATGCAGGGTTCGATCCCGGGAGGGCTGATCACTGAAAGGCTCACTGCTGATAGAGAGCAAGCGGCCGGGCAGATTCCCGACCCCTGCTAAGCCGCGTTTTTGACTCGCCACGCCTTTGGGAAAGGGCGACCGGAGAACCTTCCAGTCGGGGGGATTCCCCTTGTTCTGCGCCCCTACTGGGTTTGAAAGCCCCCGTGACACTCCGGTTGGAAGGCGTTCCCTTCCGCCGGCTCGGGCACCCCACCCGGGACTGGAGAGTCCCCCTGCGCTCCGGAAGGCGACGCGCCCGCTTCGGTCATGGGATAAATGCCCGGCGCGTGCGCATCGCCTCCCGGAGCAAGGGAGTGCCGGTGGGGGTGCGATACCGTTCCGGGCGGACCCGGGGGTGGTGTCAGTCACTCTTGCCAAGGAAGCCCCTGGATGAGTGACTGACACTCTGGTGTTCACCCCCTCCCCCAAAGATTTCAATTGCCCCTCTAAGGGACCGAAAAGGTGTCAGTCACCCCTGCCAAGGGAGATCCTGGATTGGTGACTGACACCGCGCGGCCCGCCACGCTTTGGGTTGTTCCGTCTAGTTCGATCTCACGTACACCCCAGCTCCGGAGTGGATAAGGCTGTGGCCGGGGGAGAGGGGTTGCGCTTGCGATGCGGACGGAATTGCCGCCGCCTGATCCCCTCTTAAAAACTGCGCAAAGTGGATCCTGCTCACAATGTTCGTGGGCAGGCTGCCGGACTGGGCTTGCAATACCCTGCGGCCCGGGTTTGTCCAGTTGCCTATGATCGTGGACAGACTGTCGCTTGTGGTCATCAGGTCAAGCTCCGCAACGTGTCCGGTCCAAGCGGCGGCCCCGACCCCGACGGTGATAAAGGAATTTTCGCCCCATGCGGCGTAAAGCTTGAGGTTGCCAATCGTTGCACTTCCCGACATCGAAAAATTGTTGACGCCGGAAACCGCCCTGACATCGGCAGGCACGTTAGTGTTATTTGTGCGGAAATTTCCGGTGACGCTCCCTCCGGTCATGTTGAAAACGCTGGTTGGGGCACTCAGGCTGACACCGCCGATAAGCCAAAACCATGCATTCTGCACAAATCCGGCCCTGTTTCCGGTTATCGTTCCGCCCCTCATGTTGAAGGTACCGTTGGGGCCCACGTGTACCGCGGCGCCGGAGGCTCCCGAACTCGCTCCGTCGGTATTGTTATGTCCGGTGATGCTCGTGCGGTCGTTCATGTCAAAACGCCCGCCGTTCCACACCCTGACAAGCTCAACGTTGCTGGAGCGGCCCCTAAGGGTGATGTCGTTCCCCAGGATCAGGGTGGCATTGCTCGTCTGGCCGTATGTTGTATGTCCAATGTCAAAAAGCCTTGTGCCGCCGAAGCTGCCGGTGAGGGCTATTTCCCACGGCTGTCCTTCGACAATGCCGATACCGACAATGGTCAGGTTCACGCCGGGGACGGTAATTACCTGGGTGGTTGTAAGGGTTAAGTCCTGGCTTATCGCCAGGGTGAACGTCCCCGGGTTCGCGTTGACGTAATTCACGGCCTGGGGCACGTTGTTTGCCGCGACCGTCTCAACCCGCGGTACCGCCGGGTTGTGCCACCGCGCGGTAAGCGTCATGCTTTCGGTTACGGTATCCGCAAAGTCCCACTGCTCGTTTCCGTTCCACCATCCGGCTAAGGTGTAGGTTCCGGTTGCGGGCAACGTCGCGACGCGCCAAAGCCCCGCGCCGGGAGTCCACGGCCTTGTTGCCGGCAGTCCGACGGGTTCTGTTACCGTTTCGCCGGCGCTGGCAAGGAAGACTTGAGGAGCGATCGGGGTTCCGCAGGAGCTGTAGAACGTAACGGTGTATGCCGCGCGTACCACGCCAGCGCCGTTTTCAAGGGCAATCGTGTGGTTGCCACCGAAGTTTTGCACCGCTGCCGTTCCTGTCGATGTGCCTATAAAGCGCGTCAAGTCGCACCCGATTCTTTCCAGATCGGCGACGGTCAGGGTATGGTTTGCCGCGGCCCGCACTACCGTGTTGCCTGTCAAATCGGTAACAATCTGAGCGATAGCCACGTTGTTAATGAACCGCAGATCCAGATAGCGAACGCTCCCGGTCCAGCCGGTGTTGACGGTAAGGGGCGCGTGAGCGGTGGCGCTGCCGAAGAGGACAAGGCGGCCAATCGTAGCGGCTCCCGACACGGTAAAATTGTAAACCGGAACCGTGTCAACGATACTGACATCGGCGTAGGAAGGGGCGGGTGTCCCCACTGAAACCCCCCGGGTATTTCCGCTGACGATCCCGCCTTCCATGTGGAAACGGCCGGTTGCGGCAGTAATGGAAACGCCGCCGGCTACACTGGTGGATGGCTGGATGGCTATGTTTCCGGTTATTGTTCCGCCTCTCATGGTAAAGGTGCCGTTTGCGCCCACATTAACCGCAGCGCCGTTGCCGCTCGTGGGAATGTTGTTGTTACTGGTATGCCCGGTAATTTTCGATCCTTCCTCCATGTACAGTCGCCCGCCGTTCCACACCCTGACAAGATCGTTGGCATTGTTGGCTTGTTCGTGCTGGCTTTCGGTGCGTCCCACAAGGGTGATGTTGTTCCCCAGGGTCAGGCGGGCGGCGTTGGCGTTGTTGCTTGTCGGCCCCACGCTAAAAAGCCTTCCGGTGTTGACGGCGTTGACAAACCTTATCTCCCGTGCGACGCCGCCCAGACCGATTACGGTCAGGTTCACGTTCAGGACGGTCAGGTTATTGGGGCCGGAGTACACGTTCTGGTTTATCGCCAGGGTGAAAGTCCCCGGGTTGGCGTTGACGTGCGCCACGGCCTGGGTTACGTTGTTTATCTCTACCGCCGCGACCGGCTCGGTCGGATCGACCCAGTGCGCGGTAAGCGTCATGTCACCAAGTACATTGTTGTCGAAATCCCACCTTGTGCCGTTCTGCCGCCATTCGCCCACGACCTGCCTCATAAGCCACAGGCCAGGGCTTGTCGGGGTTCCTGTCCATGCCGGCCCTGCCGGATCCACGGGCGGTGTCATCGGGCTGCCCGTCAGCACGGTTGCGATTGTGCTTGCGCCTTCGCCGGTAACGAAGGTGATGGTGGATGTCGGCAGGGCGCGCACCTCGGCGTTGCTGCCCTCAACGACAATCTCGTGGAAGTTGGCGACAGGCTGCGTCATCGTTGCAGGGCTGCCTATAAAGCGCGTGTGGGAGTTCACGAGACTGCCCAGGGCGTCCGTGGCGGCGGTGCCGGTTTCGGCCCGCAGTATCGTTCTGCCCGTCCATCTTTCGGCGACGTCGGCGATAGTCACGCCGGCTGTGGCAAACCGCAGATCGAGATACCCGACGCTTCCCGTCCAGTCGGAAACGGCAACGGCGGAATTGGCGATATTGGCGCCGGAGGCGGCTTCAAGGATGAGGCGGCCAATCTCGGCATCTCCTGACAGCGTAAAATAGTTCACGTTGGTGGCAAGAAAAACATCGGCGACAGGCGGATTGGTTGCCGTTCCCCGGGTGTTCCCCGTAACGCTCCCTCCCTCCATGTAGAAGCGACTGGTTCCGCCGACCTGGGAAACGCCGCCGGCAATGCTGCTGCCTGTATTTGTGGCGACGTTTCCGGTTATTTCCGCGTCGTCCCTCACGCGGAACGTTCCGCCGGCCTCCACAAATACCGCCGCGCCAAAGCCGCCGGGCATGCCAGTGGCGGTATTGGTGTGCCCCGTAATCCGCGAATTGTCCTGCATGTACAGCCTTCCGCCGTGCTGCACCCTGACAAGATCAACGGTGTTGTTGGCTTGGCCATGCTGGCCGGTTCTGCGCCCCACAAGGGTTATGTTGTTCCCCAAAGTTAGGCTGGCATCGCGCAGATTGGCCGAGGCTGCCGATGTCCCCCCTATTAGAAAGAGCCTTTGGTCGTTGACGCCAGATTCGGTGATGAACCTGACCTCTTGCGCGCCAATGCCGACGATGGTAAGGTGCGCGCCGTTGGTGTTCAGGCTGTTGGGCCCGGGATTCACGGGTTGGCTTATAGCAAGGGTGTACCTGCCCGGGTGGGCGTTGACGTGCGCCACGGCCGCGGTTAGGTTGTTCGCCGCGACCGCCGCGACCCGCGCCAGCTCCGTGCTGCTTCTGTCCCACTCCGCCGTAAGCTCGATATCCTGGGTTACCGGGGTTTCGAAATCCCATGCCACGCCGTATTCATCCCGCCATTCGAGAAACCTGTAGGTCATGGTCCACAGCCCCGCCTCCGTGATCGTTCCGACCAGCTCGTCGGAAGACGCCCTTGTCGGCGGCGCGGGCTCTATTACCTGCGCGCCTTGCATGATGGTCTGTGGCGCGACCGTGGTTCCGCCAGCGCTGTTAAAAGTGACGGCAAATTCCGGGACAACGACGCGCAGCACACCGACGGCGCCGTCGTCCTCGACGACAATCCCGTGGAACTTGGCGACGGGTTGCGTTACCGTGACCGCGTTGCCCAGGAAATGCGCCGAGGTAATCCTGCCCACATCGTCGGCGGTTATGGCATGGCCATCCGCGGCCCTCATCACCGTCTCGTCCAGCCACCTATCGACGGCGTTGCTTGTCGTTGAAGTACCAAGACGCAGGTCGAGGCGGCAAACGCCTCCGGTCCAGCCGGCCCCGACGGTTATAAATGAATTGTTGTTGGCGTTGGCGTTAAGATTAAGGCGGCCAATGGTGGCATCCCCCGACATGGTAAAATAGTCCACCGCGTTGCCGATATTGACGTCGGCGGCCATGTCCTCCCCGCGGTAATTTCCAGTGATGCTTCCCCCCGTCATATGGAAGCGGGCGGTCACGGTATAAACGGACATGCCACCCGCGGCGGCTGTATTGTCCACGTTGCCACCCGTGGCCCTGTTTCCGGTTATCGTCCCGCCCCTCATGGTAAAGCTGCCGTACCCGGCAACATGTACCGCGGAACCGGAGCCGGAGTTGCCAGCAGTGCCGCTATGGGTATGCCCGGTAATCTTCGAGCCAGGCTCCATGTACAGGCGCGCGTTGTCCCGCACCCTGATAAGGGACAGGGTGTTGTCGTCCCGCCCCACAAGGGTGATGTTGTTCCCCAGGGTCAGGCTGGCGGTGCCTTCGTCCGCGACAAGCCCGCTGGCCCCCACGTCGAAAAGCCTCTGGTTGTTGGCCTCGTCGGTAAACCTTATCTCGCGCCGCCCGCCAAGGCCAATAATGGTCAGATGGGCGCCGTCGCCGGTAATCTGGTTGCGGGCGGATTCCACGTCCTCGTCTATCACCAGAAGGAAGGCCCCCGGATACTCGTTGACATGCGCAACGGCGGCCCCCACATCGTTTATCTCGACCCCCTCAACCCGCGCCGCGGACGGGGGCGACCAGTACGCCGTAAGCGTCTTGTTCCCGGTTACGGGGGACGCGGCAAAGTTCCATACCGCGCCTCCATGCCTCCATCCGCCAAAGACGTACCCCGTGGGCACCGGCATGGGCCAGAGCCCCGCGGCGGGAAACCAGGCCCTTGCCGGCGTCTCGGGCGGCGTCGCAAGGCCGCCTTCCTGCACGGTTTGCGCCGGAATTACGGTTCCGCTGGCGCTGTAGAACTCAATGGTGAACATCTCGCCGACAATCTCGTCGATTACCGGGTTGCTACAGCCGGCAAACGCCAGAACGAGGCCCGCCGCGATCGCCGCGGACGCCCTCCCAAATTTCCTTGTCCTCATATTGCTATCCCTCCTTATTAATGGCGGATACAATGGCAAGCCCCCTGGTTTCGAAACGCGCCGCGCAACGCGCGGGTGTCCGGGAAGACCTATTCCGAACCGAGGGCTTTGCCTTTTCAGACAGAGCAAAGCCTACCGGAAAGCGAAAAAAAGAAAAGGCCGATTCGGGGTTTTTGCAGTAATTAACCCAGTTTTCGCAGTAACTAATAGGTCGCCCCGTTTCGCATCCACCTTTTCCCGCCATTCGCTTGGGGCTTTTGCGTACACCATAACACGCGAAGGGTTTCCGCAATGAACTTTTATGATCATTTCGCGGCACCCTTCGGGCAAAATTTAACCATTTTCTAACAATCGGTTGACGAACGGCTAACACGGGCGGGGTAATTTTCGGCTAGGCACGCCGAAAACGTGCCCGTGCCGAAAGTCGGCGCAAAACACGGGAATCAAGGAGTATTTTATGAAACGAATTGTCTTGGCAGTCGGAATTATCGCGATGGCGGTGGCCCCGCTTTTCGCCGGTGGCCAAAGGGATCAGGCGGCGGACGCGCCTTTCGTCATCGAGATCGGAGGTTCCACCTCGGTGGTACCGGTATTGGAGCTTCTGGCGAACGACTTCCACGCCGCCAACCCCAACGTCAGGATCAACATCCACAGCACCGGTTCCAGCGACGGTGTACGGAACGCCGGCTCGCTGTACCAGCTTGGCATGACCAGCCGCGAGCTTACCCCGGCCGAACTTGGCTTGGGGCTTAACGAGCAGCTCATTGCCATCGACGGAATCGCGGTAATCGTGAACTACAACAGCCCCATAAGGGACCTCTCCCTTGAGCAGATCCGGGGCATCTACACCGGCACGATAACCGACTGGAGTGAGGTTTCCAACGCGAAGAGCGGGGCCATCGCCGTGATCACCCGCGAGGAAGGCTCCGGCACCAGGGGCGCATTCGAGGAAATGGTCGGCTTCCCCGGCCAGCTCAGGCTCGGCGCGGTCGAGGGGCCCAGCACCGGAGCGGTCAGGTCGAACGTGGCCGGCAATCCCAACGCCATCGGCTATATTTCCGTCGGCTCGGTTGATGGTTCGGTAAGGGCGATTTCGGTTGGCGGAGTCGCACCGACCACGGCCAACATGGTAAGCG
>Ga0209755_10007305_pt1 | contig 11987 bp, 17 predicted proteins | sample TergutCo191P1_FD_187301 | JGI IMG/M metagenome (GOLD analysis project Ga0209755, IMG submission 187301) | Cornitermes sp. P1 segment gut microbial communities from Petit-Saut dam, French Guiana - Co191P1 (SPAdes) (version 2) | ecosystem: Host-associated > Arthropoda: Insects > Digestive system...
TCTTCATTTGCTCCGTTGCTCCATTCGCCTCCCTAATACAAGCGTACACCTGTCAATTTCGATGTGGCTTGGTTTCATTTTGGCGAATGGCGCTTCTCGCTTCTCTATTTTGGGTGTGACCAGTAACCATTCTGTCTCTCCAATAAATATATTATATGGGGAGGGTATTGACGATGAATACAAAAAGTGTTAAGATAAAGGCGTGGAAGCCCAGACGGTTGCCACATATTGGTACTACGACTTAGTAATCGGGATTAAATCCCAACCCAAGTGAGTCATCTGTTTGCGGCAGACGGCTCACTTTTTTTCGTTATCGGAACGTACAAAGCTGATTATCGCAATGATAGTCAGCACGACTGTACAAACGCAAATGATAACATCTAAAATGATAATGTACCACCACCCTTCGGGAAGTATTTCCCGCGAGGGCTGTACACTCGCCTCCATTCCGCTCTCGCGGGATGTCAGGCAACCGTCTTTTTAACCGCATTCCGTCTACAGATTGAACGTAGGCGGTGGGCTTCCACGAATGTATTATAACCGTTTGACGTGTTCAGAGTCAATATCTCAAAGCTGAAACTTCTTGACGTTGCTGCCGAAGATTACATCATTTACCTCTTTCAATCAACGAGTGCACTTCTGCGATAAACAAATCGCCAATTTCGGCAGGGCAACCCCAATAGTCAAAAATCCCGCCTTTGTTGCTATTTTGACCGCAAACGACAAACACGCCTGTTCCCAATTTTTGTTTAAAGTGGCTTGCTAACCATCCCACAAATCCGCTGTTGTCAAAATCGGGCTTAAAATGAAAGCTAATCAACCTAAATAATTCTTTTGTGCGATCCTCCGAGGGTACCAATTGGCTCCAAACTTCGCTGTCACGTACATATGCAAGTGCTGAATCTTTAAAATTTGCCTGAAAATCTTTTATGGAAAATTCTTCAAAAACATAGCACTCTTCAAATACTTCAAGCTCTGATTCTGCTATAACTTTCAGCAAGCGGCGTTCCGTTTCCTCGGTTGTTTCGGTACTAATGTACATATATTCTTACCCTCCTATTATGTGTCATTTATAAACAGCGTGTGTCTGTGGCGGCTCACACGTTTTGGGGATACTCAAAAATTTTAAATATGGTTTACCGAAGCGTTATTTCAAGCTGTTTATCCAACGCCACGGCTAGTTTTTGGAGAAACTCCACGGACGGATTATAGTTACCACTTTCAAAACGACTAATACTGCTAAAATTTTTAATGCACCCGCCAATATCAGCATATTAATAAAGTCATAAGTCTTTCCAAGCGCTATACGTCCTGTATATAAATACTGCGGTATGTTGATTTTGCAGTGTTCCGTCTGAATCGAACCGGTCTGCTCCTATACCTTGGGTTATCCCGTTCGCCGCAGCATAGCCAACATACGGTGCCGCCCAATCCGGTACGTCTATAAATGGGTTTGCACCTTTAACTTCCATGTTAAATATTGCTTCCGCAGTACGGCCGATCATTGTCACTATTTGCGCACGTGTGTAGTTTGACGAGGGGTCGTATCTATTGTTGCCGATTCCGGTTGTGATGCCTGCATATTTAAGGAAAGTTACCGACTGATTGTTTGTATCGGCGAAATGGTTAGTCGTCAAATCCCAGCCCCGTTCAGCAGCTATTTGCTCGATCGTTTTTCCGCTGGTTTTCTCAATAAGCAAGGTAATTGCTTCCGCCGCGGCAAGGCGTGACGTCGGGTTCTGCCACCCGGAATCTGTAACGGAGGTTGGTACGATGCCGTTGGCGAGGGCTTCGTTTATTTCGTCTACAGCCCAGTCCGATGGCATATTCCGGGTTGGAGCCGGTGTTGCTGCAGATGTTTGGGCTGTCGAAGATGTTGGTGCTTCGGCAATATCAAGCGACCAGTCGGGTAGCCTTATATCACCCGCAATACGCACGGGTACTAGCTTGCTTTCGGAGTGATAACCATGAGTAAATCCCAGTCCGGTGCGGTTGTTGATGCCCAAGCCCACAGGGTGCCGTCTGTCGCGACGGCCATATTGAATGTATTGCTTGCGCTAATCGTAGAAAACGCTGTGTTACAAGCATATGTTTGTTTTTCGAATGCCATTGCTAATGATGCCATTATCGCAATAGTCAAAATTGCACTTACAAGCTTCCTTCTCAATTTTCAAATCCTCCTTTATTTCCTCTCTGTGCTTGGTATTATTCGCTTTGGGGTGACGGCACAAACCTTTCAGTTTAAAGCCAAACAGCAAAAACCTTAGCGACTGCCCTCCGCTAAGTTGGTATCATAACACATTTCCTAATGAGAGACAAATGTTTTGAGAACTTGACACAGACCCTGCGAGATATTCCTTTTGACACTTCCTAGTATCCTTGATATAATAGTTGTCAAGGAATGTAGGAAACTCGTTTTGCGCGAATTATATAAGAAGGGCGGCGTAAATATGTATAGTGCAGAAAATTCTATCATGGAGCGGAAAATAATAAGTGTAACAGGAAAGCGGCAAGTTACAATCCCTTTGAAGTTTTATGAGCGACTTAGTTTTGGTAAAGAGGTGGAGTGCGTTCTGACCGAAGATTCCGTTATTTTACGCCCACTATCACATTCTGATGATGGATTTACAATGGAAATCCTAAAGGATTTGGTTTCGCAGGGATTGAGTGGCGATGAGCTGATTACCCAGTTTGCTGTACAACGGAACAATATCAAAAAAGCGGTTGGTCTGCTGATTGACGAAGCAGACGAAATAGCTGACGGCAAGCGTAAGGGTGCTACTACAAAGGATATTTTCGGGGAGGAATAGCAGATGTATGAAGTTAGTTATTCCAGAGCCGCCGAAAGATACTTGAAGAAAATAAAGGATAAGCAATTACTGGCGGCATTTAAAGCGGCTATAGACAAGCTGAAAATCGACCCCTATATCGGCACTCAGAAAGTGGGCGATTTGCGAGGCGTCTTTGGTTATAATGTAAAATAAAGCGGTATAAACTACGAAATTGCCTACCGGATCTATGAAGAAAAGGGCTATCTCATAGTTGTTATTCTTGCTGGAACCCGCGAAAATTTTTATGCCGAGCTAAAGCGGCTGGTAAATTGATGGGGCTGTACACGTTGGGAAAATCACGGAATAATACGGAAAACGGGCACTTGCGAGTGTCCGTTTTGCATGGTCTAACTATCTACTAATGCTTATAACACACGTTCTTCTAGCCATTTAGCAATACCATCATTATCGTTGGAATCACAAATGTAATCAGCGACAGTTTTAACATTGTCTACCGCATTGGCAACGGCTACGCTGATGCCACATTCGTTTTAACATTCCTTTGAAAAAAATCTCCCGGTAAATTGAATCTTAAATCCAAGCCTCTGGTACCATTTTTCTGCGGTACTTCCTGCTTCGGTTTGTAAAAATAATTCATCACCTTTTAATTCTCTCCATTTGTCAATGCAAGCTTTTATAGCAACCGTCCCAAAGCCTTTACCGCGAACCGAAGGTGTAGTTCCTACACTATATATTCCACCTTTGCCGTCATAGAAACAAAGAGAAGCGACTGATACTGGCATTTCACCTTCATAACATACAAAATTGAAGAATTTATCATTATTGTTCAATGTACGCGAAAGAGCATCTATTAAAGTTTTAAAAATTTCTCCATCATGGGGACGAGACAATCCAGACAATCCTTCAGGTGATCCACATGGTGATTCAGGAGTTCTTTCTCCCCCAAATGCGCTGGTAAAAACATTGATGAAATCTCTTGCACTTTTAGCGTCTGTTGCGCGTATAGTATTCAAATCAACTTTCAATTTGATGTCTACATTTTTTTTATCAAATGACATAACCGATTCTTCTTCAAGAATCGAATACCCGCGCTGTTCAAGAAACTGTGACCATTGATCATAATTTTCGTCATTTGATAAATAGATGCAAGGAGACCTTTGCATATCATTAAAAGAACGCTCGATGATTTCAATTTCGTCTTTCAAACTAATGCCGTTTTTTAGAATAGCATAATTACAAGACCCATCCGTAACAATATTGCTTGAAAAAACAATATGTGATTGGGTTTCATTGCGTTTGTCGAAATACATTCCGTCCTGTACTGAGAAGTGCCATTCCATAAGATTTAGCACGTTTATACCTCCAAAATATAAATAATCTGCGCTTGCCTTGTTGATTTCCCTTTGGCGCAAGCCATATCAAAAAGCCGAGCAAGCAAAATAGTTTGCAACTGGCTTTTTGAGCCGCCAACGGCGGCGAGGTCTTAGCCCACAGCAGAACCCATCGACACTTTGCCGGCTTGCCGAAAAGTGTTAGAATGGGTTCACACGCTTCCATGAAGCGTATGATACGCTATTTACATTACCCACAATATTCCGACGCTCATAAAGCCGATGGTTTTGAGACAATCACAGTCGCTTGCGCACTCTAACGCCAGCTTATGGTGGTTTCTGATTCCTTGACCGACTCGAAACTGAGAGAAAACCTAATGCGTCCGGGGCTCAGGCTGTCCGCCGGCAAGGCACTCTCGAAATTTGAAATGTCATGCTCAATCTCCGTCCCATCCGTTGAACCGTCCTGAGAAATGACAAGGGTTATCATTCCCTCGGCGCTGGTACTGGTTATGTGGATGGCAGCCAGTTCGCCGGCGGTCAGCTCAAAGGTTCTATTTCGAGTGCCGCTTCCGGAGCCTAAAGAAATTGAAAAACTTCCGTTGGATGCTTTTTCTGATAGTCGCGACGACATCCTCCAGGTGGAGCTGTTGGCACCATCACACGCAGTAAGGATCAGTGTTACGGCTATCATCATAAATACCGTTGTCACATATAGCCATAGCCGTTTTGCTTTGGTTGCTGAGTATGCCTTGCTCATTCGCCTAACCTCGACTTTCTTGATAGTGTATGTACTCGATGGCTTGCTATATATCCAGTGAGAACGCCCACACTTCTTTGCCGGTTTTAAGAATACCGATTTCATCACCGGCACGCATTGACTTAGTTGAGCCTAAAACCGCAACCTTCTTTATAGGCTTGCTTGTTTTTTTGATAGGGTTTCATTGTTCTCAACAGAAACATTTTCCCAATGTACTTTCTTACATTCCGTTTTATATACTTGATAATCTCCTTTTTTTATCTTCTTTCTTGCTTCTTCATTTTGGCTCAAAAATACTATGCCAACTATTGAGAAAACAAATGTAGGAGATGAGTGAGCGCTGGTGGCGGAATCGCTGAAATAGGTAACGCCAACCGGAATGAGTCCTAATATCCCGATAATGATGAAAACCATCCAAACCCAGTCTCTTTTCTTGAAAAGGGATAGCAGCTTTTGCTCCTGTTGTTCTGATGTTTGAATTTCAGTCATATTTTATTCCCCCCGTATAAATATAATTAGAGAAAGGCGCCGCTTGTCAGCCCGCAGCAACGCACATTGACTCCATAACCACTATACGTGATTGTGCGTAGAAAAGCAAGACACGCCTTAAGAAAAACAAGCCTTTCAAAATTTGATTATTATAGTTTCTTTGACACAGTTAATTCTGTAAATGCGACGGTATATCCATGCTACCAGGAAGCAGCCTATGAATTTCCACCAACTCGAAATCACCGCGGAAGGTCGATATGTACTCGATCTTACATTTCATATCCGTATTTTTCTCTTAGGGGGGCAAAAATTTCATCGTGTGTGTAACGTGTGGCTGTCGGATCATTTGCAACGGCTTCTGACTCCTCAAGCTTAGCCACAATCATCTTATGAAGCTCATGCTCTGTACTGACCATGGCAAACGGCACACGTTTTTCCCTCACAACGGCTTTTAGGCAAGCGTTGATCAGTCCTGTAACATTTATACCAATGTCATCAAGTATCACCTCTGCTTGCTTTTTTGTATCCTCATCCACTCTAACCGTAATTGTTTTAGTTGCCAATTTCATCACGACCTTTCTTTGCACTCCATTATACAGCAATTGCTTTGCAAATTCAACAATAAACTATAACATAGTGCAGAATTTGGGCGCGGGATATGGTGCAATTATCGGTAAGGTATTTTTGTTTGCAACGTTTATTGTTTACATGACCCCTCGCAGGTGTGACACGATGAGGGGTTCTTCTTATTTAACAAATCAGTAAGTCCCCCACCTCTATAGGTGGCGTGACGAGCCATCGACCAAAATCAGTGGGAGCACAAACCCCGACTGATTTGTGAAAACATCACGCGAAGCGGGATGCAAACGCTACGCGTTTGGCGACAAGGCGAATTCATTTCGCCGTTAAGTCGCTATATTTGATTAAATAAAATTTGAAATAGGGCTTGCTCATAAAGTAGGTTTATGAGCTAGAATGAGAATGGAGGTTACGATTTATGGGAAAATACAGAGCGATACCGCAAGGTTATATGCTGGTGGGTGAAATTGCAAAGAAAATGGGTGTGCCCGTTAGCACTTTGCATTATTACGATAAAAAGGGAGTGTTGTCGCCAAGTTCGGAGAGTGAAGGAGGGCGCAGACTTTACACCCATAAGGATATCGTGAAACTATTGCAAATTCAATCCATGAAGTATTTAGGATTTTCGCTTGAAGAAATTAAAAGCCGTCTGCCTTCGATTGACACGCCGGGGGAAGCATCTAATGTCCTAATAGGGCAGGCAAACGAAATTCGCGAAAAAATTGACTCCCTTCAAGATTCATTAAAGACGATAGAAAAATTAAATGCGGAAGTATTACAGATGGAAACTGTGGATTGGGCGAAATGTGCGGACATTATTGTTTTGCTGCAAGCCCAAAGTGGTTCGTATTGGATGATGAAACACTTCAATGACAATATGATTGAACATATTCGTAATCGCCTTGATAAAAAAAGTGGCGATTATATATTGGATACTTTTAAGCGGCTAAATGAAAGGGTAAAAGAGATAAAAGACTGCGGACTATCCCCCGAAAGCGAGCAAGGTCAAGCACTTGCAAAGGATTGGTGGGATATGGTTATGGATTTTACGGGTGGTGATATGAGTATGCTAACTGAACTCTCTAAACTTGCTTATACTCTGGAAGATAGTGATGAAAAAGATAAGTTTGAATTTGATTTTGATTTCATAGACAAAGCGGTAACAGCATATTATACAAATCTTGGGTATGACCCATTTAAGGAGGAAATACAAAAATGAAAAAAACAATCAACACAATCTTAAAAGTTATTCCACTTGCTATGGGTATAGCTGTCGTTGCTCTCTCTGTTCTGAATGAACTTGAAATGCACGACGCAATTATCATGCTTGGTATAGGCCTAGCTTGCGTGGGTCTTGGTTCGTTAAATTCGTCAAGTAATAGCGAAAAATAATCATTAGGAGGAAACTATGGACGAAATCAGGAAGTTATCCGGGCTTAACGAGAAACAGGTAGACAAAGCTGTGAGTATATGTATTGATGGTCTTTATAACCTTTTTTCGGCAGTTTCAAAAGACAAAGAAAAGCTGCATAGACTTCTAAAAAATTCTTTTGATTATGACATGACATACGCTTATTTGCAAGATGGTGAAGCGGTTGGATTTTTAGGCTTGGGGAATCATCTAAAACGCCCAATTAAACTGAGCAAGGAAATTTTCATGGATATAAAGGGCGGCTTTGCAGGCGAGGTGGCTTATAAAGCTATGAGCAAGGCAATGGAAAAACTAAATATCAATAGTCCGCATGAAGTTTTAATTGAATATATTGCGACAAACCCTGAACACAGATGCAAAGGCATCGGGTCAAAATTCATTGAATTTATCTGTCATGATTTAAGCTACAAAGCCATAGAACTTGAAGTATTTTCAAAGAATCCAAGAGCGATTAAGTTTTATGAAAGAAAGGGCTTCCAGATAGTTAGCAAAAAAGCAGACTTCATGATGATGATACAGGGTAATGGGCGGCGTATTCTTATGAGGCTGGAAACGGAGTAAGTAGGGGGCGAAAGACCGTTCTTATCTCGGAAGCATAACAACCATTCACACCGGATATGCAGCGCTTTGATTTTCGAGAGTATTTTTCCTGTAAATTCGATAAGATTCATGCTATAATCAAAGCCGCAGTCTTTATGTAGGTGGTGGCAGTTTTTTGAAAATCATAATTGAAAACCCTAAAGATGGGGAAGAGGAACAGATTATCGTTAAATGCCACACCATAAGCCCCGAGCTTTTGAAAGCGTTAAATGCGCTCAAAGCGCAGGACAATCTGTTGGTTGCAAAACTCGGCGAGGAAATCCACAGGGTAAGCCACTTAGATGTTTACTATATCGAGACGGTTGATAATAAGACTTTCCTCTACTGTGAAAACGATGTGTATGAATCAAAGCAAAGATTATACGAGTTTGAAGAATTGGCATTTGAGAATTTCTTGCGAATTTCAAGAACAGTAATTGTAAACCTGAGCAAAATCAAGTCGCTTTTCCCTGCACTTGGCGGCAGGTTTGAAGCTGTGTTCATAAATGGCGAAAGGGTAATTATTTCGAGGAAATATGTTAGTGAGCTAAAAAAGAGTTTAGGCATGTAGGAGGACGGTCATGGATGTTAAAGAGATTGTAAGGTATATGAGTTATTCTTTTTTCAGCATATTTACCGCCTGCGTGCTTGTTAGGTATGTGTATGCACTTGTCTCAGGAAGCGGCACCTTCGGCGTGCATGATATAACCGCTTTATTAGTTATGGCTGTTTTTGGCACCTTGTCATATTTCATATTTTATTCCAAAAAGGAATTAAGCAGAAAACAGATGTTAATGCGTAATGTTATCCACATGTCGGTAATTATTGGGGTTATGCTTTTGATAGCAAGTTATATGCAGTGGATTTTGTGGAACGAGCCTATTCGAATAATTGTGTTTGTGGGCGTAGTGGTATTAGTATATGTTATGATTGTGGTCGTAAATGTACTTCATGATAAAAAAACAGCAGACCAAATGACTCAAAATCTTAATGAACGCTTCAAATAATCACTGAGTACCTAAAAGCGCCGGACAACTTGCGGAGTAATTTCATAAATCAACCATAACAAGGGTAGTCGTTGCAACTCACCCTTGTTGTTTTACATTTTACCGCCCAAAAAATACACTTCGCCGTTATCCCTATTGCAATCAAGGTATAGTCTCAATATACTTGTCCCATCCACGGAAAATCCCTTGCTTATAAAATAGGCTCATGAACCACATTGAAAACGGAGGATTAAACAGTATGGGAAATGCAATATTAAATATCAAAAATTTAATCAAACGCTATGGCAGTTCAAAAGTCAATGCTGTAAATGATATTAGCTTCGATGTATATGCGGGTGAACTTTTCTGCTTGCTCGGCGTCAATGGCGCAGGGAAAAGCACGACGATCAACATCATTTGCACCCTGATTGAAAAAACGGCGGGCGAAATAACACTTAACGGCTTTTGCCTCGGAAAAAGCGACAACGACATTCGGCAAAGCATCGGCGTCGTATTTCAAGGCAATGTGCTTGACGGAGTGTTGACAGCCGGGGAAAATATCCTCTCTCGCGCGGCGTTTTACGGATTTGATAAGGCGCAGGCAAAAAAACGTTTGGATGAACTAACCGAAAGGCTATCCATGAAGAATTTTATCGGGCAAAGATATGACAAGCTCTCAGGCGGGCAACGCAGAAAATGTGATATTGCCCGAGCTTTGCTCGCCAAGCCCAAGATTTTGTTTTTAGACGAACCGACAACGGGGCTTGACCCGCAGAGCCGCATTGAACTTTGGGAAACCATTGAGGACATTCGCAATAATGATAAAATGACAGTATTTCTCACAACACATTATATGGAAGAAACAGAAAATGCAGACCGTGTGGCGATTATTGATGGTGGCAGAGTTCTGTGTATTGATTCGCCACAGCGGTTAAAGACCGAATACTCGACTGATATTTTGCGGCTTATTGTAAAAAAAGGATGCAATGCAGAGCTTGAACATCATCTGAAAAGCTTTGAGATTGTTGCTGACACTTACATTGTAAAGATGAAAAACGGGATTGACTCGATTGATTTTCTCCCGCAGGTCAAACCATACCTAGACAGCTTTGAAATGGAAAAGGGCAATATGGACAGCGTATTTCTTAATGTTGTTGGGAGGAAAGCACAATGATGCATATACATAGTTTAGTAAAGCGCGATATCAAAATATTTTATCGCACTAAGGGCAATCTTTTCTTCGCGTCACTTTCCGTGCTTATTTTAGTGGTGCTGCATTTTGTGGTATTTCGCAATATGAATACGGATAATTGGGTGCAAATAGTATCGCAGTTTCCGGCTCTTTCTGTAGAGCGGGATATGCTTGCATGGATTGTTGATAGCTTGATGTTCGCCGCAATAATTCCTATCGGCGCAATAACCATTTCGCTGACGGCACTCGGGCTAATGGTCGAGGACAAAGAAAAGAATGTGCTTTCTGATTTTCTGGTGTCCCCCATTAAAAGAAGCAGTCTGCTCGCTTCGTATCTTATCAGTTCTTTTATTGTAGGTTTTGTTATTCTGCTCGGATATATCGTGTTTTTTCAAATATATTTCATACTTATGTATAGTGTAAGTTTTTCGCTTACACAGCTTGGGTTGATGTTGCTGGCGATGGTTGGTTCACTCGTTTTCGCTAATATATTTATGCTGCTATTGATTTCTTTCCTCAAATCGCAACAGTCTCTCGGTGCAGTCGGTACAATTGTCGGAACGCTCATAGGTTTTTTGAGCGGCGCATATATTCCGGTCGGTATGTTTGGGGAAACGGTTGGAAATGTGTTTAGCGCACTGCCATTTTTGCAAATCACAGTTTTAACAAGACAAGCGTTTCTGTATGCGCTTGAAAGCGTTACGCCTTTTACGCACGAAATGATCTCAGGCAGAGTTGCCCACACGTTTGGAATTGAACATTGGCTTGGGGACACACTTTTTCCGGTATGGGGAACAGTACTGATGTCAGGCGGAATAACGTTGATATTGCTTGTTTTGTTGATGATACGGTTTGCTAAAATGAAAAAGGCTGATTAAGTTTTGTGTTTGCTTGCATAGTCGGGAAAAATAAAACAGCCCGGATATGCAGGCTGCACGGTTTTGACATTTCCTATATTCCTTGATATAATAGTTATCAAGGAATATAGGAAACTCGTTTTACGCAAATTATATAAGAAAGGCGGCGCAAATATGTATAGTGCAGAAAATTCTGTCATGGAGCGGAAAATAATAAGTGTAACAGGAAAGCGACAAGTTACAATCCCTTTGAAGTTTTATGAGCGACTTAGTTTTGGTAAAGAGGTGGAGTGCTTTCTAACCGAAGATTCCATCATTTTGCGCCCGCTATCACATTCTGATGATGGATTTACAATGGAAATCCTAAAAGATTTGGTTTCGCAGGGATTGAGCGGCGATGAGCTGATTACCCAGTTTGCCGTACAACGGAACAATATCAAAAAAGCGGTTGGTCTGCTGATTGAAGAGGCAGACGAAATAGCTGACGGTAAGCGTAAGGGTGCGGCTACAAAGGATATTTTCGGGGAGGAGTAGCGGATGTATGAAGTTAGTTATTCCGGTGCCGCCGAAAGATACTTGAAGAAAATAAAGGATAAGCAATTACTGGCGGCATTTAAAGCGGCTATAGACAAGCTGAAAATCGACCCCTATATCGACACTCAAAAAGTCGGAGATTTGCGGGGTATCTTTGGCTATGATGTAAAATATGGCGGTATCAATTACGAAATTGCCTACCGAATTTATAATGAAAACAATCAGCTTATCGTTGTCATTCTTGCCGGAACTCGGGAAAACTTTTATGACGAGCTAAAGCGGATGCTAAGTTGATGGTGCTATATACGTCGGGAAAACTGTAGAATCAAAGGGAAAACGGACACTTGAGAGGTGTCTGTTTCATTAAACAGTAGTGAACTATTGATTGCATTATGCTTACGCGCGGGATAAGAAAGGGAGTGTAATTTTGTCATCAGTAAAAATATTCTCTTTCCC
>Ga0209755_10007306_pt1 | contig 11985 bp, 7 predicted proteins | sample TergutCo191P1_FD_187301 | JGI IMG/M metagenome (GOLD analysis project Ga0209755, IMG submission 187301) | Cornitermes sp. P1 segment gut microbial communities from Petit-Saut dam, French Guiana - Co191P1 (SPAdes) (version 2) | ecosystem: Host-associated > Arthropoda: Insects > Digestive system >...
TATCTCATGAAAAACGGAATCGAGACTCATCTTATAAAAATTATCGATGAAACTTCCGCTGTTGTAAAAAAAGCGGAAATCGTCATGGTAGAAGTTATCGTAAGAAATGTAGCGGCAGGAAGTTTCTCCAAGAGATTCGGCGTTCCCGAAGGAACCGCGCTGAAAAACATCACAACGGAATTCAGTTTAAAGAGCGATGAACTCGGAGACCCGATGATAAACGACAGCCAAATCACGGCGATCGGAGTCGCGACTCAAGATGAACTTTCGCACATGAGAGAGCAGGCGTTAAAAATTAACGAACTGTTATGTGCATTGTTTATAAAAATGGGAATCAAACTTGTCGATTTTAAACTTGAGTTTGGAAGGGTAAAAGGGAAAATTATTTTGTGCGATGAAATTTCTCCTGACTCATGCAGATTCTGGGACGCTGCGACAAACAAAAAACTTGATAAGGATGTTTTCCGCCGCGATTTAGGCGATGTGCTGGAAGGTTACAGAGAAGTTTTAAAGAGACTTCAAGGCGCCTAAAGACGAAATTTTTAGTGATATCTAAGGTTGGTAATCCGTGACAGATCGCTACGAAAATCCGTTATGCAAAAGATACGCGAGCGAAGAAATGCAGCGTATTTTCTCTGACGATTTTAAATTTTCAACTTGGCGCAAACTTTGGATCGCCCTTGCAGAAAGTCAAAAAGAATTGGGGCTCAGCATCACCAATGATCAAATCGAAGAGATGAAGGCGAATATCGATAATATCGATTACGCTGCCGCCGCGAAATACGAAAAAGAAATCAGGCATGATGTTATGGCGCACATTAAAGCGTTCGGCGATCAATGTCCTGCCGCGATGCCGATTATTCATCTTGGAGCGACATCCTGTTATGTCGGCGACAATACCGATATCATCGTGCAGCACACCGCGCTGTTGCGCGTTAAACGCCTTCTTTTAACGGCAATCGATAAACTTTACCGGTTTGCGGATGAACACAAATCCCTGCCGTGTTTGGCGTTTACGCATTTTCAGGCGGCGCAGCCGACAACTGTGGGTAAACGCGCAACGCTATGGATGCACGATCTTCTCCTCGATCTTGAGCAGCTTGAATTTGCACATAACAATTTAAAATTGCTTGGCTGTAAGGGGACAACGGGAACCTGCGCGAGTTTTTTTGAACTTTTTGACGGCGATCACGAGAAAGTAAAAAAACTGGAAAAAATGATCGCCTGCAAAATGGGATTTGAAAAAGTTTACTCTGTAAGCGGTCAAACCTATTCACGCAAGGTTGATTATTACACATTGTCGGTGTTATCAGGAATCGCGCAGAGCGCTTACAAATTTTCCAACGACATTCGCCTGATGTCTCACATGAAAGAAATTGACGAGCCTTTTGAATCGGGGCAGGTGGGATCAAGCGCGATGGCGTACAAACGCAACCCGATGAGGAGCGAGCGCATCGCTTCTCTCGCGCGTTACGTGACAACAGACGCGCTTAACCCCGCGCTGACGGCAAGCGCGCAGTGGCTGGAACGCACCCTCGACGACTCCGCGAATAAACGCATCGCGATACCGGAAGCGTTTCTCGCTGTAGACGCGATCCTCATGCTGATGATCAATATTGCGGGCGGCATGGCTGTTTATCCGAAAACGATCGAAAAACATTTAAACGAAGAACTTCCCTTTATGGCTACAGAAAATATTTTGATGTACTGCGTAAAGAAGGGAGGCGACAGGCAAGCGTTACACGAAAGAATCCGCGTGCATTCCGTGGAAGCGGGAAAGCAAATAAAACTGAACGGCGCGGAAAATGATTTGCTGGAGCGCATTGCGAATGACGCTTCATTCGGCGTAACGCGCGGCGAACTCAACAGTTTGCTGGACGCAAAAAAGTTTACAGGTAGAGCGGAACAGCAGACCGAAGAGTTTTTGCGTGAGGTGAAAATTATTCTTGACGCGAATAAAGATTTTTTGGGCGCGGAAGCGAAAATATCGGTATAATTAATAATCTTTCTTTTTATTTTTCTGGAAAAATCCGAACTTATATCCTACAGCAATTTGAATCATAGAGCGGCGGTATTCAAGCTGTGAATCTAAATGCGAACTGAATATATCCATTGAAAATCTTGGATCGATGGTAATAAATCCCGGACCTGCCAACATTCCGAATTCCAATCCAACAAACCATGAATAACCCGACGGCTTTGTCACATCCATCAATGAAAAGTTATAAGAAATTCCCGCGTAAGGTTCCAGCAGATAAGAATTACCGGGTTTTATAATAAATTTTAATGTTAATGGAATTTCCAGTATTACATCAATATTATCAGTTTTTTCTTCTGAGGATATTACAATCCAGTCCTGTGAAAATTGTAAACCGAAATTTAAAGCCATAAAATTAACAAAATGCACTTCTGCTTCAATACCAAGTCCGAAATTTACCAAATACACCGATTCGTGATCATTGTTTATACCATTGTAAATTCGCGGAGCCCACATTCCGTAAATGCCGGCAAAGAGCCATTTTCTGCGGGCATCATCTACTGTCAATATATCGGGAATACCGGAGATTAAGTTATAAACAAGAGTGGAAATCATGTCCATTAACTTGGGTTCATAATCCGAGTAAACAATATATTGCTCGCCGATAACCTCGCTTGTAGAAGTTTTTTGCAATTCCAGATGAAAAACTCTTTCCGGGCTAATAATATCTTTATGTTGATGACCTGAATTAGCGGGACAGATTGTAGAAGGATCATGATAGCATGTAAGCGGCTTTATAATACCGATAAGCGAATAATCGCTGCCTGATTTTAATCTTATAAGCGTATGCGATTGCGCAATGACTTCGTTCGTGAGCTGTCTGTAAAAATAAGCGGTTTCTTCCGTAGAGCCTATTCCGGTAACAGGCGGAACAAAAATTTTCGCCTCACGGACATTTTGTGCGTATAAATTAAATGAAATAATTAGAAAGAAAAATAATGCCGGAAGACGCTTCACTTAATCAATCCAGCCACTTTATTCCGGCAAATTCACTGCCTTCGCCCGGATCTGAAAAATTGCCCTGTACTTCGATTGAATATTCATCCGTCTTATCAAGGTATGTTCCTATTACCTTATACCTTCCAGGTATTGCAAAATAAAATAATGAATCTACTTCTTCATTTATTTCAGCGCCGACAAATCCGACAGTGGAGATTATCTCAATTTTTAAATCTGCGTCAAGAGGATCGATTTTTTGAAGAGGTCCGTTATTCGCAAAATATACCGCAAAATCAGTACTGCGGTTAAATGTATTTTCAAATATGGAGTTCAATGAATATAGTTGGCGGTTTGGTTTTAACAGGATGAAGTCATTTGCGCCGCCGCTGCCGTTTCCGTTGCCAAACCCGCCGACAGGCTGTTGGCAGCCAGCACAAACAAACATCGCGAGAAAGATAAAAATAATGTGTTTAAACAGTTTGTTCATACTGACCATGTCAAGCCTGTTTGACGTACACTAACGTTAACGTATTTTTATTGCTAATTCGTCACCAGGTGTCGGAATAGTACCCGCTGAAATAAACATATAAGAACCCGGGCTGTTAGGATTGGAATTTGTTCCGCCGGATGAAGTATCAATATTCATTACATCAATACCAGGTCTTAAAAGCCATCTTCTGGGAGGAACAACAGGGCTTCCTACGCCGTCATCTTCATTGAGCGCGTTAACAGGAACGGCAAAAGAGAATGAATTAACGCCTGTTGCGCCTGACGGTACTACTATTTGGATCGGGATACCTGCCGCAGGAATAGCATTACTAAATGTAATCAAAGGAGAAGCACCTGTTCTAATGCTGCCGTTGACAAGAGATGTAAAATGTGTGTCTTCGAAACCATAAGTTTGATTTCCCGGTAAAAGAATCGTTGGTTCTTTTAACATAAAACCTTCTGTCATGGACGGTGTGAAATTTACAGCAATACATGCGCCGAGCATGGCAGCTATGGAGAAGCTAGTTGAAGATGAAGTATAAGCGTATGTAGCGTTTATTGTAGTGTCATCAGCAAGAGAAAAACGAGTAATCTGAGGTGTAGTTGCAGGACCTCCTGTAAGAGTTAACAAAGATGGCGTAATTCCGGTACCTGTTAAACTCGGCATTGCACTTAAAGTAGTGCTTTGTAATGCAGCAAGACCGAAGGTGACCGATTTTGTATTTTGTGTAATAGTGGTGCTTGAATCATCTCCGTCAACAGAAACAATTTTACCTATTGCCATAAGAATATACCCTTCTACTGTGTCTCTGCCGACAAATAATACGGCAGCACCGTTTCCGGCTGTTAGACCGGCTGCACTGGTTGACGCATAATTAATACCGATAGTACCGCGAGGTACGCCTGTAATACTCATGGCTTTTCCTCTTTCCCAATATGCTCTAGCGGTAGATGTATCGTCGGCAAAAACAACTTCCAAAAAGTTATAAGTTTCTTGTGTTAGAGGTCTTGAAAGCGCGCGGCTGCTCTCAGCATCTCCGTAACCGTCAAGGTTAATCGTAACCCTGGTTCCATCAGCTGAATATTGAACGAATGGGACTGTGTTTTCATTTGTTCCATTAGGCGCATCGATACAGGTAATCAATGCCAGCGCAAACAGCACTGTAATTCCAACGAGAATGATCTTTTTCATGTTTTTTCTCCGTTATTTTGTGTAGATTTGAAGGGCGTCCATACCCCCTGTCCATCTGCACAAGCAGTAAGACAAGCAGTTAGTAGATATGCTCTAGGCTCCCCTTTGCCTACAAGTTGGCTAAAAACCGTTCTTTAATTAATACTTATAGAAATTTAGTTTACAAAATTTGATATGTCAAGAAATTATTTTATTAATAATTATTTTAAAACAAAAGATTATACAAATCGTGCGTAAACGCACGGTTTTTAGGGTGACTGTCACCTTCTTTCTCACTCTTGACTAAATTTCATATATAAAATATAAAAATTAGGGGATATTATGTTAACAGCGATAGTCGGAATTAACTGGGGTGACGAGGGCAAGGGACGTATGGTCGATTTGCTGTCGGAAGGCTACGACATTATTTGCCGTTATCAGGGCGGTAATAATGCGGGGCATACAGTTGTAAACGAAAAAGGAAAATTTATTTTGAACCTCCTGCCATCCGGCATTCTTCGTGACGGCGTAACAAACGTTATGGGCAACGGTATGGTTATCGATCTTGAGCACCTCTGCGGCGAGATGCATAAGCTGAACGAAAAGGGCATCTCTGTTACTCCGAAAAATTTAAAGATAAGCGACAAGGCGTTTATATGTTTGCCGTATCACAAGCAGCAGGATGTACTTGAGGAAGAACGGTTAGGCGATAAAAAATACGGTTCGACAAAACGCGGCATTGCTCCTGTTTACGGCGATAAATATATGAAAAAGGGTTTGCGCATGATCGATCTGCTGTCACCTGATACGATTCAGCAAAAACTCGCCTTTATTCTTGACTGGAAAAATCTTGCGTTAAAAAGTTACAACGCAAAGGAAGCTGACAGCGCCGATATTTCAAATTATCTTCGTGAATACGGGGAGAAGCTGATGCCGTATATTACGGATATATCGGAATATTTAAACAAATCGATAGGCGCAGGAAAAAAAGTTTTATTTGAAGCGCAGCTCGGCGCGTTACGCGACATTGATTACGGTATTTATCCGTACACGACATCTTCGCAGACGCTTGCGGCTTATGCGCCTATCGGAGCGGGTATCCCCGGGAAAAAACTTAACAATGTAATCGGAGTCATGAAAGCGTATTCAAGCTGCGTCGGCGAAGGTCCGTTCGCTGTTGAGATGTTCGGTGACGAAGGAAACGCTCTCCGCGAAGCGGGAGCCGAATACGGCGCCGCGACCGGCAGACCGCGCAGAGTCGGCGGTTTTGACATTCCCGCAAGCAGATACGGCGTAATGACTCAAGGCGCGAATGAGATCGCGCTTACTAAACTCGATGTGCTTTCATACATGGATCAAGTTCCTGTCTGCACAGCGTATGAAATTGACGGGAAACGGTGCGAGCAATTTCCGTTAGGTGATAAACTTGCAAGAGCGAAACCTGTATTTGAATACCTTGAAGGTTTTAAAACCGATATTTCCAAATGCCGCAAACCGAAAGATCTTCCAAAAGCGGCGTTAAAATATATTCGTTATATCGAAAAAGCTATCGGCTGTCCCATTCGTTATGTATCAGTCGGAGCGGGAAGAAACGAGTATCTGAAATTATAGATTGTTTTTAAAACAAAAAATGTATACTTGACAAAAATATCGATTTTTTGTATAAATATACTCGGCGGATAAGCCGTGAACAATGGCGTTCATCAGATAGTAAAGAAATAATTGCCTGCTGACAGGCTCTTCTTGCTATGTGGTGAACGCCTTTTTTTGAGGGAAAAAATGAAAAGAGTGTATGTTAACGAAAAGTGGTGTTTGGGGTGTCACCTGTGCGAGTATTACTGCGCGTTTGCAGGTACTAACGAAAAGGACATGGCTCGCGCTTTAAAAGATATCAAAATACGTCCGAAGATAAAAATCGAGGAAAAAGACGGGGTTAGTTTTGCGGTTTCGTGCCGTCATTGCCATGAGCCGTTATGTGTAAAGGGCTGCATAACGGGCGCGCTTACAATCGCGAACGGCGTTATTACAATTAATCAAACCAGATGCGTTAGCTGTTACACCTGCATTTTGAGCTGTCCTTTCGGGGCTGTTTCTCCTTCGCCTGACGGCGCTGTTGAAAAGTGCGAATTGTGCGTTAAAACTAATACCGGTTCCGCAGGTACCGGTATTCCTGCCTGCGTAAAAGGCTGTCCGAACAACGCGATAGTTTTTGAGGAGAGGTAATGAAACTTCGTTTCATTTTCGATATAACACGCGGCTATTCAGCCGCTTTAAACTGAGGTTAGAATGAAAAACGTTATAATCGGTAATTCGGCGGCAGGCATCGGCGCGGTTGAAGGTATTCGCGCGGCTGAAGCAGCGGGCAAGATCGATAAACAAAGCGAAATTACAGTTATCACTGACGAAGCGCATCATACATATTCGCGTCCGCTCATCTCGTATCTTCTGCTCGGAAAAGTTACGGAAGAAACAATGAAATACCGCGGCGATAAATTTTACGCTGATAACAATGTTACTCTTTTAGCGGGCGTTACAGTGACAAAAATTGACGCGGATAAAAAACAAGCCGCGCTCTCAAAAGGCGGCAGCATTTCTTACGATAAACTGTTAGTCGCGACAGGCTCTTCTCCTTTTGTGCCGCCTTTCGCGGGGCTTGATACAGTGAAAGACAAGACAACATTTATGAGTCTTAATGACGCTAATTTGTTAGACGAAATGCTGTCAAAGAAAAAAGACGCAAAAGTGCTGATAATCGGCGCGGGGTTAATCGGATTAAAGTGCGCGGAAGGTATCGCAAAGAGAGTTTCTAAAATTACGGTTGTCGATCTTGCGCCGAGAATTCTTTCGAGTATTCTTGACGAAGAAGGCGCGAAAATAGTGCAGAATCATCTTGAAAAGCAGGGCATCGAATTTAAACTTGCAAGCAGTATAAAAAGTTTTAATGTTGATAAAGCTGAATTTGAAAACGGAGAAACAATCAATTTTGACGCGCTTGTTCTCGCGGTCGGAGTGCGTCCGAATACATCGCTTTTAAAAGATATCGCGGACATCGACCGCGGCATAATCATAAATGAAAAGTCGGAAACTTCCGCAAAAGATATTTACGCTGCCGGTGACTGTACTCAATCGAAGGATGTTTCAAGCGGGCAGAATAAAATCATGGCGCTGCTCCCTAACGCGTACATGCAGGGCGAATGCGCCGGAATCAACATGGCGAGTAACAACGGAAACGGAAAAGTTTTTAACAAAGCAATTCCCATGAACGCGATTGGTTTTTTCGGTCTGCATATGATTACCGCAGGAAATTATACCGGCGATTTTTACGAAGAACAAAAAATAGAGAAAGGGAGTTATAAAAAATTATTTTACGATGTTAATAAATTAAACGGATATATTTTAATCGGCAACGTTGAGAAAGCCGGGATTTATACAAGTTTGATTCGCGAGTGTACTCCCCTCGATTCAATTGATTTTAAACTGATTCGCGAAAAACCCGGGCTTATGGCATTCACTAAAGAAGCAAGAATGGAAAAATTGAGCGGAGTGAAATAGCCTAGACAAAACACATCAATTTCTACATAATGTACAAAGTTATGCTTTTTTGAGCTGTATATTTGCGAGGGATTGATTTGCTGCATTTAGGTATAGACGTTGGTTCTACCACCGTCAAAGCGGTGTTGATTCGGCCGGAAACGAATGAGGTTCTCTTTTCAGGGTATGAGCGTCATCATGCTTGTCAGAGCGAAAAAGTATATTCGATTTTAAAAGAAATATTTTATAAATATCCCAATGAAAATATAAAACTTGTTTTTTGCGGATCGGGCGGCAGAATTATTGCCGAGACGATCAACGCGCCGTATATACAGGAAGTTGTCGCGAATTCTATCGCGGTTAGAACATTTTATCCTCAGACAAGAGTCGCGGTTGAATTGGGCGGGCAGGACGCGAAGATCATTTTCTTCTATCATGATGAAACTTTGGGTAAACTCTTAGCCGGCGATATGCGGATGAACGGAAGCTGCGCAGGCGGAACAGGAGCGTTCATCGATGAAATCGCGGCGCTGCTTCGTATTCCCGTTGAAAAATTTGACGAATATGCTTCGAGAGGTACGCAGGTTTATGATATTTCAGGCAGATGCGGCGTTTTCGCGAAAACCGATATTCAGCCGCTTTTAAATCAGGGCGGTATACCTGAGGATATCGCGCTTTCGACTTTTCACGCGATAGCGAAACAAACTATCGGCGGTCTTGCCCAGGGTTTGGAAATTAAATCGCCTGTGATTTTTGAAGGCGGTCCTTTAACTTTTAATCCGACATTGATTAGAGTTTTTGCCGAAAGACTCGGTCTCGACAAATCCGGAATTATAATTCCGCCGAGCAGCGAAACTTTTGTCGCGTACGGGGCGGCTCTTTCTGTAAATGAATTCTTTAAAGATCACGATAAACATTTCAGTCCGGAAGCCGCGCTGACATCTCTTTCCATGTACAGAGAAATCGTTATGCGAAACGCCGATAAATTTAACGCAGGTTTTTTTACAAACGAAAAAGAGCGGCTGGAATTTATTGAACGCCATAAAACGCATCATATTGAGCTCGATTATGAAATGTTAAAGCGCAAAGGCGAACCTGTCCGCGTATATCTCGGCATTGACGCGGGATCAACTACAACTAAATTTGTTTTGATTGACGAAGAAGAAAATGTTTTCGACAGTTTTTACAGCCCCAATAAAGGAGAACCGTTAAAAGTTGTTAAGCAGGCGTTACTCGACATTTATAAAAAATACAAAGACGCCGGTATCAATCTGGAAATTATCGCTCTTGGAACTACAGGCTACGGAGAGCTTCTTTTTGATAAAGCGCTCGGCGCGGATTTTCACACAGTTGAAACTGTCGCGCACGCGGCGGCGGCGCAAAAATACGTTCCGGGCGTAACTTTCATTCTTGACATCGGCGGTCAGGATATGAAGGCGATCGATATTTCGAATAACATCATCACAAATATTACGGTGAATGAAGCCTGTTCTTCCGGCTGCGGTTCGTTTCTGGAAACTTTCGCCGAAACATTGCATATTCCCGTTGAAAAAATCGCGGAGAAAGCTTTCGGCGCGAAAAATCCCGCGAGGCTTGGAAGCCGCTGCACTGTTTTTATGAACAGCACGATAATTACCGAACAAAAAAACGGCAAGCAGGCTGACGATATTATGGCGGGGCTTTGCTCTTCGATTATCGAAAATGTTTTTACCAAAGTTGTCCGTATTTCCAATCCCGCTCTGCTTGGAGATAAAGTCGTTGTTCAAGGCGGCACTTTTAAGAATGACGCGGTTTTACGCGCGCTTGAACAGTATCTCGGAAGAAATGTGGTTCGCGCTCCTTATCCCGGCGAGATGGGCGCAATCGGCGTCGCTCTGCTGACAAAAAGACAAATCGCCGAGCATGGTTATACTTCACCTCACGGAACGAAATTCAATTCGCGCTTTATCGGATTTGAAGCTCTAAAAGATTTTACCTATGTTCAGGAAGCTAATTTGATTTGTAAGTTCTGCACAAATAACTGCAACCGCACTTTGGTTCGTTTTCCCAATCATCCGTCCGCGGATGCGCATCAGCCTGCCGCAAACGGACTGACGTGGATCACCGGTAACCGCTGCGAGCGCGGAGAAATTGTCGGCGATCCTTCCAATCCTGACGTTAAGGCGGAAGCGGCAAAGATCACCGCGGTTATGGATTCTGTTCCTGACATGATCAAGATTCGCGAGCAGCTTCTTTTTAAAGATTATTCTTTCACGCGGCTGCTGCCGGAAAAAGATATCACAATCGGTATTCCGAGGATTCTGGATTTCTGGCGCGATCTTCCTTTCTGGAAATCTTTCTGGGGCGCTCTCGGTTTTAAAGTAAAGGTATCAAAAAAAAGCTCGAAGAAATTATATGAGCAAGGACTTCAATTTGTCGCATCTGATACAGTCTGCTTTCCCGCGAAACTTATTCACGGACATATACAGGATCTTTGTAAAAGCAAAGTAGATCGAATTTTCTTTCCGCAGTTGAATCGTATTCCGACCGATAATCTTGAAAAATTCAGCACGCATACTTGTCCTGTTTTAAAAGCGTATCCTTTATCAATTCAATATTCCGATGATCCTCTGGGCAAACACGGCATCGCTTTTGACACGCCGTTATTTCACTGGTTTACGGATAAAGACCGCGATTATCAGCTTTGTAAATTTATTCAGGAAACATTTAACATACCGAAAAATATGTGCCGCGCTGCAATTAAACAGGGAATGGCGTCTCTGAAAGAATTTAATAAAGCGCTTGTCGATCACGGCAAAAAAATAATTGATGCAACCGAAAAGAGCGGCGGTTTCGCCGTTGTTATTTCCGGGCGGCATTATCAATACGACGATCTTGTGAATCATAATTTATCAAAATATTTTACGAGCGTCGGAGTGCCTGTTCTTACTGTTGATTCTCTTCCCGATATAGGAAAGATTCCTCTTACGCAATCGCGGCTTGAAATTACAAATAATAATCACGCGCGTCTTTTAACCGGCGCGATTTTTACCGCTGAACATCCCGCGCTTGAATATGTTGATATTTTCAGTTTCGGCTGCGGACACGACGCCGTTTATACCGATGAAATATGCCGCATAATGAACGATATCTCCGGTAAATCTCCGCTTATTTTAAAAATGGATGAAAGCGAAATCGCAGGTCCCTTGCGGATTCGAGTGCGATCGTTTATCGAAACAATTAATATTAGGCGGAAGATATCGGCGTTTAACGCAAAACAGCTCGGCGATCCGTTTCCGGTAAAATATTACAAAGAAGATAAACAGCTCAAAACAATACTTGTGCCGAATGTAAGCAGAGCTTTCAGTTTGATAATCAGCGCCTGCCTCAATAACAGAAGAGTCAGAGCGGAGCCTCTTCCGATGGGAAGTTTGGACGCGATCGCCATGGGAAAAAAATATGTGCACAACGATATTTGTTTTCCCGCGCAAATTGTTATCGGCGAAGCAATCGCTGCTCTAAAAAGCGGAAAATACGATCCCGACAATACGGTTGTCGGCACCGGAAAATTAATTTGCGACTGCCGTCTTGCGAATTACATGACGCTTGCGAGAAGAGCGCTTGATGAAGCCGGTTTCCCGCAAGTGCCGATTATCGCTTCGGATCTTTATGATTCTAAAAACGCGCATCCCGGATATAAATTCGATCCGTTGGATTACGCGAGAATGTTATTTGGTCTTATTGAAACTGACGCTCTTGAATTACTGCGGCGTAAAATCCGTCCTTATGAAACTGTAAAGGGCGAGACAGATCGAATTGTTGAAAACGCTTTTCTGGA
>Ga0209755_10007308_pt1 | contig 11985 bp, 7 predicted proteins | sample TergutCo191P1_FD_187301 | JGI IMG/M metagenome (GOLD analysis project Ga0209755, IMG submission 187301) | Cornitermes sp. P1 segment gut microbial communities from Petit-Saut dam, French Guiana - Co191P1 (SPAdes) (version 2) | ecosystem: Host-associated > Arthropoda: Insects > Digestive system >...
TTACCCACCGAATAGGAGGCTGGGTGGGCCCAGTGCAGGTCTGGAACAAATTATTTTGTGTCAGTACATATGTGACTTCAAAATTACTAATGTAGTTAGTCAAGTCACATATTAAACCTCTGGCAGTCATGAGGTATGAGTTGCATATGACAGTGATTTGGGGTGGGGGAAGGGTGTGCTTTAACCCTTAAATTTTTACCATTCTGTCCGATTGTTATATATGTTTTTATGTGAGTGCTGTGAGATTATGCAGTAATGGGTAGATGAATAAGTTTTATATTAATTGAACATAATGACCAAAACAATAGTGAATCTCACAAACACAGCTGGCTTGTAGGGAAGCAAATTCTGACCTCATAACAGATCACATCCATACTATTATAAGTCCGCCACATTGTCAAGTAAGGGATATACTACCAAAAAGTTAAAAAATGGACTGCTTCTGAATGATATATAATGATGCATAGCATGTGTGGTTCCAGACTTCCAAGTGTCTTTTCACTTTTAATATAAGCTTCATGTTCAATAAGCATAGCACTATTAATCATATTCCGATCATAAATAACATCTTTCACTTTAGTTTTAATATTTACTTTTAATTAATTATGTCACTGTGATGGCAAAACAGAATATTTAGGACTGTTTTCCTTTCCTTTGACAGAGAAATTGATCTTTTTTGCCTATCAGTAGATTTTGCTTTACAGGTGCATTTATGACAAATGCATAATAAAAATTAATTTCAGTAACAATCTATCCCTGCATACAGGCTAATTTTATGTTATTTATGGAAGTTTCTGCATGAATTCTTTTTGATTCTTGTACTGCAGTCCACGGTAATTCATAAAAAAAAAAAATAAACCAACACAATAACATCAAAAGATGTTAGGTATTAAATTTGGAACTGTCGCAAGTATACATCAGGAGGCCAGTATGAATGTACCAAAGGATTCATTGTATATGCTTATAAGATTAAACAGCACTTATGGTAGATGAATGCAAAATGAGAAAGCAGCACTGGTGGAAAATACTGACAAAGAATAACTGAAGTAGTCACAATAAAACCTATCCCAGTGGTATTTTGTCCACCATAACACCCACATCGATGGCCTGGGGTCGAAACTGGGCCTTGGCAGTGACAGGCTGGTCACTGTCTACGATATGACACAACCGTATGATGAATAATTAACACATATAATTTCTGTATTAAATCTGTTACAAATCAAATTGTATTATTAAATAAAAAAAGACCCAGAAATTACTCCAACATTTTAAATCTTTCAGAAGGGAAAATAAGCAAATCTGCAGGCAGTTCAAACTGTATGGGCCTACAATGAAAACAACAATACAAGTTCAGAAGTGAACAGACAAATACAAAGTACTGTAGGGCATTCATTCAATGAAATTGAAAGAAAAGAGTTGGTCAGCTCCAATAATACAAATTAAACAACGTTGGTTAGCAGGTCTGTCCACCTGAAATTAAATTCTAGATATGTTGTTGGCTACCAATGGGGGGCCAATACCAGTGGAAATGAGTTGTGCGATCTGCTGATTTATATCAAAGAGACTAGCTTTTCATGATCACAGACAAAATGACTTCTGCACATACTCATACACAAAACATCAAAAGGCAAAATCCTGAATCTTTTCCATTCCTGATAACCAAATTGGAAGTTACTAGTATATTTATGTTATCAGCCAAAGTCCCAAGACTCAAAATTCAAAACAAATTTCAAACAAGGAGATGCATCTGTAGCACTAAATAAAAGTACAATTTCACTTTGATATATTTCCAAGTGAACAGTCATTGATGCTCAGATGGTAGGAGGTTGGGTGGAAACTGGCTTTTATCTTATATCACATGCAATTTCACTAGAAACTAATTTTCTCTGTCCCTGAAAGACAGTAAAAATTTTATGAACACAATTAGTTGCATGAAAGAATAAAAAACAAAAAACTGTCATGTTTGCTTGGCAGTTCACACTTTCCATGTTTGTGGAACAAAGGTATTCTCTGAACAGACTCACAAAAGCCAAACTTCAGTCTATAAAGTGGGTTGGTATAAAAATACTGAAGGACAGGATAAATTGCACACAATGCTGTAATGCATGCACACATTGATAATGAAGTGCAAATATGTACTAGGACTGGCATACCATCTTCATGAAACCTAGGGGTTTACAAGTGAAACAAAGATTTCTGGAGACATGACTGCGGTCTTGAAACATACTGTAACTAACGTCCCTTTAAATGGTAGACCTCACCTTGTGAACATTACCTATAACACCTTTGCTGAAAAGCACACAGTTCCCCTTGTCCAAATGTCATCCACAGTCCAGTTGAATGTTTTCTTCACTATCACCAAGTTGGGGGGGTTTGCGCATGAGAATTCCAATCAATGGGTGTGAGCACATGAATATTACACCTGGGAACTAATGACAGAGGTTAAGATACTGAACGCAGAATAGTACCAGAATAAACCACACACACCGGTGTATTGTGACTCCCAGTTTACTCACTCCTGGCTTGTACGTTGCAGCTTCCATACCACAAAGAATGATTAATATGGAACAGGATATATACAATATTTTGGAGAAATGTGATGCATTTGCAAGCTAAACTTCGATAGGTCCATACAACATACAGCATCTAAACATAAAGACATGTGATATCAATAGCTTAGTAACAATAAAACAAGAGTAGCACTATACACAATCATACAGTTTATATGATGTCTTCCATCAGTGACTTTCACTGATCATCTGTTTGCCAGAGGCCACTGGTCTTATTCTCGAAATTCAAGTTGTTCTAAGAAACATACCGTTACTTTCCATTGTCAATGACATACCCCATTCCCATAAGCATGTCTGTATTAAACTTCTGACATTCGATAGGCTGTACGACCAGAAAGGTATTACCATATTCATTTGCCTATTTGTGATATGAGAAAATATCAAATTCCCTTATACGAATACAGGAAGTGCCTTGGATAAGAAAATCAGACTGTCTTGTGCCATCGGCAGCTAACCCATTAACACATTCACTCACAATGACAAATGGTAAACAAATTTATTTGTCCAAGCTTGAACATTCGTATGTCACTGAAAACTAAAATTAGGCTCCAAAATTAAGATCCTATTAAAGTGCTTATAACAAATGTGTACAGCACATTACCAACAACACTCTTCCTCACCTGGCAGTGTTCTGTTAGTTCCCTTGATCTGATCACCATTAATTCACATACTGGTGATATGTTAAAAAAAATGGGGAAGGGATCCATATGAACAATGAATGAGGTTAATTGTGAATCAATATTCAGAAGTTTTGATTTCATTACATTTATTGTAACAATTTCACAACAAAAACACAACAGAAAATAACTTATACTACTACAGACATCCTCTTATCATAACTATGTGATAATGACAATAACTGTCCTTAAATTTGTGACCGACTGTACTGCAGAACTTGTGTGTCATAATTTGCTGATCATACTACAAGATTTTCTAACTGCACAACAGCAGACATGACAGGTACATTCCTGAAGACCTTAGCTAGGACAAATATCAAAAATAAAAACAATACAATATACAATTCATGTTTAATTTTTCAAGCCATTATGGCCTTTTATGAGAGAGAATGTACAGCTGGGGCTTTTGTTCACCCTATACCAAAGAAATTAATTTTCCACAGAAATTCACCACTCCTACAAAATTACAGGAAACTTTGAAATTAAGTCAAAGTAATTCATGAAGATACTTGCAAAGCAGCAATAAAAGTTACATAAACTCAAATACTGACAGAGTTAAATACAGACAGGTGGAATGCACTGGTATACTGAGCCCAAAAGGCAGATTGTGAATATGAGTGAGAGAACACTTTCAGACAGAAGGGAAGGTACAGGAAATACCATCCATCTTCTTGGTTGAGTCCAGAACACAACTGCAATTGCATATCCAGATGTAGGCACCAAGACTTAAACATGACAATGAGATATGGTAACAAAAACAACAAACGCACATAAACGTACAAAAGTATCTCATACGATAAACATAGCATACCACCTACATGTTTCGACCACTGTTGTGACCATCCTCAGGGAGGTGCATTACAGAGGATATACAAAAGTTTATGAACCATTGCACAGATGTAAGATATGAAGTTCTAACAATATATGGTTTAAAATACATAAAAAACATAAAATACATATATACCATCTGAAATTAAAGAAATATGTGTGTGGGAGGTTATTAATAACACAACATGGAGATGAAATGGCTGTCACAGTAATACAGATGGTATGCACAAGTAGGGAGCAATACTATGCCTATAAGATACTTTTATACATTTATGTGCATTTGTAGGTTCCATTACTGCATCTAATTAGCTGAATATAAGGTCACAGATTATTTTAAAAAATTCTTTCACTTTTCTGTACCAAATACTTACCAAATTATGACTATTTATAACATCCAAACAAGATTGCACTTTTTAAAATTGTAGTGGCCCTAGGTGAAGTAAAATTATAGCAGAAACATATGTGTTATGGCATCACTCAAAAATAGTGGGAAGGCAGTTAGTTTTTACTTGAGGCCAGATTGATCTGAAATTCACAGGCTGGACAAGTTTCTGCAAACTGTTTCTTGCCTCAGGACTACAGTATGCTTATTCCTGAGCTAGAGTTTTGATCAACAGTATATGACAACAACCCTGTGAGGAATACTTTTATATTGAACATTAATTTTCTGATTAGAAAAGACAAACTGGCAGAAAAACAATTTTATTTGTTGAGTTTCTTTCCTAGACAAAACCTCAGTTGCATCATACACAAGTGCAAGGGGACCATATTCTGGCAATGATTTCATCCAATCAAACTGTAATCATATTATTGGATCTGAACTACATAAATGCAACTGAAGGACCCAAATAAACAGACCACAGTCCAATATTAAAACGATGATACATGTGGTGGTCCTGAAACATGAAGCACAGTGCTTCCCATGGGGGACTGAAGATGCTGAGAGTCAACCATTTTCTCCAAGCATGTCATAACATGTCCAACTCTTTGCTCTGGACATGTCACATGCAAACAGTTTGCTCCAGCCATATGTTACACTTAACATGTGGCACTTCTTCCATGATGAAAACTTCATGCACTGAACTGCAACCAGTAATTGGAAAGCTACACACCTACTGCAGTTGCTGCAGTGGCTTACATATACAGCTTTCCTACTGACTTGCTGAGGAGACTATTTCTCTTTGAAGAAACACACTGTACGAATGACGTGAAGGGCTAAGCAGAGAAGCAAAACAGATTTTAATTAGTGATTTATCTGATTTCCTTTATAAGGTAAAGAAGGGAGAGGTACCCTGTGTGTTTACAGTCAGGGGACCATGCCTCTGGAATATCTTTCTGCCTACCACAGTTTCACAAATTGTTGCAACTTACACACACTACTGTTTACTTCATGATAAAACAGAAATATGTAATTGATGGTCTGATCAATGTGACTGAAAAACAGGCATGTGATCTGAATGTAACATGCTCTCATCTAAGTGAAAAGAGTGCCCACTAGTACCATACCATGACCCCCACATGATAGCATCTTCAGACTCTCAGGGGACACACCCGGTTGGACAATAAATTGAACTAAACTGACAAGTATGTGAATGATAAAACAGTTTTCTGATGTAGAGATTACATTAGCCAGCTGGGATTAGAAGCTCAATGAGACCACAGCACTTTGAGATGAGTAGCACTGCTGCAGAATCTACTGCAACTATCAAACTACATAGGAAACAAACTCATAAGAACATAATGCCAGCATCACAATGTGACCTGTCATTAACCAATGCACCAAGATTATTCTGAACAGTGACAAGAACTTACAATAAAGCCCCTGCTGAGTGTAAACATGTCCCAGGTCCTTTGTGAAGCAACTGTACAATATTACAAACCAAATAAATAGAATGATTTATAGGTTTCATTTCAGTGCACTGAACAGCAGCAAGCATATTACTGTGCTCTATGAAGGAATGATGATTGAAAATCACTTTCAGTGCAATCATGTGACTCCACCCCAAGTATCCTAGTTCATAACTTTCATCATGTCAGTATTTTTATGTCATAACAGGGACAAGCAGTTATGGCTTGCAAAAATGAATGCCAACATGTAACATAATGCATAGTCTCTTAAAAGTATACCAAAGTAATAGTAAGCACCTAAAGGCAGTAACATATTGTGCATGAAATGTCTAGAAATTTGGTGACAGCAGCAAAATTTTCTGTTTCAGACTCTGGCTATCTTACTGGCAATTTTGAAGAAAGATGCATAATAGATATAAGGAATGCCATTTGTTGAAAGGAACCTTTTAAAACATTACTATATAGTGATTCAAAGTTATATTCTCAATTTTGTATATGTATAAAGAACAAGTGGGCATAACACTTGTGTAATTATCTAGCTGTCATTTTTCTTTTGAATGCCATCACCAGAGTAACACCATTATACGGAGATTTCATGTTCATTTTCTTATAACAGTGTTCTTAATGCAAGACTAAGTGGTTTAAGCTGGTTACAATTACAGTGAGATATATTTTTATATGTAATTTTTGACTAAACTTCTTCAGAGGCATTGACTAATTATGCCAATCTTATCCTGACCCCCAATTTGGTTTTCATACCTGCAGACATGCATGCCTGTTTAACAATATGTTGGGACAGCATATAGCACAACTGAAGGTTTTATTACTTATGTGTTATTGATATTCAGCACTTTGCATGTAGACCTGTTTTTGTGTGGCACATTAAGCACTCTAATTGTCTTTTGTCACATCACCATGTCACTCCACCCCCATACACCACACAGACACATTGTGTGTGTGTGTGTGTGTGTGTGTGTGTGGGGCACATCTGCATTCACGCAGCTCACATCTTTGAACATAGACAGAACTAGAACATGCTTTAATTATATACACATTTCCACAATAATAATAATAATAATAATAATAATATGCATTATTGTTGCCAAACTATTTGCTGACCTTACAAACAAATTTGACATTAGAACTGAGTTATCTTTTATATAATGCAACATAATGTATGGCTGCCATCATTAAAAAATTCCTGTTACTTCCAAATACACCACAATACTCACAACAGAACTCATTTACTGTCCATTCTGGTATATGCCTATAGATGTAGTACATATAATCATACCTAACTTACACAACATTACATTATATTTCTATAACTGCCAACTTGGTTCAGAGTCAGATGCACCAATCTCTTAACACAAACCCACAACTGGTTTAATGCCACGAGTGAACTGTACATTACCAGTTACTTTAATAAAATTAGTTAAACTTAAGTCTATTACAAATCAGTTTCATTTTTCTGACACATTCTAGCACATCTGAGGAGCCTAATTTCAAAAACACGTATGTCCACTTATACAAGAATTGAGCTATATATGCAAAAACGTGCACAATATGTTGGCCTCTAGTAATGGGTACAGCTACCATTGTTAAAGGTTGGTTAGTACTAACACTGTAGATTAGATACATCCTGCTTTTCATTCATGCATCTGTTTTTTCCCCTCAGTCTTGGGTGTTAAAAATTCAATTCATGTCACAAGTGGTCAAACATGATCTTGAGAATAAGCTCCTCATTTGTGCTTCTTTTATCTTTTTAAACAAAAAGCCCTGTTAGCAATGACAAAATAAAATGTACACAGTATTGTCATTGCTGCAGGAACACAATAAGCTCTTCCTTCATGTAATGAGTTCAGTAGTTTATTTTCACTGCACACAAGCAAAATATTATATGAACTCCGCATCTTCCTTAAGTGGTATGTATCAGCACAAAAAAAAAAAAAATCTGTAACATACAACTAAACCTGTCAAAAGTCACACATTTGTCAATATGTTGCATGCTTCTCTGTTTAGTTTTTTAAAATTCTAATACCAAAATGCTGTATAAATGTACATGTATCTGATATCTGACAATGTCCTCGAAAATACATTCTTCAAGTTGGCAGTCCTAAATAACTTAATACAATATAAAACATGAGTAGGGATATATAAAAACAATATCAATTTAGAAAGATAAAAGAAAATGTGACTCCTCTATATTAATGTTCACCATTGGAAACGCCATTTTATTTGAAAATAATAAACTATACATTACAGAATCTCAACATATATACAAAATCTACAAAACTGCAAGATGACAACCAAAAAGCAACAATCTCAACAGGGTGATCATGCCATACACAGACATGTGTTTGTACATTTCACATTCCTTGCTCAGCATCACAGCCTGACTTCAAAGACATCGAGCACAATGCTAGGAGGAGACAACTAGTGGACATGTAAATGTACAGGAACAATCAGGTTTCTAATACACACTATCCAAAACAAGCACAAAAATGTCTCATGCTTTCACCCTCATTCATCTTCCATGTCTGATGTCTATTCACAAACTGACAAATGAGAGACCTTTCTAAAATTGTATTTGGACATCCACAGCAGTATACAACTGTCATGAAAACATCTACAAAGAATATTCAAGAGATTTTCAGAACTATGTATACCAGTAACAGGTCCATTCCAAATTAATTTCTCTTTAATTCTACTGATAAAAAAACTATTAAAGCTATGCATGATTTCAGGCTACTCACTGCTTAATGACCCAGAAGAAGACAATTCTCAACTATCAAAATTAATTTTAAGAATAAACACAAACACCTGGTTCTATAATTTGTGAAGCATTTGCAACACTGTTCATTACAGCCACCTTGCAGGCATATTAACCTTTACAGGCTTGTGTCAATTACAGCCTTCTAAATTTTCAATTTCTCAGTTTTTTCACACATTCCAAAGAAACAACTTCCCACCATCTTGTTTCATTCATCAGTATAGCAGGATTAATCATATTACTGCATTACCTTTGAAATTTCTCTGCCAATCAAAGCAAGTGTTAAAATTTGTAGATAGTATGGGAGGCATTTGAATGAAGAGTCAGCTCATGAAAAATTCTAAGCTGAAGAACAAGTCAACCATGGCCTTTCGTATATCTCATACCAACATTTGTTCACACAGTGTGATAACAGTTCTGGTAAATCTGAAGTGGGACTGCTGGTACCAGCCACAGCTGCAGTCTTGTTAACAAATGAATGCCCTGTCACTGAACTAACTGGTTCAGTATGGATCCCACCATCTCACTTCTGTAATTATGCTACTTATAATTACTGACAGGGTCATTAATTAAATTTGCCACTGCAAGTATGCCTCTCACAACTAAAATATACACACTGCATAGAGATAATGTGTAAATTTCAGTTCTTGAAAACCTAACATTTCAGAGAATGTCATCTTACAAAAAGCACTATATGCTTAAACAGAATTTTATTTGCCTTTGCAAATGCAAGTTTCAATCCCATTCAGATCAAAAAAATACTTTCACGCCACTTACCCAGGTGGACATGGATTAAACTGAAAAATTAGGTTAAAATGGCATGGGACCCACATAAATTTATTGGATGTGAATATTATCTTCCATGTAGCCCATTATAACTGCAATTGACACAAGTCTTAGAAGCATAAAGAAGGGTTACAAATTAATCTAATATTATACAATAACTTTACAAATATCCATTCATATTTCCCACATTTCTCACTGTTCTCCAAGTCCGCTGAGTATAGTGTAATAAAAATTAACACCAACTTAAAGTGACATAAACTATATTATAAAATTATTCTTGAGAAACTTAACATTAACTAATACCGTGAGTAGCAAAACTGTTGGTCACAGATGCACCCATCAAGTCATTAGAAGTTTCACAATAAGTACCATTTGGGCCATTCTACAAGAGCAAGCCAACTGAAATATGATGTTGATGCAATATGGCTAGGATAGTAGTGTATGTGCAGATCTGTTTTGTGATGTGCCTGTGCAATCCAGATGTCTCCAAGAAACACTTACATTGGCTGTTAATTAATTAATTAATTAAACCTCACACTTAGTAAATACATTGCTTGGTCTTAGAGAATCGGAATGGAACAAGAACTTCATTTTGCATATTGGCACTTAATGTTCTGACAAACCAAGGATTATGCCTAGTAGTTGTTTATACTAAGGTTTTACCACAGCAGGCCCACTATGATGTGAATATACACTTACAGTCACTGTAGGCTTCTCAGATATGGTGTTATAAAGAATGACAGAAAAGCAAGCAACAGATTGGAGGAACCGGCTGCCTCCTTCATGAAAAAAAGTAAATACCCAAACACTCTTTGAAAAAGGCCCCACTGAGTGTATGAGCATACTATCTGTAAATTTTAATTCTATTCACTTTACCAAGTGCCTATTTAATTCAAAAGAGAACAACTTAAACATAACTAAAGGCATAAAATATACTTATGAAACCATAACAAAAACCCTGTGTGCTTCAATCAACAAGAAGGGTATACCTACTGCCAATACAGACCTGTAAATAACATATACAACCCATGTGTGAGTGTACTTGTCATCAAGAGTCAGTATTTAGAATCACAACATTAAGAGTTCTTGTTACATTGTACTAAATACAAGACGGTGTGTGCTTCTGTAAATCAAATTCATCTAACAATCTATTTCAATTAAACATAATATCTGAAGAGTTAAGACAGTTATGAAGTTTCTTGGATACTCAGTGCATAAATAAATAAGCAAACAAGGAAAAGAATCACAGTCCCATAGAAATAGTCATAAACGGAAACAGCATTTGCAATTAATAAAACCAGACTGCACTACACAACCCCAGCAAGAACACAAGATTACACTTGGGCCAAACGAGTATCATTCATTCCAAATACAACAAATTCCTTCTCCATTTATCTGCTTTGAGCTGAAGCACCACCTACATCACTGACACAAGTAACCTAAACACAAAGTCCTTCATCTCATGGTCATTTACTTTGCATGTTAACATGATGTAGCATGAATCTATGTTGCCATGTTTCTCTACTAAATAAAAGTGTTCAGACTTTTTTATAGTGTAAATAATATAATGATATTTAAAAAGTATAATATATCATATAGTATTTGTTGAACAAAAAGAACTAGCACTGTTTTATTGCATCCTGTTTTTCGTTGTTATAGTCTACTGTTTCCACTAATCAACTTTGTGCCTATCTTGAATTGGTACTCAAGACCTTTTGATATTTAATGTCTAATTATGAATTTCAAAATGATTTTCAATTTACTCGATGGGGTTTTACTCATTAAAGGACAAAAAATGAATATTTCAAGGAAAAACTCAAAATCTGGATATACAAATGTTGTATTTAATAAACAAATAAAAATTGTTGGACAATATCTTAAATGGATGATTCTTCTCATAACGCCATCACCTAGCAACTAACTCAGGTGTAAAAATTAGCACACCTCACTGTTACCCAGTATTCACCTCCTCTGCCATTGCAGTAGTTAATCCGCGTTAATGGAATGGTTTATTCGAGAAACGTGTGGCGGAAGTACGTATGTCCCGCCAGCCAAGTCACGTATACCACGCTGTTCCGCTCCCCCTGCATTCCACTACATAACTTACTGCCCTTCGCAATCCCTGCATCTACCCCAGATCACTTCGTGTCCACACCTTTTCTGTAAATTAAGTTTGAAACTTGTTTTTCTACATTATGGTTTGGGTAGCATCGTGTTCTTGCGGTGTTGTGTGCAGTTTCATTCCATTTTGTTTCTATTTCCCCCACAATACATGCCCGTACTTTACTGTGTTCTGTACTGCATGTGTTGACTTTCTTGAACTAGTTCGATTCTGAGTTAGGCAAACGCACTCGGTACAAGGAAATCATTGGAAAAACGAAATATCTTCGTTACAAGGAAATTTTGTTACAATGAAAAGTGTTAAAAATTTCGGAATGGTAATTATGAACAGGTAAAAAAAGGAAGAAGAGAAAAAAAAATACCATGGTCACCTCGTAAAATG
>Ga0209755_10007309_pt1 | contig 11984 bp, 12 predicted proteins | sample TergutCo191P1_FD_187301 | JGI IMG/M metagenome (GOLD analysis project Ga0209755, IMG submission 187301) | Cornitermes sp. P1 segment gut microbial communities from Petit-Saut dam, French Guiana - Co191P1 (SPAdes) (version 2) | ecosystem: Host-associated > Arthropoda: Insects > Digestive system...
GAGAGTATACACCATATTTAAAATATTCGGTACCTATATTTGTTGAATAAATATATAAAATGCAACTTTCGAGGTTAGCGGTGCGGTACGTCAACTATAGATGACATTAGGGGTCTAAAGGTTAAAAGAAGGTAGAGTGATCGTGGAATTTCTTAGATTAAGTTTTGAGAAAAAATGTCAGTCTCTATTTGTATATTTTTTAAATTTATACTTAGAGACTTTTACAATAACCATACAAGGTTGGAGATTTTTATGACAGTAACTGTGAAGTTACTTATTTCTGGGATGTGGTCCCAAGTAGTCCTGGTAGCTAGAAACAAACATTTCTAAGGTATGTGCTGCCTTAGAATCATCATCAGTATACTGCTTAAATATATGTGAACAGAATCTGGCAGCTGAACTATTTTATGTGTTAAACCCATTGAAGAAGATAAAAGGGAATTGTGATCTACCTTATCAGCCCTCTACCTCTTCTAGTTGTAACTGAATCTGTATGTAAGCCATACAGCAATAACTTAAACGAAAAGAGTGAAGCTTTATTTGCAGATTTTCTATCAAAATTTATGTATTTTCATTTTACTTTGTACTGAAATATAATGGGAGATTTAACTGTCATGATTTGAGATCCCAAACTTCAAGCAGCATTATTTACTGTACATGAAATATCTTACAAAATGAGTGGTGGTATTCAAAAATGGCTGAAAATGAATCTAAACAGAATATTGCATTCATTATGGTCAAGTTTTGAAGAAATTAAACACAGGAAAAAAACTTTAAAAAAAACCTGTCAAATTATGACTTTAAGAGAGATTTGTGGGACCCTGCCATTTCTGACACTCGGAACCCATATACGCAGCAGCAGGAGAATTAAGAAAGATTTACCTTGGTTTTCTGCGCTTGCACAGTACTGTGTGGGTATACAAGTTACCGAAGTGGCAAGTGACAGCTGGTTTGGCAGTGCAGTCTGAACTATGTGGGAAAACTCATAGTAGAAAAACCTATGTTAAGCGTGGAAGATTTTCAAATCCATCTGGTCGGTATATGTTATTCATTCTCTTTTTTGGCTGCGAAATGTGAGAATACATAATGTATAGGGTAAACAGCACACCCCATTGATAAGTTTTGGTGACAGAGAAGCATTTTATTTACCACCACTATCAGTCACTAGGATTATATAGCACTGGTGACAGATCAGTAAAATATGAATTTGGAGCACTAGTGGAATGATGATGATGATGGGAAAAGTGAGGTCATCAGAGTAAAACCTGTCCCTGTGTCACTTTGCTCAACACAAATCCCTGGGATCAAACCTGGGCCTCTGGAGTGACAGGCTGTGACTACATAAGTCATAGCACAGCTGGTGTTTTTCAGGTTCTGCAAGCTGTATGGATGAAATGTCAGTTTTTAGGTGTAGGGAGTCATGAGAAGGGACTTGAATTCAGAGTCTACAAGTGGTGAAAAAGGACGTGTCCCTAGTACTGAGATTCAGAAGTATACAGTGATTTCTAAAGCTTATTCACTGACATTGCATATGTTATCAGAAGAGATAAGTAGCACATGTTAGAGAATTATGAAAACTGGCTAGTATTACAGTTTGCAGTTACTGTCAAAAAATTGGACTGGGTAAGAAAACTCTAGTCTTGACTGTCAAAATCTTTCTCATTTTTTTCTTTGTCTTACCTTGAACTGAAGAAGACACTGTTGCACAAGCATAATTAAAATATGCTGTGCACCCAGCTCTCAGATTTTAATATAAATTCTTGTCAGTTACTGTGTAATTCTGAAATAAATGTTCACATTTACTTGTACCTGAAATATTGCCTATCTGTAGCAGTCGTTCTTCTTTCTCATTCCTAACAATAAGCTTCCTGGCTTGAATGTTTGAATTTAAAGCACTTAAATTTGTTATATCAAAGTGACGTCCAGTGGAATAATTTTTATACCATGTTTCATCATACCTGACTAATACTTTCAGAGAGTTTTAATTGACATTTGCTGTGTCACCTGCTCAAGTTATGCAGTAGTGACTGATCCACAGGATAACTGTAAAAGTGGGATCTGAGTTGAAGCAATTGTCTGACTGTAACATACCATCGGAATCAGCAAAACATGGATCAAATCCTGGACTTCTGAAACATGAAGGATTTTTGGTAGGTCCCAATCAAGCAGAATTAATCTGAGAGCTGTACCTGTAGAAACAGAATGAGAACACAGTATTTATCTAGGGAATAACAGCTCAATCTTATGCTCTGAAGAAATAACTGGACCTTAATAGTGGAATGTAACATGTAGAGAAGAAACTTCTTATATTGGCACAGATTCACATTTGTTTCCTTGTACATTTATAAATTTCATACATACACTGTACTGGGTTCGAAACAATTTCAATGTCTGCCTCCATAGAAATTGTTTAAAAGTATATGAAATATAGACCATTTCTAAAGGTTTGTGACAATGGCTTAATATTATCATGTGTATACTTTCTTTGGACCTTTCCCATTGCATGTATAAAAATATGCATTATATACTGATTGACTAGCTCTGTCTCCATCTTCAGGTATAAAGAATGGAAAACTGTTACATACTTCTAAGCCATCAAAGATGTTAACTTGCAAGTTACATGCTTGTCTAAAACAAGAAGACAGAATATACTCAAGACTAACAAATTGATACTCACCCACAATGACCAGATTTAGTTAGGCTAAAGCCCCTTACAAAATTAAAATAAAAGTATAAACTGCAAAGGACATATATAACTATGTTTCATATATTTATTTCATTTAAAAATGTGTATCGTGCTGTTAATATCTGTCAACTGAATATGACATGAGAATGATAACAACGTAGTGCTATGCACGTGATGCAGCGAAAGTAACCTGTAGTCCTTGTGAAAGAGATACGGGTGCTTTAATAGTATGTGGTACATTTAACAAAATTTCAAATAACATCACAGATCTCAACTTGAAGTACAAGTAGCTAAGGTAAACATCAGATACTGTATATGAATATACGAAGCAGTTCTGAAAAAATATGTTACAAAGTCTGGAAAAACTACCATCACACTGGGCAAACCTTCCGTGAAATATTATAAACTGTACATCATCCATCACATACAAAACAATTCCAACACTGGACAAAGAAAACTGTAACATATCACACTGCAAGATATTCATTCATGTGGTAAAAGTGTAAATCTTACAAATATGCAGAATATTAACTCTTTGAAGTCACACTGTTACCAGTTTGTGCTGCCAAATCATATGCTTGTTTGAAAGAAAGAAGCACACAAGATAAAATACCTGACCAGCAGAGCACATTCTGCATGAGAATAATATACTTAAATATGACAAGAAAGGGTTAAGAATTAAAATTAATTTGTGCCAAAAAAGTTCAACAAAAATATGTATAAAAATGTTCTCAATATCCAGACATAGAAATAATATCTTAAAAATAACCAACAATAAAATTATTGCTATTAAAAGTTACGTGTCATTGAAATTTTCCTATAAAAACATTTTTATATCAGTATCCAATGCCACTGTACTGTATGAAATATGTACCACCCTAATGCCATCAAATATGAATATTACAAATATCGACACACATATCCAACCACAGCTTTCTGCCATCTTCATGCGATTTACAGGTTTTTACATGGTGCAATACTACAACAATTTAATTTACAATGTGCAGATATAATGGGCCTAACAAAACAGTTCAGTCATGAGCACTGAGATAGAAACAGAAGACAGATACAATACAACACAACATATCACAACTACAAAACAGCTTAATAACTGTAACAATTCATGTTACTGATCACAATACTGTTGGGGCAAACCATAATGATGGTGAAAAATGTGGTAAATGATGAGTAAAACAGGAAGAACGTGGTGATAGACTAGTGGGAAGATACCATCCTGGCAGTCAGTCAGTCAGTCAGGACAGCCAATGTTCCATCAACACCTGAACTAGGAATCTCCTGAATGGAAGTACAGACCGTTACAATTACACCAACATGCTCAGTGAATGTAAAAATTTTATGACAATGCAATATAGTGTACATAGTAATTATAATCCATTTACAAATGACAGCACAGAAAAAGAATAAGAGATTCAAAATTTTAAAACCTTTGTTATAAATAGAAGACCTACGGTTTCTTCAAATATAAAAAATTTTACAAATATTTTGTACGAAATGTGCAACATCTTCAACAAATATTGTGAATTCGCCAGACTGAATTGTGTTGGATGGATATATGTAATGAATAGACAAATTTGATGGTATAAAGGTTGTACACATTACAACATTGTTCCCATTTATGCTTTGACATACTCCACACATACTTTTCACTGATAGAATGAAGCAGTATTGACATTCATGTAGCCACTGGAATTCTGTGCTAAACTCATAGTTCCTCCTGGTAAAGTAACTACACTGGAACACTGAAGCCCTTGTGCCCCTGATCCTTGGACATTCATTAATGGACTCAAGACGTTAGACTGCGTGGAAAACGTATGCAAGTTGAGCTGCATGGCGTGATGTTGCTGAGTGATCATGTCTGATGTCTGTGGTAACTGTAGGTCTTGAAGATTCACAGGTAGTATATACATGTCTTGCGATGTTGAAAGAGACTGCAGTTGATTGTGATGAGTTGATGCTGGCATGTGATCTGCAGCCATTGGACTCAATGTCTGAAGACCAACATTCATACCACATTCCTTGTCTCTACTGATCTTCTTTGGTGACTTCTGTTTTCTCTCTGTTTTATTTATTATCTGACTTGGTTCCACTTTGTCTGTATCTTTCAGATGCCAAAGTTTCTTCTTTAAGGACAGGAAATCATGAAACTTGAATTCCTCATGAAATACCCTGCTGTACAACCAATGTTTTACAATTGGTACATGGCGTTTTTGCTCTTCCTGATTAGTGTGAGATTCATGTTCTCTGTTTGCGTATCGAGATTCATTCTGATGTCCTAGAAAGAACGTGTGAAGAACTCAATAAATGTCTGCCTTATATGGAACCAAACATGCAACTTTTCTCTATCTTACTGAAAGTTCCTTACCCATAAGACTAATGTTATGATTCATTCCTGGCATCTGAAAATGTGTTATGTCTGGTGCATGTGAAAAAGGACCAACATGGTGATGTGTAAGGCCATGATGACTTTCCATTCCTGGGAAACTGGGTAGGGGAATACCTTCATGAGGCATTGCAGTGCCGTTGGGTGGATGTGAAATGTTATTTTTTTCATTTCCAAGATGCAGTTCATAAAAATTAGGATCAAACTGTTCCAAGTAATCTTTCCACATTTTTGTTATGTTTAAATCTGGTCCATTGTGTTTTTCTTCTTTCAAGAAATCCCTCACCTGAAACACAATACATAAATAAAAACAAACACTGCATAAACAGACTAAACAGAAACTGGTAAGAAATAACCAGCACACATACCCTATCAGACCTGATGATGGAGTAAATGTGATCTTTGATTTGAGTCAATGTTTCAGATGAAACCTTACGTGGCCGGTTGTCATGCTTTCCTCTACCATCACGTGGGAACATAATATTTTGATCTTGCTTCTGACACAAAATTCTAATCTTGTGTGGTGAAATGCCGTGGATATGGGCAAAAGCAAGTCTACAAATTTGTACTTCCTTCCCTTGGGTACGAACAAAATATTTATAGCTACATGTGCGACGATCACTTTCTTTACTTCTTTTTCGAGCTATCTCAGTTTTTCGAATGAGGCCAAAAAGGTACGCATTTTGCTCGTCATGGCTGTTTAACGAATAATAGCCAACAAACAATTTATGCCTTTCTTCTTCAGTTACCAGCGTGTAACATTTCCTTCTACATCTGCAGTCTTCACCAATTTTTCTCTCATCCACAATATCACCCTTGCTGTTCACATACGATTTTCCAGCCACCCTCAGTCGTTTTCTTTTTTCTCGTTTCCATTCTGCAATTGAAACATAAACATAACCTTACTGAAGGTTGGCACATTGAGAAATCAATTTTAAAAGGTACTGAAATGTGCTCAACTTCAGACTCGACAGTGCACTACTTGTATTTTAATAAACAATTCGGATGAAACAGACCGCCTCTTTTTCAAAAATACCTACCAGAAGGATTTCTTGTTCGCTTTTTAACTTGTTTATTATTCTGCTTACCACCTTCTGCTTCTGCCATCTTGTTTCGGTTTTGGAACTCTTTGGAATTCCTATGTCATATACAGAGAGAGTTTCGTCAACTATTCTTTCATCTGTGGTACACAGTATTAATGTCGGACATACAAGGTGTTGTTTGCTGGTTAGGGTTGAATTATTGTAACGCCTTACCACATCCTACAGATGGGCACTTGCAACGTCCCACGAAACACCTGATATGTGAGAAATGAGTGCTACACAATAGATTTACATTGAATACCATAAAATTAGGAACTTTAATATATTATTCGAAGTGTGGACACCTTTGCATTCTTGAAGGCTTGGTGGGTTAACATGTGTGATCAATTACAGTGCCTTCTGAAGCACCAGAAACAATTCAGTATTTACAAATGTGGAAGATAACAGGTTGAAAATTGTGACTGTGTGTGTATTACTACACGTAAATACAATAAAAGGTGAACGAATGATGATGACCCTTTATGAAGTTCTGGGATGTCACACGAACGCAACATACGAAGAACTGAAAAGGAGGTATCAAGAGCTTGTACTGAAATATCACCCAGATAAGCAAGAGAACTCGCTTCCAGGAACCTTCTTGGAAATTGATAAGGCATGGAAAATTCTTCGAGATCCAGAACAGAGGAAGTTGTATGACGATCAGTTGGCGCACACACGGCTTAGTGAGCAGCCCCTCATATATGCAACATTAACAGTATCTGATCTAGACAGGCACGAAGATACTTTGAACTATAGTTACTTGTGCAGGTGTGGTGGACTGTATAGTATTTCACAGACGGAAGTTGGGTTGCAAGACTGTTTTGTGCATTGTGAGGATTGTTCTCTAATAATTCATATAAAATGTGACAATGAAAAGTAATATTTTGGACTGCCATTGAAAATTGGAATTTGTTATAGACAGACACCTGATTGTTGACAGTACTGAAAGCGTGTGGAATAAAGTAAAAAAATGCTTTTCTTGTGCAGTTTTTTAATGGAGACAAGTGTATGTGATAGTGGTCATTGTCTTACTGTTAGCAAACCGAAAATTTTTTAGGCATGGGAACTCTTGTTTCTATATTAAATTTCTCCATTCTATGGAACTGTAAGGTTCAATTACCAACCTAACAAGAACCTGCCACAAGTTTCAATCCCGAGTCCAGTGAATAGGCTATTTCCTCCCAACCTATTTAGGATATGTTTCACACTGCTATGTTTGGGTGCCCCCTCAAAACCGGCGTGAATCATTAAGCCCCTCATTGCGCATTTACCTTTAACCTCCCATAACTTCCACTTAGGTCCATGCATTCTTTTCAGCAACCTGTTTTCAGATATTCTCAGCATACATTCTTCCCTAATTGTGAAGCCAAGTTTTACATCCATTCAGAGGGGAGGAATATGAGCAAATGAAAACACAATACACAAATATATACATTGTCTAATACAATCTTAAGTCTTATGTCATTATTCATTACTCTCTAGAGAAAAAAGGATAAAGCTCCTATGCACAATATTCATAGATTAATTTGGCTTTAGGAGTGTTATATACACTCTTAAAGCCAAGTTAATAAGGGATAGCAAGAACCAGTAATTTACACTAAAAAATTCCAATAGGATCACCAGGGGTTGCTTGCAAACCTGCAGGAATTATTACTATACCCACTGATATACTGCATTCAAGTGAAGTGATCAATATACAAAAACAAACAATATTATACATCTTGCTAAAGCATTCTTTACTGAAAACATATGTGGTATAGTGGTCACAGTACATTTCACATTGCATACCTAAAATCAGCTACCTACCAAGTAAGGCAGATATGGCCTTCTGTGTACTACTCCACATGCCTATGCATGTGAAACTGTGAATGACACAAAGGCTGCCACAGTACTACATCCATGAATAAGGAAAACTGTGATATGTGAACAAGTACAGCCTCCTCTTTTTTACCAATCCTAGCTATAAGCTGTCACTGCTGAAGTCCATACAGTGCTTTTTGAACATGAAGCAAATGCTTCTTCTGTTTCTTATGTCTAAACAATTTATTTCATTTTTAATATCTCATAACCTCGTTATTATATGGCCACTTATTGTAAGGTCAATGAATGACATTAACAGTAGTCTGGGATAGCTGGAAGGGGCAATGTATGGAAAGAAGGGAAGGACCCAACTACAAAGAGGTAAACTGACTTTGATGGGATGGTAAGAAGTGGGAGTTTACATTTCTAGTTATATCTGGCAGAAAATTGAGAGAAATCTCCATTTTGTTTCTTTCTACTGTTACATTATCATTTTATTCCATAAAATCATGTGAGGTTCTATCCAGTGAAGTGGAAATATAGACATTTGAGAGATTTGATATTCTCACCATGGAGCAGGTAAAGTTTCAAGTCTTTTGGGATGTAACTCTGTGGTGACTGGCAAACACCAACTGTTAGTTGACAGAACACAACATTCCAGAAGACTTAAATTTTCACTTACAAATACTTATTTTTATTCCTATTCCTATTTTTTACATTGGCCACTGCATAAAAATTACTACCAGTTCTCTTTGGTTTCATTTCTCTTTCAATTCTTCTTCGTATCTTACTTGTCAATCTAACTGGCATTTTATTACATACTGCATCATATCCCATTTTCTTTCTTTTATGACAGTGCACATTCTCAACACCTGTAACATAAAAGGCTCCACTGCTTGAACCTGTTTGAGTGCTTGTTTCCATGTCAGAATCACTGGAGCTGGAATATGATTCAGATTCATCATGACCTTCTTTATCCACACTCGTAACCGATGTTTCTGCTTCTTCTGACTTTTCATTATTTGGATGACCCACACCTGTGACCACTGTTTCCAATTTTGTGTCACTTTTCTCAAGTTTCTTCTTTCCTAGTTTAAGGGATGCCACGTTTTCTTGGCTTAACTTTTTATCAAGATTGTCTGTATAATGCAAATTAACTCTAATTTTGGTGAAGTCTTGAATAACCTTGAATGCAGTTTCTGTAGTTGTGGCTAAATGGTCAGAAATACTCCTACTTTCTTCAACTATCTGTGCATTTGCATTTCTTACAGGACTAGAAATTCCAACACCCACTACTTCACCATTATTGGCATCATTGCTTTCATTTGAAGACACATTTGCTGACACTGTAGCGACATCCATGGATGTATTACTTTCAGTACCATGAGTTGCTTGGTTTAGCCCAGGTTCCATGATCGAAGATAAAGTGGTTCCTTCTGTTATAGGAAATTCAAATCCTGGGGGAGGGACATAAAATGGTAGCTTGCCTCTCTGCCAGTCATTCAGAACAATCCGAGCAGCTGTTGTAATATCAGGTTCTCTGCCTTTTAAGAGCTTCCCCATCCTCGTAGCTAACTTTTCCAAAAACTCTTCAGCAGAGTCCCAATCATCTACTTTATATGTCTTCAACATATATTCCTTTTTTACTCTCTCAAGAACTGTAGGAATGTAGTCTTCAGGATTCTCCACCAGTTCTACCCTTACCACCCCTTTCAGAACCTTTTCAGTATCAGTTTCTGCTGATGGGTACACAACTCCTGGACAATCAATCAAATAAATACGACGCATCAGTGTAATATACTGCCATACCTTAGTTTCTCCTGCAATAGGTGCAACTTTGCATACTTTCTTAGATCGTAAGGTATTGATGACAGAACTCTTTCCCACATTTGGATAACCAATAAACCCAACACTAATTTGCTTCTTATCAATATGTAACTTGGCAAACTGCCGCAGTAAATTAATTAATGAGCCTTTACCAAATGGGTGAGTCAATGACGCATGAAATGCAACTGTTGGGTATTCTGAACTCAATATCGCAACCCATCTTTGTGTTACCCATGTAGGTACTAAATCCACCTTATTCAAAATAAAAATCAGGTGCTTATGTGGTTTCTCTGTGCGCAAGAAATTCTCTATATAAGGGGACCTTGTCCCAAGTGGGTCTCGAGCGTCTAATACTTGCAGCACAACATCTGATGAATCAATTACTTTGTACAACTCATTCCAAATTCGTTTACTCTGACCTGCAGCCATTATCCATTCTCTTGGAGCATCCTTTATACCCAAATCTTCTCTTGCTAGATCCCTATCCTTATTGCCATCATATGCTTCAGATGATTCTGCTGCAAGCTGCGACAACTGATCCAAACTTATGACTTTTAAATTAGGCCTCTTTCTTATTTTTTTAGGCCCAAAGACATTCTCAAAACTTTCAGTGTCTAACAGATGAACTCTAGCATGTTTAGCTTTTTCATTCAGAAGAGTTATTGGCAATTTAGTTGGTTTCATTACAACCTGATATGGATTCTTAACAGCTGCCCCTAATTCTTCCTGGAACTTCTGGAGTGCATTCTGTGTGATTACCCTAGAATTTCCAAACCATTTTTGATTAGGTTCTACTCTTGCAACAGTTCCTGATGAAAGTCTTCCTTGAAATGGAGCTGGACTGATTATCTGTCCAATTTTATTACGTTTTGGTTTAAAATTCCTATACATCTGCAGTCTCTTGATAGTAGATTTGGTTCGTATAACAGACACACCTTTTAAGCCTTCAGTCTTCCTCTCGGGATTCATGCTGTGGCCAGAGCGATTGAAGCCCTGCTTTCTTGGTGCCTTTGATGCTGAATTTGTTTTTGCCATGTTGACCTTATAAAGGAAAAAGGCACATGTTTAAGACTTGTATATTTTACACAAATCAAATTACTGTAATGCCTGACACTGTCATGTTTAATTAATGACTTCATGGCTTCTATTCTCTTCCTTCAATGTTACATATATTCTGTGCCTCTGTTACAAAATAAACAGAATGTTGACATTTACATGAGCGTTCCTTTTTAAAGTAAAGATGCCCCTGCCCATGACACAGAGGCGTAGAGGCATTTTACAGAATATTTCAAAATATAGGCACACATATGCAAGAAAGAACTGACAAAGGTATACACAAAGATTACATCAGCATGTTCAGTCATAACACTACTTTTATTAATGAAATAAAAGATAATTTCAAAATATTAGTGAATGAGGAATTGTAAAGGACCCTGGACAGCATGGCCGGTACCTAACTAGGCTATGCACTGGATGGTCCAGGGTTCCATTCCTGGTAGAGGCAAGAAACTTTTTTTCTCCTTTCTGAAACATCCAGACTGGCTTTGAAACCCACTTTATATTCAATGAAACCAGTGGTTCTTTTCCCACAGGCAAAGTGGCCATCTAGTGCCGAGTTGAAGAATGAGGGAAACTACAAAGCTACTCCTCCATGTCTGTGTGGTGTGAACAGGGACAACTTTACCCTTACCTTATGAGAAACTGTAAACAGATATTAGGTGAGAAATTCTACATTACAGCAAAAACTGTTATGGGACAGAAGTCTACACACACACATCAGTCACAACTGACCATTTCTTTACACCATGACAATTTCTCTGATGTACACTACTTTATAAGACATGTTAATGTACAACTTTTTAGGCTTAACAAAACAAAATTTTACATTCTGCATTTGTCAGGCAGCAAATTTCAGTACTGAAAGGAAAATTACATGGCCCTCTGCGTTATATACATTTTGTTTCCTGCTGAAACTTGACAATTAATATATATTACATAAGTATGCACGATGATATGATCAAAATCTAAAGGGTCCTTCAAAGGGTCAAATATTTTCTTAATGATCCACATTTAAGTTTTTGATGTCTTTAAAGCATGTCATCTTAGGGATGCTGTCCCCTCCATGGGGGCTTATGCAACACTGACAGTATTATTATCTATCCAATATTTATTGCCAATATTCGAAACA
>Ga0209755_10007310_pt1 | contig 11983 bp, 8 predicted proteins | sample TergutCo191P1_FD_187301 | JGI IMG/M metagenome (GOLD analysis project Ga0209755, IMG submission 187301) | Cornitermes sp. P1 segment gut microbial communities from Petit-Saut dam, French Guiana - Co191P1 (SPAdes) (version 2) | ecosystem: Host-associated > Arthropoda: Insects > Digestive system >...
AAGATGCCGCAGGGCGATGCGGGAATCTTCCGTGTCGGAAGCAAGCATTTTTTTAAAGACTTTGTCGTCCATCACGTTGAGCGGCGTGTCGGAGAGGGTTTCCCCCGGCGAAAACCGTCTTTCAAGAAGGAATTTTAAGAAATTGAGTAAGTTGAACATAAGCACCTCGTAGAGAAAAATATAACTGTCAAAAAAGATAGTTATATATATATGGGTTGAAAGTGCCGTTTTGCTTGACCGAAAATGAAAAAAAGTGAAAAAATATTTAGAATTTTTACCACGAACCACACGAAACAAAGAACAATTAACAGTTAACAAAGAACAAAGTTCAGTCCGCAATCTACGATTGGACTTCATGCTAAGCCTTCAAACAATGCTCTTTGCTCTCTGTTCTTTGTTCCTTGCTCTTCGTGTGGTTCGTGGTAAATTCCTCTCTTCTTCCCCTAAATTCCCTCTTAACTCAAAAATCTAGAAGCTCAATCAACAACCCCAAACAACTCGTTCGTTCTTCGTCTGTGTGGTTCGTGGTAAATTTTTCTTTGTTCTTTGTTCTCTATTTTCTGTTCTTAATCTGCGTTTTCCCATGGAAAATCGTTGATAAAACCAGCATAAATGACGTATAATTGGTTTATGGGCTTATCCCAATTCCCAGACCTGAGTTTTTTGTGCTGTATAACGGTGAAGCCGCTTTTCCCGATGAGAAAACCCTTAAACTGTCGGACGCTTTTGAGAAAACCGGTTCTCTGGGACTGCCCGAGAAAGAAACCGCCGCTCTGGAACTCGTTGTAAAGGTAATCAATATCAATCAGGGTAAAAACGAGGCTCTTGCAAATAAGTGTAAAACGCTCGCGGGCTACAGCGTTTTTATCGCCAAAGTACGCGAGTTTGAAAAAGAGTGCGGTGATAAAACAGAAGCGATGAAACTTGCAATAAGGTACTGCCGCGAAAACGATATACTAAAAGAATTTCTAGAAAAAAACGGAACGGAGGTAATTAATATGCTAATGACAGAATGGAACTGGGACGATGCCCTTGCGGTTCGGTATGAGGAAGGCATGGAAGATGGCAAGCAGGAAAGAGATGAGGCAATTGCTAGAAATGCTTTGGCGAAAGGTCTTTCACCTGATATTATATGCACTATAACCGGTCTTGATACAAAAACCATTATGACCCTTCAAAGCTAGTCTGTTACGCCCAATGACAGGCGCCAATATCGTCAAAGCTTCTTTTTCTGTCACTCTGGCTATGGGTATTGAAATCAACAACCTCGCCGCGGTGCAACGGGGTATGTTGTTTTTAGGAGATAATATGCTGCCAGCTCACCTTTTATCGTTTAACTTGCTTTCTTTTATCAGGTAGATGGGGCGTCTCTTCGCTTCCATGTATGTTTTCGCGAGGTATTGTCCGAGGATGCCTATGCAGAACAATTGAAAGCCGCCGATTAAACATATTACGCAAATTAGGGTTGGAAAGCCTGCTACCGGATCGCCGTATAAAAGAGTTTTGAGCACTACAATGCAGATATAGACAAGCGCGCCGAGAAAAAGAAGGATTCCCGATACAGAAGCGATAATCAGCGGGACGGTAGAGAAAGATAAAATGCCGTCAAGGGCATAGAAGAAAAGTTTGCCGAATGACCATTTTGTTTTGCCGGCGCTGCGTTCGACATTTTCGTAACTAATCAGCTTTGTTTCAAAGCCCACCCATGAGTAAATGCCTTTGTAGAATCTGTTGTACTCAGGCATTGTAAGCATTGCCTCAGCAACCTGCCGGGTCATCATGGAATAATCCCGTGCGCCGTTTGTGATTTTGGTTTTGGACATGCTGTTAATAATTTTATAAAAACACCGTGCGAAGAATGAGCGCATTACCGGCTCTCCGCGCCTGGAAACCCTCTGCGCCGCTACGCGGTCGTATTTTTCATTGACAATGCACTCATACATTTGCGGCAGCAAGGACGGCGGATCCTGCATATCCGCGTCCAGTATCGCGATGTATTCTCCTGTGCAGTTTTGCAGTCCGGCGTATATGCTCGCTTCTTTTCCGAAATTTCTTGAAAAAGATATGTAGCGCACTCTCTCGTCTTTTTCCGCCAGCTCTCTTAATATGGGCAGTGTGCGATCGCCGGAACCGTCATTAATCAGGAGAAACTCAAAACCTACGCCGTACTTTTCCGTCATTGAGCCGCTTACGGCGCAGAGTTCCTTGTAGAGCAAATCCAGCGCTTCTTCTTCATTAAAGCAAGGAATGATTAGTGATATAAGCTGTGACACGCGATTCCTCCGGTTGAAGTATTATGCGTTCAGATTACCTCTCTTTATTTTCTTCGTCGTTGTCATTTCCATCGGCTTGTCAAGTACCGTTGTTTTGCTGATCTGCTGATACGGCTGCAGCCTTTGGTTTACTTCTCTGATGATCGATGAAAGTCTTTGCTTCATCGCTTCTTCGGAAAGAGACTCGTTATTTAGTTTGAATTCAGGGTTGGGATAAATAAGCGCTTCGATGCCTTCGGATTTCATTTTTTGATCCATCAAGTATCCGCGTATCAGTATCTGATCAATTTCGTCGAACAACTGGAATTCGTTTTCGATTTCTTCCGGGTAAACATTTTTGCCGCCCTCTGTGACGATCATGTTTTTGCCGCGTCCTGTCAGATGCAGATAATTTTCCTTATCCATGAAGCCCAGATCGCCTGTTTTCAGATAACCGTCAGGGGTAAAAGCGGCTTTCGTTTCCTCAGGCATATTGTAATAGCCGAGCATTACCATCGGACCTTTGACAATTACTTCGCCGATACCGCGCTCATCAGGATTAAGAATCTTCATATCGACCTGCGGGCACGGGCGGCCGACGCTTGTTTCTCTGTACTGCTCGATAGGATTGATTGCGATGATGGGAGATGTTTCTGTTAATCCGTAACCCTGAACAAAGTCGATTCCAAGCTGATTGTATTTTCTGAAAACGCTTGGTGCAAGAGGACCGCCGCCTGAAATACATATACGAACCGATGTAAGGCTTGCTTTATCAAGAACCGCTTTAAACATTTTCTTGCCCGGATTTTTCTTGAAAACTTTTTTGATAATTCCCGAAATCGACATTAAAAATCTGATAAGACCGTAAACTACAGGACCTTTCGCTTTCAGCCCGCGGAAGATACCGGCAAGAACTTTATTGAAAAGCAGAGGCACGCCTAAAAGCATTGTCACTTGCGCTTCTTTCAAATCTTTTAAAATTTGAGTTGTTACCATTTTCTTTCCGAAAACAACTTCGGCGCCTGTCGATATTGTTTCGATAAAAACAGCAAGCATTGTATAAGAGTGATGGATCGGGAGAATAGCGTAAAACACATCGGTGGATAAAACAATCAGAGGCGTTCCCTGCGCAAGATAAACATCGGAAACAAGGTTTCTGTGAGTAAGCATAACGCCTTTTGGTACGCCTGTAGTTCCCGATGTAAAAAGGATCGCCGCAAGATCGGTTTCTACCGCTTGTTCGATTTGCGCCTGCGGTCCGTCAAGATCATAGAGGTAAGCGGCGCCTACCCCTCTTCTCAAGGAAATAACCTCTTCCAGACCGAGAGGCTTCGGGGCGTAATAATCGTATTTTTCCTCATCAACAAAAAGTATTTTTGCGCCTGAAGTTTTTATCAGCAAATCTGTCTCATCATTTCGAAGCTGATAGTCAATCGGAACTACAACTGCTCCCGCAAAAAGAATGCCAAGGTACGCGACTGTCCATTCGGGGGCATTCTTGCCTGTAACAGCGACTTTATCTCCCCGTTTGATTCCTTTGCTGTGCAGCCAGCGCGCGATGGCTGCTATCAATTTAAGTGATTCTGTGTAGTTTAAAGTAATTCTGTCAGGTTCAAAAATAGTAAAGCATCGGTTTTCGGGAAAACGGGAAACGGTTATTTTATACATTTCCGGCAGAGTAGGCCATTGGCCGTTAAAGACTTTCCCCCTATAATCATTTAAAAACTCCCACGGTTTTTCGGTATACGGAACAGACATGATTTCCTCCAAATTTCAATATTTTCAAGAGTATAAAATTACCCTTAAGATTTTCGACACTAAAGTTAAGTAAAGGTTGCATTTTCATTTTTACAAAAATTTAGATAATGTGCAAGTGTATATTTAAACATTTTAAATTCTTCAAAGAAATGCGAATATTATTGATAAATAAAGGAAATTTTCCGCAAATCACGTTATTATTATAGTATATTTATATAGGAAGCTTTTTAATGAGACATGGAGAAGAAATATGAAGAATAAAATAAAAATTTTATACACACTTATGATTCTTTTGGCGGTATTTTTGGTTTTCGCGGGCTGCGTAACGGATCCTTGTACCTGCGGTCAAGGTACTTGTCACGGCTGCGATCATGACAGCGGCTGTAATTGCAATCCTGACAATGGCGGCTGCAACTGCCCTCCCGACAAGGGCGGATGCAATTGTGAAGAGGGTAGCGGCGGATGCAACTGCGAGCCGGATGAAAATGACAAATACAGGCCTTCAAAATATGTATTTTTGTTTATCGGCGATGGTATGGGAGGGAACCAGGCCAGAGCCCCGGAACTGTACGGCAATACGGTCGATTTCATCCGGTCTCCGGCAAAAGGATTGATTTATACTCATGACTATAATTATAATGTAACTGATTCTGCCGCTGCCGGAACCGCGCTTGCCTCAGGAAGAAAGACAACATACGGCTCTCTCAATATAAACAGCGATGTTGATCCAACTGAACATTTTAAAACAATTGCGGAATATGCGCATGAAGCGGGAATAAAAGTAGGTGTTCTGACCACTGTATCGCTTACCCACGCGACACCCTCAGCGTTTTACGGGAAATCTTCAAATAGATGGGATGAAGAAGAGTTAGCAGTGCAGTTAATTGCCAGCGGATTTGATTATTTTGCCGGCGGAAGTATAGTGGTGAGTGATTTTCAGAATGATTTTCTCATTGACGCTGCGAAGGGAGCAGGGTATTATGTTGCCAGATCCAGAGGTGATTTTGAAGCGCTTTCTCCCGTTTCAGGTAAAGTTATCGCTTTTCCTCCTTCCGAAAAAATACAGAATGACGGCTCCCTGTTTTATGAAGTAGATCGCGATTACGGCGATGTAGATCATTGGACGCTTTCCGATATAACCAGAAAGGGAATTGACGTACTGCATAACCCGGACGGTTTTTTTATGATGATTGAGTGCGGAAAAATTGATTGGGCGTGTCATAACAATGACGCCGAACGCGCAGTCGGCGAAGTTCTCTCATTGGATCAGGCTGTAAAGGTTGCTCTTGATTTTGCCGCCGAGTATCCTGACGATACCCTTATTGTTATCACAGCCGATCATGAAACCGGCGGTATGGATATCGCATCAGGTTATATTCGCTTTACCTCATACGATCACACCGGTGTTCCGGTTCCGGTATATGCTTTCGGAGCAAACTCTTCCTTTTTCAACGGAAATTTTGATAATACAGACATTTTTTACAGAATCGCCCGAGCGATGAAACTTAAAGTAAAAAGCCAGCATTCATTTTATTAAAAGCGGTCATTTCGTTAGAAATATCGATCTCTCCTATCTTTATTTTTTCTTTTAAACCGTATAAACTGAACTTTGGAATAATCAATTATAAGGAAGGAATTATGAAAAAATCAGTTTATTTAGCGGCTGCGCTGCTGCTTATTGCCGGTCTGGTATTTACGGCTTGCCCCGAATCATCCAAAGGTGTTACTTTTACAGTGGCTCTCAGCGAAGATATCAGAGCGGTTGACGCCGGTGTCGCGTGGAACTATGTTACAAATCAGGTAACTAATCAGATCACCGAAGGGCTTATTACTTTTGACGCGGATAACAACATCGTTATGGAACTTGCCAAGAGCTGGCACCAGCCGGATGAGCTTACCTATGTTTACGATGTAAGGGACGATATTGTTTTTTCTGACGGAAGCAAAATGACGATGGACGATGTCCTTTTTTCGTTTGAAAGAGCGAGAGACCCGGAGGGCGGAACTTACTTTGCCGATTTTTATGCCGATGTTGAAAGTTTTACAGTTCACGGCTGGCAGTTCATTATCAAACTAACACAGCCTTCTGCGGTGTTCAGGTTTGTTCCGGCGACAGGCGCAGGGCGCATTATCAGCAAAGCATATTACGAGGCGCACGCCGATGATTTCGGCACTGCTTCAGGCGGCATTGTCGCGACAGGTCCCTTCGTATTTGAAAGCTGGACAAGCGGTCAGGAGATCGTATTAAAGAAAAATGAAAATTACTGGAACAAAGAAAGACTTGCCTCGAACATTGTTGACACTTTGGTTTTCAAAATTATTCCTGAGGATACTACGAGGATAATCGCCCTTCAATCGGGAAATGCCGACTTCTCTGCTAATCTTCCGCAGGATCAGATTGATTTACTTGCAGTTGATTCGAAGCTGAACCTTACCAGCGTTAACTCCGCTCATCTTACATATCTTGCCCTTAACACAGACCGCGCTCCGATGAACGATGTAAACGTCCGCAAGGCGATTTCCCGCGCTCTTGATATCCCCGAATTTCAAAAACGCATAATAGGCCGCGCCGGCATGGCGGGGACAATTCTTCCCTTCGGTCCCGCTCTTTACGGCGAGAATGCCGCTAAATGGCAGGAGTATCTTCAAAATAATCAAGGTTATACTTATGATCTGGAAGCCGCAAGACAGCATCTCGCGGCTTCTGCTTATCCCAACGGATTTAACTGCGACATAATCGTCAGCGAAAATTCTCTGGCAAATCAGCGCGCCCTTTACATTCAGGAAGCGTTAAAAGCTATCAACATCAATGTAAACATCAGAAAAATGTCAGGTGACGAGCAAGACACCCACCAGATGGGCGGCATCCGCGATGCTAACGGCAAACGCGACTACGACATGCTCATCGGCGGCTGGGAAGCCGATTACCCCGATCTTAACGGCAACATCGAAATCATGTTTGCCGCCAGCCAGTCCGCAGACGGTTACAACGCCGCAGGCTACGTCAATCCCGCGATTGACCGGATGATTGTTGAACAAAGAACGACAATCGATCCTGCAAAAAGATTCGAGACTCAATCAAAAATGATGGATATAATCGTAAATGATGTCCCCTACATAGTTTTCGATTACTCATACCGCATGAGCGTCCTGAACAAAAAATACACAGGCCTCGCGGTTTCATCCTCATGGCTCTGGGTGCTTCCGGTGCAGAATGTAAGGAATGCAAGGTAACTTTTTATCACCACATAAAACGGTGTAGAGAGAAGGTTCTCTTCCGGATTTTTAGCAAATGTTTTTCACCACCGCAACCTGCAAGTCTACTTGTGCATGAACAAGGAGATTTGCATTTTGTTTTTTGCGTGAATACGGGGTAGGGAGGATGATTAAACGTTTTAGTACTATTGTTGTGGCTAAAGGGAGTTGTGCGACAGTTGCACAGGTTATTGTATTGGTATACTTGACGAATTATTATAATTTTATTATTATTTAATAAAATTTAGAAGGAGGACATCTCGTGAAAAAATCTTTGGTAATTTTGACGGTATTTGCATTATTGGTTGGTAAAATTTATGCCCAACAATTGAACCTTGATACTGTTATCGAACGTTCAGCAAGGGCTGTGGAAGAAGTTTTACCCCAAGGGGCAAAAGTAGCGGTACTTAATTTTGTATCTACTTCTGAAACGTTTTCGGATCACATAATAGAAGAATTAACTGGCAAATTGGTTAACGGCAGAAAAATTACAATCGTTGACCGTAGAAACCTGGCACTTATCAGTCAGGAAATGAATTTACAATTATCTGGAGATGTCAGTGATGAATCAGCACAGGCAATTGGTAAAATGCTTGGTGCTCAATCAATTGTTTCTGGTACTTTAACCAATATGGGAACATTTTACCGTTTTAGGGTAAGGGTAATTAATGTAGAATCAGCGGCAATACAAACACAGTCATCATTTGATTTGCGAAATGACGAACAGGTTGCCTTTCTTTTAAAAGGTAATTCATCAAACAATATTGTTGTAAACCCATCATCTGGGACAACTGCTCAAGTAATATCGACTCCTCCAGTAACAAGAACTCCGTCAGCAACACCTATTACGTTTTTAGAAGTAGCTCCTTCATATGATAGAAGCGGTGCATCTGTAGGAGACGCTACATTGACAGGTATTCAGTATAGAAATGCTTTGGTATTAACGACTACTAGCGGCGGTTATTCTTTGCATAATCTTAATAGACGGTATACAAGGTTTACAGGCGAAATTGGAAGAGTTGACGGAACAAACTCTAGAGATGCAACAGTTCATATTTACGGAGATGGTACATTACTACGTACATTTAATTTAAAAGCCAATGATTTACCTGAAGATTTTGATTTAAAGGTGGAAGGAATTCGTCAATTGAGAATTGAGTTTGGTGGTTCTGGTGAGGATTGGCGATATAATACAAGATATGCTTTAGTCGATGCTGTTTTAATTCCTTCCGCGACACCCAATCCTGTAACGTTTATTCCGCCTGCATTGTCTGTTTCATTTTTGGAAACAGCGCCGTCATATGATAGAAGCGGTGCATCTACAGGAAACGCTGCATTGGCAGGTAATCAATATCGGGATGTTTTGGTATTAACAACTACCAGCGGCGGCTATTCTTTGCATAATCTTAATAGACGTTATACAAGGTTTATAGGCAGTATTGGAAGAGTTGATGGAACAAACTCTAGAGATTCAACAGTTCATTTTTATGGAGATGGTACATTACTGCGTACATTCAATTTGAAAGCTAATGATCTGCCTATGGATTTTAGTTTTGAAGTGGGAGGAATTCGCCAAATAAGAATTGAGTTTGGCGGTTCTGGTGAGGATTGGCGATATAATACAAGGTATGCTTTAATAAATACTGCTGTAATTCCATAAGGCACTAAAGCATATCAGCAAAATGGCAACCGGCACAAAACGAGTTTACAGAAAAGGAAATTTTTCTGCAAAAAGCAGTTAAAAAACGCATTATAGTTTATCTGCAAACCCAACACATAGTAAAAGTTTGACGCCCAATCTGATGCCGCATTTTTACAGTTTCGTTAAATGACATTATGTTGAAATATTTGGAATATATAAAATCGCTTCACGTCAAACGCATGAATAAAAATTTTCTCGCAGAGGCACAAAGATCGCAAAGGACGCAAAGCTTTCATTCGATGTCTTTTCTTTAACCTTCAAAAATCTCAGATAATTCAGAGATTTTTTTGTAAAAAGAAGATATCAAACATCAACTTGGCGATCTTTGCGTTTCTTTGCGCCTTTGTGTGATAAAATTCAAATTCATGCGTTTGGCGTGAAAATCGCTTGACCCTATGATTTAAATTTATTATTATAAACATATTCCTGAAAAAGGTAAATTCAATAAAATTGAACCTTTAACCTAGGAGGAGAGATTATGCCTTTTTGGATAATAAAAATAGAATTGCGGGAAGACTATAAAATTTTCATCAAATTTAATGATGGACTTAGTGGGGTTATTGACTTTAAAAATAAAATTAAAACAGATCATAGAAGCATTATTAAGGAATTGATAGATGAAAATAAATTTAAGGCAATTAAAATTGAACGGCATACTTTGTGTTGGGACAATGGAGTTGATTTTGCCCCAGAATATTTATATGACCAAATAAAAATGGATAAAAAAGTCGCATAAAAAATATGTGTTTTAACAGGCGATGCCCATATTTAAAACATCTTTTGCCTTCGCTTAAAAAATCCTTTATAAGCCAGGTATGCCATGTAGATGTCGGCTTTTGCGGCTGCTTCAAGCGGGGAGTGCATGGAAAGGATTGGTACGCCGAGATCGATTGAAGGGATGTTGAGGTTCGCGAAAAATCTTGATATTGTTCCGCTTGCGCCCTCATCGACTTTTCCGCCTTCGGCTGTTTGCCAGAGAATTTTTTCTTTATCTAGGATTCGTATCAGGGCGGCAGTTGTGCGGGCATCAGCGTCATTTGTGTTTTCTTTGCCTTTTTCTCCCCAATAGCGGAATAACACTGCGCCGTGGTTAAGCCTTGCGTCTCCATGCTCATCGTGGTATTCATCATGGTGAGGATGCCAACAGGTGTTAACATCGGCGCTGATACATATCGAATTAGAAAAGACATCATTGCATGAGAGATGGTTTTGTTTAACGTCCGAAATTTCCGCCGCTTGAATCAAATCATTGATGAAAGCTGAAAAAAAGGATGAGCGCATACCGCTGATGCCGTGGGAGCCGGTTTCTTCTTTGTCGGCGAGAACAAGGCATGATGTGTGATGCGGATCTTTAACAGAAAGGAAGGCAGTGAGGGCAGGGTAGACGCAGGCTTTGTCATCCTGTCCGTAAGCTCCAACCATGCTTCTGTCGAAGCCGAGGTCGCCTGCTTTGAATGCCGGAACAGCGCAGATTTCAGCCGATACTAAATCTTTCTCGGTAATACCGAATTGTGTATTCAATAATTTTAATATATTGAGTTTGATCAGATTATCTGAAGAATAAAGTCCTGCGAGAATATCAAGCGACTCGGCAGGAACTGCGTCTTTCATAGATTTTTGCATTTGATTTCCGTCAAGGTGCGGCAGAAGATCGGCTATGAAGAAACGGGGATCGGATTCACTCTCGCCGATTTGAATGTTGAGTTCCTGACCGTCTTCGCGGACAATAAACCCGTGGAGAGCAAGGGGAATGCCTGTCCATTGATACGGTTTGATGTTTCCATAGTAATGGGTGTCTAAAAAAGCCATATCGGAATTTTCATAGAGCGGCCGCATTTTCAGATCGAGGCGCGGAGAATCGATGTGCGCCGCGATTATCGATATGCCTTCATCAAAATTTTTTTTGCCGATAGTACAAAGGATAAGGGCTTTTCCGCGGCGGCTTAAATATATTTTATCGCCGCTTTTTATTTTCATTCCTTTTTTCCATGCGGTAAATCCCTCTTTTTCAGCCATCGCGATAGCGGCGCTGACTGCCTCTCTTTCGGTTTTTGCGGCATTCAAAAAAGAGATGTACGGCTTGCAGTAATCATGCGCGGCTGTTATTTCTTCGGCTGTCATTGCCTGCGATGCGTTCTGACGTTGGAAAAGAAGTGCGCTTTTTATGTTGGGCATTTAATTAATATAACAAAATTTTCATGATAGCTCCAGTCCTTTTTAAAGACAGCGAAAAAAAATATCGCTTGTGGTATACTGCCCCTATGTCTTTAAACTGGAAGGAAATTAACCTAATCCTCAGCGAACTTTCTCTTGAAGGGGCTCAGATTCAAAACGTCGTTCAGAGCGCTTACGATGTGATTGTTTTGCGGATTCACGGGCACGGAGAAACAAAACATTTGCTTATCAGTTTGAGTTCTGGCGCTTGCAGGCTGCACGAGACATTCACATCCTGTCCAAAGAGCGATAAACCTCTGCGGTTCGCGCAATTTCTTAAATCTAAAATCGTAAACGGCAGGATTACAGAGGCGTCTCAGTTGGGGGATGATCGCATTGTCCGTATCACAGTGAAATGCGGCGCTCCCGCAAGCAGCGAAGATGACGATGCGTTTTACTATCTGTTTATCAGGCTGTGGTCAAACGCGGCGAATTTTATTGTAACAAATAAAGACGGTGTTATTTTAGACGCGATGCGCCGACTTCCGAAACGCGGCGAAGTTACCGGAGGGCATTATGCCCCTGAAAAAACGGAAGCAAAAGGCAAGGTTATAAGAGAGTACGAAATTCGTGATATTCCCGGTGACGGCTCATTTAATAAAAAAATTGACGATTTCTACGCCGCTATGGGCGGTCCTCTCTCTCTTGAAGCGCTGAGGGATCAGGCGCGATCTTCTTTTGAAGGCAGCATCACAAGGATCAGCGCAGCACTGGAGAGGCTTCGTGAAAAAGAAGCGGCTTTTTTGGACGCTCCTCAATTTAAGAAATACGGTGATTTGATACTTTGCAATATCGCCAATAT
>Ga0209755_10007311_pt1 | contig 11983 bp, 7 predicted proteins | sample TergutCo191P1_FD_187301 | JGI IMG/M metagenome (GOLD analysis project Ga0209755, IMG submission 187301) | Cornitermes sp. P1 segment gut microbial communities from Petit-Saut dam, French Guiana - Co191P1 (SPAdes) (version 2) | ecosystem: Host-associated > Arthropoda: Insects > Digestive system >...
AATGGGCTGTAAGATCAATTATAACACATTCTTACTTGATGAAAAGAAGTTCAGCATTTGTAATTTTGGCCAGGTAACCTTTATGTACATACATAGTTGCAATTTAAGCTTATAATTTTACATACAGTATAATCTCAGATTTGCATTGTCACAATTTGCATAATGTACATATTCTGTTCCTATGTCTTCCTAAAACCCCAAGGAAGAACAGGATTTCTGACAGTATCTGCTTCAAAGAAGTCACAGTTATGTTGGCTGTTCTTATAAAAGTCAGTGACAATTTTATCATAAATTTTTGAACTTCAGAGTTCCTTTTAGAACTGATATAAATGTCTGTTTAATTCCTAAACTGTAACAATTTATTCCTTGTAACATTTGATATAAAAATTTTGTCTTCTCCTTATACATTAGACTGCCTTCACCTAATAAACTGGAAGAGATATTTTATATCCATTAAACTTTTCCCATCTTGCATTCTGTTTTGAAATAGCATACAGTTGAGTGTTCTATGCTACTCAAGTGTAGTGTTTTGTTTCACCATATGAACGTTGGTGTAAAGTTCACTGTTATACTGGCCATCAAAAGACATGTTAATGTCGTTACATCATTACGTTAAGTGACTCCATTACAAAGTTGAGGTATTAATAAATACATACATATTATTAACAGGGATTTTTCAAAGGTAAAGATAGTTTGTAATTCCTGTTGGTTTGTATTTTTGCCATAAGACGTTTGAGATGACATTTCAGGTTTGATAAGATCATGTTCCTGATTATGAAATATCATATTTCCAGTAAGAATTGCCTTAAATCCTGAAAAACATATTATTGGCTGCATGACTGTCTAAGGTGCCTTTATATTTCTGTATTTGTTTTTCTGTGTGTTGAAAAATGGTATTTACTTACTCAAAAATTTTCTTCACAGGTTAGGTATACACTAAGAAATCCTAAAGAATGATTTTGAAAGCATTTTCTGAAGAAACATGTGTTAAGGTGCAGGTGATTAAGATCATTGCCTTCTGTCACAATATATGGGTTTGATCCTCAGGCTCATTAGGAATAAGATTAAATAGAGAACCAACTCACGCATTGCAAAGAAGGAGTTAGTTAGTATGAAAAGTTTTGGATGTGTACCCAGTGAGAAGTTGTACAACTGTGCTTCACTGTGTATGTGTTTAGTTTTCTGTGTGCATTAAATGTTCAGGAATCACTGAATTTTATTTAATAGAATTCAGCAATGAGGAGTTTCATTGAATGTTGTCACTACATGCCAGTATTGGTTAAAATTGGTTTTCAGAAGATGGTGGAACACACCTGAAGTGTTACCCAGTGCTTACTCATGAATTTATAACATGGAAGTCATGAAATCAAGATCTGATTAAAGACTGTTCCCATTGTTGTAGTTTGTTACACTGATCCAGTATCTTATCAATACTGTTTATTAATAATGAGTTTATCATCTAATAACATGTGTATTCTGACATAATTCAGTTATATTTGATGTATTTTGATGTTTAGAACATTGTCAAGCCTACCTGCAAAGACATACTGTTTCCCCAAGTTCCATGCTCTCTCATCTATAAAATCTAAGGTTATGCAGTTTTAAACTTACAAGATTTTAAAAAAGTAAAAAAAATTTAAGTAATAACATTTTTTAAGCTTGCGCCAAATTTTTCTTTGTGGGAATGAAAGCATCATGACACAAAGATGGTGAAAGAATACCTAAGGGTGATAACACGAGTGGCAGGATTGTTATGCTGGGGCTGATGATGTTCCAGTGTTTCGGAGTTTTTATTTCACTAGACCCGCATTCTGCATACCATGTTTATACTCAGTTTTGACTTGCTTGAATTGGACTTGTGCTGGATGTTCTAGAACAAAAATGTTGCTTAAGTGAGGTAGTGTCTGTAAGTAAAACATCAAAATAACTATTTATGCTAGTTGTATGCCTCTAAACCATTTAAACATGGTTACATGTTACTGAACACTGTGCCTGGAGACTTGTTGTCCTGCCTGGTGTTTTTCATCACTACAGGCAAAACTTGGAGTTGTACCTTAAAAGAAGGCTTTGATTGCTTCCATTCTAAATCACTATTTGTACGGTCACATTAATGGTAGAGAAAATGTCATCAAATGAGCAAAGAGTCATTCTGTCATGTCGTTTTTTTAAAATTAAAATAACAGCTGCACAATATTATTATTTAGAGTGGTGACATTTTTTTAGTGTGTTCCAGAGCGCCCTCTTATTTGTGTTTCTGTTGTCGCTGCTTATTTGGTAACTGCTATGCATTGGCATCATTTTCTGTTCTTTTTATGGTAAAGACAGAGTTCCAGGGGTTGTGCTTTGGTTCTCTTAGATTGCTAGATGGCTGGTTCTTTATTAACCCTTGGACACTAGAATGAATGCCCAGAAACTCTGAGTTATGAGACTGTAAATGGTCACCATTACTGTGTGTGTTCTTGGGTGGTGACGTAGGCAACTTCAGGAATTTCAGCACACTGTGCATCGACTGTGGTTGATGTCCAACATGCGTGGGCTAATAGTGTGTGCAGATTACAACATGGAATGAGTTAATCAGATTCAGTGATCATTGTTTTATTAACAAACAAACTAACTAACTAACTCATATCTGCAAATAGTTACAGAAACCTGTAAGAATACTATACAGAATGGATATATAGCTTGTTCACCAACTCTTTTGTCTGAGTTGTGCCACCTAGATGCATTTTAACATGTGTCAGCAGGCATCATGGTCAAATAACTGTACTTTGAGTTGGTCTTCTATTTAATTGTTTATTAATTAAAAGTTAAAATGTATTTATTTGGGAAATTCTGAGTTTTGGAAGCATGATCAGCAGAGTGCCTACAATTTATGGTTGTATATCATAATATACATTGTTTTTATGCAACATACCATAATCTGCTTACATTATTTTTTTAGAACATTGTACAGTTGTTGAAGGAGATGTTAAGTGTAGATATATATATGTACCCATTAATATGGGGAAACTAAAACATTTTTAAAAGTAATTTATGATACTGTAATTTATGATTAATGTACATGAGGGGTGGTGTGATATCAGTGGTTGGAATTTTAGAGAAACCTGTTTTAAGGTCCTGTTTGAGGGTATGACTGTTCTTGGGTGCATGTTAGTGTTTTTTATCCACTGTGGCTCAACAGAAGATGATTTTACAAATGCAGTTCATTGGTGTCTGGAGTCCCTTTTAAATTTTAATTTAAACACAATTTTGTATTTTTCTTTTGATTCAGAATATTTTTTATGCACTGAAGACGCTCAGGTATAATTACATAAGTGGGAACAAGAAAGCAATAAGCCATTTCATATCAAATAAAATTGAAAATGGGAGTGAGGGAAGTTCTGAAGTGCACAGTTAGTATGTGGAATAGTTGTGCATTATTTTTGTATAAACTTGTTAAATTAAGTACCAAAGTTTTATTATGCATTGTCAAGATAGGAATCAATTAGGAGGAGGGGAGCATTGCTCATTTTATTTTCAAGTAATATTGGACTCTTAGTGGCTATCCTGTTTTGTGTTGTAAGTATGGTGTCAAACTGCAGTGATCCTGAGTTGCCATAAGCTCTTTATAGATTTTTCACAAATCACATGATGAGAAAAGGTGCATTCATTAGAAGTACAAAGGAAATTGTCATATAGACATGTCAGTTGATAAAATAGAGTGTTTCATGCGTGAATTAATGTGGAGGAATGGTAATGCGATGAAACAATATAACTTTAGCATAATGCAAACACAAATCTAGTGTGAGATATGAAGTCCTCAAATTTTATACAGAAGTTGTGTGAATTTATCACTTCTGAAGTTGCTATACAGACTGTAGACAACAGTAAACATGATGCATAACCTTATATTCACATAATGAGTGACCACTCTCTTATACCTTGCTGATATTTGTAGATCTGTTCTGATGTTTTTTTTTTTTTGATGATGATGCAAACATTTTCAAAGTAAAAATTAATGCAATACATAGTGAAGAAAGAAGTTGGAGAATATTATCAGACTGTGGGTCCAGTGTTCATAGTAAAAAGTACATGAAATGTCATTTGCATGAATTGTGGGTAAAAAAGTGTTGCCATGATGATCATGAATAACATTTGTTGAATATGTCTCCCCCCTCCCCCAGCACTCTGGTAGGTACCAACTCTTATCTTCTTCTCTCTTTGTATGTGTTCAGTTATTGTTTGTACAGTTTTATTTAAGTTTTAGGAATATTGGTGACTTTAGTAATTAGTGCAGTCTTGGAAGTGAAGTTTATGAGAGCCTGTAACAATCGACCTGTTAAGTAATATAATGCTTTTTTTTGTTACTCTTATTTCTTATTTAATTTGGGATCTTTGAAATTACATTATGCTTCAAGCTCATGTATAATGCACGAAAGTCCATTGATGATGATTGTACTTTGCTATCAGTAAATGTGTAGAGTAAGTCCACATAGCTTCATTCATTAGCTGCTGAAAGCACTTCTCCTGATCTGAGGCACTTTCTGTATGGAATGGTTGACTTGGGTTTCATTCATGGCATGGGCAGGAATTTTTCATCTGTCGTCATGTCCAGACATGCTGTGGGATCCAAATACCTTGTATCCTATGGATATCAAAAGCAATTTCTTCATGGGCAAAGCAGTCAACCAGTGTACATGATCCTGAGCCAGTTCCATTTACCACCCATCCTTTCAACCTACTCATATCTCCCCAAAAATTCATCATATGGTGGGTGGTCCAGGAAGTTCCAATGCAAAAATGTACGCTGTGCTGAAGGACCCCACCCTGTGACATAGCCACTAAAACAAGGCTTGGGAGGTTGCCAGTTACACAGTAATTTAGAAGTGGAAATTGCTGTTTGTGAATGTTTGCAAAAGGAAGAGCCTGATTTCTGCTGGGGCACAGTTTGAAACTCATATGAAAATGGGACAGATGTATCATTGTTCTCAAGGACAACATTATGGAACATTGGTGGATTTTCTTTTTGTGTTTTTGCTTTTATCTGTAACTTAATGTTGTCATAATAATCCAAAAGCTCATGTAGGAAAATTCAGTTTTTTGTTGATTTCAATAGCTGTCTGTTTAAGAGGCTCAAACACATTGTTATTTTCTTTCAGAGTTTCTATGTTGGTAAGGTATGACATAGTAAAGCCATTCATTTTACATTTTGTCTATAGATATATATATATGTATATGATTTATGGTCTTCTTGAACTTCCTTAACATTCTGATTCATACCATTCATATAATATACCCAACACTCTCTTAGTTGCCTCTTTCAGGATGTGATATTGTTTGAATCTTACTGGAAAATATTTCAGTCTGTAAATTTTACTAATACTCTTCAATTTACCGTTATTCCTTCTGATGCTGCAAATTCATATTAATCGCACCGATACTTAACAGGCCTGCAATTACAGTATTGCATGGTGACCACATTTTGGATTAAAATAAAATGATTTATTAAGCAAGTTTTGGACAAGACATTTATTTTAGTACAGGGTTTTTTAATTATGTTTTTGGACCCTGCATTGCAATATAATTATACAGTATAAACCAAAAAAATTCACATTTCCTAAGTTAGTATTTTCATTTTTTGCTGTCTAATATATGTTTTGAACCTGAGGGTTCATCTAAGGAAGATGGTTGTATGTACAGTTCAGCTATGGTACATTTTACATGCATCAGTATAAGCACTCTAGTCTTCTGACTAGATGAACCCTCAGGTTCAAAACATGTAGTAGACTTCATAAAATAAAAATATGAATTTAGAAAATGTGCATTTCATTGTAAAAATAACAACAACCAACTACTTGCACAAGTGTCTATTTGTTATAGAGATAAAATCTAAAACATATTTAACACTTTAAAAATTTTTTTAAAATTCAGTTTAATGAATTTTAAAAAAAAATTTTAAAGTGTTAAATATGTTTTAGATTTTATCTCTATAACAAATAGACACTAGTGCAAGTAGTTGGTTGTTGTTATTTTTACATCTTAATCATCTTGCACGGTATAATAATGAAAATAGTGCATTTCATTGATTTATATTGTATAATTTAGTAAAAATGTTGTGTGATGCTGGAATATAACAGCTTGTATTTATTGGGTCCAAGAGACATTGGAAAATGTGGCTGAATATAAATTGCTTTGAAGGTGGAACACACTGTTTACCAGCTTTGTCCACATTATATGAAGAATGAAAAACAAGGTAAAAAAAAAAATTGGAAATTTTGTGCCTCAGTTTTGTTAAATTGTTACCATTTACATGTTCATGATCCTGAAAATGTGAATGTATGTTTATTAATTTTAATTGCTGGTATAGTAGCATCTTTGTCTCCATGCATTGTAATTCAAACCACTTGCATTACTTTAAAAGTAGCATACCATGAATGTTAACACATGCTTTTGTTTTAGCTTCATTTTGTTTGTGTGAGATTTGACTGATTACACAGAACTCTGCATGCAACTTTCTGTGACCATGCTACATGTGAAGAAAGGACTACTTTCCAAGTTTGTAACAAACTTTTCAGAAAGGATAATACAAATCATCAAGTTTTCCATGGTGTCTTCATTGCCTTTTTGAAGATTGTTACATGACACAAAAATTATCACAAATGCTTAGTTAAACAGCCCACATAATATCATTCAATTTGGGGAAGATTGTTCTTGGTTCATAATTCCTTATGTTATTCCAAATTCAATTTTTCAAAGATTCCATCACATAAAGTCTTGCAGTTTACAGCCTAAATTAATGTACCTGTACACACACTGTTGCCAGCTACCTCAACAGCCAGTGTTATTACTTTCATCTTGGGCGTACTGGGAGGAGGGGCCAGTCTGTAAAGAACTGATAACACATTTAGTTGAAACTATGCAACTGAATCTGAAAAATGCATATAGAATAAAATTGTACCCCACGATTTTTAGGATAAATGAAATTGTACTCCACAGTTTTTAAGATGAAGACTGCAAACTAGTTGACATATGTTCACCTATGTAGATTTGAACATATGCTTTGTAAGTACTGTATAAACACAGTATTTTATTTTAGTAGTCATTGTTCACGTTCACTGCCACTAATATTTAGAAAGTGCTGAGTACAGTTAATAAATTGATGAAGAAAATAAAATACAACATGTGGTTGAAAGGCATTGTAAGACAGAGAAGATAAACAGCAGTTAAAATAAACATTAATCACATATGGATTTTACAGTGAATTAGACACTGCAATGAAGCAGTTTGTTTGATTGATACTCATGTTTAAGTACAGTTTTTATAAAATAGTTGGTGTTATAGTTGGTCTTATTTCAGTATAATCAGATTTAATTAATAGAACAGCAGACAATGATTAAGAAATGTGTGGAAGCCAGTATGGACAACTGCAATTGGTGTAATTGTAATTAGAGTGGTATGTTTATTGTTTAAATTTAATTGTTTTGAAAGGTCAGATTATTTCATGTACTGTGTTTAATATTGTACTTGAGACTGTTAAATATTAATGTTTTTAAAACGTGTAAATTCAATAAAATGGAAATTTAAATTCAAATAATGGTTCTGTGAATGTTGAAATGAAGTTAACATTGCAATTTCTGTTCTACTGTATTCTCCACAGAGACTAAAGGAAGATATATATGGGTTATTTCATTTTTATTTCTTCGTCGCAAGCCTGCATGCACAAGTGTTTCCATCTCTGCATGATATTCATGAGTAAGTTATGCATAAAGCATTGTATTATATTTTGGAAGAACTGGTGTTAATTCTTTTTTATTCTGAATAGCTTCAGTTATATGAATGCATGATCTTAACTCTGTCACAGCTTTTACGCATTTTTCAGTGGATCGTATACAACTTGTTTCTGTTAATTACTGTGTAAGCAAAAAATATTTGTTTGTGCTGAGAAGAAATGGTTCTTCCCTTAAGTTATGAATTTGTGTATATAATTTAAGATAATGTACTTATTAGATATGTTTTATGTATATGTATGCAGTGGAAGGAATCAAGAAAGTAGATGTGAAGATATTTTGATGCAGCATTTGTAAAATTTCCTCTGTAAGATAATTATATTAAGACTGCATTTTTGCAAGAACAGAAGGTAGCAAAAATGCCTTTTTGTGTTACAAAAGCTGATGGACCTTTTCTTGAATAAAAGCTCTTTTGTTGGAGAACTTCAATATGAAGCTTTATGACAGAATATTGTATGATTCATTCTAGTGCGTCACATGTTTGTGTTTCGTGGTTTTCAAAATGTTCGGACAAATACTGTAGTGACCTATGTCAAACCTTTCAAGAAGTCATTACTGGAGTAAGTGTCTTATAGTTGTCATTTCCTGTGGCTGTTTGTTCCTCTGGTTTCACAATTCATTTTAGTCACCAGAATGACTACCACTGAGTTCATTTAAAGGCTGTAAGCCATCAGTTATTCTTTCATTACTTGCATTATCATTGGTTTCACAAAATGTGTGGCAGTTGGTGCAGGCTTATGAAATTATTATTTGAGGTGTATTTTTCTTTGTCATGCTAGAATCTGATGCATAGGTGCTGTGTTTATGCAATAAAATGTGTACTTATTGAAAGTAGTGTTTATGTTGGAACACATGGTAAAGTTATGATAAGTTCATTTTTACATGTACTAACAGTTGCTTGAATATCTGTTTGTAGTATGGGTTAACACTTAAAGGAGATTCCTGTTTATGATGTAATTTGCACAAATTGCTGATTTTGGTTTTCAGTTACTGGAATTTGACCAAGAGGGCAACTACGTTTCACTGTTCCATTAACTAGTAGCATTCCAAGAGTTTGGCCATTAATTATTGTTTTTTGCAAGGTTGTGTATACTCAATGTTATGTAAATAGTGATGAAAAGGGAATGTGAAGTGTGGTGGGAAATGGCTAGGTCTGTCCTTGATGTTGCTGTGAACACCAAAAAGCACATTACGTATAATCTGATATCCAGAACATTAAAGTAATCCAGCCCTGGAGGTGGCAGAAATCACAAATTTTACTGTGTTTGTAAAGGGAAAGGGACACAAAAAATTTACAGCTAGTATTGAAACAGTTCATTCTGATAACACAGTTGTGGATGAACTGTACAAAAGTGTAATGGAAGAATAGAAAGGACCCTTGATATTGCTTTCTGCTATAAAACAACGTATTGGGCATCATCTTTGTAACTAAAATGTGTTGCTGTGATTAGTGGTAATTGACAACCATAGTAATAGTAATACCAACAACAGTCATATTTTTGTTATCATGTTGCAGCTGTTACTTTTGTTTTAAATTGGTCATTTTCAGTTTAGAGTTAGAGTTACAGGTGTGTGGTATCTGACATGCTTATACAAACTGAACATAATATGTGCGTCTCTTTCCTACCTTTCTCTGTTGCTGTCCATTTTGCTAAAACATATTACCAAACAGCCTAGTAAATAGGACTTATGTATTTTTCAACACACATTAAACCTATTGCTATTAATAAAAAATAATTTCCGAGAAATGGAAATTATCCTTAGGTGTTGACACTGTTAATTCTGTGAATCGTGATTTAATCTTTCATTCATAACACCAATTAATGTGTGTCTGACATACAAAATTATTGCCAAGATGATGTAAATGATGCCAAAACATGTAGGGGCAGCATAATCCTTATGTGTTTCTTTTACTTCTGAACTGAGGGGTAACATTTTTGAGGTCTTGGAGATGTTAGGCCCCCCTCCTCTTTTTTTAAATGCGGTAACTTTCACATTGTACCTGTTTGAATGGTGCTTAATTAAGCTTGGTAACCTGGTGGCATATCAGTAGAATACAATAAATACAACTTGTATGATATTAATGTGCCTTACAGGTTTTTGAAACCTCAGTTCCAATCAGTGCCAAGATGAAGATTGTGTGAAACTTTGCATCTTTCCTCCTTTACATCTTAATTGTGTGGTGCTAAGCATCAGGTTCACCTCACCTTTACGTAACTCATTAGTTCTGGACATAATTTGTTCTTAAGTGTGAACTTTTTCAGACCTATTGTTTTTTTAAACCCATTCGTCCTTTACATCTTAATGGTATGGTGCTAAGCGTGAGGTTCACCTCACCTTTACATAACTCAGTAGTTCTTGTCATAATTTATTCTTAAGGGTAAACTTTTTCAGACTTATTGTTTTTTGATGCCCTCTCCACCTGTCATTGCATTGATTCATTTGCTAATCATTTTGATTTGGGACAACTTATGGGTCCCATCTGCAAGGGTCAAGCAGTTTGACCCTTGAAAATGGGACAGATGTCCCAAAACATTGGTAATTAGGGCTGATTGCACCTAGAAGATTGGACTAATAGGTTGTCTTGAAACTTCCTTAATTAAATACCAGTCCACACTGTGTAACATCCCATAAAATATCATCTCAATTGCAGCTGTAACATGGAATTGCATATATCATTCACTTGCATGATTTGCATGTCTTGTAAGACTGAAACAGGTCCCATGTGTTTACCTGTAGCAGTACACCTGCTTGTGAACAATGTAAGTGTAGTAACTAGGAACAGGAACATGTCTACGGGATCTGTGAACACTTGGATGTGTGGGGTTGGTAGAGACACATTGATTAGTCCACAACATAAATTTAATGATTACTGAAGTACTAAGGAAATGAGTAAGCAGTGAATGAGATAAGACGACAAAGAGCAGTTTTATTAGGATCGTAAGCATGCACACTAGGAACCATTTACATTGTTAGAATTTCCAGATTGATAGATAGATTTATAGTTGACACAATTCAGCATTATGTGCCACAGTTACCACATCAATGAAATACAAATTTGAGAAGTAGGTGTACATCATACCACCGAATATCTGCCAGGTACAGTTTCTCTCAGCGTCCACAGTTCCTACAAATTTATGTGTCAACACAATATGAAGTTGAAATTATATTAATTATACTGTGAGAAATAAAACTACACACACCAAAGATTATCTGTACCATTACATGCATTGGTAGATGACATGTAATCCTTAGTGTCAGTTATGTAACTGTGCACATGGAAGCATGTGTGAGACATCTTTTTGCGTTTACAGCAACAACCACATATGTAAGGAGCGCAGATCTTCAGTGTATGCAACAGGTTTTACTACTAAGCTGGTGTACAGGATGAAAATTTTCAAATTCATCATCAGATGTCCAAACCTTAAAGTTGGGGATATGATACATTCTTCAGATGCTGGGCAACAACCACCCAGTGCTGGAAAACAGTGTATGACAAGAATGAAGATCAAAGTTGCTTATGCATTCATCATTTTGTTTGGGATGTGGGTCGGGGGAGTAATAAAGGTGGAATAACAGGTGGTAGTTTTACCGATAGCCATGCCATGGTAGTCATGCCACGTTAGCACAGATCATCTAGCACCCACTGTGGGCACTGGGATACGCACGTGTATGACGCCTTTGGGACAGAGTGGGTAAGCCGGCAACGTTGGGGTCTCTATTATCGGTGACATTGCAATCTACAGATGTATCATCTGTGAAGTATGGAGTCGACCGATAAGTGGTGTGGTAAACTAATGGAGCAAAAGCAGCTATGCGATTAACACTTTCGGCGGTTTTTCTTCTCATTCAGTGTTGTATGTCTATGTCAAACTCTGGAGAACGTACGTACGTCCCGAATGGCCCTTACGTGAAGTGTTCTTTTTTGTAAGTATGCGTACCGAACCGTCACAGGACGGTAAATATGAAGGTTGACAGTCTTACAGAAAGTACTGTTGTGTACAAGTTTTGTGTTTTATTTAGCGTTTTTGGTAGGTGGAAAAGTTTGATAAATAGGTGACAGTGTTCTGGAGAAACCTGCCTTCATCTTCAGGGTACACCTAACCCTGAAGGTAATTTAATGGCTTCCATTGTGTATACATAATGGGAGAAGCGATTCTGCAGAACGGTCCCTTTTCCGGGCTCTACCATTTACATTGACCCCAAACAATACTATT
>Ga0209755_10007312_pt1 | contig 11983 bp, 8 predicted proteins | sample TergutCo191P1_FD_187301 | JGI IMG/M metagenome (GOLD analysis project Ga0209755, IMG submission 187301) | Cornitermes sp. P1 segment gut microbial communities from Petit-Saut dam, French Guiana - Co191P1 (SPAdes) (version 2) | ecosystem: Host-associated > Arthropoda: Insects > Digestive system >...
CTTTTAATGGTGGTTCCAGTAGGTACTGAAATGAGCTATCTATTTCTATATTGGCAATTGTTTTCTTCCACAAAGAGCTCCCTGGGTTGCTGCTGGAACCACTGCAGTACTGCAGCCTTTGCAGCTTGTCAAAACAGCATATTTGACATTTTAACACAGGGTGCACAAATCCTGGGTGCCAGGTTACCCCATGTGAATAAATTTTATATAGTGTGGTGCCTATATTTGGAAAAATTTGTGGGCCGTTGTTTTAGTACTTTAGTATTTGAGGATCCCAACATTACCTCCAACACACTCATAACCATTTGAAAGTTAATGTATCACCATCAAGAGAACACATTTTGGGATAATCATGATGGGTGTCATGTTGCATGACAGCTGTACCCCTGTCCAGAGCAGTTTCCTTCATGTGCTGGAAGGTGTTGGGCCATCCTACATAAAGCCTGGACCTTTCATTATGTGACTTCCATGTGTTTAGCCCCCTTAGGCAAGTGCTACAAGTTGACAGTTTTGGGTTGGGTGAACACATCAAGGCTGCAGTGGTGCAAGGTAAGCAGCAGCCATAGAGGTAGGGAGGGTGTCCACTAGCTGGTTTGTCAGTGGAATGCCTACCTCAATACCCAGGTGGACTGTGTCAGTGTCCTCTGCTTCTTCACAGAGAAGAGTCAGCAGATGTATTTCATTTGATTAAGCCTGATATCACATGTAGAATATAATAGAATACAAGAATGGTGGGCAAAAGTGACCCTTGCACTTTGACCACACTTGATCCTTTGTGCAGTTTGTGTATTAATAAATCTATCAGCCCTGCACCTTAAATAAAGTGCAGTATCCTGCTGACAGAGTTGTCCTCAAACTCACCTGGTTTACTTACAGTGATGACCCAGGTACTGGAATCTTAATGTGGCCAAAGCCTCACAGTCACAAAGAACGTGGGAGGCTGTTTGAAATACCTGCTTACATCTATTACACATGAGACTGTTTACAAGACCCAGCTAAATAAATGTTCTTTTAAATGACTGTCCTGTTAGGAACCCTGTCATTATTTTTAGCTGGTTTCTGCTCAGACTAAGCAGTTCCCCAGGTTCTTTCACAGGGATTTTTTGGAGGAAGCTCTTAGCCTGCCCTTGTCCATGTATGGACTGCCAATGCTTCTCATGTTTCCTGCTTATCCAGTCCCTCATCTACCCCCACTGGCAACTTTTGCAGATGTACCAAGTGCAGGCTCAGGTCCTGTGAGTTATCAAACATAGTTCTGCATTAATTTTTTAAACTATTCACATGAAAGAAGTGACTGTCATTTTATATTTATTATGGAGTGGTTAGTGTATTTTGTTTTACTTACAGTTACATTGTGTGGGTCAGCCTGATGACCACATGAAACTCATTACAGCATTTTACCCACCACACTTTACTACAAAGTTTACGTCACTCAGATTTAACTCTCTGGAAAATCTCATCCTAATGGCCAATACCAGTACCACATTGACAAGTTGTGTTTAATTCTCTGTTTTTCTTTGGTTTAAATGTAAAGGTATCAATTATTGATCCATATGCCTTGTCAGAAGTGCTCTGACAAAAAACTTCAATATTATATTTGTATAATTGTCTTAAATTTATAGATTTTGCTTTTGAATTGTGTACCTGCCATATGATATATTTAAAAATGGAGTTCAGCAGTAAATGTTAATAATTATATACCAAAATAATTGGGACAGATATTTTTGCATTTCAGGTTTGTTTGTTTGTTTGTTTGCTTGTTTGTTATATGTTCCATTATTTAAATAGATTAAACAACTTAGCTCTTTATTTTATTTTTATAATTATTAACTAAGTAGCTAAAGTGTGCCAAAGCTCCAAATGTCAAGAAGACAGACTTGAATGTGAAGGAAAATTTCCATGTATTATCATATTTTGGTATTAACCTATAAACATTTTTCCATCACAGAGTAATCTGCTTAAAGGGTAATTGGTAGCTTAACACTGATCCTTGGGTGTACCATATTATGATAGGCCTATATGTAACCACATTCAACTTCCCAGAATTGTCATATTACGTTCTGATGCAGTTCACTTTTCAAATGTTGCTACATAGGTACATGAAATCTGTAGGGAAAGTGTTACCATTACCCCATATTTTAGATGTCATTGAGAGGCTTCTTGTTTACCTCCAGCAAAGGTTGTTATATTACTGGAAATTTAATTCTCACAAACAGTTTGTTATAGCCTTTGTAAAATAGTCAGGGTACAGATATTGTTCAAATTTCAAATGTCTGGGTCTCAGTGTCTGATTTGCAGCTGAAGAGACAACAGTATGCTCCAGTTACTTCCATCTTGCAGGAAACTACATTTAGCTCTCATTTAATGGCAGCCTAAAGAGGGCATGGATTTGGAGTTTCAGAAATGTGTGTCAGTATGCTGTATAAACATGTAGTTTCCTTCTTCACTGTAGAGAGGAAATGCAGCACATGAAGATTCCATGGGACATTGAAGATGCCAAACAACTAGGCAGGGTCCTGGACCGCTACAAAGACAAGTACTACTTTGAGGTCCTTTTGACTGTTGTTGTGACATATTTATTGTATCCTTTTAAACTTAACAGATATTTTATTTTCTTGCTTTCATAATATGATGTATTGTGTATGTGTTCTGTGGTATGCCATCTGAGGTAAGACTATATTTATTAGAACTCTTAGTTTGAAATACTGACAGTTTCTTAATTTTTTGTGAAAGTTGCCCTTCAGTTCTTCGAGTTAAAATTAATTGCCTTATATTTTGTCTTGTTCACTTTATTCCCCAAATAATGGTGTTGTGATTTGTTTAGTGGTTGTAAAGTGTTACTTTAAAAAAACACATGCCCTGTGATTTGGCATGCATTTGATGCATTTTGGTATCATACAAAGGAAGTTTCACACAATGCATTGTCAGAGGCTACAAAACTCAAAGAGGTGTTACCTACAAGCACAGTTTTTTAGTGAAAGATGCTACCAGTTGTCACAGCATCCATACATTTACTACACTGAAGATAACATTATATAGTAGAGAATTTAAGTGTGTCCTTTGACAACAAGTAGCTTTATGATCTGTACCCCACACAAAATATTATTTGAATGATTAAATAAAGAAGAAAGAGATGGACAGATATTGTAGCATGTATAGGGGACAGGAGAGTTGCATATAGGGTTTTTGTTTGCGATGTGATGGAAAGAGACCACATGGAAGACCTAGGCTTAGATGGGAAGGTGATATTAAAACAGATCTTCAGGAAGTGGGATGGGGAGGCGTGGACTGGATTGCTCTGGCTCAGGATAGGAACAGGTGGTGGGTGATTGTGAATGTTGTAATGATTGTTTGGATTCCATAAATGCATAGCATTTCTCAAGTAGTTGAGGACCTGTTAGCTTCTCAGGAAGGACTTTGCTCCTTGGAGTAGTTAGAATTAGTCCTTTTGACACTTCATTCATCATGTTTCCTTGACTGCTACGTCTACTGTGTAGTTGTGGTTGTATCAATAAGTAATATACAAATGATATTTTTTGAAGTACATATTCTGGTGATCTTACTTTGATATTGCCTATTATCATTGCTGCAACTATAATTTCCTTAACTGGCATATTTAGTTTGCAGACCTTTGCCATTCCTGGGTCAATATCCTTATCAATCCTGTCTGGCTTTCTCTTCCCATTCCCATTAGCACTTCTACTAGTGTGCTTTTGCTCAGCAACCGGAGCCTCATTGTGCTATACGCTGTCCTTCTTTCTTGGGCGACGACTTGTTTACAGATATTTTCCTGAGAAAGCTTCACAGTGGGCACTTACAGTAAGTAAACTAACAAAAGTATGAATTATATAAAAATTCAGTATCCAAGTAATTATCAGGAAACCTCACCATTTCTTACTGCTGACATTTCTTGCTATAATTCATGGTAAAGGTAAAGGTAAAGTTCAACCTAGAGTAGGCTATGGAAGGCCCAGAGCGGGAGTAGAGGCGTAGCTGTACTCCCCCTTTTCCCTTGATGCGACATGAGGGTGGGTGGTCAATGCCATTCCTGGGCTCTTTTATACCTGGGAAAGGAACCTGGTACCTATTGTACAGGAGGGTGGGTAGGCCCTAGAGCCATTCTGGACAAGTGCAGAAAATCTCGCGTCCACCACATATTGAAATCCAGACCATCAAGCCTATGGCAAGTTGCATAATTCATGGATGCAAATTAATTTTTTAAATATGAAATTGGAAGAAGTGTTGCTTCCATGTTATTCATAGTATCTTTACTTACACATTTGCATTCTTAGTGGCATATTGCACTTTTACAGAATACATTATTTTCGGATAATGTTTGTAGGTGTGTTGATATTTTTGGTTGGCAGTTACATTATTTCATTCAGTATCCTACAGTTTTCTACAACTGGGATTGACAGTTTGTTGGGTTCAGTAATTGCAATTTCTTTTGTTTGTATGCATTTGTATGTATGTTTGTATTTAAAATGTGTGGTATGCATACCAAAAGTGAATTTCTGTATATGTACAGTAGAACTCCTTTAATATACCTCCTCTTGATCTGGCATTTCTGGTTGTTTGGCACTTGAGGAACATAGTCCCAAGACCAGATGCTCTGCCATCTATAACTTCAGCCTTGCATTCCACAGGAAAACCTGTGACTTGGTTTGTGATAATTAGAAAAGATGAGCCTTCTTATGATGAAATAAATGTACTGATGACTGCACATTCTCTGTGGGTTGGCTGCAAAATTCTAAAGAAACAACAGCTGAAGGATATATACAAATAGCATTCTAATCTGATTAGTTGTGCAGCCCAAGTATAGAAGTAACAAAAAATTATGTGTAAGGTACTGTATAATAATCTGGAATGTATGATAATCCAGGACCTGTCTGGTCCTGTGGGTGCTGATTTAAAGGATTCTGCTGTACATAATTTTATCTTGCATAAGACTTTTTCTGTAATGTTTTCATTATGTTTATAATACATGGGATGTGCACAAAAGGTGATTTATAATTTATGTTGCTTATCCTGTGTTAATTGCCCAGTGGGCAAGAGAAGAATGCACATAGAGATAGTCATGCCTATTGATTTGTCCACCCATCTGTCCATCCTTCCATGTATTTCACCTCAAGAATCACTGGTTGTATTTTGATGAAATTTTATATGTCATTAGAGGCCACTCCTGATGTGTGGTATGTAATTTTGTATATCAGGAATAGCTGATGCAGAAGTTTATGAGGTGGGAGAGCCACAAACACAACTCCTGAAATGGAGTACTAACAATAAGCATAGGAAGCATGTTAAACATAATATTAACAACAGGAATGATGGTAATGACAGTGATGTCAGTATGCTTAGTAACCAAAGCAAATGTGAATCCACACTGCAAGGAAGATGTGGCAGCTGTGTGCACTCTGGTAAGGATTGCATCTGTCCATTTATCTTGTATGTTTTGTGTGTATCATTTGCAGTAGTTGTGGTTGGGGTGGACAATGCTCACAGGTATGGCTTTGTGGTAGACCGAGCACCACAGCCTTATTGAATTTCTTGGCCTGTGGTTGCCTTAGCAGTGGCGCAGTACCAGTGGTCTATGAAAACGAATGCTGTCATAATAGGACAGTAATGAGGCTAACAACCAACACGGGTACATACAGCCTAGGGTGGGTTCAGATAATAGCACGATATAGTATTTATAAATTCACAAAAGAAAATGAAAGAAAAACATAGAACAGATCTGCTTGTATTGTAGTTGATATCAAGCCCAGTAAATTTGACAAAGAGTTCAGTGTTTTACCACAACTCTCCAAATTTAATATTGTATGTACCAGGCATGATGCAAATTTCATCCTTTCTAACTTTTCATGCACTGAGAAGTAAACACATTCAATACAGTTTCCTCCCCGAATGTCCGAAGTTATTCATTTTGTAAGAAGATAACTTTCAGTTCCTCACCAGTGTCTCCATTTCTTCCGTTTGTTCAAGGCCTTGGACAAGTTACAATTTAAATGTCTGTTGTGAGATTTGAGGTGTTCATGGCAGTTAATAATAAGATATCTTTTGGACCTTGAGACTGTAATATTAATTTCTCTTTGTGCATTAGGTAAGGAATTTGAGTTGGGAAATTATTTTACTGTTTTAAGTTCTGCAAAATTGCGAAAAGTGACTATTAGCTTTGTTGTACTTGTCTGTCTGCATTGAACAATTCAGCTTCCACTGGACAAATTTTTATGGAACTTGATATTTGAGGATTTGTCAAAAATCTGTTGAGAAAATTCAAGTTCCATTCAAATCTGACAAGAGTAACAGGTACTTTATGTGAATACATATGTACATTTGTGATAATTTCTCTCTGAATTCTTCGTAGAATGAGAAATGTTTCAAACAAAATTTGTAGAGAAAATCAAAACAGACATTTTAGGTTAATTTTTTCCCACAAATTTTGCCGTTTATGAGATATGTGGAAAAATATGGAAAAGCCAGACTGGCCACAGACGGAAATATAATATGGCACAGAAAAATTTGATATGTATGATGGATAACTAAGGCAAGAATACACACACACTCATAATATTTAATAGTTACTGCTTTTCCATAGCAACAATGGTTATGCAAGTGTGCCACAATGTTATATGTACCTTGCCTGACTTGTTATATTTTATTCATATTTTCAAAGCACAGTACCATGTTGAATGAGTGTCATTGGCTTCTGACCAGGTTCTAATTTACAAAAGAATTCCGCCACATAAGTATAAGATGTGAGGTTTGTGTGGTAGTGAAGGTACATATTATATCTTACTGGCTCATGACATCTTGCTATCTGGTAGGACCAACATTTCTGAGGAACAGTGCCTCCATATTCTGGGTGTGAGACGAAAGTGGCAGGTGATACAGACATGGGATAAAAGGGAATTGGTAACAGAGGATAGGATGGCCAATCAGGGCCAAGAGTCAGATATTCATATTGGCCATAACTCAATGTCTTGTCATAACCCAGAAAATCACAGTATTTGACTTAATAAAAGTCTCATCACTTTTATTTGTAATGATAGGATTATAGAATGGTGGTTAAAGGGACGTATACCTTGAAGCTGATGTGGTCTGCTTTAATTCCCTCAAAGAAATGAGGAAAAATCATATGGAGTGTGAGTGAGGATAACCATAAAATCTTGAGAATTGCAGCTGGCTGTCCAGAATTCAGGATAGTTTTGATAGACACCGAGTCAAATTGTTATTTGTGGTGAAATCATTGCTTCAGTTTTTCCACAGTTATGTCTTTTAAATATCTTTGAATGTGTTCTTTTTCTCTCTACTTATTATTTAAGAATGTGCAATTTAATTAGTGAAAATATTCATGTTCTGCTTTTAGAATTACTGATATGAACAATTTATGGGTAGCAAGGTACACATTTGGCCTTTAGGCTGGAGTATGGGGAATCCTGTTATAAGAAAAAGACTCGAGTTTTCTATATCCTGTTTATAGGTGAATAAACATCGAGGTAACCTGTTCAATTACATCTTATTTCTACGCATGACACCTTTCTTGCCAAACTGGTTCATCAACATCACAGCACCAATTATCAATGTACCACTTTTTCCATTCTGGATTGGCACATTCATTGGTAAGCTGCTATAAATGTAAACGATATATATCAGGGCTGGCGAACTTTTTGAGGGTACATGCTCAAATTGTCTACAAAATTCAGAGAAACTTGTCCGTGTGCCCATGGGAATTTTTAAGAGCAATATGTCTTGGAACCTTCCATAATTATTATTGCATTACTGTTATTAATGCATATTATAAGTATATTGTATAATTAATGCATAGTATAATTATTATGCAACATTTTTAATAGTGACTTCCTTGAGGAATGTGATAAGGAAGAAAATCTGGAAGTAACTGAGGCCAATACCAATTCCTGTTCAAAAATATTGGAAAATGTCATGTCTAATGTATTCACCCATTCACCACCTGGCCAGCACCCTAATGGTGAATATTCAATCAACATTTCAAACTGCTCCTGATTTGTGTAAAAATGTTTCAGTCGCAGTATTATTAGGTAGCAATGGTAATTCATACACAATCTCTAGAGTCAAATGCCTGTATACACACACACACACTGCTCACAGTAAAGATGCTGGTCAGGCCAAAAAAAAAGGGGGGGAGGGGGGACAACAGTGAATGTTGTGTGCCAAGGAAATATTTCCACATGACATTTTGGGCACATGTTCCATAGGTTCACCAGCCCTGGTGTATATATATATATATTAATGCTTCATGCTTATTATAGCCATTATAAATACTGTGCAAGTTCTATATAATTAATTTAAAAAATTGATGTTCAGTTTGTGGTTATTAGCTTATTCAGTTCTGTAGATGGACCTGAACACAGTTCATATTCATGATCTAGGTGTTGTCACAGATTTACCTCCAGGGGCCATGTGTGTGATACATGTGGCACTGTAATCAGTTATTTAGTGTACACTTAAAAAGTGGAAGGCGAGAATTATGTGGTAGAGCAGCCTGTAACAATACTGACTATTGATTGTCATCTTGATTAGTCTCGTATGTAGGCTTAGATGGTAAATATGAGTATAAGCATGTTTAGTAGCATGGCTGATACATGACATCATGTAACAGGTGTAGCACCACCATCATTTCTTGCAATCCAGGCTGGTCAGACCTTGTACACATTGTCAGCTTCAAGTGATGCATGGTCTTGGACATCAGTCATTCTTCTTGGAGTCTTTGCTGTGCTTTCATTGGTTCCAGTGATCTTACAAAAACGGCTAAAGGAAGCAGTCGAGTAGTCTTCAATTATATAGTCTTAGTTTTTATACTATTTATAATACACCTGTCTGGTAAAGATATGGTACAGATGTTGATCTACAGATTTCTTGTACATGATGCATTTGTTAACATACCACTGTTTGTAGTCTTTCTCAGATATGACTTTCCAGAACTACCTTTCCAAAATAAAAAGGGAAGTTCTCATACAGTTCCCTTTCCCAAAAAAGTGACATTGCTACACATTACATCCTGGTTCCTGTGTGTTGAAATAAGAAATATGACAAATAAGAAAAGAAGGAAAGGGTTAATTATCTGCAGATAGCTATGAACAAAGTGCCGTATTACAGATGTTAACCTTCTTTATTCAGAGCTTAAGTGCCAAGCTAGAACAGCATTTGGTAATGATTATGCAGGATTATAAAGGACCTGGAGCTTGAGGCCACTGTAAGGTGTGGGCCTAATGTGTGCAGTATTATATTTATTATTAGAAAATTATTTTAATATGCAGTGTGATCCCTATGTAATGAATCTTTGGCAAAATAACTTCTTACACCAAATAAGGGTTTATCATTAATGAAGTTTATGCAAAATTACATCAAGTAATTGAAATTACATAATCAGTAGTAATACAGTAGTTCTTGGAAATTAATAACGTTATAAAAATGTATTGTGCAGTAGCAATGTGCAGCAGAAAGGAAGCATAATGTTTCTTATTTTGACTCTTGATATTATTAAGTTTAAGTTCTGGAAGGTCAAACATTTCTCACACTTAATGCATGATATTTAGTGAAACAAGTAAGAACTACTTATTGAGTGCAGGAACACTGAACTTCAGTCTTCATGGTACACTGTTTTACTAATGAACTGGATGTAATTTTGCATATCTTGCTGAACGGGAACCTCTGAGAGAAATCTTCAGTTCCCCATTGTACGAACATGCTGGAGGTTTTAACGTTATCCATTTTTTGTTGCTTCAATTCTTGTATGTTGTTTGTGTAATTATAATTAGGTGTTATTCTGCTGTAAAAGCGGAAGGTTGGTACTGACATTTTATTAAATGGTCAGCCTTTTGAAGAATTCTGGAATTAGAAATACATATGATATTGAACACTGCATGCAGTCTACTTACTAATGTGAACAAAACTTAGTAGTTCGTTGATGTGAAACGGCACATCATTTTAAAGTTACCTGTTAAGCAGAGTTTGTTTTGCAAATTGTGTGTACCACTGAAACAGCTATGGCTGATGTAGGTGGAATTTTGTGTTCATATTGGGTCATTCCCAGTATATGTGGTGAGATGTGGTAGTGTCTAGTAAATATCAGTTTTGGGAACAAATCTAATGTTTCAGGAAAGCCTCATCATTGGCAAACTGCAAGGGACCAAAAATGATGGGTTTCAGACTATTTGTTATCACACCTTGTACCTGCTTGCCATTTTTGTTCATGTCCAGCATGTCAAGGCAACTGAGCTTCTGATGTGTGCCAGTAGCCAAATAACAGAGAGAATGAGCAGTTAATGATTAGGACATTTCTGGGGTATAGAAACCTTAATTTGAAATCCTTTTCGCATTATGTATTTCTACTTGACATAAAGTTCTTTTTGAAAACTGTAATTTTGGAATAGCCAACTGTTACATTAGGCACTAAATGATATGTTTGAATTACATGTTTACTAGCTTTGTAATCTTCCCGATTATGAAAGTGCAAATAAGTTCTGTTTATTGAAGAATCTTGCTGATTTTCCAAGAGTTGAGGTTCTCACAGCAATGTTTAGGAAGATTAAAGTTTTCTGAGATGATGCCCTGTCATTTTTTAAATAGTTACCTTGCAACATGGAGTCATATCTCAGAAGACTGGAATCTTCATTGTACTTTTTTTGGGGAGGTGACTTTTAAAGTATGGTGGTCACATTTCATTCTAGCTACATTGATGAGTGCAAGGAAGGTTTGAATAGCAGATTATTTTAGACATATAACTTCAGTTTTATTTGGAACAGTGTTAAACTGACACAATGCATCCCACAAATATTCATTCTTGCTAAAAATCACCTTCCTGTTTTCTGGATGCAGATTTTTATTTATTAAATATATTTCAATGTATACTTGATATTCACATAACCAGAAAACTGTTTTCCTGAATGGTTGTAAATGCTGACCCAAAGAGAGCATTTGGCAGGGTAACTAATGCAAAAGCCATAAAACTGATAGATCACTTAATTTTCTTATTTTATGACATGCTCTGAATTCTTTGCCACATGCATATGAATAGCATCTCATTAATCTGAAAGAATTCTATATTGTGTCTAAAATTTGTGCTTACACTTTTTTCCATCTATGTTCCATTGATTGTGCTGGAGAAGCTTAATAAATTGGATTTCATCTCAAGGTGTTCATATTAATGTACATATTAAAAAAAAAATCATTTCCTGAAGACTCAACATTCTGTGGATGTAACTGAGCACATATTTCTGGGATATGCAGAAGCTTTAAAGAGGTTTTTGGCAGAGAGGAGACAGCTGTGAAAATGAAGACAGTGCAGTTAATGAAAGGTGATAAAATTAAACACAAAGAAAAACAAGTGTTTCTCACAGGAGAAGGATCATGTTGTAAACAAAAAGGCTGTAAATTTTTGCACTGTTGCACCATTTAATTGGCAGAGGCTAACGTGCATATGCTTAAGTGTCTCGAGTTGCTGGCTGGGAAAAACTGGTATATTATATAAGTAAGGATGATAGGGGTAGTGCATTGATGGGAATGATGCTGTTCACAGGGTGAGACTGTAGGTAGAACAAGCAAGAAAGATAAGGGCAGTCGAATGGGGCTATAAAGAAAAATGCAGAAGTTTTAGTAGTTGCTAGTATGGAGGTTGGACTACAAGTAAATACTGATAAGACTAAGTACATGGTCTTGTTTTGAGATTAGGATGCAGGACGAAGTAATAGTATAAAGACAGATAATAGTTACTTTGAAAGGTTGGAAGAGTTCAAATATTTGGGAACAACCTAAACAAATCAAATTGTATTCAGGAAGAAATTAAGAGCAGACTGAAGCCAGAGAATGCTTGCTATCATTCGGTGAAGAATCTTTTGCATCCACTTTGCTATCCAAAAATTTAAAGATTACGATCCACAGAACTATAATTTTGCCTTTGTTTTGTATGGGTGTAAAACTTGAGGGAGGGGGGGGGGGGGGTTTG
>Ga0209755_10007313_pt1 | contig 11983 bp, 11 predicted proteins | sample TergutCo191P1_FD_187301 | JGI IMG/M metagenome (GOLD analysis project Ga0209755, IMG submission 187301) | Cornitermes sp. P1 segment gut microbial communities from Petit-Saut dam, French Guiana - Co191P1 (SPAdes) (version 2) | ecosystem: Host-associated > Arthropoda: Insects > Digestive system...
GAATGGTCGCGGTAGTTCCAAAATTAATAGCCGCGCTGTCAGGTTTAAGACAGGAAAGACCGACAGTCTGGCATCCAATATCAGAGCCGGTTGCTATAAGCGGCAGACCTTTTGGAATTCCTGTAGCTGAAGAAGCGGTATCTGTGATATATCCGATGGTTTTTCCGGGTTCCAGCACATCTGTCAGTTTTTCATTTTCAATATCGAAAATCGGACGGTTAAGATCGGACTTGTTCATCCATTTTCTTGTTTTACTGTTAAATGGTATATGTCCAATCATGTTGGCAACCGAATCGGCGAGCCGTCCTGTCAATAAATATGTAAGATAACCTGAAATAAAAAGAAACTTATAAGTTTTCTTCCAGACATCAGGTTCGTTTTCCATGATCCAGTTACATGCGGAAATTTTTCTTTGTAGTTCCGCTGTATCAGTCATTCCCGATAATCTGTATAACGTTGAATGTAAAACCGGAAAAGGTTTTTTCATTTCACACTGCCGTTTATCAAGCCATACAATTACATCACGCAGCGGCTGTCCGTCTTTTGTAACGCAAAGGCAGGTATCCCGAATAGTAGTGATCGTAACGGCTATGATGCTATTCCATAAATCTTTCGCTTCGTTTTTTAAACGGTTGGTAACATCACATATAGCATTCCAGTAAACTTCCGGTTTTTGTTCCGCCCAGCCGGGGTTAAGCGAATAATACGCTTTCTCGTAATTATACTGTGTCTTGTGCAGGATATTGCCGTTTTTATCGATAAGCACCGCTCTTACGCTCTGCGTGCCAAGATCAATAGTTAATACTACAGGATTCTGATTTTGCATTTTAACTCCTTATATGCCGCTGGTTGCAATAATATCACAGCCCGTATTTAAAATGTTTGCAGCAATTGTTTCACCGATATTGATTTTCTTGTTTATTATTATACATGATAATTCACGCATTATCGAAGGTATTTTCTCTTTTGGCACTTCGGTTTTTGTTCTGACAGGCAAGACAGGCATATGAGGAAATGTTGTCCGTACTGTAGTTGTCAATGTGCGGACTGGTGATGACATCTCCGCTATGGCAAACGCTTCTCCCTTTTTACATTTATTTCCGGTGCAGATATATTGGCTTCCTGTAAATTCAACTGATATCCGGCAGCCGGCGGGGCATGTGATACAGGTTAATTCGCTTTTGTTCATTCATTCTCCGGTATAAGTGAAAAATTTATTACATTATTGCTTTCAATTTTACATTTTCTTTCCCAGCAATAAAGGAAAAGATCAAGTTCCAGTTTTTCCATTTCAGGAGGACGCAGACGCTGATACACCTTAGAAAAAATTTCGCATCCGTCAAGTTTTACAACAAGACGGGTTCTGTCCATTTCTCTGCTTGAACGGAAGAAAAATTTTATCTTTCCGTCCAAAGGATTGTTTAAATCGAGTCTTTGCGGAACGATATAAAGCAGAGTGTCATCTGTGTTTGTTACAGCGAAAGAGCGGTCAATTTTCATCTCATGTGCAGCCCACTGAGCCGCCGCAAGCCCTGCGGCTTCGCCGCTTTCAGAGACATAATCAACAAGGTCATTAACATGAAGGGCATTGCCGCAGCAGAAGACGCCGTCTGTCATTGTCATATGATTCTGATCAATTACGGGACCTTTTGTTTTTTTATCGATGGAGACGCCGAAACTTTCTGCAAGTTCGTTTTCCGGGATTAAACCGACAGATAAAATAAGCGCGTCACATTCAATGATTTGTTCAGTTCCAAAAATAGGATTCATATTTTCGTCAATGGAAGAAATTTCCACAGCGTTAAGCCGTCCTTCTCCGAAAAGGCGCGTTACGGTTTTGTTTGTATAAAGAGGGATATCGTAATCCTCAAGGCACTGGTAGACATTGCGCATAAGGCCGCTCGCGCTTGACTTCGCTTCATAAACGCCGAGAACCTCTGCGCCTTCAAGTTTGAGCCGCCGCGCCATGATTAGCCCGATATCGCCGGAGCCGAGAATGACGCAGCGTTTTGCCGGCATCTTCCCAAGGATATTCGTGTAATATTGTGCTGTTCCTGCCGTGAACACTCCGGCGCAGTGTCTGCCGTGAATCCCAATCTGACGCGAAGTGCGCTCGCGGCATCCGCACGCAAGTATAATGCTTTTACAATCAATTTTATGAACGCCTTCTCCGTTTACAATCGTTACTTCAAATTTATTTTTTATTTTTTCAATCCTTGTAACAAATGTTAATAACAATGTATCAACGCCGCTGCCGGGTAACCTTCTGGTAAATCTGTGTGCGTACTCCGGCCCTGAAAGTTTTTCCCCGTATCTGACGATGCCGAACCCGTCATGAATACATTGTTTCAGTATCCCGCCTGGAGCAGCTTCCCGTTCAACAAGAAGAGTCTCTGCGCCGCTTCCGTCCGAAGCAAGCGCCGCCGCAAGCCCTGCAGGGCCTGCGCCGATAACGATTACATCGTAAAACGGTTTCATAAGCTGTCCTTGTTATCGCCTGTAAGTATGCGGCTGTTGTCAGACATCTTTTTTACATCGTTTAACGGTATTTTTTTTTCTTCGGCAATGATCTGTAAAATTTGCGGCCCGCAGAAACTTCCCTGGCAGCGTCCCATTCCCGGACGGACGCGGCGCTTGACTCCGTCCACTGTATCGCATGGCACGCTTCTTCGCAAAGCGGCAAGCACTTCGCCGCGGCTCACTTCTTCGCAGCGGCATACAATGCTTCCGTAATCAGGAATATTTTTTATCAGCGTGTCTCTTTCCTGATCGGAAAGTTCTGCGGAGCGCACAATTCCTTTGCGCTGCGGATTATACATTTCGTTAAGACCTGCGTTTAATTTATCAGCTGCCATTTTTGAAATATCCGCCGCGATAGCGGGAGCGGCTGTTATGCCCGGAGATTGAATGCCTGCCGCATGTATAATATTTTTTGTGAATTTGCCAAAAGAAACGATGAAGTCTTCTTCGTAAGTTGCCGCCCGTATGCCTGTAAAATATGTGATGATATCCTGATCAGAAAGACCCGGAGCGGTTTTCCGCTGTTTTGACAATACCTTCTTTATACTGTCCCGGTCTGTTGAAAAGTTTTCTCTTTCATGTGTTTCAACAGCATTAGGACCGACAAGCAAGTTTCCGTCAATGGTATGAATAGTGCCGCCGCCTTTTGAATGTTCTTTCCTGGAAGAACGGCTTTCTGATAACTGCAGAACGGACGCTATAGTTTCTACATTGAATGAAACTTTTTTATCAAGAATTATATTTGTCCCGCGCCTTGGATGTATCGAAAAAAACCTGTCTTTAGCAAAACGCGCAATTTCTTCCGAAAAAACTCCGGCAGCGTTTATAACAAGCTTTGGAAATATTACGCCGCGGTTTGTTGTTACGCTCTTTATTTCTCCGTTTTCAACGTTCATTCCCGTAACTGCGGTGTCCAGGCAGATTTTCGCGCCGTTATCCGCAGCGTTTTCAGCATACGCTATTGTAAGAGCGTAAGGGCAGACTACTCCTGATGCCGGAAAGAAAAGCGCGCATTTTACTTTTTGATTTAAATGCGGTTCCTTTTTAAAAATATTTTTTCTGTTTATGTACCTTGCGGGAATGCCTGTAAATTTCCAGTATGCAAGAGATAAAAACACAAATGGTTTCATGAAACCGTTTGTAAAACAAAGGTACTGTCCTGAAAATTTATAGGGAATATCCAATTCTTTGCAAACAGAGGGATATAACCGGTTTCCTTCATCGTTGTATTTCTTTTTCAGTTGTCCTTTGAACAGATCAACGCCGGGATGAATCATTCCGTCATTGCGCGAGGAAGCATGGAGCGCGACATCATGTTCTTTGTCTGCCAGCATTACATTGAGTTTATAGCGCGTAAGCTCACGCGCTATTGCGCAGCCTGTAATGCCGCCGCCGATTACCAGCACATCAGGTGAAGCGCCGTCAAGCGAATTGTCCGAAACAGCCGGCATTTTCACGGGCGGAATTTCTCCGCCTGTCCATTGAATATCGTTAACAACAGTGTATTCTTTTTTATTTACGGACATTAGCCCGGCGCGGACAACATCATTCCAGTCCTGAAGCTCTCCTGTCAGAAAAAGAACATTATCCTTTAACCCGGCGCATACTTTTCTCCCGAATGCCTTATTGAGTTTTTTATTGAGTCTCCGGACAGATGACATATATATAAATATAGCAATAAATTGAGATAGATTGTAGAAGAATATTAATAAAAAACAGTTTAGTTGAACTATTTTTTCTATTGCCTATACAAATTTAAGCTATCTTTCCTGTAAAACAGGAAAGATAGCTTAAAAACAAGTGTCAATCCGGGTTTAAATTTCAAACCATATTATTGTGTTTTACGGTTAATTTGTAAATTTTATATTAAAATAACCGCCATCATCCTCATCATCTGGATATACCTTTATATAATATGTCTGTTCGCTTGTTAGACCAGTCCATGTTTGTGTATATGCAGCGTTATTATTATACCTTTTTCTTTCTCCTACCATGATACTGCTGCTGTTATAAACTTCCACCCATACATCGTTTAAATCAATAGGAGTAAAAACAATATTATGTTGAGACGCTGTAGCATCAAATTTAAAAAATAGTTCTCTTGTGAAGTAGCTTATTTGGCAATAATTTTCATCTATGCCCAATGAAAGTGAAATCGGTTCTTTATAATCATCTAATACCAGCTTAAGAGATGAAGGGTTGCTTAATGATACGGATATGGCGACACCTGCGCTACCTTCTTCCACTTTGTAATAAAATGTATTCCAGCCTGTTTTAAGTTCAAGACTAAAATTATTAATAGTCCAACCAGCAATTTCTTTACCTGTTCCAGTTATTGTTACATTTTTATCAACATATACATACCCAACCATTTCAACTTTCATTGTTGACGAAGGAAATGTTACAAGCTGTTTTGCTATATTTCCGGCGTTGATTGCAAATTTTAATTTGTCTAAAAAATAATATTTTGCATTATTTACATTAGATGATGCTACAGTGTAGCCGCCTTGAATATTAAATAAATTCCCAATGGCCTCTTGATTTAATGTATTCAGTTTATTAGACGGCGGCGCTCCGACAGTATAGCTTAGATTTCCACTAGTAACTGCTCCTGTACCGCCTATACCTCCATCATTAATCTTTAAATTTCCACCGTTGTAATCACTATAACCACCATAACTACCAATACCATTATCCCAAATTTGAACTTTTCCTGATATTGTTAACGAACTTATACCGGATACAGGCGGTGTTGGCGGTGTTTCTTCATCGGCGGGTTCATCGCAAGCTGCCATAAAAAAACCGCTTACAATAATTAAAGCGATAATCCCTAATTGTTTAACAGTAATTCTCATATAAATACTCCTTTGTTGTAAAATAACAGAATATTTTATTATCCGCAATATGACGATAAAAGTCAATATTATATTATCGTCTAAAAGCATATTGTAATATGATAATTACGGCTATTAGCTAATAATAATGACTTTAAAACAGATTTATATCCAAAATTTAAGGAATTTCCGAAAAAAAGAAGGTATTTCGCAAATGAAATTGGCAGAGTATTGTGATACAGCTACCAGTTATATAGGGGATATTGAAATAGGAAGGAGATTCCCTTCCATGGAGTTAATAGAAAAAATCGCTGATATCCTGCGAATTGAACCATATCTGTTTTTTAAGAACCAAAATAATATCAGTAAAAATTCAAACATTGAAAGCTTGTTTCCCCGCTTGCCCGATTCTATGAAAAAACAGATTAAAACCCAGGTAAAAACACAAATTGATCATTCAACGAATGAAATTTTAAATGAGATATTTAATAAATATTAAATTCATAAAATTTTTAAGTATAACGCTCTGCTAACATTAAAGTGCGCGTGCATCATTGGGCGCCCCACAGTTTGTCCTTTTCCATTCCCGTAACAAGAAGAACATCCGTTGTTTCCTGCTCATTAAGAGCGTCAATGCTGCCGCGGGATTTAAACTCTTCAATTCCCTTTAAAACAGAATCAAAACGCTGCTTTGTAATTTTATTTTTAAACGCGAAGAACAAACAAATCGATAGAAGTGTAAAGGGAATTAGTATGAACATCCACTTTATGCCAAGAACGACATTACTCTGCGCGTAAGAAGCCGGATCAAAATTACTGACGCTGGCTTTTAATACCGAATACTCATTTTGATCAAATCCTATCGCCTGAAGCCCAAACCCCATCAGCAGAATGGCGACGCCGCTTGCGAACTTGCGGACAAATGTTGTCATTCCGGCGTAAATGCCTTCGCGGCGTTTGCCGGAGCGCATTTCATCAATGTCATAAATGTCGGTAAGCATCGACCATGTAGAAAGCTGGCCTGAGGATGTACCGATTGCAATTAATACCGCTAAAATACAAAGGACAACAGTTAAAATCGAGGCTTGACCGCCGAAAGCGCCCGGACCAAGCCAGATGAATGTCAGCGTTGAAACAATCCAGAAAGGTATGCCGATAAAAAGGGGAAAGACTTTTCCTTTCTTTTTTGCGATTGCGCCGTGTACTGTTATCAGTAGCATGGAGCAGACAAGAAGGGTGCCGACTACCAGTTCGTAATTTTTGTACTGAAGAACGACAATATCAATATAAAAAATAAAAAGTGCAAGCACCAAATCAACCGCGATCTGAAACGAAACAAAAATCCCCAGGAAATTCCTATATGCGGAATTTTTAAAAACTGACAGCCAGGAAGCAAGCGTGATTTTTTCCTGCGGCGGAAGATTTTCCCTCTCCCTCGTTCCCCAGAAAGTAACAAGCCAGCATGCGCCGAAAATTGCGCCGAACACTAAAGCCATTACAAGGTAGCCGGGGATCTGCTGCGGCCCGTTGTGCTGGCTTCCGGCGGATTTGATAATCATGCTTGGAACGACAGCGCACACAAGCGCCGCAGCCCCGGAGAATATCATTCTGAAAGTTGTAAAAGTTGTGCGTTCGTTATAATCGGATGTCATGTCCGACAAAATCGCGTTATACGGAACCATTACAATGCTGAAAACAGTCCCGAAGAACATATAACTGAATGTGTAATAAACGATCTTTGCCATTACGCTGTCAATGCCGAAGGAATAAAAAAGCATGACAAAGGAAAGGTAAACAGGAATTACGCCGATCAAAAAATAAATCCGCCGCCTTCCAAATCTTGAGCGCGTTTTATCGGAGATCCTTCCCATTATCGGGTCTGTGACAGCATCCCAAAGTCTTCCGATAAAAATAATGATCGTAGTCGCAACGACAGGCAGGCCTTCTACCAGTACTAAAAAATTCATGAACAACAGGCTGAAAATCATAAACGCGCCGCCGCCATAAATATCCCCGCTGGCATAACAGAGTTTATTTTTGAGTTTGTTTTTCATAATAACAGATTATAACACGAATGCAGTTATTTTAATATTTGCATTGTCCATCGAAGACCTGTTGAAAAGCGGAAGTTAGCTGAAAAATCAGCGTTTAAATTTGAATCTGAATTATTGTTGGAGTATGACTGCCATGCGGCTTCGGCATAAGGAGCGAAATCGCCTTTTGATGTGCTAAGAATGAAAGGCGCTGCTGTAATGCCAAGAGTTCCAAACCAGGTTGTTCCCTGCGAATAATGACGCTCTCCTTCGGCGGTGGAAAGTGAAGCGCTGCCTATGCTTAAAACAGGGCCGGCAAAAATCCTGTACTTGTCATTAAGTCCCCATGATAATGACAATGGCAGACGAAAAACGCCGAGCGCTCCGTCATATTCCGGCCTTAATTCAAGACCGAAGAGCATCTGCGCTCCAAAGAAACGGGAGCCGGCGCTCAGCCGGAATTGAGAAGTGAACCCTCTTAAAAAATTTCCGTCTTTCAGGAAAGCGTTCCATGTAGGCGCAAATGCAGCGCCGTAATAAAACCGCCAGGTTGAAGAAACGTTCTGTACGGAAGGCGCTCTCTGCTCATTAAAACTTTTTTCGGAAAGCGGGTTTAAAGGCGCAGATGCGGCAGTTACCGGCTGTTTAAAATCCTTTGAAATTTCCGGGAATGCTCTGCCTGCTCCGGCGAAAGTGCGCGACCACGATCCTTCATCAAGGCTGGTATTGATGACTCCTGTTTTTGCGCCGTGTGACGCGCTATGAATAAAACGGCGGGCGCCAAGATAAATTGCGACGTGCGTAATTCGTCCTGAATTATCGGTTTTAAAAAAAAGTAAATCACCCGGCTGAGCTTTGTCAAAAGGGATTTTTTCCGTCCATGAGTAAAGCGAAGAAGCTGAACGGGGAAGGCTGACTCCGACAGCGTCTTTGAAACTGAGATAAATAAGACCGGAACAATCCAGCCCTTTGGAAGTTATTCCGCCGTACCTGTAAGGCGTATTTAAATATTTTTCCGATGTATTTATTACTTTATTGCGCGCTTCAAAAAAGGCGCGATCTCTTTCTTCCTGAGAAGCTGAAGCTTTTGGCGCGCCTGAAAATCCTCCGTCAAGAGGCGCTGTGGCAAAAAGTCCGCCGGCTGTCAGCATAAATATTATAGAAAAAATGAGCTTCATATATTAAATATATCGGTAATTTTATTAAAAATGGTAGCTGCTACTCTTTCCGTCTTTTCCCGAGCGCCTTTTTTAAAATTTCCATGTTTACTTCCGTTCCGGCGCCGTTTGGCTGCAGCTCTTCAGCGGTGACATCAAGTTCAAATGGCCGGCGCCCGATGTATTCAATATAATGCGCATCAGATGATGTGATAAGCGGAAAACCCATTGTATTTAACGGAAAATTGTTTACAACAGGCGGAATGCGTACGCATTCAAGAGCAGTCCACGGACCATTAACAAGAATGCCAAGCTGGCTGGACATTGAAAAAGCGGGACGATCTACATGAGCGGGGATTACAATGCCTCCATATTCGATCACCTTTGCGCCGATATCATCTATACTGAGATTGAGAGGATTTATAAGGTAGTACTCTACTTCACCTTCGATATTATCATCAACATCGACATAAACCTGATCTCCTGTTTTATAAGGGTTGTTTAAAAAGGGTGTTATTATCGAATAGGCGTATTCGCTGAAAGCCATGCTCGCGTCCAGACTGGTAAACAGGCATAAAACGTGAATTTCTTCGCTGGTTGTGGCTTCCATCCCGAAGACGGGAATTATTCCGTACCGCGCGCTAAGTTTTGCAAAAGCAGGACAGTTAAGGCTGCAATTGTGATCTGTGAGCGCCATCAGTTTTAATCCCTTGCCGGCTCCTGTTTCGAGAATGCTGCGGGGAGAAAGATCAAGAGATCCGCATGGCGAGAGGCATGAATGATTGTGCAGATCTGCCAGCATATTACTTACTTGTTAAAAAGATTCCATAATTTTCCGGAGACGGTAAACTGGTTTTCCTTTGTGCGGATAACAGCAATTTCCTCATTCATCGCCGCTTCCAGCATATCGTCAGGCAGAGGGCGTGAGTTGCAGATAACGATAACCGATATGTTTACAAGCGCCGCTACTGCAACTGTATTCTTGTGCGCCTGAATTGTTATAAGCGCTCCTCCGTCTTTTGCATGCGCCATTACATCCGAAAGAAGATCGGAAGTATAGGCGCTGTTTAATTCAGTATCATTAAATTTTCCCTGACAGATTTCTGCGCCCAGAGCGGCGGCGACTTCGGTAATATTCATGGTTTTCCTTATGTTTCTTCTTTGGAGGAATTCACATACACAACAGAACGTACGGTAGTTCCTACTCCTAAAGCAGATTCAATTGTAAATTCGTCTGATACCCTTTTTGTGTTCGCTAGCCCCATTCCCGCTCCCCAGCCGAGTGACCGGACATATTCATTCGCGGTGGAAAAACCTTCTTTGAGCGCCTGATTAACGTCATCGATGCCGGGTCCTGTATCGGAGGCGACAATTATCACCTTATCCGGCAGAATGGAACATCGCATTACTCCGCCTTCTGAATGTACAACCTGATTAATTTCAAGTTCATAGCTTGCTATTGCAATCCGCCTTATTAGCTTTGGATCAAAACCCCGCTGCTTGAGCGCTTTCTTGAATTCTGTGGAAGCCCTGCCTGCAAGTTCGAAGTCGTAATGGGCTGTGGTAAATTCCATTTCTGAATATTTCGAATGATACGCCGCGTTGTCAACAGACTTCTGTGATTTTTCAAGCCTGAGAACTTCGCGGTTCATTTCGATTAAAAGAGCTTTGATTACATCGCTGGAAGTCAGCATCCCGACCAGTTCCTTCCCTTTGTTAAGCACCGGAAAACGGCCGTATTTGTATTTATTAAGGCAGGAAATTGCGAAAGAAAGAGGCATATCATCCTGCAGACTTACAATATTTTTTGTCATTCTGTTTTCTGCAATATCGTTGATATATCCTTTATCAAGAGCGTTAATAATATCTTCGATTGATACAAGACCTATCAGCTTTTGATCATCCAGAATGGGAATACCGGATACTTTGTTTTCCCGCAGTAAAGCCTGAATATGCCTTAATGTCTGGGTTTTTTCTCCTGTAAGGACTGCGTTTGTCATTACGTCCTTTACTTTAAGAGAATGGATTAGCTCTATCACCACCGCCGGAGATTCCGCGGCGTTTAAAGGAATATCATCCTTGTTTTCTGGTTCATTCAACAGAGCGCTCTCCTATGGATAAATTTTGGATTTTTATCACTATTTGAATAATATCACCGGCTGAGAATAAATACTAGGGTTGTAAAGTAATATTTTTGAGGTATTTAAGAAAACAGTATTTTGAAACAGTGAATATTTCATCACCATCTTTGGTTTTTAATTATAATGCAGGCTCATGTTTTTTCGTAGGACTTTTACTGCATGCATTGTTTGTTAATAAAGCTATACTTGAATTTACATTCTTGCAGTGTTTACATGTATATTGGGATTTTTCTGATCCTTCGTATAACACATGTCTTTTTGAAGGATTATTATTACATGAATTATTTTTTAATATAATTGGATTTGGATATTTGGCCCCGCAGTATTTACAATAATAATTTGCCATAAAATTCTACCCCTTAAATATGTATTTTCACCCATATGGTTTAATTTTCTGTCCAACGGACAGATATTACCGGAAACTCTGGAAAAATTACTTTATGATACAGTTTTTATAATCAATTTATATAATTGATTTATCATAAAATACATGAAAAAAATGATTATTGCAGCAAATTATCAATCTGTCCGATTAAAGCTTCCCTTCTTGCAATTAAATCCTGTATTCTTGCGTTTAATCTTTCGTTTTCTAAACGTAAATTTTTAATTTCGTTTTTCAGCTCTTCATTCTCGGATTTATATTGCGCTGCCTGCTGTTGAATATTTTCAACAGTAATCATATCAGGACGCTGATTCAACTGCGTTGTAAGCTCATCAATTTTTTCATTTAATTTCTTTACTTCGCCGGGTAATCCGCATGAAAACAGCATTGCGGAAAATAAAATTGATAGAAACAGCCATCTTTTTTTCATGAAATTTTTAATACCCGGCGCGCCTGATTTTATTTAAAAACTTTACTTGCGGCGTTTATGCTTGAAGAACGCATTGTAATTTTTTTAATAGGCATCCTGTCTTTAAGAAGCGCGTGAAAAAGTTCGCAGAGATTCTCACAGGTAGAAACCTTTTTTGTAACAATTATGCGGTATTCAGGGTATGACCAGGCGAGAGGATTGTCTATTTTTTTAAGAGGAACGCAATTATCAGGATCGTTATTAATTCCTTCTTTTTTGTATACGGCAAGAACTGCGTCAAGGAGCGGGTCTCCTTCCTGAAATAATGTCGCATGATGGAAGTGATCAACTATTTCCCATGCTTTTTTAAAGCCTTCCTTACAGGCATGCGCGTAACCGGTAACGGGGTCTACTTTGTCTTCCAGTTCAATTTCCAAAAGGCCTGAATGTCCGTGAAGATGCTTGGCTTCCCTTGGCCAATTCATAAACCGGTGGGCGTATTGAAAA
>Ga0209755_10007314_pt1 | contig 11982 bp, 8 predicted proteins | sample TergutCo191P1_FD_187301 | JGI IMG/M metagenome (GOLD analysis project Ga0209755, IMG submission 187301) | Cornitermes sp. P1 segment gut microbial communities from Petit-Saut dam, French Guiana - Co191P1 (SPAdes) (version 2) | ecosystem: Host-associated > Arthropoda: Insects > Digestive system >...
CGTTCCACTCCGCCCAGCGGCCTCCGGGAAACCATCCGACCTGATACGCTCCGCCCGCGTCCCACGCTTCGGCGATAATTTTTGTCGAGCTTAGCACAGGGTCTTCGGCGATTTGTTCAAGAGTCGGCGGACTTTCCATAATTCTTCCGTTTTGATCTCGTCCCAGTATCGATCCTAAATCGAAACGGAATCCGTCAACATGCATCTCCATCACCCAGTAACGCAGGCAGTCCATAATGAAGGTGCGCACAACAGGATGGTTGCAGTTAACGGTATTTCCGCAGCCGGAATAATTCTGGTAATAGCGTTTGTTTTCATTGAGGATATAATAAATTGAATTATCAAAACCGCGGAAACAAAATGTCGGCCCCTGTTCGTTTCCTTCGGCTGTGTGATTAAAGACGATATCAAGAATTACTTCGATACCGGCTTTATGCAGCTCGCGGACCATCAATTTAAATTCGTTAACCTGCCCTCCGTAATTTTTATCCCAAGCGTAAGAGCCTTTCGGCGCGAAAAACGCGACAGTCGAGTACCCCCAGTAGTTGGATAATTTTCTTCCGGTTTTAGGATCATAACGCAGGTACTCATTTTCGTTAAACTCCTGAATCGGCAGCAGTTCAAGACTGGTTATGCCCAAATCCTTGAAGAACGGAATTTTCTCGATCACTCCAAGATATGTTCCGGGATGCTCAACTCCGGATTTGGGATGAGCTGTTAAACCTTTAACATGGGTTTCATAAATTACGCTGAACCGCAGAGGATAATTAATCGGCATATCGCCCTGCCAGTCAAAATCATCGTTAATGATAATGCCGCGCGGCTGGTTCTCAATATCATCAATATATGAATAATTTAAATCATGCCCTGATTTATCCGGATCAAAACCTGAACACTTGCCGTAATTCCAATTACTGACATCGGTCATCGCTTTCGCGTAAGGATCAAGCAGTGTTTTATGACGGTTAAAGCGCTGTCCCTTTTCAGGGAAGAACGGGCCGTCGGCGCGGTACATATAACAGGTACCGGCGTCAAGGCCGCGGATAAAGCAATGCCACATATTGCCGGTTTTGTGTTTTCGTTTATCAAGAGGAATTTCCAGCCACGGACTGTCAATCTCGGCGGATTCAAAAATAATTAAAGTGATGACGGTGGCGTTTTTTGAAAAAACAGAAAAGTTTACGCCTTCGCGCGTAAGCGAAGCCCCAAGAGGCATAGCCTTTCCTATTTCCGCCCCATGCTTCTTTATCTGCGCAAGGTCGCAAGTTTTCATTGTTAAATTATAGTGCAAAAATATGTGAAAAGGAAGAAAAATATTGGCGCGTCCACATTTGGCATAATATAGTCCGAATTATATTTGCGGCTGATTGTACACTTTTACATAATCTACAAGCATTTCATCTTCCGAAAAATCTTCGGGAAGATCGCCAGAATAAACCGCGCCTTCTGTTGTAAGTTTTATATAATTTGGATTTTGATTAATTCCGCATTTGTTAAAAAATTCGCCGCCGTCAACGCACCAGAATAATTTATTATCAATGTAGAAATGATAACAGGAAGGCGACCAGTCAAGCGCGAAGGTGTGGAACTCTCCGTCAAAAATATTTATATCAGGGCGCGGATTGTCAGCCATTCTGTTTCTGCCGCTTGAAACAAACTGATGTTTGTCGCCGTAGCCGTTCCAGTGAAGAGCGCTGTTAAAACCGCCAAGATGAGATTTGATTGTTTCGATAATATCGATCTCCGTGCCGTTGATTCCGTCCTCTGTGATAAAACGCTGAGTCGGACTCATGAGCCAGAACGCTCCCCATGTACCGCTTACAACGGGGAACTTAATTCTCGCTTCGTAAAATCCAAACCCATGAAAAAAAATCATCCTGCCGTCTTTAGTCTGGGTGCGCACCGCTCCTGCTCGAATCCAGTTTTTAGCAAAAGCCGCGTCCTTCGATTTTTCTTTTCCAAGTTGAGAATCGCGGGCAAACTTTAAACGCAGAAACCCGTCTTTTACGCTGACCATATCATCTCGCCACGAGCTTCGCCCCTGCCTGTCCATCTCAGGGCAGAGATCCCATTTCGTTCTGTCAACCGAAGATAAAGCGCCGCCGTTCCCATTAAAATCATCAGAAAAAACAATCCGCGCTGGAGCGTTAGTTTTATCTGTCTTTTTAAAAATGATTTTAACGATAAGGTTTTTGCCTTCAATATTGACAGAAATATTTTCCGTGTCAGCAGGAAGACCGGAAATACCGCCAATAGTAATCCTCTCGAATATATAATCGTCCGCTGGTTCAAGCGTTAAGACTGCTGTGTACTGCGTGTCCGCGGCGAAAGTTTTAGGCACCTCCGGAGACCATAAAAGAGTCTGAGAATAGTGTTCGAGCGTCTGCGCGTCTTTCTTATATGGATATTTGTAAAGTCCTTGAGGGTAATTTCCGGCAGCAGGAGCGTTTATTTCGAAGATTTCAAGTTTAAGGATTTTGGTCATGTAACAAGTTTACCTTGATTTGACGTACATGGTAAATAGAATTAAACTACGCTATATATAGCGCCCTAGAAAAAATACACTCCACATTTAGCGTAAATTCGTAAAAAACGCCTTGACACTTGCCGATAATACTATATAAACTTCTTTAGTAGAAGCTTGGAGGCGGGGAGAATGTTCTCATCGATTATAAAAAGGGATGGAAGGGCCCAAACTTTCCATGAAAGCAAGATTACGGATGCGGTTTTTAAGTGCCTTCATGCTTCCGGAAATGACGATCGCCATCAGGCAATGGAATTAACGCTCGAAGTTATCAGAAAAATAAAAAATCAATATAAGGACGATAATTTTACCGTCGAAAATGTCCAGGATTTGGTCGAAAACGTCTTAATCGAGAACGGCCTCGCCAAAGAGGCGAAATCGTACATTTTATACCGCGATAACAGGACAAGACTGAGGGAAGCACGCAGCGAGCTGATGAACGCCGTTTCCCTCATTGTGCAGGAAACAAACCGCGATAACGCGAATGTCGGTAATTCGCCTTCGGCGAAAGTCCTGCAGATTTCGGAGGTCGCGTCCAAAAATTATTATCTAAAGCGCGTACTTCCGGAAAAGGAAGCCGCGGCCCACACAAACGGGGATATTTATATTCACGATCTTTCATGGTACGGCAAAACCTTAACATGCCTTCAGATTCCGCTTGATAAAATGCTTCGCGACGGGTTCAGCAACGGCCACGGTTATATACGCTCTCCCAAGGGGATAAAAACTGCCGCTTCCCTCGCCGCGATAATACTTCAGAGCAACCAGAACGATATGCACGGCGGGCAGTCATTCGCCTATTTCGACAGGGATTTGGCGGTTTATGTCGAAAGGGAAAAAGAAAAACAAGCTTCGGAAATACGCGAAAATTTGAAAGAGCTTGGGCTTGCAGCCGACGAGGAAAAAATCAGGAAACTCGCGCTTGAACGCACCAAAGAAGAAACTTTTCAGGCGATGGAAGGATTCATTTACAATTTAAATACAATGCACTCAAGGGCTGGAGCGCAGGTACCTTTTTCCAGCGTGAACCTCGGCAGCGATACAACAGAAGCAGGTAGAATGGTTACTGAGTGTTTTTTGCTCGCCTATCTTAAGGGCTTAGGCAAGGGGGAATCTCCGCTGTTTCCGAATGTATGTTTCAGAATAAAAGAAGATGTTAACTTTGAAGAAGGAGATCCCAATTACGATCTTTTCCAGTTGAGTATGAAGGTCGCGTGCAAGCGGCTCTTCCCGACCTACTCATTTATGGATTCCAGTTTTAATAAACCTTACCGCGATGAGGAAGTAGCCTACATGGGCTGCCGCACCCGCGTAATCTCAAACGTTAACGGACCGGAACAGACAAACTCAAGGGGCAATCTTTCTTTTACGACAATTAACCTTCCAAGGATCGGCATGCGCGCGGGAAAAGATATTTCTGTTTTCTGGAAATATCTGAATGAAATAATCGATCTTTGCATTGAACAGCTTATTACCCGCTACAATGTGCAGAAAAATCTTAAAGTAAAAGATTTTCCGTTTTTGATGGGGCAGAAACTCTACCTTGACAGCGATGATTTGTCGCCTAATGATACTATCGAAAAAGCGATAAAACACGGAACTCTCAGTATCGGGTTTATAGGTCTTGCTGAATGTCTTACCGCTCTTATGGGCAAACATCACGGTGAAAGCGCGGAAGCTCAGGCCTTCGGCATCGCAATCGTCAGCCACATGAGGCGTAAGTGCGATGAAGCCGCAAAATTACATCAGTTGAATTTTTCGCTGCTCGCGACTCCGGCGGAACAGCTAAGCGGAAAATTTACAAAGCAGGACGCCGAGCGTTTCGGGCTGATAAAAGGCGTTACGGATAAAAAATGGTATACAAATTCATTTCATATACCTGTCGAATTCAAGATAAAAGCTTTAAAAAAAATAGAGCTTGAAGGCGCGTATCACAAGTACTGCAATGCCGGGCACATATCGTATATTGAACTTCCCTCCGCGCCTGAAAATAATCTTAAGGCGTATGAAACGCTCATCAGGGCAATGGCGGAAGCGGACATGGGATACGCCGCTGTTAATTTTCCCGTTGATGTCTGCTGCGACTGCGGATTGAACGGAGTAATCAACGAAGATATATGCCCAAAGTGCGGAGGAACCAGCATTAGCCGCGTGCGGAGGATAACAGGATATTTATCCACTCTTGACCGGTTTAATGATTATAAACTTGCGGAGATTCAAAACCGTCAGATTCATCAAAAATTTAACGGCTGATATATGCGTTTATCCGGCATTACAGCGGAAAGTTTAGTTGACGGCCCTGGCTTAAGATACGTGATTTTTACGCAAGGCTGCCGTCATCAATGTCCGCAATGCCACAATCCCGAAAGCTGGGACATGAGCGCCGGAAAAGAATTTACAGTTAAGCAGATAATCCGGATGATAAAAAAACAAATAAAACTTCTGATAGATGTAAAGATACAGGGCGTAACATTTTCAGGAGGGGAGCCGTTTTTACAGGCGGGCGAACTCGCGGAGGTTGCGTTAGCTGCACATCAAATCGGCTGGGATGTTGTCGCTTATTCAGGCTATACATTCGAAGAAATAACAGACCTTGCAAGAACCGATGACGGGGTTTTCGCTCTTGTGAATGAATGCGACATATTAATCGACGGAAGATATATCCATGAAATGCGTAACATAGGTTTAACATTCTGCGGATCATCAAATCAGCGCGTTATTGACATGGAAAAAACAAGAAAGAAAAATAAAATTGTCCTTTGGAAAAACAACTGATTTCCCCGGCGCTGTATTGATATAATTTTAAAAACATCTTACACTGTCCCTGTATATTTCAAAGGAAGCGAGGTGCGGAACTTGCCTGTTCTTCAGAACATGAGTTCCAATTCCTCCGCTATCCCGTAACTGTAATTGGGAAGATTCCATCAGAGACTTAAGTAAAAAACTTTTGTTTAAAACTAAAGTTTTAGTACGGCCACTGTCTGACTATTTAATCTTTGATTAATAAATCAGATGGGAAGGCCGATGGAAAAATTGCCTGAGTTAAAAATATTTTAGAAAGATATTTTATAAATCAGACAGAGCCCGTAAGCCAGGAGACTTTGGTATACGCCCGGCCGCTTTAGGCGGCAGGTTATATTTTCAAGGTTCGTGGAAAAGCCTGTGAAAAGCTGTTTAATACTATAAATTTATTTTCCCAAAATGTTTTAATTTTTGGCTGTATAAAATTAACAACAGCTGACAGTCTAAAAACAAAGCGAAAATATTTTATTTTGCGTACGGCTGCCATGTAAACCGTCTATAAGGAAAAAAAATGCGTAAAAAAAGAAACATTACTTCGGTTTTTTGTCTTGGAATTTCATTATTGATTCTATTATCATGCGGCGGAAAAAACGAAACTTCGCATGCTGCGTTATCTGCAAATCAACAGGAAAACACCCGTCCAAACAAAGACAGGGAAGGTTATGCGATCACTCTGCCGGAAAAGATAAACAGAATCGTTTCTATCGGGCCTTCTAATACGGAAATTCTCGCAGGATTGGGTTTCGCAAACCTGATTACCGCCGCCGATATTTACTCAGCGGACATTGCGGGGCTTTCACCTAACACTTTAACTGAACTCGACATGATGGCGCTTGACGCTGAGTATATTGTCAGCTTAATGCCTGATATTATTTTTATTACAGGCATGGCAAGAGGCGGAACAGGCGACAATCCGCTTGCTCCTGTTTCCGCCGCGGGTATATCAGTTATCTACATGCCAACAAGCGGCAGTATCGCGGCGATTATGGAAGATATACGTTTTATCGCCGCGGTGATGAACGCAGGTGATACCGGTGAAACTCTTATTTCCAATATGCAGACGGAAATAAATAAAATTAAAGAGATATCCAAAACAATAACAGAAACACGCACAGTTTATTTTGAAATCTCTCCCGCTCCGTGGATGTACAGTTTCGGAACAGGTACATTTTTAAATGAGATGATTGAACTTACAGGAGCGGAAAATATTTTTAAAAATCAAACAGGATGGCTTTCTGTTTCTGACGAGTCGCTGCTTGCGTCTAACCCCGATGTAATTTTAACCTCGACAGACTTTTTAGAAGACCCCGCAGGAGAAATAATGGGAAGACCGGGCTTTGACGCGATCACAGCGGTACTAAACGGAAATGTCCGCAGGATAGACGCCAATTCAAGCAGCCGCCCAAGCCAAAATATAACAAAGGCGTTACGCGAAATAGCGAAGGCCGTATATCCCGAATATTACCGATGAAGATCAAAATTATCATCACGGTATGCGTAAGCATTATCACGCTTATACTTGGCATAGCGATAGGCAGCGTGTACATACAGCCGTTAAATATTCTGCGTATAATTGCACATAACGTGTTTGGAATTGATCATGGCGGACAGATTGCCTCTTCTCACGCGGCTATTGTATGGAACCTGCGCCTTCCCCGCGTATTGCTCGCTTTTTTCGCGGGAGCGGCTCTTTCAGTAAGCGGCGCTGTAATGCAGTCTGTTTTGCGAAATCCGCTCGCGTCTTCTTATACTTTGGGAGTATCATCGGGAGCGTCTTTGGGAGCGTCACTTGTAATTTTTATGGGAGTGAACATTCCGTTTTTTTTCATGTTTACCATGCCGTTATTAGGATTTGTTTTTGGACTTGGCACTATTTTAATAGTGATAGGAATTTCAAGGCAGCTTGACGTACGCATGGAAAATCATACGGTAGTTTTAACGGGCATGATATTCGCATTGTTTATTAACGCTGTTACTACATTGATGTTCGCATTTTTCCGGGAAGGCACGCAGCGCATGATATTCTGGCAAATGGGAAGCTTCGCGATGAAAGACTGGCATACTGTGTATATTCTGGCTCCGGCGGCGTTAGCTGGCATTTTTTTCACCTCACGCTTTAACATGGAACTTGACATAATGACATTCGGCGAGGACAACGCGCAGGCTGCAGGCGTAAATATCCGCAGAACAAAACTGATATTGCTGATAACAGCCGCCGCGTTAACAGGAAGCGCCATCGCGTTTGCCGGAATAATAGGTTTTGTGGATTTAGCCGCGCCTCATATTGTCCGCAGAATTTTCGGATCATCGCATAAACGCGTAATTCCGATGTCCGCAATCGCAGGCGGTACATTCATGGTGCTCGCGGACCTTGCGGCAAGAATATTAACGCCTCCAGCGGAACTTCCGGTAGGCGCAATCACCGCGTTAATCGGCGCCCCGTTTTTCGCGTGGGTATTTTTTAAGAAAAGGAAAAAATAATCCACAGGAGAAAAAATGTTAAAAGTTGAAAAATTATTTTCAGGATATAACGGTACAGATGTAATTTTTAACATTGACTTTAATGTTGAAAAAGGTGAAAGCCTTTGTATTTTAGGTCCAAACGGCTGCGGAAAAAGCACTCTGCTAAAATCACTTGCCCGGATAATCGATTACCGCGGCAGTATATTAATTGATGATAATGATATATCAAAATTACCGCGCAGAAAACTGGCGAAAAAAATATCGCTTTTAAGCCAGAGCGCGCAGATTTATTTTCCTTATACTGTGTATGATACTGTCCTGATGGGACGTTACGCGCACTCAAGCGGTTTGTTCGGAACTCCGGACAAAGAAGACAAGTCAATTACAGAAGAAATATTAAATAAACTTGATATATGGGAAATTAAAGACCGCATGATAGATGAGCTTTCGGGCGGCACTATACAGAGAGTTTTTCTCGCAAGAACGCTCGCGCAGGCATCAGATGTTATTTTACTCGACGAACCTTCGAATCATCTTGATCTGAAACATCAAATTGAGGTTCTGGAATTTTTAAAAACATGGATAAAAGAAAAAAATAAAATTCTTGTAAGCGTATTTCACGATCTTAACCTTGCGCGTCAATTTTCGGATTCCGCCGTAATTCTATTGGACGGAAAAATCGCGTTAAAAGGAAATATAAATGAAGCGCTGAATAGCGATGTTTTAAGCAAAGCTTTCGGAATCGACATAAGAAAATTTATGAAAGATTCACTGGAAAAATGGATATAATAAATATTATCAGAAAACTGAGAACCTTCAATCCGATTCCTTATAACAAAATCAATATTCATCCGGTTTTAATTAATTATTCACTTTTTAAAAATTCTTTCCAAATCATCTTCAGGCGTACTTATTAATTTGATTTCATATTTTTCTGTTAAAATATCCATAACTGTCTTTGAAAAGAAAGCAGGAACAGAAGGTCCTATATAAATATTTTTTAAACCCAGAGAAAGAAGCGTCAGCAAAACGGAGACTGCCTTCTGTTCATACCACGACAGAATTATTGTCAGCGGAAGTTCATTTACAAAGCAGTCAAGATTTACCGCTAACGCCACCGCGGCGGCAACTGCGCCGTACGCATCGTTACACTGCCCCATGTCAAGAATTCGCGGGCAAGATCTGATTAAACCCGCGTCAATATCGTTGAACCGGAATTTCCCGCATGCGAGTATCAGCACAATTGTGTCATTCGGAGTCTGCTTTACAAATTCGGTAAAATATCTTCGCTCATAACGCGCGCCGTCACAGCCTCCTATAAGAAAGATATGTTTAATTTCTCCCGCTTTTACAGCGTTTGTAATCAACGTGATATTATCAATAATTGCTTTTCGCCCGTATCCTGTTGTCATTAAAGAGCCTCCGTTCATTCCGGTCTGATGAATGTCAAAATCATAACCGCCCAATTTAATGGCGTGTTCAATCAACGGCGTAAAATCTTTTTTGTTATTCGAAAACGATTCAATATGTTTTAATCCGGGAAACCTTACAACTGATGTTGTATAAATATTGTCCGAGTAATTTTTTTTCGGCGGCATAAGACAATTTGCTGTGAATAAAACAGGAGCGGGAATATTTGTAAATTCCGCCTGTTGATTTTGCCACGCGGTGCCAAAATGTCCTTTAAGGTGACGGTATTTCTTTATCCCGGGGTAAGCGTGCGCGGGAAGCATTTCACCGTGAGTGTATACATTTACTCCTTTTTCCTCTGTCTGTTCAAGAAGCAATTTTATATCACGAAGATCATGCCCTGAAACAACTATGAACGACCCTTTCTCAATTTTTAACGATACCTTTGCCGGTTCAGGATTACCGAATGCGTCAGTGTTAGCTGCATCAAGCATTTTTAAACATTTAAAATTAACGATGCCCAGTTCCGCCAGCAAATCCAGCCACTCGTCTATTGAATATTCACTGGATAACGCCGCCATGCCTTTTATAAACCAAAAATCCACATCGATTTCTCTTTTTCTCAAAATACGGGCGTGATGCGCAAACGCCGCCATGCCGCGCATTCCGAAAAGGAACGTTGAACGCAACGAATGTACGTCTTCGTTTTTAAGCAATAGATCGCATGAAGAATCCAAAAAAATATCCTTTTGCGCGGTTAATTCCCTGCCGCCTAACTTTTCCCGCTTTTCTTTAATTTCTGTTATCATATTTTTAATTTCATCGCCGTCGAAATTAACATTTGTAACGCATGAATAAAGTCCCTCGACGATCAAATCAATCAATTCAAGCGCGTTAACATTGTCTTCCGATTCCAGCCGCGTTTTTTTAACCTGCATAACCGCGGCGAGTGAAATCATTTCGCAGGTTAGCTCGTCCTGCAGTGCGGCTGTCTTCGCGTTCTTGCCGCAGACTCCGGAAATTGTGCAACCAAATCCGTTTGCAGTTTCCTGACATTGATAACAAAACATCTGATTTTTTTCCATTTTAATCTCCTAAAAATAAATAAAAATCATTTTTAATGTTGCCTTATATAAAAAACAATATTAGACTTAAAAAAATTTTCTGTGGTTATAACCACAAAAGAGAAAAAAATGAAAAATTTTAACGGTTATTTAAAAGTTCTTGAATTGACGGGATTATTCAAAAATATAAAAAATAATGATATACAAATTTTGTTAAATTGTTTCGGCGCTGTTACGCAAAATACAAAAAAAAATAAAATACTTCTGCTTGCCGGAGAAAGCATTGAATATATCGGCATCGTTCTTTCGGGACGGCTTAATATAATACGCGAAAGTTACAGCGGAAACAGAGCGTTGTTAGGCGCAATAAGACAGGGCGGGATATTCGCGGAAAATTTTTACTGTTCCGGCATGACACAAAGCCCTGTTACGGTAATCGCCGCCGAAGATTCAAATATTATGAAACTCAACATTAATCGGCCGCAAAAAACATGTTCTTCAGTGTGTTTGTTTCAAAAAAAACTGACGGAAAATATGCTTAATATTATCGCCGGGAAAAATCTTATTTTACAGAACAGAATGGAAATACTCGAACTAAAAACAATCAGAGAAAAAGTTTTGCTTTACCTTGAAACATTCAAAAATAAGAATATAACTCTTCCTTTTAACCGTCAGGAAATGGCGGATTATCTTAATGTTGAACGCAGCGCGCTTTCTCATGAATTAATAAAAATGAAAAAAGACGGTTTAATTAATTATAAAATGAATAAGTTTACATTTTTTTGAATAAATCATACACTGAATTCCTGGAAAAATTTTATAATGATATCTCTTTTGAACATCAATAAAACCTTTCGTGTGGCAAAAAGGCAGGCAGGATTTAAAAACGCGGTTAAGGCGCTGTTTTCACGCGAAACAGAAACGATCCGCGCTCTAAACGATGTAAATTTTTTAATCAATGACGGAGAGATGGTCGGTTATATAGGTCCGAACGGAGCAGGAAAAAGCACGACAATAAAAATAATGTGCGGTATTTTAACTCCGGATAACGGCGCATGTAAAATTAACGGACGAACTCCGTGGAAGGATCGCATCGCTCACTCGCGTGAAATCGGCGTTGTATTCGGACAGAGAAGCCAGCTTTGGTGGGATGTTCCTGTAATCGACAGTTTCGAGCTTATCCGCGATATCTACAAAACAGATAATAAGATTTTTAAAAATAATCTTGATGAGCTGACTTCGCTTTTGGATCTTGGCGAGTTATTAAAAACACCGGCGCGGAGTTTAAGCCTTGGGCAGCGAATGAGATGCGAAATCGCCGCTTCTTTGTTACACGATCCAAAAATATTATTTCTTGATGAACCTACAATCGGACTTGACGCTGTATCAAAAATAGCTGTAAGGCAGTTTATAAAAAAACTAAATAAGGAAAAAGGAACAACGGTAATTCTTACAACTCATGATATGCAGGATATCGAAGCGCTTACTGAGCGCATAATTTTGATCGGGAAAGGAAGTATATTACTCGATGGAAATATCGATGAATTAAAAAAACGTTCGTCACAACAAAAAACATTGATCATTGAATACTCAGGCAATGTTCCGCAAATTATCAGCGGAATGGCGTTAGCTGAATCAAAAGAGGGAAGGCTCGTTATCACTCTCGATCCTTCAATTTTGCCGGTATCGGAAGCGATAAAATATTTCGCGTCTATTACG
>Ga0209755_10007315_pt1 | contig 11980 bp, 7 predicted proteins | sample TergutCo191P1_FD_187301 | JGI IMG/M metagenome (GOLD analysis project Ga0209755, IMG submission 187301) | Cornitermes sp. P1 segment gut microbial communities from Petit-Saut dam, French Guiana - Co191P1 (SPAdes) (version 2) | ecosystem: Host-associated > Arthropoda: Insects > Digestive system >...
GAACCAGAGCAGTATACCCACACACAGTCGCAAGCTCCTGAAGATGAATGTACTAGCATTCGAAACATGTTGAGCAAAAAATAAAGCAAGTGACATCAAGATGATGCATGGTCCAACAAACATAAGATTCACCTGTGACATTCATTTTATATGTTTAGGCAAGAAGAAAATTTACTGCATTTTTAAGACAAGCTGCACAATCTCTGTTTTTATTTTCTACAAAATGCTGTTTATTTTATAATTTTATCTTCATATATTATTCATAATCCATACACTAAAATTTAAATACCAACGTGGGTCAGATAAAGGTTAATACAAGCCAGAAACACCACTGGCCATGTTCCATACTATTAATAATTCAGCTCTTTTAGTAACTAAAATGAGAACTCTAATACTGGTGAAGTACATTTCCAGTTTCAGCTACTTTATGATGACGTTTTAAACACAGTAAGTCCAGCGAGTTTCATAAACACATTTATCTCATTATTAGCAAAAAATGTATTTTATATTAAGCCTATAAGTTTAGAAACCTTGATACTCCCAAACTTTTGCTCTGACAGTGGATCATGTATTTCCATTGCATTTCCCCAGAGCCCCTTCCTTACTTATTCCTGGATTCAGTCAGGATACTTGATGTCCCAGCTGAGATTTGAAATGGACACCTTGCAAAAACAAGTCTACAGTGATACTCCAACACCAAAATGTTAAGTAGAACCAGCTATAATGAATTAACATAAGGTGGCCAAGAAATTAAGACACATTATCTGTACTAAATATTTATTCAAAATCTCAACATATGGTCATTCAAAAAAAAAAATTTTACAAAAGACCAAAGCCATTTCCTTTGGATATTTCTGACAGAAAAGTCAAGTAAAATTTTGTCTAATTTGTTCTGGTCACCAACAGCTTTACATACAGGTAACATGAACATATATTTCAGTTGTGTTTGTCAACTACTACATCTTCTTTGTGTGCAGGACCTCTTAGCTGCTGCCGCAGGAACAGGCTTCTGAGGTAAGTGCAAACAAACTGCACAATTCCACTAAAGAATGAGGAGAAAAATTAATGTTCTAATACAAGACTTTGGATTACACTGTTAAATGTCAAATCACTAGATGTTGGCAACTGCCTTCAAGCTCACATACTCCCTTGTACTGTATAACACAGGTTTCCTAAATTCCATATTAATTCATAACACACAATACAGACATGTATGGAACTTCTGACACTTGAATAATAAAATTTATATTAAATCTTACCTGAAGCATTTCATACTTTGTACGCAATTTTCTTAGTAACTCCTTCTTCCCTTGCCTTTATAAAACACTGCCATGTCCCTGCCATTTACAGACAACAGCACAACACTAGACCCTATCCTGAACCAGATGAATCTAATGTACATCCTTACACCCTATTTATTTAAGATCCATTATAATATTATTGTCCCAGTTTATGTGTAGTTCATGAAACTGATCTCTTTGTTTCAAGCTGTCTGATACAAATTTCATGTGCATTTCCCACTTACATATGAATGCTTGCCAAGTTACCTGTCTCATCACACTAATCATACTCAGATGACAGCACAAACTATGAAAGCCTCATTGGCCTGTTGTGCCCCCTTTTTATTTATTTATTTTTTAATGAAATTCTTTCTCTGCATACATTTAGCTACATAAACTCATAAACTGGACAGTAGTCGCTCCAAGTGTGCAGGACTACAACAACCTTCAAGGAAATGCTCTTAGATTCTTGGTTGATTTAATAGCAATGTCAGCTGTTCTGCACTGAATATTAGTGAAAAGACTGCAAAGAACACAGGATAGCAAGTATCTGGATGAAATTTGAACAAGGGACATTCCATACAAGAAGATGTGTTAATCACTGGAATCAAATGTCTTGGAAAATGACCTTCAGCCCTTTATAAGGTTTTTTTTAATGGCAAGAGATTGTGTTCATCCACTCCTACAACATCAGCAGACCAAAGTTCCTATCACACTATAATATATGTAGAATGTGCAACACTGTGTTCTAGTCTGTGATAACTGTCATAGGACTCCTTTGTAGTCAACATGTTATTAAGCCACTAAGACTAACCAGTACAAATTTATTTTCTCTATAACCTTTCCAGGTTTTGATTATATTTCTAGTGCATGAGAAAAGAAAATTTGAAATGATTGGCAAGAGAGACCAAAACAGGTTTTGAAATGTAACATTTCCTAGACTACGATAACTTGTTACAGGGTGAAGCAAGACACATCTAAAAATGCTAAGGCATTAAAATTAGTCTCCTAAGGACTAATAAAAAATAATCACTATTCTGGTGTACTGTGAAGAAATTATAAGGAATAAACGATGATCCTTCTGAAAAAAATAATCATTTCTCTTAGGAGTTCCCATTGCAATAACTTGAAGGGCATTGATACTTACACTTCTTCTCATTTCAAATTCCACTATGAAATAGCACCATAAACTGGATTCTGGAATTCTCTCACTGGTGATACATAGAGTGGACTTAAGCCCTTTAAATAAATAATAGGTCACAATATATTTTCTGTTACAATGTATTTTTACAAGAAGACACATCACTATTAGATAAATGAGTATCTCCATGGCAGAAAGTCTTCTGTTAGAAGTTCACAGCCACTTGGCTGCTGTTATAGAACTTGGCAACAAACCTCATTTGGATAGTTTTCCACTTCATATTTTCACTGTCTGTAACTCTACAATTTATTTTCATGGTACCCTTCCACCAAAACACGTCATGCAGAAAGAATTCCCACAAGTTCAACCCAAACTGGCATATCATACTGCAAGGATAATAAACCCAGTAACATATCAGGGTGTCTCTATGGCAGCACACTTTCACATGCTACTGTATGTATGTACACTCTGTTCTGCTGTGATATGACACCACACCATCGTGTAAATAAAGCCAGCTTGGTGCACAATTTATTCTTAGTATATTTATCAATCTCTACATGTTTTGTGTGACTATGTGCCCATCATCAGAAGAAACAATTGTGTTTATGTGACACTTGGTACTTGTCATTCTGTGTGGATGACTGTCTGGTATGCAGGGTGTAATGAAGGTGGAATGAAACATTCCATCCTTCGTAGCAGACAGTCATCCGCACAGAATAACAAGTACCAAGTGTTGCATAAACACAGTTGTTTCTCCTGATGATGGGCATGTAGTTGCCCGAAACATGTAGAGATTGATAAACGTACTAAGAATAAATATTCTAAGAATAAATTGTGCACCAAGTTGGTTTTATTTACAAGATTATGCAGGGATGCATGGTCAACAAAATGTAAAATTTGACACCACACCACTTTGTAATCAGTTTCCAACATTTAGAAGGTATATAGTAGAGGGTGATTCATATAGAGCATAACCCATATATTTAGCCAAAGATTAAAAATGGTGGCACTGATTACTTTCCAGCTACCCATAAATATCCCAGCATTTCATGCTCAGTTCAACTATGAGTCGTTTGCTAGGTGGTAGGTTGTGGTAAACTTAATTTCTCGTATGATTGTGATTATTGTACAGTAGCTGCATCATGCTTTACTCATCGCAAGAGTGTGTGTTTCTTGTGTAAACATACCGGGTTACTGGCTCACTTCATTTGATACACACAAAACAAAGGAAAAAAATTGTTTCATGCAATGTGCCAGCTACATCCATGATATATTTGGCTTTCGTTCTACATGATGACCCTGTACGTTCATATTAACCCTTTAAATGCTGAGTTAAATCCCATCTGTCCTTTCTTAGCATTATTCAGAGCTCACCATATTCTCCACATTAGCAGGTAAAGGGTTAAACAGTTTATATGTCTAAAAAGAGAAAAAGTTCTTCTCATACCATCAAAACATATGGAATCACCCAGTGACATTTGTCACATACGACAAGAATGGAGTCCTCAACCACACTGCTACGCAAACCTCAAGACTCAATTCCATGTATGTGTATGGACTTTACATTGATTTAGATCATTTTTGGCTTTACAATATAATTAGATCTTGCGTTCAGATGTCAGTCAGAGTGGGCCTTAAAGAAGTCAGTGTGTCTTTAAAAATTCTTATGTTCCAAACAAGTGGGGAATTTATTGATAAGCTGAGTGTCTATTAACGTCTCAAGAAATTGTTCCATGGCATAAGTAAGAGTGAGAAACTGTCATCACATAGTGTTTTGAGCTCTTTCATACATAGTGGGAGAATACCACTGCATGAGATACCAATTGTTAATATCAGTGTGGCTCTAGGTAATTACAACTTAACTAAGTCACTGAACTTAAAGCAAACAGGACCAAATATGACAGCCATACAAAGGTACCACATTAATCAAGAAAACAGTATGCAGTATCCAGTCTCTCATAATGCCAGTTTGTCAGAATCTATGATCATAATGTTTTATCCCATAATAAAGCCTGAGATACACCTGACATTAAGCACTAAAACCTTAGCAGCCACAAGTAAAAATTGCTCTCTCTGGATATTATTCTAAGTTGATTCAGAAATGTTTTGTTGAAAGTGGTTTATTCATATGTCTACTTTTCTTATTTTATAACAAAACCTGATATCATGCCAATAAATGTCACTCCATTTTGACACTTCTAAAGTTTCCTGTTACCAGTAATACTGAAATGTCAAGTCATGTATATACTGATACCAAAGAAGTTCATACTAAAAATAAAAAAATTGATCAGTTTATAGATTTTTAAATTACCCAGCTACATAATCAAATTAAGGCTTTTCACTGTATATTACCCATATTTGCATGACCAATTTTCCCATTGCAGCAGAATCCTGATTTACACTTTCTTGATCCACAAATTTCTCACAGTTTACATTAACACTTTGTGAACCTAGCCAAAGTCTTCAAAGGTAAATCTGTCCCTGTGCTTATGTCAGCACTATGCTATGGGTATAGCTCAACAAGATACTCAAACCAAGCAAGTGAATGAACCACATTTCTTAATAATGACATGCAAGATACCTGCTGGCACTGATTTTAATGTAAGCTTGCCTGTTACATCACAGTGTCCTCTGATAGCATGTATTCACATCAGAGAAAGTGTGGGATGAACTATATTATTCAACTAATCTGTATTGCACATAATGTTCACCCATTTAAAATCAAGTGGGAGAAATTAGCCACCAAAGTGTTGCATATTCTGGGCTACATCTATGAAATATTTAATTGTAATTATGACATGATACTAAAAAGTCAGGAAGCTCTTCATTTTAAAAGTACAGAGCTTTTGGTTTTTTCCATATTACATTTATTTAATAAAATCAAAACAAAGTGATAGTATGGGACACTACAGTCCTGTTTGAAGTGACAGAATGTTGGAGAGTCTAAATATAGCAAAGCACAGTTATCACAGAATATTTCTATACCTCACGCAGACACCAAGTTGCCATATTATTGGCCTACATTACTGTCCTGATACAAAAGGCAATATATAGATTTTATGTGTAGATGTGCATCAATGTGATAAATATGCATGCATGTGCATGTATAAAATAAATAAATATAACTGTACTTACCCCTTCCCACAGAGAACCTTCTTGCTCCTTCTTAAACTTCTCGAATTCAAGCCTGTCTTTTCTTGCAGTAAAATACTTCCAAATAATAAGCATCATAATTACCAGTGTGACAATGGCAGAAATAACTCCCACAATAACAGCTAGAACCAACAAATGAAAACAAGTAATTACTTTTCTTTGTCTTCTTAAACATTAATCAGTGGTTTGCAGGGTGGCTATGACAGGCATAGTAAGAACATGGTCTCAAATTGTGATCTTTTCCAACTTCTCACTATCATTTTGACAACAAAAGAGGAAAGCTAAACAAAAGGTTGAGCAACACCATTAAACAAGTTGTGATTCCTTACACCCACAAAACTAGAAAAAGATTTTGCTACAAAATTACAGAATATTCTGTCATTAGTGTTAACTGATTTCTGTTTCCATGATTATTAACCAATGTAGCTTTAGTAAATGGCAAATTGGATGTGTTCACATTTAAATGTCAAAAGGAGTGCTACCTGAAATACATCAAAACATCCAATCATACAGCATCAGTATTGCCTTTGAAAGTGCCCATAAGAAAGGTTAACTATTAGTACAGAAAGGATTAATACACACCAGTACTAACACTGCAGCTATTCCTGCACAAATACAGACAGACTATTAACAATGTAAACATTATTCATTAATGTAAACACAAAAGCCCTTTTTACACCTCAAACCACGTACCAGTTTACGAAACCACTAAGATATTTCTAAGACAGTCATTGGTATCCATTGGTAACACTCTACTAGGTACAGCCTTCAGAAGTTCAGAAGCTTAGTCATTTACAAGCAAGTTTGTGTACAATAACACTGTAACATGTACACTATTGTTATTCCTGTTATTTGTAAATTTTAGTGTTGGCATTCTGTGAGACCAGTACTTTGAATGTGATGTAACTGAAATAACTGAATACTGCTAACAGCATGTAGTTCTAAAAACACAATATATGTTTCAAACTGATAAACAGTTGTGTTGATGGGAGTGTAATCTTGTTACAATGGTGTTATTTTTACTTTTTGTGTACATTATAAAATATGAATCAAAAGAGCAAAAACATGCCTTTAGTACTGATGATGCTGCTTTTGCTGATAAGTCCAACAGTTATTGCATGAGGTGAATAAAAAAATATGTAAGATTTACTATTTCACTCAAAGATGATTCAAGGATAGATCCAGATCAGGTCAAAACTCTTTACAGCTAGGCATCACATTCCAAAGATTTGAAACACAGAGGGTATTCAGAAAATATGTTGCGAAAAAATAGATTCTGATGGGAACCCAAAATGCCCAAGAAATCAAGACAGACTGAGCCTCTTTATAACACTTGAGAGATGCCAGTGCTAATGGCCACGGTTGGATCTTTGCAAGAGGCTCCAGAAGCTAAAGTACTTTAGAAGTGGCTGTTTGAAAGACAATTTAAGATACAGTCTGTATGAGCAACCAACAGGAGTCCCACTACAGACCTACTGAAAAAGGAATAAGAGAACTAATCAGCCTTGTTACATTTAATTTAAATTTAAATTCTGAATATAAACATATGCTTTAAATATTTTCAACTGATTATTGTGGCTGCACCCATCTTGAAACTGCTTGAGTTGAGAGGGCAGGATTACCCAGCCCTTCATGCAGTTCTGCGTAGCACTCCAGTACATGTCTGTTGTGGAGAATTGTCACTTTCATATTTCAATGTTGTTTCACTTTATAGAATTGTATGTCTAAATGAGATCATCAATAAAATTACGTTTGTGTGTAAAATGTTTGTCAACTCCAGTATATACACCCCGTCTGATGGTAACATATATAAATACATGTCATATGCATTCAAACATACGTAGTATACGTGTACACCCCATTTACCATGTTGTAACATTGTGGTCAAATAAACTTGCAATGATGCATTCAGTGACCCATGTACTGTACACGAACAATAGCCTGTACCCTGTAAATCATGCACTGATGATGGAGAAAAAGAATAAGTATTTGCACCATTGATTTTTGGCCCTGAATTGCTGTAGTTAGTCACTGTAGCAGATTTTATTAATGTGTACAGTCCTTCAGCAAATGACATCGCATTGTTTATGTTTGTTATGTAATGTAACAGAAATCACAACTTACGTACAAAGCTCCCTCGTACAATTTTGCACTCTAGCCTATGTAAGGCCTCTATTTTGTCTACTGATGAATTAACATATTGGAACTGAAATTCATAGAGGCAATCATTATATGATTGTACACAATTAAAAACATCAGTTTTGTTCTCTGAAACAAAAAGACACATCTGTATCAATTATTCTATGCTTAAGATCTTGCAATGTAAAAACATGTTACATAACATATTACAATGACTTGCACACAACACGAATATCATATATCCTGCAACACACACACATGATGCAACAGGCAACAGTGCAGCTAGGTTTGCTGCCATCCACAGCAAGTAATCACAAAGGCTATCCCTTACAAAAGTTATGAATTTACAAACACTACGATCATTTCTTGAAATTTATTTTATTTGGCTCAATAATTTCAAATTAGTTCAAGGCAAATAATCAGGGTTTTCACTTAATATATTTGTTTTGCTTCCCCTTAAACTCTGCTGCATGGGGCTGCCACACCACTGGCCCCCCCTAGCTATGTGACTGGTAGAAAGTGTAAGCAATTTCAGTCAGGTTTCACTTACATTACTAAACATAAATAAACTGTAATTGGGCGAAATTTTACAAGTCTTCTCCGTTTAAAATTACCTTACTTTCAAATGTAAGACAAAATTTTCCTTGTAATAAAAAGTTACCTCAAATTCCCGTTTCTTGTGGTCCAAACAAAAACAACATGACACAATGGACAAGTGTCTCATGTAAATTAACTTTTCTCAGAATTCATTCTATTGGTGAAGAGATAGTCTGGTGTGCTTAAGGTGTGAAATTTTCTGTTCAGCAGTACACTGTCACCCCAATCCTTTTCAGAAGTGAAAGAGAAGCAGGGGTTTAACCTGCTTTCTGTTTGCCTACCTACACAGTGGGTCTGTGTAGTGTGCCAACACCTCCCAGCCCTAATGTTGCACCAAATTTTGAACATCATTATGGCAATGAGGTTCTGCTTTGTCCTGGAGCAAAATTACACCACACCGAGACAGGTCTGGTTGCTCACGGCGAACAGCCAGCCTAACCTTACTCTTCAAGAGTGCACAATAATACTGGCCATTGACTGTAGCACCAATTGGCACAGGATGGTTAAACACATGTCCATTTCTGCAGAAGTATATGATGCGCACGACTTTCAGAGCACCCTGAATGCGCCATGCAATTGTCTTCCTTGGTGACATTTGTTCACACAATTCAGCATTCTGTCATTTCAGCTGAGGGTCAAATGAATGCATCCATGACTTGTCAATTGTTAATATGTAATTGAGGAATACACTGCCTTCACTTTTCCAATTCTACAGACCAGTGGCAGCAAGAAGAACATGCATGGCTCTCTGGTCATTGTTCAGCACATGTAGAATCCACTTTGCATAAACTTTTTGTTTTCCCAAGCTGTTAGTGAAGAGACAGTAAGCATTGGCTGGACAGATTCTAACTTCTGTAGCAATTGCCCTGCATGAAACATTTCGCATATGTTCAGGGATAGATTTCACTTGCTTCCATGTGGTGTTCATCTGTCACCAATGTCGGGGTTCTGCTACAAGTGGCACTGTCCATCTCTTCCCAGACATTCTTAATGGCATACATCAATCAGTGAACAGTTTCATATGAAGAAGCATGAGTCCCTAAACCCTCCTTCAATGACTTGTAAAACTCAGGAGCACTTTCACCCAACAAAACACAAAATTTTATTAATGTTCTAATCCCTGTCCAAAAGGAACTTCCTCATAGTCTTTCTCAATCCATAGCTAACCAGTAACTGACATCACAAAGACTCTGCACCCTTGTGATAGCAGCAATAGTACCACCAGTGCCACTGACATGTTTTGAGTTCACTCATATGAAACACAGCATGGTGTTGCCACCACATGCAAAACTTCTAAAATGACCCACAAAATTCACATTGATGAAAAGATCAAAGAACCTGTTTCATAATGTGTATGTGCATTAATTTTCACCTGGGTTCTCTTCAGTATCTTAGTCAATGCAAGATTTGAAGTTCTCACAGCAGTGCTGTGAAAGATTTAGTCTTCCAGGATATGACACTGTGTCACAGGACGAGTAGCACTCAACGTTTCACACAATCATAATGACCTCATCTTCATCTTTCATATAGACTGAAGAGGCCAAAATTGTAAAAAAATTCAAATTTCTCCAGTTTCCTTTGCTTTTAATGGGACCAAAACAAAAAATAAATAAAAAAATAAATCCAGTGGTGCTACAGCCCTACAGGGTCTTGGCCAACAGAGCGGCCGCCGCCGGTCAGCGAAGCTAGTGCCAACTTTTGCGGATAGAGGGGTGTCACGTGCTCAGCGCAATGGATCCCCACGGCCGTTAATCTCTGTTTACCGAACCTGGATCGCTACTTATTTTATTCAAGTAGCTCCTCAATTGACCTCACGAAGCTCACGAGGCTGAGTGCACCCCGTTCCAGACCCACTGCCACTCAGAAAATCTGGTAGCGCCGGGAATCGAACCCGAGACCTCTGTATCTGTAGCCAGAAACCCTGACCACTAGACCACCGAGGCGGTCATGGGACCAAAACAAATGACTAAAATGTATCTATTTCATACAATCCAAATGTTCATTGTCATGATCACATGAGCCCTATGACACACCATATCATGAACCACTTCAATGTGATGTACAACCTCAAATCCTGTTTTCAGCAGTCCTTTTCATATGATACCCCCATGTATGCTTAGTTCTCCTGAGTTGTTCCCACCCTTCATATTTCCCATTCAAAATTTTACAGAGACTTCTTGTATCCCCAGGTGTGCTAGGCAGTCCACTTATATAAACAGTATTTGGTAAGAATATATTACAGACACTCATAAATTCACAAATATGAAAACTTACCCTCAAAGGCATCTACTGCAGTCACAGAAACTGTGCAGTTAGTATCACACTGTTGTGGACTGAGTGGCCCTGTGTTGTGCAATTTACACAGGACACAGTGAAATAAACTCTCACATATTGCTGTTTGAGGTACCTGCAAGACATAAAGGCACTTCACAGTCACACAGAATTAAGGTACAATGTTTGTTATCATGTTAACTGACAATGCTGTATGAACTGTTCAGTTTATGTAGTATTAAACTGAATAAGGTAAAATGACTGCAAATTTAAATCATAAGGAATGTAGAAGGAAGATGTCATGGATTATTTTTATGTCCTAGAGCAAATTTGTTTTGAAGGGACTCAGAAAGCCATGAATAACACTTCCCTCTCAGACAGCTGAACAATATACAGTGATTCTTCAGCAGTGTGGACCACAGTAATCTGGATCTCTGGGTGATTTGGACAATTTTGGGCCAACTATAGCCCAGTGTTTCCCATCGAAATTACAATACAGTACAGTACAGTACAGTACAGTACAGTACCACCACTACCATCACTACTACCAGCACCATACCATGCATATTACATACCAGGGGATTAGCGACAAGGTGCAAAAGTTCAAGCACAGCAACATTTGCCTATGCATTTCCATTTAACAACAGTTATTTGCAAAGCAATGTTTTATCTCACATGATTTTCAATTAGAACAGTGTAAGAGAAATGGAAGGCATTGGAATTAGGCCACGTCCAAGATATTTGTTTTACATTAGATATTGCTTCATCAGAGTTACATTTTACATGAAATAATTTTAAGGTTATGATTTCAGTCTCTTTGATTCATGTGGTGAATTAAAAAGAACAGGTTTGTTTGATAATTTAAATCTGGTCTAATAGGTCATAGTTTGCTGCTCAAAATTCTTACAGCTCCCTGTTTATTGCTTCATTCCTGGATGCATTGTAAACTGCAGAGTTTACAACAGATGATGGATTTAGAACAATTTGATTGGGAGTGGTGATGGCTTACATAAAGTAGTACTCTACAGCTTACTTAGAGGGCATTAGAAAAGTCACGTAAAATGTCATTAATAAAACCAGTTATCTAGTGTCATGATTCAAAATTACAGTCTACTGAATACTTACTTACTCCATGGTGCAGAGTCCTTCCTGAGCAGCTGACTGGCTTGCAGCTAGTCAAGAAATTCCCCGCATATCATGGAACCCGTAGGTTCATTACCACACTCACAAGCATACGCCACTTATCTCTATCCTGGGCCAGCCCAATCCAGTCCACATGCCTACATTCCATCTCCTGGAGATCCATCCTAATATTATCCACCCATCTACGCCTAGGTCTCCCCAGTGGTCTCTTTCCCTCCGGTTTCCCCACCAAGACCCTATACGCCCCCCTCTCCTC
>Ga0209755_10007316_pt1 | contig 11980 bp, 11 predicted proteins | sample TergutCo191P1_FD_187301 | JGI IMG/M metagenome (GOLD analysis project Ga0209755, IMG submission 187301) | Cornitermes sp. P1 segment gut microbial communities from Petit-Saut dam, French Guiana - Co191P1 (SPAdes) (version 2) | ecosystem: Host-associated > Arthropoda: Insects > Digestive system...
AGATTCCGGAAGTCTACGGCATAACATTTAACGACATTAACAAGCAGAACCTCGGTTTTGGTCCTTCGGCCGACGCGCTCAAGGATAACAAGATCGACGCTTTCTTCTGTGTCGCCGGCGCTCCGACCCCTGCTGTTGTTGACTTGGCTATGGCGAAGGATATTTTGGTTCTGGATGTTGATGATGCCCGCGCCGCCCAGCTTGCCCGAAATTATCCTTTCTATACCCAATTCCCGATTCCCTCCGGAAGTTATCGCGGCCAGAGCGGAGCTATAAAGACAGTCGCGGTAAAAGCTACTCTTATTGTGAGCCCCAAGGTTTCCGAGAATACCGTTTATCAGCTCACCAAAACGCTCTTTGAGAGTATTCCCCAGATAACAACCGCGCACGCGAAGGGCGCAGAGCTTTCAACCTCTTACGCTGTTGAAGGTATTTCAGTTCCCTTCCATCCGGGCGCCGCGAAATATTTCAGAGAAATTGGCGCGATGAGGTAGACGACCCCAGAGGGCAATTTTCCGCCCGAAGGGCGAAGTTTCGAGAGTGCGTAGAATTATGCTTGCTGCCCTGGTTATTACCGGGGCAGTGTTTTTTGTAAGTAATTGCAGTAGTTTGAGTGTAAATAGAGGCCGTCTCCTTGAGATTCGGGACGGCGGTTCCGGTAAAGTCTACGGTAAATTTTTGTTGGACGAAACCGGAGAATTTGCTATAGAATTTGTCCATTCTGTACATCAGAGTCCTGTGCGGGAAACGTTTCGGGCCGTCAGCGGGATGATCCGTCTTGCCAGCGTACACTTTGCTTCCTTTGGAGCAGGTATGCAGAGTGATTTGGAAGAGGGGCAGACGTTGAGCCGGGACGGGGACGCTGTTGTAATTTCGGGTTATACAGCTCAATTCAAAGAGCTAAATTACATAGTTGGAACCGTATCGGATCATTTATTGATTGTTAACGGTGAAATCATAAGTTTAAGAAATCTTTGCGGGCGAAATGCCCATATTGCCATACGAATAAAGTGAAAGGGGAATGGAACTATGTCTGACGACACTCGTACACTAACGGAAGAAGAAACTGAAGCGATAATGGCGAAATATGACCGGGAATCAAACGTGCGGCGTTTTACCGGTACTCGTCATATTATTATTACGGTACTCCTTATTCTGTTTGCGGCCTATGTTTTTTGGTACACAATATTGGGAAACCTGCCTGAACAGGTGCGGAGGACAAGCTTTGTCGGAATTTTGGTATTCCTGGGGTATATGATTTACCCTGCCCGAAAGGGAATGACCAACCGTGTAAACTATATCCCCTGGTATGATTTTGTTCTGGGATTTGTTGGGGCTGCCGCTTTTCTTTATTACTCTTTCAATTTTGAAGCAATCATCAACAGAGCTACAATGATCAAGCCTCAGGATATTTACATAGGACTTATAGGAATGGTGGTACTTGCGGAACTTTGCCGGCGGGCTGTCGGGATTCCCATTCTTGTAGTGGCATTGGGCTTTATCTCATACGCTTTTTTCAACGGTTATTCCCTGCGCCGGATTGTGCACCAGCTTTTTTATACCACCGAAGGAATAATCGGTACCCCGATAGGAGTTTGTTCCACTTTTATTGTTATTTTCATTTTTCTGGCTTCTTTCCTGGAAAAATCAGGCATCGGAGATTTTTTTATAGAACTGGCCAATTCGGTGGTTGGTTTTACATCAGGCGGGCCTGCCAAGGTCGCGGTTATCTCCAGCGCTTTGGAAGGGTTAATTTCCGGCAGTTCTGTCGCCAATACAGTTGGCTCGGGCAGCGTTACCATCCCGATGATGAAGAGAACCGGATACAGGCCGGAATTTGCCGCGGCTGTAGAAGCCACCGCGTCTACGGGAGGGCAGATAGTGCCTCCCATCCTCGGAGCCGCGGCCTTTATCATGGCGGAAAATACCGGAGTCCCGTATTTAACGATTGCTGCCGCGGCCATTATTCCCGCAGTGCTTTACTTCACCGGTGTCTTCCTAATGGTTCACTTTGAAGCAAAAAAGACGGGTTTGAAAGGTCTTCCCAGGGAAGAAATGCCAAAGTTTTTGCCTGTTTTGCTTAAAAAGGGCTACATGTTTCTGCCGATCTTTGTTCTGGTCGGCCTTATGGGCATAGGCTTTACGCCTGCCTACGCCGCGTGTTTCGGAGTCCTTGCTGCTTACGCGGTAAGCTGGGTCAGAAAAGATACCCGGTTTAGTAAAGCGAAATTGGTGGAAGCAATATCAGGCGGCGCCAAAAATTCGATAAGCGTAGGTATAGCTTGCGCTGTTGCCGGCACGATTGTAGGAGTTGTTTCTCTCACCGGAATCGGGCAGCTACTCATGGGACAACTTTCCATTATAATCAATAATCCCTTTTTTGTCAGCATCGGGATGAGTCTGGTTGTTGCCCTGTTAATTACCGCGATAGCCTGTCTTGTTCTTGGAATGGGACTTCCCACTACGGCTAACTATGTAATCATGGCTTCAATTACCGCTCCAATGGTGATTCGCGCGGGCGCGGAAATCGGATCACCTGTACCGGTTATGGCGGCTCACATGTTTGTGTTCTATTTCGGAATCCTTGCTGACGTTACCCCGCCGGTTGCCCTGGCATGTTACGCCGGAGCGGCAATAGCCAAATCCAATCCCGTGAGAACCTCTTTGGTAGCCATCCGGCTGGCAATAGCGGCATTCATAGTTCCTTTTATGTTTGTGTTAAGTCCAGCCATGCTTCTTATTGATGCAACGCCTTTGCTGATAATCCAGCTTGTTATGGGAGCGCTTATAGGCATGTTTGGCCTCGCGATAGGATTTGAAGGCTTTTTACTGTATAAGATGAATCCTCTCTTGCGGTGCATGGCTGTTCTCGGCGGTATCCTTCTGGTTTATCCCGCTACCATTTCTGATGTAATCGGTATTGCTCTCCTTGCTACGGTAGTTGTTGTACAGGTAATTGGTATAAGGAGCGGAAAAGGCTTGCCCGGGACAGCATAAGGGAAGCGGACTATTTTGATATGCTAAGTGATTTTCTCAGAATTCTTTTTACAGTATTGCTCGTAATGGATCCCATCGGAATAATTCCGCTTTTTTTGTCCGTTACTTCCCAGTACGATGAAAAGACAAAAAAGAGCATTATCCTCAAGGCGGTATTTTTCGCGGGCCTCGTTCTTCTTGTTTTTGTTCTGACCGGAAAATTCCTTTTGGAATTTTTCGGCATAATGCCGGGCTCATTCAATATTTCAGGCGGCATTCTCTTTTTCCTGATTGCCTTTGGGATGATCTATTCAAAGCCGAAATTGTCGGCGAGTATTCCTAAGAAAAAGCCGGGTCCGGAAGATCCTGAAACTGATGATCATACAGGTGTTTCTATTGCCCTGTTCCCGCTCGCGATTCCGTTTATAGCGGGACCTGGTTTGTTGACGGTAATCATCATGTTTGTTACCCGGGGAGATAGCTGGCTTTACTCTGCCGGGATACTTCTGTCGGCGATTATTATAGGCCTCATTGTCATGTTCATCATTCTGCGCTCCAGCAGCCTGGTACTGAAGTTTTTCGGCTCAATGGGTATTTTTATCATGGAAAAGATAATGGGGCTTATACTGGCAGGTTTTTCTGTTCAATTGGTCTATGACGGCATGGTTACGTTAGGCATCATTCACCCGTGATTTCATCACATAGTGATGTTGTCCGGCTAGTTCAAAAGATTGAACAGGGAGCCGCTTTGGGCGTTTGGAGACGGGATATAGGGCATGGCTGCGCTGGCGGCTTGCGCCTGCTGTATTTGGATTTTTATATTCTCCATTAACGTATCCACGCCTTTGGTCGAATCGACGTTTATCTCAATTGGAGATGTTTTTTTTATCTGGTTTAGTTGTTCGATGAGTACATCCAGGAGGTTGAGTCTGGTTATGGCAACTCCCTGGGTTCCGCTTTGGGCAGGTACGCCGGAAACGTGCTGGAAGTGGGAATATATCAGAGCGGAGGAATCTACGGGAAGAGACATTTTTGCGCCGTTGGTCATGGAATGTGAGGCGCCTGGAATTATGAAGTTCGGTATTCCGCCAATCATAACATTTCTCCTTCTTGTGTAAAATATCGGCGCTTTACTTAAAAAATTTATAGTATGTAACGCTAACCGGTGACAGCAAGCCTTATTTTCAATAGAGTCATAACATGATATCTCTGTTTGACGACAAGCAATTTTTCCGCAGTCTTTTTTCCCTGGCAATTCCCATAGCGCTGCAACAGCTGGTTGCCGCTTCGGTTAATATGCTGGATACAATAATGATTGGCAGACTGGGAACTGTTGAAATCGCGGGCGTGGGGCTTGCTAATCAAATCTTCTTTCTCTACCAGCTTACCCTTTACGGTATTTGTTCCGGCGGCGCTATTTTCACCGCACAGTTCTGGGGCAAGGGTGACATCAAGGGGATACGGAAAAACCACGGGTTCTGCCTGACTTTAAATTTGATTGCTGCTTCGATTTACGCCTTTGCGGCCGCTTTCTTCCCCGAAGTTCTCATCAGCATCTATTCCAAAGACGAGGCGGTAATACATGCCGGCGCTGTGTATCTTAAAACCCTCGCGCCCTCGTTTATCGCGTTTGCCGTTTCTTTTGCCTTTACACTGAGTCTACGTTCTGTTGAAAAAGTCCGCCTTTCGATAGTCGCTACAACGATCGCATTTTCCATCAATCTGGTAATGACCTACCTTTTCATTTTCGGCGCAGGGCCAATCCCCGCGATGGGAGTGAAGGGCGCCGCGCTGGCAACGGTTTTCGCGAGGATTTTGGAGACTTCCATTCTTGTTATCGTAAGCTACATAAAAAAATACACTATCGCCGGAAATTTCAGGGAGCTTTTCAGTTTTAACCTTGTATACGCAAGACAGTTTTTTCGGATTACCCTGCCGGTAATTATAAACGAGATGTTGTGGTCGCTGGGGATTACTTTTCAGAATTTCATCTTCGCGAGAACCAATACCGACGCGATTGCGGCCTTTAATATCACAAGTACGATTTCCCATCTTGCGTGGGTACTGTTTATGGGACTTTCGGGCGGGGTCGCGGTTTTAATCGGCAAGAAGATTGGAGAAGGAGATGAAAAAACCGCGAGGAATTACGCCGCAAAAACTTCTGTTTTTATCCCGCTCCTTGCCCTCGGAGCTTCGTTTGTCATCGTTCCCATATCGCAGATAATTCCTTTCATCTTTAATGTAAATACAGATACCATTACGGCAGCTACCCAAATGCTTTTCATCCTTTGCGCTGTCTATCCTTTCAGGGCGTTTAACGCTACGGTGATTGTCGGGATATGCAGGGCCGGCGGTGATACGGTATTTTCCGTTGTTTACGATATTGCCGTAATGTGGTCAATTGCCCTGCCGCTTGCCGCCGTTATGGCCTTCGTTTTCAAATCGCCTGTGTGGGCCATCTACATGGCTATCGCGATGGATGACATACTTAAAGCGTTCATTGGTATCTGGCGCCTTAAAAGCGGCAGATGGCTCCACAATGTTATTCAGGCTATGTAGCTTTCCAGTTTCTTGCTTTGTGGTGACTGCTGAATTTGTCCGAGTGCGCGCTTTTCTATCTGGCGGACTCTTTCCCTGCTCAGATTATGGCGGTTGCCGATTTCCTTCAGTGTCTGAGGGCAGGAGTTTCCGATTCCGTAACGGGAACGTATAACATCTGCGGCCCTTTCTTCAAGATTGCTGATGACACTTTCCACTTCCGATTTCAGCGCGCAGTTAATAAGGTTTTCAAGCGGATTCAGGGAACCTTCATCAACGATTAAGTCCATTATTGTTGATGAATTCTGATACTTAAGGGCAGGGTCATCCAGAGACATTACTTCCTTTCCCATATGCAGGAGATCTTCCGCTTTTTTCAGGGGCATGTTAAGGATTTGCGCGATGTTCTCAACTTCGGTTTCTGCCTTCCATCCCGGTTCGTTGTGATAAATCTGCCTTGTTTTGTCTATCAAATTCAATTCGTTGGTTTTATTGCTTGGAAGCCGGATCATCCGCGCTTTCTCGGTGAGAGCTTTAATAATTGATTGACGAATCCACCATACCGCGTAGGTTATGAAACGGTAGCCTTTTTCTATATCGAAGTGCTCCACTGCGGCCAAAAGCCCCAGGTTTCCTTCACTGATTAAATCTTCAAGTGGAAGGCCTTTCCCCTGATACTTCTTGGCAACGGTTATAACGAAACGCAGGTTGGCTTTTATCAGGCGTTCCCTGGCGGCTTTGTTTCCCTGGGCTGCCTGCCTTGCGACTTTTTCTTCTTCTTCTTTACTCAAGAGCGGGACCCGGTTCATTTCCTGAAGATAAATGCGCAGGGAGCATGCTTCACTCATACGGCTTCTGTTGGCTTTTTTTTCTTTTCTTTTCTTCATGTTTATTTCCTCCTGACTTTTTGTTCTCTCAATCCTCTAGTAGCAAGAAGTATGCCAAATTTCCCATATTTCTTATTAAATTTGTAATGTTTTGTAATTCTATATAATATAAGGAATTAGCTTTGTCGGATTAATGTGTTGAGTAGAAATTTTTGGGAAGGGAAAATCTTTATATATTTTACCGGTGTCTCAGTTGTACCCTAATGACTCGATTCCCAAAAAGCGGGAGAATAGTGGGCTAAAATAACCCAATAGAAGCGGCTGTTTCGGCTTGACCATAAAACAATATTTTTTGTATAGTATCTTAACATTGACCTTATATAAGTCTACGGAGGAAAATATGAAAGTAAAACCATTGACAGATCGGATTCTCGTCAAGCTTGAAAAAGGCGAGACAAAATCCGCAGGAGGTATTATCATTCCCGACACTGCGCAGGAAAAGACCCAGATAGGATTGGTTATTGAAGTCGGGGATGATAAGGAAGCTATCAAGGTGAAGGCCGGACAGAAAGTTATGTACGACAAGTACAGCGGAACCCAGGTGAAGATCGCGGGTGAAGAACACCTTATTCTGAAAATGGCGGATGTTCTGGCAGTAATCGAATAATCTGCGGATTAGTTACGATTGAGGACAGCGGTTCACTTGAGCCGCTGTTTTTTTTGTGCCTCAGGTGGCGAATATTCCTGCCAGGCTTTGCATTTTTTCTTTGTCCAGCTTTGTGCCTGCGGAATCAAGGAGGAGCCGGGCGGCCCTGTTTCCGAAGGCGGCGCATTCGGCGAAATCATGCGCAGGAAACTTCGTTGCAAAATGCGCGGGAAACGTTGCTGCAAAATGCGGGGTTTTGTTTCTTACATAGGCGTATAGAAAAGCGGCGCAGAATGCGTCTCCCGCGCCTGTGGTTTCCTGCGCAAATACCGCCTCGGTTTCCGCAAGGAAGCTTTTCCCCCCGGCAAAACATATTGCTCCAAGCCCGCCGCGTTTTACCGCAGTGACCGGCCCCTTGCCGCTGAAAGATTGGAAAAACGAATATATCCTTTCAAAGGACGGCTCTCTGTTTCCTGTTCCTTCAGTTGAAGCTGAAACCGCGCTTTTATGGAAATTCGCGGCTTCTTCTTCGTTCATGAAAAGGATAAGTGAATAACGCCTCGCGTAATCCGCGATTTCTGCGGCATGTTCTCCGGCAATGGCGGCTGAACCCATGTCTATGGCTATTATGGTTCCGTATTTATCAGCCAATTCCAGGATATGCCGTACCAGGCCGGTTTTGTTCAGAATGAATCCGTCAAGGACCAAAATCCTGGCCCTCCGTATGTCATCCTCTTTGATGTCGCTTTCGGAAAGTTCCAGCGCGGCTGAAGGGGAAGCCGCGACGCGTTTTTCTTCTCCTTCCCCGAGATAAAGGCAAATCCCTGTCGGAGCAGGCTTCAGTGGGAGGTTTAATTCCACACCGGCTTCCCGGAGTTCGCTTTCGAAAAGCATGCCGAATTCGTCGGGACCGCTGGAGACACCTGTCTCATGTGTTTTTCCTGCGCCGATTGCGCCAAGGAAATTCACCTTCGCGCCAAGACATGCTGCGACTTTCGCAACATTGGCCGCTCCGCCGCCTGAGCATATCACCGGAGGGTTTTCTCCGCCGCTTTTACAAAGGGATATTATTTCCAGGATTTTTTCAATTTCGATGTGCTGGACCGGCTCCGTTAATCCATAATTTGCACCGGCTTCCGCCCCGGCGAACACATCCACCAAGGCGTTTCCTATGCAGAGGAGATCGATTTCTTTGCCGGTCATGACGCGCTTTTGGTTTCCTTACTCCGCCGATTCACTTTGGCAGAGCGATAATCTCTTTCAGTTCCGGTGTTTTTACCAATTCGTCCTTGAGCCCCTCGGCCCGGCCCTTGTTTACATAGTCCTTGCTCTGGAAGGAATAGGTAAATTTGGTGTGAACGTCGTATTTACCGGCCATGAGCGCGTAAGCGTCCTCAGTCATTACCAGTTCTTCATCCGTCGGAATTACATAAACCGGAATTTTTGACTCGGGTTTGCTGATGATGGTTTCGGTATTCCGTGTGCGGGACATCTCATTCTTTCTGGGATCGAAAACAATGCCTATACCATCAAGGCCTTCGAGGATCTTCTTCCGCATCCAGAAGGCAAATTCGCCGACACCGGCGGTAAAGACCAGCGCGTCTACCCTTCCGAGTACGGCTTGATATCCGCCGATGTATTTTTTTACGTGGTGCGCCTCTATGTCCTGAGCTAACGCTGCCCGCTTGTCGCCTTTGAGTACCGCCGCCTGTATATCCCGCCGGTCGGTAAGCCCGCCGGTGATACCGGCAAGTCCGGATTTTTTGTTAAGCGCGCTTTCTACATCGGCTGCGCTCATTCCGGTTTTACGCATAACATAGAAGGGAAGGGCAGGATCCAGGTCTCCGGAACGGGTTCCCATCACAAGGCCTTCCAGGGGAGTAATGCCCATACTCGTATCAAAGGAACAGCCGTCCTTGACCGCGTTTATTGAAGCGCCGTTCCCGAGGTGCGCAATGATGACGTTTGTCTTGAAGGGATCTTTGCCCAGCAGAACAGCCGCCCTCTTGGCGGTATAGAGGAAGCTTGTGCCGTGAAATCCATAGCGGCGGACGGAATATTTCTCGTACCACTCGTATGGAACCGGATATAGATATGACTGCGCTGGCATGGTCTGATGCCAGGCTGTGTCCATTATCGCGCATTGGGGTACGTTGGGCAGAACTTTTTTCGCCGCTACTATGCCCATTATATTCGCCGGATTGTGAAGGGGACTCATGTCTTTCATTTCATCAAAAGCCGCCATTGCCGCGTCGTCCACTATAACGCTCTTTGTGAATTTGTCTCCTCCGTGAACCGTCCTGTGGCCAACAGCTTTTATAACGCTCATGTCGGTTAAAACGCCGACTTTGGGGTCTGTCAGAGTCTTGATGATTAAGTTCACCGCATCCGTGTGAGTGGGGCAGTCAATGTTGGCCACATACTCTTCCCGGCCTTTGACCTTGTGAGTTATGAAAGAACCACCCAGAGTGACTTTTTCAACGATTCCAACCGCCAGTACGTCCTTTTTTTCCCAGTCGTACACTTGATACTTTGCGGAAGATGAGCCGCAATTCAGCGTTAAGATTACCATTTCATACGTCCTTTTTTGATGATTTTCAAAGCCAGAGAAGGTTAGCACAATAAGTGAAAAAGGTAAATAGTGACACCTGAGCCTGTTCCAAAACCGGTTATTTTGTCACTTTATAGAGCTTTGACTATATCCGCTACTGCTGCCGCCAGGGCCAGATGGCCTTCGGGATCGAAATGGATCCCGTCTTTGGAGCTCGTTTTTACATACAGGCCCGCGTTTATATAGCTCGCGCCGCATTCTCCCGCAAGCTGGCGGTAGTAAGGCTCCATTTCCCGCGAGAGCGCCCGGCTGTCGCCGAATATGTGAGATAAAACCGGAGACTCCACCGTAGGCGGCGGGCAGATCATTATAAGTTTTGGCGCCGAGTTGCCGGGCCCTGTCTTTGATTCCCGGGCGGCAATGACGACTTGCTGTGCTCCACGGGCTATGTCGTATGGCGTTGGATTAAAGCGGGGTTTGAGATCATTTGTCCCCAGCATTACGGCGACCACATCAAGGGGCTTGTGACTGTCAAGGATTGGAAGGAGCTGTCTTAGCCCGTTCCTGTCCCCTTCAACAAAATCCTCTCTGCAGCTTGTCCTTCCGCCGAGGCCTTCTTCAACCACCCACCACAGGGGATCGTCAGGAGGGCAGTCCCGGTTGAGAATACGCGCCATCGCCAAGGGCCAGCGGGTTTTGTGATCACAGCGGTTGCCGCTGCCCGGATCATAACCCCAGGTATTGGAATCACCGTAACAAAGTATGGTTTTCATAAAGAGAATATTATTTTATCCGGCATGACCTTGGCTTTCAACAGTTAAATCCACTACAATAAACTCGGAGGAAAATCTCATTATGCATCCAGTTCTTGAAGATTTGAAAAGCCGGGGTTTTTTCGCTCAATGCAGCGACGCGGAAGGGCTTTCCCGTTTGATGGAAGAGGGGCCGGTAACGTTTTATGAGGGTACCGATCCCACCGGCGGCAGTATGCATATCGGCCACATGGTTCCGTTTTTCGCGTTCCAGCACATGAGGAAGGCCGGGCATAAAGGTATTGCCCTGCTCGGAGGCGGTACTGCCAGGATTCCCGATCCTACGGGCAAGTCTGAGATACGGAAATTTCTGACATATGAACAGCTTGATAAACACACCGATTCCATCCGGTCACAGATAGACAACTTCATAAAATTTGACGACAAGACCGCGTGGAGCGTTAACAACAAGGACTGGCTTGCCAGTCTTAACTATATTGAATTCCTGCGTGAAATCGGTATTCACTTTTCCGTGAACCGGATGCTGAGTTTTGAAACATACAAGATGCGGATGGAGACCGGACTGTCTTTTATTGAATTTAACTACCAGCTCCTCCAGAGTTATGACTTCCTGGAACTCTACCGCCGTTACGGCTGCCGCCTGCAAATTGGCGGTGATGATCAGTGGGGTAATATTGTCGCGGGGGTTGATCTCATACGCCGAGTTGAAAGGGCCGAAGCTTTCGCGCTTACCTTTCCCCTTATATGTAATGCCGACGGTTCCAAAATGGGCAAAACAGTGGACGGCGCGGTGTTTCTGGACGCAAGTCTGACCAGCGTTTACAATTTCTTCCAATACTGGCGCAATATTCAGGACGCCGATATAAAACGCTTTCTCTTGATGTTTACATTTTTACCTGTCGATGAAGTCGAAGGCATTATGGCGGCAAGCAAAAACCCCAACGAGGCCAAGGAGCGGCTGGCCTGGGAAGTTACGGCTTTAATCCACGGGAAGGACGAGGCGGACAAGGCAATGGCCGGTGCGAGGGCCGCTTTCGGCGGCGGAGAGGGCGGCGACAAATCCGCCATGCCCCAGGCGAAACTGGGCAGGGCAAAATTCGAAGCCGGTTACAACATTGTCGACTTATTTTGCGATGCCGGTCTTGTGTCTTCCAAAAGTGAAGGCCGCCGCCTTGTCGAGCAGGGCGGAGCTTTTGTTTCCTCTCCCGGCGGAGAAAGCCGGGCGGTTACTGACGTAGCGGCTGTTATCGGCGCTGACAGACTCAGCGGGGAAGGGGAGCTTCTGCTTCGGGCGGGGAAAAAACACTACTGTCTGGTTAGCGTAAGCTGAGGGGCTGAGGCTTCCTATAGATATTGTCTTGGGTTCCCTTCTGCCACTTGCGCGTAAAGTTCAATGTGCGGCTTTGCGGTGCTGCCTTTTATTTTGGCAAGAAGAACTTCTTCAACCTGGAAGAGGCCGACTTCGCTTGACATGTGTATATCTATGCGTATGGGTTTTTCTTCCCCGCGGGAAAGCTTGACTTCTTCAATAGAATTTGCCGATGTCTGGTGGATGTTTCCCGCCTTTGGAGTTTGGGTCAGGGCTATCGGTATTCTGGCTCTGCCTTTGGTCATATCGCAGCCGTCGGCTACCTGTACGACTCCCGCTTCAAGGGAATTTACACTGCGG
>Ga0209755_10007317_pt1 | contig 11979 bp, 10 predicted proteins | sample TergutCo191P1_FD_187301 | JGI IMG/M metagenome (GOLD analysis project Ga0209755, IMG submission 187301) | Cornitermes sp. P1 segment gut microbial communities from Petit-Saut dam, French Guiana - Co191P1 (SPAdes) (version 2) | ecosystem: Host-associated > Arthropoda: Insects > Digestive system...
AGGAGAGCATAAGTCCGATGTTTTTACAAATACAAGCCAACAACGCAGAATCCGCCCATCTAACCGCTTTGCGTGATGCACTACTCCCAAAACTCATGTTCGGCGAGCTGTCCGTAGCCGACCTCATCGCTAAATGATGATTTAGCACACTCGAGAGAAAGGGAAAAACTTCTATGTCTGACCGTGAAGAATATATACAAGAGTATTATGAAACACTTGATTATGAAGCGAACACACCTTTGCTTTGTGGCTACGTCGACACTTTTCTGCGAAATAGAAAAGAAATTGAAAACCAAGAAGATAGCCGTGTGTTGTTCTACCGTGGTCAATCAGATAAAATGTTTTTGTTAACTCCAAGCGTTTTTAGAAACGGATGGTTGCCCAAAGAGCATACCCTCATATATGATTTACTGCTAAATTCGCCAGATGAATTTAGTGGTATCGAAAACCCTCTTGAGCGTTTAATAAAAATGCAGCATTATAACTTGCCAACAAGGTTGTTGGACGTAACGACGAACCCGCTTGTAGCTCTATACTTTGCTTGCAATGAAAACGATGGCAAAGACGGCGAAGTCATCGTGTTTTATGACTATATGCAACGGCACACTACCATTGATGCTCGATGTTTGATTGCATTAACAGAATATAACGGCTCGTCGGAACGACAAATGCTTGGGTTTTTAAGCGAAAAGGGCTTTGATAAGCCAGAATTAGTGAACTTAACGCGCATAACTCACATACCAATTGAAGCGCCTCAAAACAATGAGCGTATAAAACGACAGCATGGTGCTTTTGTAATTGTGGGAGTTCACGGCGAAAGCGACGGAAACCCTTATCAAAAAACAACTTTTGACCTGAAGCCACTTTTGGTTAGGAATTTTGACGATAATGTATCACGTTCAATTGTAATACCCAAAGAAGAAAAAGCACAATTACTAAAAGAGCTTGATACACTTGGAATTAACCGTGCGTTCCTTTTTCCCGAATTAGAACATCAAGCAGCTTATATACGAACTAAGTATGAGGAGGTACTGTCACCATGACATTCACCGAAGAGAAATATGAAAACGCTGTACTGGAGGTGTTCCGAGACACCCTCGGATATACCTATGCTTACGGTCCCGATGTGGTGCGTGATTACAGCGAATCGCTCTATTTGGGTGAACTTCTGCCTGCCTTACAGCGGATAAACCCAAAACTTCCCGATGTCGCAATCAACGAGGCGGTCTATAAGTTGCGGAATTTCGAGGGTGGTTCGTTTAAGCAGAAAAACAAGAAGTTCATGGACTACCTCCAAAACGGCTTGTCGGTGAATTACTTCCACGACGGAGAACAGAAGTCGGGATTGGTTTACCTTGTGGATTATGAGAATGTCGACCGCAATACCTTCACGGTAGCCAACCAGTGGACGATTACCGAGAACAGCGAAAAGCGCCCCGATGTGATTGTGTTTCTTAACGGCATCCCAGTTGTTGTAATTGAATTAAAATCACCCTCTCGTGAGGAAACTGATGCAAGCGAGGCTTTCTTGCAACTGCGAAATTATATGCACGAAATACCATCATTGTTTGTTTACAATGCATTTCTCGTGATGAGCGACCTCGGTGTTTCAAAAGCTGGAACAATCACCGCCGATGAAGGTCGTTTCATGGAGTGGAAAACAAGGGACGGTAGCTACGAAAACACGCAGTACGCCCAGTTCGATACTTTTCTTGAGGGAATGTTCGACAAGACACGGTTTCTCGATATAATCAAAAACTTCATCTGTTTTTCGGGCGATGCTAAAATTCTCAGTGCATATCACCAATATTTTGCTGTCCGCAAAGCGGCGGTTTCCACGGCAAACGCCACAACCTCAGACGGGCGAGGCGGTGTTTTTTGGCATACGCAAGGTAGCGGAAAATCGCTGTCGATGGTTTTTTATACCCATTTATTGCAGGAAGTTTTGAACTCGCCAACAATCGTAGTGCTAACTGACCGTAACGACCTTGATGACCAGCTTTTCAGCCAGTTTGCCAAATGTTCAGAGTTCTTGCGGCAGTCTCCTGTTCAAGCTGAGAGTCGCACCCACTTGAAAGAATTACTTGCAGGACGGCAAGCCAACGGTATCATCTTCACCACCATGCAAAAATTCGAGGAATCAAGCGAGCCATTGTCTGAAAGGCGGAATATTGTCGTTATGGCAGACGAGGCGCACCGTGGGCAGTATGGACTTGAGGAAAAAGTCGATGCTGATACCGGACGGGTAAAAATCGGTACAGCACGACTGATTCGTGACAGCCTGCCGAATGCGACCTACATAGGGTTTACCGGCACGCCAATTTCAAGCAAAGACCGTTCGACCATTGAAGTTTTTGGAAACTACATCGACATCTATGACATGACCCAAGCTGTTGAGGACGGCGCGACACGTCCTGTTTACTACGAAAGCCGTGTCATTCACCTCAAACTCGATGAGGATATGCTTCGTCTGATTGATGCGGAGTATGACATCATGGCGCAAAACGCCGAAGAGTACGCTATCGAAAAGAGTAAAAAAGAACTTGGTAGAATGGAATCTCTCCTCGGCGCAGAGCAGACTTTGGACGCTCTCTGTAATGATATAGTCAAGCATTACGAAGACAGCCGCCAATATGAGCAAACGGGCAAAGCAATGATTGTTGCTTACTCCCGTGCGATTGCCATGCGGATTTATAGCAAGTTGCTTGAAATGCGACCCGAATGGACTGAAAAAGTCGGTGTAGTTATGACTGAAAGCAATAAAGACCCCGAAGAGTGGCGTGGTATCATCGGCAACAAACGCCGCCGTGACGAACTCGCAGGTAAGTTCAAAGACAACGATGACCCGATGAAAATTTCAATTGTAGTTGATATGTGGCTGACCGGGTTTGATGTGCCATCACTTGCTACTATGTACATTTACAAGCCAATGGCCGGGCATAACCTTATGCAAGCCATCGCTCGCGTCAACCGTGTTTACAAAGACAAAGAAGGCGGGTTGGTTGTTGACTATGTCGGCATCGCCTCGGCTCTTAAGCAAGCAATGAATGATTATACCAACCGTGATAAGCAGAACTATGGTGAGCAGGATATTGCAAAAACTGCATTACCAAAATTCATTGAGAAATTAGAAGTTTGCCGAAACCTTATGCACGGATTTGATTACTCGTCATTTATGAGCGATAAAGCCACAGACTTGACACGCGCAAAAGCTATAACAGGAGGAGTGAACTTCCTTGCTGCCATAGAGCGGTCGAGTAGTCGTGATAATATATCATATTTGTGTGCTGATCCGTTGTCTGAAGCGGGAATGGGAGAGTCTTTTGATGAGCCTTATTTAAAAGTAGCTCAGCCCACAATACCGTATGGGGAACCTAAAAGTAAAAAAGAGCTTTTCATAAAAGAAGCTATGTTACTGAGACAAGCATTATCTCTGTGTCGTTCGCTTTTGAACCCCGAGCAGCGATTTGAAGCAGCTTATTTCGAGGCGGTGCGTACTTTGCTTACTCGCTTTGTTGGAGATGGCAAGCCACTTTCTTTGAAAGAGATTAACGAGCGTATCAATGCGTTATTAGCCGCAAGCATTCAAAGCGAAGGTGTTATAAATCTGTTCTCTGATAAGGACTCGGACTTTTCGCTATTTGACCCGAAGTTCCTCGCCGAAGTAGCGAACATGAAAGAGAAAAACCTTGCACTCGAACTCTTGAAAAATCTATTATCAGAGCAAATCAAAACCTACAAACGCACCAACCTCGTAAAGTCCGAAATGTTCTCAGAGCGTATGGCTGAGTGCATGAAGGCTTACATCAACGGTTTGATTTCCAACGAGGAAGTCATCGCCGAACTTATGAAAATGGCAAACGAAATGGCTACCGCCAGTGCCGAAGGGCAGGCGTTGGGGCTCTCCGATGAAGAACTTGCGTTTTACGATGCACTAACGAAACCACAAGCCGTTCGTGACTTCTATCAAAACAACGAACTCGTGTCGCTTACCCAAGAACTCACTGATATGCTCCGTAAGAATCGCACGATAGACTGGCAAAAGAAAGAATCTGCTCGTGCCGGTATGCGAAGGTTGGTGAAAAAGCTGCTAAAGCAATACAAGTACCCACCAGAGGGCCTGGAGGATGCCATCGCAACCGTTATCGGACAATGCGAAATGTGGGCGGATAATTGAGAACTCACTGTTGATTTAAATGGGTTTCGGTATGAAAAGATAAATGATTCAGCAGACATCGAAAAAAAAGTCAAGCCGCTTCTTGAAAGTATTTTGAATGAGATGTAGAAGGAAAAATGGATGATAATCGAGTAAGAATTAAATTTTATAGTAGTGGTGATTTAAGCCTTGGGCATGGGGTAAATTACCCTTATACATTTCCTTGTTCTTCCATGCATTATTGCCTAGTTGCAGGGTTTTGATGCTGTATGGGATAATTTTATGCACAATTTAGGGTACTACATAACTTACGGATACACATTTTCGAGTCTGCATTATTATGTCCGGCATGCATCAAAATAAAAATAAAAATTATGTATAAATGCTTGACAGGCGGGTAAACAATCGATATAATAATTGCACGCAATTAAATTGTGCAAAAATCACCATTGTGAAAGGAATACTTATGAAACTCTATGAATTATCCGTTAAAGACACGCATGAAGCAAATGTTAGCCTTTCCGAATATGAAGGTAAAGTATTGTTAATCGTTAATACCGCAACGGGCTGCGGGTTTACGCCTCAATATGGCGGTTTGCAGAATTTGTACGAGAAGTACAATGATAAAGGATTTGAAATACTTGATTTCCCCTGTAATCAATTTGGAAATCAAGCACCGGGAAGCAATGAAGAAATAGCTAGTTTTTGCACAGGCCGTTTCGGTATCACATTTCGTCAATTCGATAAAATTGATGTAAACGGAAAAAACGAAAGCCCTTTATATGGCTTTCTAAAAAAGGAAAAGAGCGGGATTAGCGGCGAGAATGTCAAATGGAATTTTACAAAATTTCTTGTTAATAAACAAGGCAAAGTAGTTGCCCGTTATGCGCCCACAAAAAAGCCTTCATCAATCGAAAAGGATATAAAAAAGCTATTGGAAGAATAAAATCGGTAAAAAGAGGCACGTTCAATGAATTATGATGTGTTGAAATTGAAAAATCAACTTTGTTTTCCCCTCTATGCCGCCGCAAAAGAAATTGTCGGCAAATATAAACCTTTTCTTGATACAATAGACTTGACATATACACAGTACATTACAATGATGGTTTTGTGGGAACAAAAACATATCAGAGTAAAAGAACTTGGAGAATATTTGTATCTTGATTCCGGCACGTTGACCCCGCTATTAAAGCGACTTGAAAGCAAAGGGTTTGTGAGCCGTGAGCGCTCTACTGATGATGAGCGGATTGTAACCGTTTTTATAACGGAAGCAGGGGAACAATTAAAAGAACAAGCAGCAAATATGCCCATGCAAATAAGCGGTTGTTTGCCGTTAACACAGGAAGAAGCTGTAACACTATATAAATTGCTGTATAAAATACTAACCCCTCACAACCCCACCGACACCGAAAACCCATAAGCACTAACCGCAAAAGGGTTCATATTTGGGTGCAAATGCCCGACCAACACCCAAGTGCCTATAGTCACTGAAAAAGCTGATTATGTGGCACTTTTTCTATGTTTGCAGTACAGCGACTAAGCCGTGTTGCTCAATATCGCGAGCAGCACGGCTTCTTAATTTTATACGTCACAATTTCTACGCACCTGCATTTTGCAAAATAGGTACATAGCAGACACACGCTTTAATCAAACAATATGTTCTCCAAATTATTTGGTATTCTAAAACCGCATCTTCTAAAATCAGCTATTATCTTCTTTATATCAGTAAGATAACCCATCTCTTTTGCTTTCATAATAACGCCCAATGTTCCTGTAAAAGTGATGTTACACCCCTCTGCAAATTGTCTCGCTTTTCCATCGTCAAGTATGACAAGTGCATTCTCCTGCTCCATAGCTAAAGCCAGCGTACTTGCCTCTCCCCTATCAAGTGACTTGGCAATAAGCATAGTCTTAACAGGGTCTTTCACTGCTGAGACTTCAATCCAGCCTGGCAATGGTTCTCTGAATTCTTCAGCAACTTCTTCTGTGATTGTTACACAGCCGTAGACATCTCTGAGCAATACAAGCTGTCCTATGTTAGAAAGAACTATCAAACAACTTGTATCGGAAATAACTTTACGCATTGGCTATGTCCTGCACGAGTTCTTCGGCATTTGCAGAAAATAGCGAAACTCCGTACCGACCCAACATCTCGATAAATGTGCGTTTAGACAGATTAGCTACATCGGCAGCCTGACCTAAAGACAGCTTTTGTGTCTCATATAACTTTGCAGCAAGTAAAATTTTTAGTTCTGATTCAGATATGCTAACCATATCGGGAATATTCACATTCAAAGGTATGCTTTGCATAATACTTCCCTCCTTGTCACTAGTGTACCACAATCCAGAGTAAATAACCACAAGCTTATAACCCTAAGTACAGCAAATATCAGCCTAAACGCAAATGTCGAGTGCCTCCCTAGTACGTCAAACATACGCAAGACAGGCTCGCAGATTTATCCATGCCGATTTTGCGCGCCTGTTTCCACGCTTTTACCAGAAAAAACGTGGACTGTGCAAGCACAAATATTACGATTATTACTGCAAGCACATACAAAAACGGGCTGTTTGAATCAAATACTGCCATAACTTTCCTCCTTATTAAATGCGTTAGTACGCCCATAGTATCACAGCTTATGCTTTAATTCAATATCCGTATTCGGTATTAATTTGCAGCATGTAAATCGGGGTATGTTTTGCGACTTAAAAAACTTGTTTTTGGGCGTACCCCAGATAAAATGTTGATGTTATTCTTATTTCAAAACTTTTAAGGGGGACTTTCTGTGAAACTCAGGATAAATATGGCAATTTTTCTTGTTGCGCTTACCTTTTTGGGGGCTTTTCTTAATGTTCACATGGCCTCGGACTACAGCCGCAGAGTGGAAATAACGCTTGTCACGGGAACTATTGTTGCCATGGCTGTAGTAGTTATAGTGATTTTGGTGTTGAGTCACCATTTCAGGGAAAAAGAAAGTATGGCGAAGATTTCAGAAATTGAAGCAGGAAACCTTGCACACAGTAAATTTTTTGCTCATGTGAGCCACGAAATACGTGCACCTCTCGCATCACTTTTGGCGACCGCGCAAACCGAACTTCAAAAACGAGAACTCAGCCCTGAGACTGAGGATGCATTTATGCGAATATATAAATCCGGAATATGTCTTTTGGCAATCGTGAACGATATACTTGATTTATCAAAAATCGAAGCGAAAAAAATGACTTTGACAAACGAAAAATACGAAGTCGCAGCCATGATTTGCGAACTGGCGCAGCTTAATATGGCGCTTATTGAAAGTAAGTCTCTTGAGTTTATTGTAAAAGTTGACGAGAATACTCCCGAGCATTTAATCGGCGACAAGTTTCGTATTAAGCAAATCCTCATCAATGTTCTCTCAAACGCGGCAAAATATACAGAGTCGGGGTCGATAACACTGGAAGTTTGTACCGTTGATACTGTAAACCCTGACATAAGCGATTTAATTATTTCTGTCAGCGACACAGGCAGAGGTATGACCGAAGAGCAACTTGCATCCATTTTTGAAGAATACAAATGTTTCCACGAAAACAACTCTGCATCAATAACAGGAACGGGGCTGGGTATGCCGATTGTAAAAGAATTGCTAAAACTCATGGGCGGAGAGATTGATATCACCAGTCAAGTTGATAAAGGCACAACCGTTACCATACTTGTTCCGCAGCAAATTTACAGCTCAGAAAAATCTGCCAATTGCACCGCAGATTACGAAGCAGACAAGTTAGAAGAAGAGCTTTCAGCAGTACTGAAAACCATGCTTCGCATACGAAGTGTATTATACAATCTTTCTAGCAACCGCCACACGGATGGCATCGGGTAGATTACTCACACACAGCCTGTCATATATCGCATTTATTACCATCTTTACGGTGTTGACGGAAATATTCTGGGTTGCAGCTATTTCGCTGCGTGAAAGCCCATGCGAAAGGTCTTTGAGAATTTTCTTTTCCCGCTCGGTCAGCGTGATTTCCTTGGTTATATTGTTGACCGCTCTGTGCTTTGCTATCGTATGAGACTGCTGTTTTGCTATGGCAGATGCCTTGCGGTTAATCTCTCTCAGCCATTCTTTCGGAATTGTGCAATTGTCGTCTTTTAGTGCTGCCGCAGTCAAAGTGCGCATATCCTTTGAGAATTGCGTAAAAATTACGGTAAGAGCATTCGGCTCAGAAAGCTCATATGCCTCCGCAAAAACACGCATTGCATCGGCACGCTGTTTTTGCTTGTAGAGTACAAGCGATTGCACCAGTTTTAGTTCTATTTTACCAAAAAGAACCGACCTCTCTACCTCGTTTTCAATAAAACCGAGCAGCCTGCCGTATTGACCTGTCTGATAGTGATATTGCACCTTTATCCGATTCGCATAGTTTTCTATAAACGCAGGGTGCGCATATGGCGAAAAATCACCTTTAAGCCACTCCGCTATCTGCTCAGTTTGCCCCAAAAACAGCAAATAAAAGCTGTGAGCGATGTCATATATGGTGTATCGGACTCCATAATCTTCATCGCTCAGCAGTGGCTCCATTGCCTGAAGATTTTCGGTTGCAACTTCGTAATTGCCACGGATAAAAGCAATCCGCATAAGGTACGCCAAAGCTCTGCTAAGCGTGACATATTGGCTGTACGGCTGTGTTTTCAGGATTGATTTTTTCAAATATCGCTCCGCCTCATCAAACTGCCCTCTGTAAAAGCACAATTCCCCGCGTGCCAAGTCGTCAAAACCGACGAAAAAACCGTTCCCGAGCTTAGATGCAATGGGAATCAGGCGAGCCATCGCATCTATGTATTCCTCTTGCGCACCTTCACGCTTTGTTCCCACAAGTGAAGCCCAAGCACATACAGGAACCAGATTATATTTTCCGATTATTTTAAAAGGAGACTTAAAATAATTATCTGCCATCTTTTTCTGGTACTTGTAAAACTCATATTCATCGGTATATGTACACATGAACATGGAAAGGAACACCCTATTTAAGTAAATGGCTGTGAGGGCGCGGCTCTTTGCAGGCGAGTCGGGCAGAGTCTCATAAATATCGGCATATTTCTGCGCCAGCGCCACTGTATCTTCGTCAAATTTACCCATGCTTATCTTGCTTTTTATGTGCATTCCGGGAAATAGCGGGTTGTTTCGCTTCACTTCTTCCGGCGCATTTTCAAATAGTTCCAGAGCATACTCAGCCATATCGGGCGGCATTTGAACATTAAACTTGGCGATTTTTTGAGCTATCGCTGCGTAATCTCCCGCTTTTCCGTAGTATGATAACGCATCCATACTGTACCCGCTGCTGTCACACCAAGTTCCCGCAGATTGATACGTTTTCCCCTTGACCTCATCGGTCAGCACATAGTGGTTCTGCCTCAAATAGTCCAGAAACAGATGATGAATCATGTATGTATCCAAATTCATGTCATACCTTATATATGCGTGAAGCGACTCCATTTCCTTTAAAAGCGACTCACTTTGGGCAAGTTCTTTTATTAAACTTGCCGCTAAATGGTCTATAAGCGATAAACGCAGCAAAAACTGCCATAGCTCCTGCGAAATTGTTCCCTCAATCTCCGCTTCAATAAGCCTGAAAATATTTCCCTTCATCGCTTCGAGAGCGCATCGCTGATACTTTGCGTTTTTTCGGAGCGCTTGCCCTATCAAGTTTATGCCAAAAGCCCAGCCTTTTGTGTCCTCAAAAACATTTCTAAGATTATGCGTTGTAACTTGCAGCTTCAGTTGCTTAAAATATTCAGCCAGTTCATCTTCCGTGAATCGGAGTGCATCTTCACTTATCGTAAAAATTCGCTGCTTTAAAATCATTCCGACCATATTTATTTCCGGCATTGTGCGCGATATTAACATCATGGTTATATTTTCAGGCAGCATATTTTCTATTCGCACAAAAAGGCGAAGTATGTCAGGATTATTAAGCAAGTGAAAATCATCAAATACCATGATATGCTTTCCAGGCTCCGAGGCCATTTTTTGCACAGCCTCGCTGAATTTTGCAAACGCTTCATCTTTGTCGGGAAAACCTATTTTCGATAAAAACACCCCGCTTTGCGGGTAATTGAGTGACACCACGCCCCCGAAACTTTCCCAAAAGCGTGACTTGATATTATCCCGCTCTGATATTTGCAGCCATGTTTTATTAACTTCATTTCTTTGCAGAAACGAATATACCGCGCGTGTTTTGCCATAACCGGCCCCTGCGCAAACAAGAACCAGCGGATAGCTCAATGCGGTTTCAAGCAGACTATCTAAACGAGGACGCTCCATCTCCTTTTCCCACCTTCTGCACTTTACTCCTGAAAACTCCCAAGTTTATCTGTTTTTGAGAGAGCGAAGCTTATTAATATTCTTCGCTGCGCTCAGAATGACAGGGTTCGACCAATGAAAACAATAACGCCATTTCTTTTTGAAACTCGGCAAAACCTATTCTGAATGTGGATTTGTTAAAAGCTGCTACGCTAAAGCAATAGAAGTTCAGCACCTTGATGAATAAATCTACATCAAGCGGCTTGACCCTTCCAAGTTCTATCAGCCTTTCAAGAAGTGGCTTGAGCACGTTTTCTACCGACTCAAATATATTTTCTCTGATGAATCGCTCGCTTTTCGGGTCGATTCCGAGCCCTCGCGCTGCGGTTATGAGAATTTGGTCAAGCATCTCCACATTTTTATCACTGTAGCTAAATATTGATTTTAAGAGAACATCATGCGGCGGGTCTGTTTCGGCAAGCTGCATAAGTTCATTCAGGTCAGGATACCCTGATTTCCTCTCAAGAGAGTACAGTGCGTAAAGGCTGTCTAATATGTCCTCTTTTGATGGAAAATGATGATATATAGATGCGGGATTTATCTCGGCATCTTTTGCAATTTCTCTGGTGGTAACTTTGTCATATCCCCTTTGTGCAAACTGATACGCAGCAACTTTCAAGATTTTATCTCTGGTAGTGTTCCCAATTTGTTTTGCCATACTTCCCGCCTTATTTATACAGTTTTTGAATCAATTGCGCCTTAATATACGCAACTAACCAAGCGTTTGATTGTCAATATTTTATCAAACGTTTGGTTGGTTGTCAAGTGAAGCAGTTATAAAAACAGATAATTCGGCGGGAAGCGGGCTTCGCAACTTGCGTTATCAAGCAGTTACCGTAGGCGGCAACCTGACTATCAGTAAATCTGACAGGTTTAAGCTTGTCTGTGTGATACCTATTTCGTAGGGGCGATTATCAATCGCCCGCTTGCTGAATTTTCTCTATCGACGGGCGATTGATAATCGCCCCTACGGCAAACATTCCATTTTTGGGATTTAAGCGCAAAAATGTTAATTACACAAGTGCTGTAGCGCAGAATTCACACTCTGTTATGCTGCCGGTTGTGACAACGTTATTTGCACCGCAGCCACTACACCGAACAGTGCCGGACTGTGCTGTAGATTGCGATATTGCATGCTCCATCTGCTCGGGAGCTACAGTCTGCACCTGTGAATACTGAGCGAGTACAATGGTGTGATTCCTTTCATCTATATGGGCATTTTTAAGAAATCCGTAATCAATCATTGATTGAATGTCTTTTCGTACTGTTTCGTAAGGTACAGCAGCGGAACTTGCTATGTCAGTCAAGTTTCGCTCTCCGGTATTAACAATAATATTTAAGTATCTTCTGAATTGAGTAGCTAATTTTTCAGTCTGCTTCAGCTTAACCAAAATCATTATGCCGCCAACTAAATAGGCTGCAAACCACAGAAACATAAAAAATTCAAAAGATCCCTGAGTTATCATTGTGAAGAGCATCAACCCA
>Ga0209755_10007319_pt1 | contig 11978 bp, 15 predicted proteins | sample TergutCo191P1_FD_187301 | JGI IMG/M metagenome (GOLD analysis project Ga0209755, IMG submission 187301) | Cornitermes sp. P1 segment gut microbial communities from Petit-Saut dam, French Guiana - Co191P1 (SPAdes) (version 2) | ecosystem: Host-associated > Arthropoda: Insects > Digestive system...
AATGACATATATATATATATGTCGCACAGTGAGCCCTTTAAATAGCTGAACGGCCATTAAAGTGGTCGGGGGTGGGGGGATTTAATTCCGGCGAAAAAGATTTAATTCCGGCGGCTAAGGGTTAATGTCCATAGTCTTGTTCGATGGAACATCATCATTTGGAGGAACTTCATTTATGTTGCCCATCTGACGTATCTCAGAACAAAATTTATTCCTCCAGTGAACATGGAAATCTCAGTTGCGTGGGAGGTCATATTGGTGTTCCTTTGGACCATAAGATGCTGGAGAATTTTATGGTGTTTTCCAGGGCAAAAATAGTATTTTATGATCTAGAAAATATTGTAATATAAAATGCATTGGAAATTATACTTTGAACACCTAATAATATTTTGGGAGAGCCTGTCTCAGAAGTAGGCTTTATTAAATCATATTTCTTATACATTGTTTTGTACACGGTTTTTAGTCTATATCCTGTTGACAGGTCCGACTTGTGCATGTCAACTCAAGCCAAGCACTTAAGTTCAGTGGTCGTCAGTTGCCTGACTGGGGTTTCAATCAACATGAGGTTGTGACTGATCGTATTCTTCATCAGGATGATACTGTTTGGAATGTGGAGGAACATCGCTATACTAAAAGTTGGTGCAGCAGACTTTTCATAATAAATTGAATTAACTGTATGTCATTAGAAACCAAAGTGTGCCACTGGGCACAGTCCAGAGTCTGTCCCATCATCTCCTTTCCTTGCAAATTATTTCAGTAATATTATCAGCCTTTAGAGTTATTCTCTTATCTCCTCATGGCCTGCCTCCGACAACCAGACTAGTCAGCAACGGGGCGGAAGCTTTAACAAGTAGCATGTACAAATCTAGAACATCTAAACCCTCTCCATCAAATACCAGTACATGGACCGTGCAATTAAGGATACAGTTTAATTGAACTCCATTTCAGCAACATGGACAGGGAGGACAGGCTTGTCTTGAGAACATAATGGAAACCTCCCATTCATTTCCTGAATGAACAGAGGATGCCTCCCTATATAGATACACCACTAGAATATTGCATTTTATCTCATGTTAAGGCTAGTTGTTTACAATGTCTCTTGCACATCTTTTATGTCGTATGTCATCCTTCTGAGGGGTTACTACAGCCTAGATATCCCTCACATTTTTTCTCCTGTACTTTGTCCTTGCCATCTGTCCTGGTTCCTGCATGCTCCACTTACATCCTGTGTATAGGCCTTAGGCTGGCATACACCAATTCTCCTTCATGCCTTTTCCCGCATGCATACCCTTTGCTGGTCACCTCCCATAACTTTTGTTTATGTTCTACTGCATAGTACTACCACACCTGTTGGCTCAGTACTCTAACTGCCTACTCTGTATTCATATTTATAATATACATATTTATACATGTGATTCCCCTTTCTTGGACTAACTTGAATGTGGAGAGAACATGCTGTTTGTTTACAAAATAAGGTGTCCCACTTCACAATCTTAAATCAGGAAAATAGCTATACAGAACATATTTAACCATGTACGTGATATGAAGGTAACACCCAGATTTTAAGGGATTAATTAAGAGAAAATTGATGTACAATATGTGGTTAGATATGGTGTCATATCTCAGAAGACATGAATTTTCATCAGCAAACTGTGAGAACCTAAAACTCGCACAGAAGTAACTTGGTGAGCAATGAGAATGGTGATCTGATTGTAGATTCCCACAATGTAAATGGGAGAATCACTTTTATCAGCAGTTGAATGTACACACGGTCAATGATGTTACACAGACTGAAATACATTTAGGCATTAGTTCCTGGACCTATTTCTTGTGAGGCATGGTTTGCAATTAAATGTCTGAGGCATAACTTGTTAGATACTGATATAATTGTGGCCAAATTTATTTAGGCAAGGTGAAATATAACATTTTGAGATCCATAAACTTGTTTTGGAAGTAAGGAGAAAAATGACAGAAGAGTGGAAGGAGCCAGGCTGTTTATAAATAGGATGATGAAACTTAACCGCAGGAATAATCATGGCATGGCCCAGATGCCAGTGAAATGGAAAATGTTATTCATCATTCTTGTCAGGGTTAACCTCGTATGTAGGTGAAATTATTGTGGATTATCATTGCAGATTTGACATAAGAAATAAACTGAATGGAAATTCTGCATTTATCAGATACTGGAGAATCAACGAATTTCAGTTGGATAACAGATCATTGATTTATAAAACTTGTGGAAAACCCATGATTTGGCTAGGAGAGAAGCATTGTACTACTTTTTGTTGCATTTACTATATCCATGATCCTAGTTAGATCAATTACATTGTGTTTTTATGAAACCTACCATCTCACTGTGGAGGTCCTGGCCAGTACATGTTGAATTTGTGATGGCAATGTGGCACTGGGATGTATTGTTCTCCAGGTACTTAGGTTTTCCCCTGTCAGTATCATTCTTCCAGGACTCCATACTTATTACTTTATCTGTCCCTTATGCTATATACTCTAGCAATTGGCAGCATAGTTAAAGACTCTTACCTGACTGAAACCTATGGTAAAGTTGATGTCTATTGTCTGAAACAAGTAGATGCTTTATTACCAATGCTTTTCACTTTTGCTTTGAAATACATTAGGAAGTTCCAAGGAAACAAGGGGGGATTGAAATTGAATGGGATGCATCAGCTTTTGGTCTGTGTTGCTGATATTAATTTGGACAAAGACAATTATACCTAGTACAGTAAAAACATACAATCTCATAGACACTAGTAAGGAGTATTTTTGAATTGTCTATTCTGTGCATTTTTTGGATCATTGTACTAAATTTATTTAAAGAATCAAATGCACAATATTAATTACATTCAGATATTCATAACAAGTGCACTGTCTTAGGGAGAACAAAATGCCAGCTTTAAAACCAACTGCTAATGATAAGCTGTTACTTAACAAGGTTCTTCAGTCTGTAGAAGCTTTGTTGTTGATGTCGATAAGTATAAAAGGTACAGTTTGTACAGGTCGTTAAAAACTTATGGTTAAAATATGATTAAAACATTTCTTACATAGTTAAATATGATATATACAAAGTAAAATTATTGTTATTGCATTTGGTAGTGAAAATGTTTATTCATGTGATGCTATATGCTCAGGTCTGTAGTGTATATCTCAAACCACCATGGATCGAGCCTTGTAAACGTATGATACTCACAAAGAATGTTTATTTCTTTGGCAGTGACTTTGGATTGAGATACACATTAGAGATCTGAACAGATAGTGCCATGTGACTACACATTTCCACTACAAAGTGCAAGAATGATAATTTTACTTTGTATATAGTATATTTAACTATGTAAGAAATGTTTTGTACATGTTTTAACCATAAGTTTTTAAATATCTGTACAAGTTGAACATTTTATACTCTAACATCAACAACAAAACCTCTACAGACTGAAGAACCTTGTAAATAACAGCTTATCATTAGCTCATAATACATGAAGAAAGATGGATATCCACATCCAATCATACAATACTGATTTATATAAGAGAAGTGTAATAAATATGGGGACTAAATTATATAACAAACTTCCTGGGTACATAAAAGAAATAGATAGTTATAAGACCTTTAAGAAGGAATTGAAATCACTTCTTCTTCTGCATTCCTTTTACTCAGTGGAAGAATTTGTAGCTTTGTAAGTATGTAACTTCACTAGCTCTGTATCTAATTTAAGCTTTATTACACTATATATAAGCGGTTCGGAAATCATTTGGAGAGTACTATGTTTGTTGCTATTGGACTTATCTCACTTCTTGTATATTTCTAGAACTTGATGAGTTCACTATCATGTGTATGATATTTTGGACTAATAAACTGAACTAAACTAAACTAAACTAAACTATGGATTTTAAAGCTGGCCTTTTGTTCTCCTTAAAGATGGTAAACTTGTACTGAAACTTGTCAGAGATACATCAGTAACATTTTTAGGTAATTAATATTGTGCATTTGATTGATGAAATAAACTGAATACACTAAACTGTTTAGAAGGTTGGTATAGAAATAAATGCCGAGAAAACCAAATACATGTTGGTCACTGATCTTCAGGATATGGGACAAACCTTTAAAAAACATAACTAATAAATCCTTAATAAATTTGGCAAAATTTACACATTTAGGAATTGGTAAGAAAGTGTTGCTGAGTGAAGTGGTCTGTAGATGAAAGTTCATCATATTCTTCCTTCTTTGAATTATAACTGTGTGATAATTCATGTGTTCTCACTGCTGTGCCACCTTTAGATGAGGATCAGAAGGATCGAGAACGAGAGCTTGTGAATGCAGAGATGATCCCGTTACGTGCTACCAGCCTCAGTTTCTGGGAGAAGTTTATTGAGCTGCAATACAAAATGCTTTTTGCCAATCAGGAGAATGTCCAAAACCACATGTACAGCAGTGAGCCTTTAGAATGGCCTTTCATGACTCGTGGAATTGCCTACTGGGTCAGTTCCCACAGCAATGTAAGTATATTACGTACTACATCTTGAAGGAAAAGTATATATTTCAATTTAAGCAATTTTATCCAACAGTGGTAAGTCCCAAGATAGAACAGCCCTCCACTCATGTTTATTCTCACACTAAAAGTAGAGACAGTAGTGGCAGATAGAAAGTAGGAGTTGGAGAAAGGAGTATCTTGAAGATATACCACGTTCACCTCCGGTGACAGGGGACTTGCTGGTCATTAATAATGATTCCTTGGGAACAGCCTTTTTCCACCATCTGTCCATTCTTATAAATTACTTTGCTGGGAACCCAACATGTGACAACAGTGAATTAGCTTTTAATTGAAGTTGATTTTCATATTGACTGAAAGCTCTTAAACACACTAACACAGCAGGAGAGCAGTATTAACATATTCAGATAGAATTCAAAGTCAGTCCATTTGATATCATGAGGTACAAATAAGGATGTGTTGTCTGAGACATTAACAGAGTTTGAAAAAGCTGCAGTAAGTGACATCTGAGTGACTGGTACTGCTGGGTATATTTGTTTACTCCCATATTTGTTTGGACTTGTGGTTAATGCACACAATGCTATCTCAGATCTTACAATAACAAGTGTGACTGGCATAATCATGTGACTCAGTTGCGAGTTTAGCATTTGGGTTTGAGCTGTTATGGTCCCGATGTATGTAGGCCTTAATTAACGGGCCCTTTGTGCCCCATAATCTAATACCAGTTCAGGAGAGCCCTGTTCCTTTGCTAAAGTTCCAGATGGTCCCCAGACATAAACTCTTGATGTTCTCTGGATCCAAAAAAAAAAAGGAACCCAGATATACATGTCTGAGTGAAGCCAAAGCTTCACACTCAGAGAGCATATGGGCCGATGTTTTCTCCTCTTCTGCACACCTCCTACATAAGGGACTAATGGTTAACCCATTTAAGTAAAGATATCTTCTTAGGGTATTATGTCCAGTAAGCAGTCCAACAACAACCCTGGATTGTATCCTATAAAAGGTCAAAAGTCTGGTCTTTGCAGCTGGAATAGGGCCTGAAATTAATTCTCAAGACTCTCTCTGAGTACTACCAACTCCTTGCCACTTTGCCAAATACTGGTTACACTGGTCAACTAAGATTTTGTCCCATGAGGAAAAATGTCTGTTTCTGATATATTTTTGGATGCTGAATTCAAATGTTTCCAGAATTTCTCTATCACCCACACCTTTTTCATTGCATCAAACTATATGAAAGCACAAGCCTACATTCTGGGGGCCTGTAGGAGGCAGGCTGGACATGTAACAAGCAAACGGTCATGTGTCATACACATGTGATTAACAGTCCTCTGCCAGTTGTTGGCCAGAGCTCAGGGTGTTATCGTCTCAGAAGTACATAGTGTTTATTGCCCCATTAATATGCCAAGAAAGTGCGTAAATTCATTGGATGCATTCTGCTACATCTGCGGTGAGGTGACATTCAAGTCCCGAAGACTGTTTTTCACACCCCTGATTAAGAAATGCTATGAGCCTTATTTTGGCTGTAAAGTGGGTGATCAGGACAAGAGTTGGGCTCCTCATTTTTGTTGTGTGACATGTGACAGGCTTCTGACTGCATGGGTGAAAGGTTCATGCTGTGTGCCTTTTGTCATTTGTATGGTTTGGAGAGAGCCCATGGACCATGTTTCAGATTGCTACTTCTGTCTGACCAGAATCACTGGTGTAGCAGCAAAGTCCAAACACACTGTTCATTATCCTAATTTACTGTCTGCGATGAGGCCAGTAACTCGCGGCGCGGAGTTACCTGTGCCAAAGCCTCCAACCAACATGACACTGAGTGACAATGAGTCATGTGATGAAGATGTAGGCCAAGCTAACAACCATATGTATTTTGATCCAACATTTGCAGGAGCCTGTTTTTCCAATGAACCACACCTGCTGACTCAAGGGGACCTGAATGATATCATTCATGATATGAACCTGTCAAAGAAGCTGAACCTTTAGGCTCCAGGTTAAAGTGCTGGATTCTTCTGCGCTAGGACATTAAGGTGTGTTTTTACTGTGGGCACCATGAAGAATCCAAGGATTTCTTCTCCCTGGAAGATGGAGTCATGTTTTGCAATGATGTTTGTTTCATTATGGAAGTTCCTGGCCATTATTATAACCCAGATCAGTGGCGCTTGTTCATTGATTCATCAAAAGTGAGCTTGAAGTTGGTTCTACTCCACAATGGAAATAGATTCCCCTCCGTTCCTTTGGCTCATGCAGCCAACACGAAGGAAAGTTATGAAAGCATGAAGCTAATGTTGGGAAAGATTAAGTATGATGAATTTAAGTGGAAGTTATATGATGATCTTAAGGCTGTGGCACTGTTACTCGGAATGCAACTTGGTTACACAAAATACTGCTGTTTCCTGTGTGAGTGGGACAGCAGGGACAAGAAGAATCACCATATAAATAAACTGTGGCCTAAACGAACAACACCAATGCCAGGGGAAAAAAATGTCGTCAATCCTCTTGTGTTCTTCTGGAGAAAATTTATGTGCCCACTTTGCATGTGAAGCTGGGCCTCATGAAAAACTTTGCGAAAGGTATGGATAAAACTGGCTGTGGATTTGAATATGTGAGGAATAAGTTCCTAAATGTGAGTGACACAAAAATCATGGAGAGTATATGTATAGGACCCCAGATCAGGGAACTGATGCAAGACAAACAGTTTGATGAAGACCTGAATGAGACTGAAAGAAATGCATGGTTGTCATTTAAGAGAATTTGCAAGGACTTCTTAGGAAATCACAAAGCGGTGAATTATCACGATGTTGTGCAGGGATACAATATGAGTTTGAGAATCCTATTTTCTGGAGTCACACTTGGATTTTTTCCCAGAAAATCTCAGCAAAGTCAGTGACAAGCGCAGTGAAAGATTCCACCAAGACATTATGGCTATGGAAAAGTGGTACCAAGGCAAGTGGACCTCAAGTATGTTGGCAGACTATTGCTGGATATAGAAGAGGGATGTACCTGACGCCAAATAACAGTGAAAGTCATGTGCCTCAACATTTTATGGGAATGTTTCTGCCTGTTTATGAGCATGTAAAGTACTATTTTGCACATTTAAATTCCCCTGTATCATTGAAACCCTGCCTGATAGAATAATTCTGTATACATATCTGAATTCAGCACAAAAGTACTGCTAAGTTCATGTATTGAAGTACATGGGACAAAAAAAAGTTAGATTTTTTTGACCAGTGTTATCCATCCAGTGTTTTATCTTTCTTCTTATATTCTACCTAGAGACCCCCAAAGATGGCTCAGGTCCAACAAACTTTGAACAGAACCATCTCTTGTGAACTTGTTGGCGATTTCATTTCCTCGTACCCAAGCTTGTCCAGGGACCCAATACAGCCCCACAGTATTACAGGTAGAGATATCAGTCGGCCCCTTTTGGCACTCTTGTACCAATGGAGACATTCAGGCCAGGCTTTCAGAGCCACCTGGCTGTCAGAACAAATACTTACGTACTTCTTTGGTTTACCATACAATTGAATTTCATAAGCAAAGGCCAAGGTAGCATATATCTCAGCCTGAAAAAGTGTAGCATACCTTCCTAGAGAGATACTGAGCCTTCCTCCCACAGAATGCCCATAGACTCCCCTCCTTCATCTTGGATCCATCTGTAAAACCAGACAAGTCCTTTAACTACAGGAGGAGTCCCAGGTCCTCTGGTCCCCTCTTCTCTAGTCAACATAATAACCCTATATTTGGGTTCAAGGTTAAATGGTGGCCTCATAACTTCGACCCCCATATTCAATATGGGATCTGACTGCTGAAATCGCATCATTATGCTACAATGTCCTCGATTGGGGTGAAGGTAAGACCAACATCCCAGACTCCAGAGACAATGCGCAACTAACCTTGCCTTACTCTGAACTAGTAACTCCAGTGGGGGGAGACCAGTAAGTGCTACCATAGCACTAGTAGAAGCAGTGCGCATCGCTCCCGTTATCCCTAAGCATGTGAGTCTTTGTACTCTGCTTAGTCTTTTTTTGGCACTAGCTGTCTGACAACCAGGGCACCAAACTAGGGATGCAGAAGTGATGGATGGCCTAGTGATAGAGATGTAGAGCCAATGGACCACCTTGGGTCTCAGGTCCCATGTCGTACCATAGGCCCCCCTGCAGATCCACAACAAATTGTGAGGCTTCCTTACTTTGACATCCACATGCTCCCTCCAAGTCAGCCGAGAATCCAGGACTATTTGACTGACATAGAGTGATGTAAAGTAACCCCAAAAATGTATGGTTCAAAGAAACCAAGGAGTTTCCTTCTACTTGTGAAATACAACAAGCCCAGTTTTGTCAGGATTAACAGACAACCTGACCTCGTCACACCACATCTCTACAGTAGGAAGGGTCCATTGTATGAGGCCTGATACTGTTTGGGAATTTCCCCACTGCTAGAAGGCAAATGTCATCTGCATAGCTTTGAGTGTATATTCCACCCCCATTGAGCCTTGCTATCAAATCATCAACAAGGCACCATAGGAGTGGTGACAAAACACCTCCCTGTGGGCAACCCCTAGATACCACAACCCTCTTGGAATATCCATGGAGATTTGCCACAGCCAGGTGGCCCTCTAGGGTAGCTCTAATACACCATATGATGATGTAGTTAACCCCATGTTTAAAAAGAGCATCACACTTGGAGTCATAGGAGGTGTTATTAAATGCCCCTTCTATGTCTAAGAAAACACCCAGAGCTGTCTCCTGCTGATCAAGTGCCTTTTCCACCCAAATCACAAGTTGATGAAGGGCCGTTTCCACAGATTTCCCACCCTGATACACGTGTTGATTGGGATGTTATGGCATAAAAGCCAAAATTTCATCCCTTACAAAACTACCTACCACCCTTTCCATGGCCTTAACTAAGAATGATGTGAGACTGATAGGTCTAAAATCCCTAGGTCCACTCTAGGAATTCCTACTGAATTTAGGTACACTACCTTTACCTGGCTCCATATGGCTGGAACATAGCCACTCCCCAGGCAGGCATGAAAGATCTTGACCAGGTAAGGGACAAGAATCCTCTGTCCCTGTTGCAACAGGGCCAATAATGTTCCCCCCATTCCTGGACTTTTGTATGGGCCAAAAGAATCATTTGTCCATTCCACTCTCCTATAAGAGACAACCCTCACAGCCACCTGCCAGTCCAAACATTTGGCGCATCAGGCAGTGGCAGGGACTGCCACCTCCACTGTAACCACCGAGTTAGGAAAGTGAGTAACAAGCGAGATTGCTAAGGTTTCCCCTTTGGATTGCGTATGCCTCCCTGAAGGAGCTACCAAAGATCCCATTTTGATCTTAGGTTCTCTAGGAAGAGCCCTGTGTAACCTCATTGACATGGGAATGTCATTAATAGAGTTGCAGGAAGTCCTCCATGCATGTTTTGAGGCCTTCCTTACCTCCTTTCTATATCTACGTAGAGTCTCTCTGTAGAGTTCCTAGCTTTGTGCCATAATATCTGCTTGGCACTTACTAAAGATCCATCTCCCTTCCCTTCTGAAGCACTTCAGCTTGTATATCAACTTCAGAGAAGTTTTCCTGTCCTGACAGGTTTAAGAGGACAGTTTTACTCATAAGCTGAGAATGGGCATGCTGGACAGAAAGAATTGCAAGCCCTAATCCAGCCTCATCTTGTTCATTTCTGGGCCCCTCTCCAGTATGCTCTTCAGTTCCTCTTGAAAGGAGTCCCAATTGGTACCCTTGGGATTCCTGATCAGGTGCACCAGCAGAGAGCCCTCGAAAGTGAATGGAATATGCCTGTGATCTGACAGGGAGGGTTCAAAAGAAAACTCCCAGCTTTTAAAATATTTTCATCATTTTAGGGATCTTGCTAAGTGTGTTTTCTTCCGTATTGTATTAATGCATCATGTTGGAGTTCATTCTTTATGTTCTTTCCAGTTTCTTCTATGGTGTTGTATCATACCACATCTGATATGGAGCAACTGGCACTATGTAATCTTAGCAATGATAGCATCATTAAATAACACACTCAATAAAAAATATATTGAAGAAATAACGTAATGTCATTATTTCTTCTTTTATGGCTGCATAGTATCTCTTAATGTGCAGAGAAGTACCAACACACTGGTGTATTACAGGCACAGGTGCACCTTTTGGGAAACGTGGTAGTATGGCTCTCAGGGTCTGTAAGCATCATCCTGTATGGTGTTTTACTGACATTCTATCTGATTCGTCGACGTCGTCACTGCTATGACCTCACACCAGGTTAGTCAAGGAGCTCTGCTTAAAATACAGAAATATCTGAAACTACATGTTCAAGGATTTTAATGTCTTCAAGACTATACAAATGTGCTAGATGTATATGTTTAAGTGCTGTCAGCAGCAACTGATACTAGAAAGGGTGCAGTCCTAATAAGTGCAATAAAATGTGCCTCAGATGGAATCTTAATGGGCCTGTACTTTTTTTCTGTTTCAGACATCTTTATTTTTTAATTTATTTTGTCTGCAATTACGCCAACACTTAATGCACTACACGAAGTCATGCTGTTAGACTAATACTCCTATGCGTTTCAGTGCTTGTTGTGGCCATCTTCTCAACACATTCAACTGGTTTAAAACATCAGTCTGACCATGTGTTGCAGAGATGCAGTCTTCGCTTGTGATCCATGATTTCTAAAGCTTCATGGTGGTCGCCTTGAGAGTTGGTTGTTAAAATTACTTAAACGCAACTTCAAACACATGACTTCAGGTATTATGACTGCACCACAATTTATATTGTCATAGTTCCCATGCTGTGGTATTGTGCACGACAGTGCTTTAAAAGATAAAATACTGAACATATTCAAATGTTGTTGTTTAAAAGCTCTCTTTATGTCTCAGGTACATGTGGAATGCAGGCATGGCTGCATTTGTCTTTATGGCTTATGTCATAAAATGTATACATTCCGAACTGGAACTTGTCTCTAGAATTCAAAATGTGTATAAAAGTAAATGTATTATGTCATTACAACATATATAGAAGCAGTGTGTATGTACACCAGACTAAAATTGCTAAAAGTAGACACATTAGTGTGGTTCAATAAATAGACAAGATAGTACATATATATATATATATATATATAAGAGAAGTTCACAGTTAAGATGGTACTCCCTGAAGATGGCGACAGTGAGGGCCAAAACGTGTCGAAGTAGTAGTCAAACGGCATGACTTGGTGTGCATTAAGTGCTGGTTTAATTAAAAAAAAATTATGAACAAAATGCATGGTATGTATGGGACAGGTTTTTTTGTACACCGTAGAATAGTATCAGCATTAAAGAGAGTAGAATTTGTTAGCGATAGGCTGTCATATATAGCGCTGGGAGGTCGCTGGCACAATACAATTGTAGTAAATGTGCATGCACCAAGTGAGGAGAAAAGTGATACATCGAAGGATAGTTTTTATGCGGAATTAGAGCAGGTGTTCGATCACCTGCCTAAATA